>Ga0310123_10001519_pt1 | contig 19127 bp, 15 predicted proteins | sample CB6_AW_1057_MG_FD_203505 | JGI IMG/M metagenome (GOLD analysis project Ga0310123, IMG submission 203505) | Marine microbial communities from Western Arctic Ocean, Canada - CB6_AW_1057 | ecosystem: Environmental > Aquatic > Marine > Oceanic | place: Canada: Western Arctic Ocean | collected... | reverse complement strand
GCACAGTTATGCACTTGAAAGCATGTCCCCGCACGACAGTTTCAACCGACGGGACAGGCCGACCGACACACCGACTTCAACACCAAAATCAATGTGCTGCGCCCCTGAGATCCGGAGAAAAATGGTCGACGCAGGGATGTGTCTGCCAGGGAGTTGACAAAATCACGGAGTAAAGGACAGTGGATTCGGCTCACTGTATCTACTTTGCAATCAACGGCCGGTGAAACACCTTCATGAAATGCCTCACACTCAACACTATCAAATCACCTCTTGAACTCCAGCAACGTGCTGATCTGACACCTGGGCCCGGTGAGGTCGTGGTGCAGATTAAAGCAGCCGCTCTTAACCGTCGTGACTACTGGATCACTCTGGGAATGTACCCGGGTATCGAATTGCCATGTGTTCTGGGATCGGATGGTGCCGGAATCGTGACAAACTGCGGTGACGGAGTGGACTCGGCCTGGATCGATCGTGAAGTTATCATCGATCCAGGCTTTGACTGGGGTGACAGCCCAGGCGCACAGAGTCCACGGTTCAACATCATGGGACTGCCCAGAGATGGAACATTCGCTACGGAAGTTGTCGTACCGGTCCAGCAGCTGCATGTCCGTCCGGAACACCTTGACTGGCACGAATCCGCCGCACTGCCACTGGCGGGGGTCACAGCATATCGAGCCGTATTCACACAGGGACACCTGCAGGCAGGCGAAACAGTCCTGGTCACTGGTGTCGGTGGGGGAGTGGCCACGTTTGCTCTGCAGTTCGCCGTCACGGCCGGAGCAAACGTGTGGGTCACCTCCTCCTCCCCGACCAAGATTGATCGAGCGGTGGCATTGGGTGCTCAGGGTGGTTTTGACTACACGATTGAGGGCTGGTGGAAGCAGATGGCAAGAGTGGGCGCACCAGCGCTGATCATTGATAGTGCCGGAGGAGCTGGATACAACGCTCTGCTGAGTCTGGCCGATGCCGGCGGCCGGATTGTCAATTACGGTTCCACTGCCGGTCCCCCGAAAAAAGTAGATTTGTTCAAGCTGTTCTGGAAACAGCTGCATTTAATCGGTTCCACAATGGGATCCCCTGCAGACTTTGCGGCAATGCTGGAACTGGTCAAAAAACACAGGATCCGACCCGTGGTGGATGCTGTGTTTCCGTTGGAAGATGGCAACAGCGCCGTGAGCCGAATGGCATCATCACCACAGTTCGGCAAATACGTGCTGACGAACGACTAGACGTGGAATAAATGGTTCTGTCTTTGCCTGATTCAGAAAACAAGATCTGTATGGTGATTCCTTTCCAATCTCGGATTCCTGCCGGTGACCTCTGTCGTCCAACTCTACAGTCTCAATCCAAAAGAGATTGACAACTGGAACATGGCGGATGCGGATGAACAGACCGTGGACATCGCCTGGTGGCATCAACCGCATGTGCCTCCGCGCAGTAATGTGCGACTGCGATTCACCCGAGGGCAATTAGTGGACGATTCGCCCGTTCCAGGAAACGAATACAGCAATGTCCTGCCACTGGCCATCGTTCCACCGCTGGTGAACTCCCACGCGCATCTTGAGTTTTCCACGCGAACCCGACCGATTCTTCCTGCATCACCGTTCCCGGACTGGGTCCGCTCCGTTATACGCTGGCGCATCGAACATGCTGTTTCCGGCCCTGCCGGTGTCAGCACCGGTCTTAACGAATGCCGGAGTCACGCAGTGTCTGCAGTCGGCGAGATTACCACGTCGGACGATGCCCTGCTCCGGCTTCAAACCGGCATGATGGACATCGTCAGTTTTCGGGAACTCATCGGCCTGTTGCCTGATCATGTGTCGACCCAAGTCGACGTGATGAATCGCCACGTTGAATATTTCGCATCATCTCCACAGGGATTCGTTCACCCCGGCATCAGCCCTCATGCACCATACAGCGTGCATCCGGATCTCGTCGCTGCAGCCGCTGACGCCGGTTGTTTCCATTCGATTCCAGTTGCAATGCATCTGGGAGAAACGAAGGACGAGCTGGAATTGCTGGACACCGGTACCGGCGCCTTCGTCGATTTTCTGCAACAGATGAATCTGTGGGACCCTGCTGTCCTCCCGCGTGGCAGCACGGTACTACGCTACCTGCAACAGCTCGCCAAACTGCCTCGTGCTCTGGCAGTCCACTGCAACTATCTGACGGATAAAGAGATTCAGTTTCTGGGTCAGCATCCACAGATCGCAGTCGTCTACTGTCCGCGCACCCACCATTTTTTTGGTCATCAATCACATCCCTGGCTACGGATCCAGGCGGCTGGCGGCAGTGTGGTGCTGGGCACCGACGGACGCAGTTCCAATCCGGACTTGTCGATCTGGAAGGAACTGCAGTTCCTGGCGTCCCGTACCAGTGATGCCGCCAGTGTGGATTTACTGCCCATGGTAACGACGCACGCCGCCCTGGCACTGGGTTTCGAAGACCACCATGATTCGAACGGTGCGTTCAGCGGGGCTGTCATCATGCTGCCGGCGGATTCCTCCGATCAGCAGGATGCGCTGCTGTCGCCCGGATCCCGGCCAGTCGCGCGACTGGTCAGTAGTGGTGACCGCGTCACACTACTGTTGTGCGAGCCACTCCACGAACATGGTGGAAAGTGACGAATTCGAAAACTGCTGTCACCACCAACGGGGTCACAAAACTGACTGAGCCACGGCGGTGACGAATGGAAAATGACGACCAGCCAATAACGGACCTGCCTGCCGCACAACATAATCAGTGCAGCGAACTTCAATCAGAACAATTCGTATGTAATCCTGCTCTTATTCTGTTAAACTGTTAAAACTCGTCGGCCAGCGTTTTTTCTGACCCTTGCCCGTTTACGCTGCCTATGCCTTCCCGATACCTCCCATCCTGGACGATCTCTCTTCTGGTCGCAGTGTCCAGCGCTCATGGCGCGGATCGTGCTGACATCGATTTCGATAACGATGTACAGCCCATTCTGACTCGGTACGGTTGCAATCAGGGTGCCTGTCATGGAAAGGCACGCGGTCAGGGTGGCTTTCAGCTTTCACTGCTTGGATTTGATTCCAACTTTGACCACGACGCAATCACCAAGGAAGCTCGCGGACGACGCATCTTTCCGGCTGCCCCGGAACGCAGTCTCCTGCTCATGAAACCCAGCGGTCAGGTGCCCCACGGTGGCGGAATTCGACTCAGCGCAGACAGTCCCGAATACACACTGATGCTACAGTGGATCCGTCAGGGGATTGCACGTCGGGCGGACGACGCGCCCGCTTTGATTTCGTTCACTGTCACACCGGATTCTTTGCGTCTGGAACACGAACAACATCGTCGACTGAAAACCACCGCACATTACGATGACGGCAGCACGCGCGACGTCACATCGCTGACTGGGTTTCAGTCCAACGAATCCCCGATCACCGCTGTCGATGAGCACGGTCAGGTGACGGCCGGAAGGATCACAGGAAGCACGGCCATCATGGCCCGTTTCATGGGACGAATCGCCACCTGCAACATCATCATCCCAAGACCGGAAGCGGTCCCCACGGAGGAATACGCGCAATTGCCAGTGAATAACTTCATTGATGAATTGATCTGGCGTCGTCTGAAACAATTCAACATCACACCTTCCGGCTCCTGTCAGGACCACGTCTACCTGCGCCGAGCAACGACAGACCTGTGCGGTCGCATTCCGACTCCGGAAGAGGTTCACCAGTTTCTCGAAGACAAATCGGCTGACAAACGTGAGCGGCTGGTTGAACGTCTGGTACAGGAACCGGACTTTGCGGATCACTGGGCCAGCAAATGGATGGATCTTTTGCGGCCAAATCCGTATCGAGTTGGCATCAAGACGGTGATGAGTTACGACCGGTGGATTCGCGAACGGTTCCATCGACGAATGCCGTGGGATCAGTTTGTTCGCGAACTGTTGTCAGCGAAGGGCGGCACATATCGCAATGGATCAGTCACACTGTTTCGTGACCGACGGTCACCCGATGAAGTAACGACGCTCGTGAGTCAGTTGTTCGTGGGAGTGAGGCTTGAATGCTGCAAGTGTCACCATCACCCGTTTGAAAAATGGGGACAGGACGACTTCTACAGTTTTGCGGCATACTTCGGGAAAATTGGCCGGAAGGGCTCGGGTTTGTCGCCACCGATCTCCGGGTCGGAGGAATTCATCTTTGCCGGCAAGAGCGGCAGCGTGACACATCCGGTCACCGGAAAAACCATGACGCCGCGACCCTTGTGGGGCGAACCGGTGATCACGACGGATACAATTGATCCTCGTGAAGCGCTTGCGGAATGGATCACGTCACCGGACAACCACCTGTTTGCACAGGTCATGGCGAACCGTGTCTGGGCGGATTTAATGGGGCGCGGTCTGGTCGAACCAGTGGATGATTTCCGAGCAAGCAATCCAGCTACCAATCAGCCTTTGCTGGAAGCTCTGGGACATCATTTCCGTGACACCGGGTTTTCACTCGCGGAACTCATGAAAACGATTACAGCATCACATGTGTATCAATTGAGTTCTCTGCCCAACGAACGCAACATAGCCGATACCCGCAATTACTCACGTCATTACCGTCATCGGCTTCGTGCCGAAGTTTTGCTCGACGCGTTTGTCGATATTTCGGGTGTGTCTCAGGCCTTTGACGCAATGCCACCCGGAACAAAGGCCAAGCAGATCTGGACACACCGCACCACATCGCTGTTTCTGGACACGTTCGGCAGACCCGACCCCAATAAGGATCCGCCCTGTGAACGTACTAAGGACTCAGCGGTTGTGCAGGCACTGCATTTGATGAATTCCGAACAGATGTTCAGGGATATCCAAAATGACGCCGGTAATGCAGCCGAATTGGCCGCCTCGGAGCATGGTCCGTCGGAACTGGCTAAACAACTCTATCGAATGATTTACGGACGAAATCCAACTTCGGAAGAAACTGAATTGGTGACGGATGTCCTGAATGACGAAAAGGTCGATCGGCGGCAGTCTGTCGAGGATCTGATGTGGGCGATGATTAACACACCCGAATTTGTGTTCCAGAATTAGTCGCAGGGTCAACTGCAGCGTGATAACACCAGGAATGAACTAAGGATCTCACAATGACGGTTAGAACAAACTGCGAAGGCACAACCCGTCGGGACTGTATTCAGTTTGGAATCGGAGGACTGCTGGGAGGCGGCCTGGTCAACACACTGCGTGCTCGCGGGGAACTGGCCAAAACGTCTCCGGGACCCAAACCAGCGGCTGAACGTGTGATCCTCATCTGGATGGACGGCGGTCCGACACATTTCGAAACCTTCGACCCCAAGCCGGATGCGCCATCTGAGTTTCGGGGCGAATTCGGTTATGCCAAAACATCCGTTCCCGGAGTTCTGTATTCTGAACACATGGTCAAACTGGCCGCTGGTCTGGATGACTGTGCCATGATTCGATCGATCCGGCACAGTCACGGGAATCATGGAGCCGGCAATCATTATATGATGACCGGCGCGCCAACTCGAATTCCGGTCAGCTGTGGTGCATTTGTCAGCTTCCATCCCAGCATGGGATCCGTTGTCGCAAGAGAACTGGGTAAAGACAACGGGCTGCCCCCGTATTTCAGTATGCCGCGTATGTCACGTTCAGGCGGCCCCAATTTTCTCGGTGCCAAATACGCACCGTTCGTCGTTCCGGATAATCCAAACGGCAAGGAGTTCAAGGTGCGGGATGTTGCGCTGCCGCGGGACCTGGCCACCACTCGATTTGATCGACGAACAGACCTGAGATCCAAAATCGACAATATGGTCCGACTGAATTCCCAGGCGGCAGGCGATCCTCTGGCAGCCTTCGACGAGTATCAGGAACAGGGGTACAGCCTGGTGACATCGCCGGACGCACAACAGGCTTTCGACATCTCAAAGGAGTCTGACGAAACGCGAGAACGATACGGACGCAATGAATTTGGCCAGCGCTGTCTGCTGGCCCGTCGGCTGGTTGAAGCCGGTGTTCCGTTTATCACTGTCTACGATGGCGGCTGGGACAGCCACAGTAATCTGTTTGGCGCTCTCGGGAAACGGTTGCCGTCCTGGGACAACTCAGTGGCAACTCTCATCCAGGATCTCAAGGAGCGCGGGCTCCTTGAAACCACGCTCGTTCTGGCACTCGGCGAATTTGGTCGTACCCCGAAAATCTCCACTTTGTCCTCTTCGGCCACTCCGGGACGTGATCACTGGGCAAATGCCATGTCTGTGCTGATGGCTGGTGGAGGAACACCGGGCGGAACCGTTGTCGGAGCCACCGACCGTAAAGGTTATGCCGCACTTGATCGCGTGCTGGGGCCGGAGAATCTGGCGTCGACGGTCTACCACAAAATGGGGATCGACCCGGGCCAGATCATGTACACACCTGACGGCCGACCCGTGCATCTCGTCAGTGATCCGACTCCAATCAGTGAGCTGATTTGATGGCGAGAACTGCCAGGCAGACCAGCGAATGGAGGGGATTCGGGAACGTTGTTCTTTGTCGAGCCGTTGTTGTAACCCATCCTGGAGGATTGGATTGGAATTTGCAACAGTGGCCGGGATAGGTTGCAGATGCTGTCAGCATCGTCAACGGACTGAGCGAGTGGCAATTATCAGGGAACTTCGCAAGGCGCATGCTCCGATTACTGTTTGTTGTACTCGTCTTCGTCTCCACACTGGCGGCTTCTACTGCTGAGGCGCCTAAGATCGACCGCCTGTATCCTGCCGGAGGACAGCGAGGGACCAGTGTCAATGTGGAACTTGGAGGCGAACCTGGTGGGGACGGCCTGCGGGGCTGGTCCAGCCATGGTCAGCTGCAGATCTTAATTGCCGATGATCAAAAATTTGCCACCGTTACGATCCCTGAAGGATCTCATCCAGGAATTCACTGGCTGAGGTTTTATAATTCCTCCGGTGCTTCGACCCCTAAACCGTTTTTTGTTGGCCACATTGCGGAGATGGCCGAAGAGGAGTCGAACAATCATCCGGATCAGGCAGACGTGATCAACGATCCGGCAGTGACAATCAATGGTGTGCTTAGCCAGACAGGTGATGTTGACGTTTACCGAATCCAGGTGCCGGCGGGACGGACGCTGGTTGCATCGATGCGGGCCAAACGGGAACTGGGTTCTCCCATGGATTCGGTCCTTCAGCTGCTGGATGAACACGGCACTGTGGTCGCACAAAACGATGATGATCACGGGATTGATCCTCAGATCGCTTACGAATCCGGAGAGGACGGCACCTTCTATGTTCGTACGTTTGCATTTCCTGCGTCGCCGAACAGGACCATCAAGCTGGCTGGTGCAGCGAACTATGTCTACCGACTGACAGTCACTCACGGTCCGTTCATCGATCATGTTTTGCCGGCGGTTGTGGATCATCGATCGCACTCAGCTGTCACTGTCTGTGGCTGGAATCTGACGGACCAGCAGCGCACGGTGGGCATCACCGCCTTTGACGAACAACAAACCTGTTTTGGTCGTGATTTTGCACTCACTCATATCGTTCCTGGCGTAGCGCGTTCCAGCCAGCTGGAATCAAATGTATCACGAGCCCTGGCCGTGGATTCTTCGATCAGTGGTCGGATTTCTGTTCCAGGCGAACGGGACGTGTACACGCTGCCGGGTGTTAAAGGCCAAAGACTGACCGTGAGTGTCCGAGCTCGTGCTTTTGATTCGCTGCTGGATCCTCTGTTGACCATCACCGGCGACGACGGCAGTGTGTTGTCCGAAACTGACGACAGCGGCAGTGCCAAATACGACGCGGAAGCATCAATCACTGTTCCGTCCAATGATCCATTGCTGGTGTCGGTTGAAGACCGATTTCGAGACGGTGGATTTCGCTACTTCTACACGGTGACGTGTGTAGAACCCACGCCGGAATTCACGGCCACGGTCGGTGCAAATCAGTATGTATCCGGCAAAGACGAACCAATCGATGTTCCGGTCACGATCAACCGCACCAATGGATTTTCGGAACGGCTGACGGTTTCATTCGAGCGGCTGCCGGGAGGGGTGGCAGCAGAACCTGTGGTCTCGGAAAAGGATGGCGAAAGTGCCAAAGCGGTGACACTAAAGCTTCATCGCAAAGAGAACGCACTGGCATTTTCCGGAGCGGTCCAGGTTCTTTGTCGAGCTGAAGGAAACGGCGACCGCCGGTTTGCCACCGCTGCAATCGAGAGTTCTCAGGCGAGAACATCCGACATCTGGCTAACCGTGATTCCGAAATCGGAATCGGTCACAGAGTAGGACGTGCCGCAGAAACATGTCTCATGAGCCGTTATTGACGCGAACGATCGAGCCTGGCTTGGTCGATTTCGCTCAAACGGCAGATAGGTCGCATGCGCTGACGATCAGTCGAAATCACCGGGTACAACTGAATCCTCTGAGCTGTGCTCGAAACTGATGCCTGTCGCAATCGAATACGTCACCATTGCACCGGATGGTTGAAGACCAATCGCTGCGAGTTGAGTGAGTATCAGTTGTTGACAGCCAAAAAACGGAACAGGATCTCAGCCGCCTGTTCCAGCTGAGCGGCTTCGATCCATTCGTCTTTCGTATGGGCCTGCTCAATCGAGCCTGGCCCGAACACGACTGTAGGAACAGTTCCGCCAGTGGCAGCCGCGTTGGTTCCGTAGGCCACTCCGAGTTTCTGACGCGGTCCGACGACTGCCTCCACGTGTGTCAACAGACTGTCTGCGACAGCTCCGTTGCGATCATCTGACAACGGTCCGACGATGCACCATGGAGGCTGCATTTGGAAGTCAAAATCAATTCGTTTACGAAGCCACATGTCCACCTGCTCGATCACCGTCGTTTGATCTTCCCCCGGAATCACTCGGCGATCAATTTCAATCGAACAGTCGGGCGGTACCACATTAACGCTGATGCCTCCTTCAATGCGACCCACGCTAAGTGTTGGCGAACCGCAAAGCACGTGCGGGATGGAGCCATTCTCAAGATTTGCTGCGTAATCCTGGAGGTGACCGACGATTTCTGCCATGCGATAGATGGCATTTGTACCCTCTGACGGTTTCGAACTGTGCGCTGCCCGACCCGACGTCTGCAGCTTCCATCGTGTAACCCCTCGATGTGCCACGACGATGTCCAGCGACGTGGGTTCGGCGATAATAACCACGTCCGGCCTCTGCGTGAGCCAGGCGGTTTCAGCGTTCTCGGCTGAGCCCCAGCGACCAGTGAGGTCATGCATGCCGGACATGCTTTGCTCTTCATCGCACGTACAGGACATGATCACGTCACCGGTTTGAGAGGGGCGTTCTCGTACGATTCTCGCAAACGCGGTCAGCATGGACGCCATGCCACCTTTAACGTCGCAGGATCCTCGGCCGTAAATCCGCCCGTCTCGTTCTTCCGGGTCGAATGCCGGGATCGTCATGCCTTCAACCGGAACAGTGTCCTGGTGCGCGTCCAACAGCACTGTCGGGCGATGGGGGTTGCCTTGGTAACAGGCGACGATGTTGCTGCGTCGCGGCTGTAATTCAATGCGTCGAAAGTCAACGCCAAGCTCAGCGAACCAGCGTTCCAGATAGTCCGTCATCCCGGCTTCGAAGAATTCGGGACCATCGATATCGCGCCCCATCGGATTGACACTTGGAATCGCGATCAGTTCCTTCAACAGTTCGGCAGGGAGCATAGGCTGCAGATCCGGCATGGTGACTGAGTTACTGGCTGGCCATTTCACTGGGGAATGGCAGGCTGCGAACCTGCCCCACAGCTAATTCAGATGATAGACCTCGATTGCATTGTCGTGAAACAGCTTTTGCTGGAAAGTCGCCGACCGGTCTCGAACGATTTCTTTGAGCGCCTGGACCCATTGCCGAAACGTGGCACCCAGCAGGCAGACTGGCCAGTCGCCTCCAAAGACACACCGATCTTCACCAAATGTGTCCAGACAGAAGTTAATGGTAGGTGCAAGATCGTCTGCCGACCATTCATCCTTTTTCGCAGAAGCGATGATCCCGGAGATCTTGATGAACATATTCTCCTGGTCGGCCGCTGCTCGGATGCCGTCCCGCCATTTTGCCGGAACCGCCGCATCCGTTAGTTGCAGACCCATGTTGCCGCAGTGGTCCACGATGAATCTTGTATTTGGACACTTTTTAGCCAGTGTTGCTCCGTCGATGACTTCATCCGGACGCATGCAAAGGTCAAAGTTGAGTCCCAGATCACCCAGCCGGCGAATGTTCTCCACAAATTGTGGTTGCAGACACAGGCCTTTCGGACGATCCGCATCGTGCAGCACTGTACGGACACCTTTGATGGCTTTGTGCTTCGCAAGCGGTGTAATGTAGTCCGCAAAGCCATCATCATGCGGGTACCCGCCGATGACAGCGCCGACCATGGAGTTGTCGTCTCGTTCGCACAAGTTGATGACATACTCTGCTTCCGCCTGCTGTTGAGTCGAATGAACGTTAATTTCCATGTAGACCGTCTTGACGATGTTGAGTCCATTGGTGTGCCTGACGTAATCAGGAATCAGGAACGTACGCCGAATGGGCTTGAGCGCGTCACTGGTCGGATCCATCCAGGGAAGATTGAATCGCCGGAGGTCCCACAAATGCTGGTGCGTGTCGATGATAGATACGGCGTTGGCCGTGGCCCGCGCTGCATTCGATTGTGCGATGGTGGTGGTGCCGATGACAGCTCCGGCAACAACAGCAGACGACTGAGAGAGAAAATCGCGGCGAGTGGTCGTCATATCAGCCCTTTCGTGACACTTAGAGTCGGGGAGACATGATCGTAACGCAGAAGCAGGTCGCTTAGAAATGAATTCACAGCGTCGGATTATTGGATCCCTGTTGTGGAGAGAGCCAGTCGGACTTCTCTGTGTTAGCAACAGCCGGCTGCACGGGCTGAAATGCATGGGTTGTTCCGGAGTGCCAGGATCCCGATTGTGCGAATTCGGCGTGAGTCGTGCGGCCGTCTGTTTTGATGACCCGCTTCCGGCTGTTATCGTCGGAGAACAGGCGGTACAGCCGTCCTCTACAGTTATTCGCGGCATCACATGAGCCATTTTATGAGCCATCTTCCCCCGCCAATTGATGCACCCGTCCGCATTCTTATGGGCCCGGGACCCAGTGATATTCACCCCAGCGTTCTGTCCGCCCTGGCTGCGCCCACAGTCGGGCATCTGGATCCCAGCTTTCTGCAGACCATGGACGAAGTTCAGCACCTGCTGCGCCGGATTTTTCAGACGCAAAATGAAATGACGATGGCCATCAGCGACACGCGAAGCACCAGGATGGAAAACGGCGTCGTCAATTTCATCGAACCGGGCGACCGCTTCGTCGCCTGCGTCAACGGTGTGTTTGGTGGACGCATGGCCGACGTGGCTGACCGCTGCGGCGCGGAAGTCACACGATTGGAACGTGGTTTTGGCGAAGTCTTCACGCCGGAAGAAATCGAATGTCATCGTGTTGCTTGGAGCTTTGGAACAAGGCCTCAACCTGCAGGGCGTCAAGCCACCGGTGGGTGCGGGAGTCGCCGCTGCGGGATGTGTCTACTCTGGACAAGTCCACTCTCCCAATTGACCCATCATATTCAAACCAACAGAACACCCCAACGAAAATGCACGAATCCGGAGAGTTCATCATGAGTGCTGCAATTGCTGATGTTCATGCTCGCGAAATTCTGGATAGCCGCGGAAATCCTACCGTGGAAGTCGACCTGCTGCTGGATGACGGAATCATCGGTCGAGCGGCGGTCCCCAGTGGGGCCAGTACGGGGGCACACGAAGCTCACGAGCTTCGCGATACGGACGTCACCGATCGATACCTCGGAAAGGGTGTTCAGCACGCTGTTCAAAACATCAACGAGGAAATCGCAGACGCCATCATTGATCTCGATGTCTGCGATCAATCCATGATTGACCGCGTCATGATCGAACTGGATGGTACGGAGAATAAGTCCCGTCTGGGTGCTAACGCGATTCTGGCCTGCTCACTGGCCGCAGCTCATGCCGCTGCAAAGGTGTCCGGCCTGCCGCTGTTTCGGTATCTCGGCGGCGTGGGTGCCGATTGTCTGCCTGTTCCAATGATGAACATCATCAACGGAGGCGAACACGCGAACAATGGCATCGACATTCAGGAATTCATGGTGATGCCTCTGGGATTTGAATGCTTCAGTGACGCTCTGCGAGCCGGTGTCGAAGTCTTCCATGGGCTCCGAAAAGTACTGGCTGACAAGGGACTCAGCACGGCCGTGGGAGATGAAGGCGGGTTTGCTCCGGATCTCAAAACCAGCCGGGAGGCTCTGGATGTCATTCTCGCCGCCATCGAAAAGGCGGGCTACTCGGCTGGCGACCAAGTCAGGATTGCACTGGACTGTGCGGCGACAGAGTTTTACGACCCGGCCACAGGCGTCTACACACTGGAAGGTAATTCGATTGATTCTGACGGAATGGTCGGATTGCTGGCAGAATGGGCCGACAGGTATCCGATCTGTTCGATCGAAGACGGTTGCAGCGAAGACGACTGGGACGGCTGGAAGAAAATGACCGATAGGATTGGTGACCGCTGTCAACTTGTCGGGGATGATCTCTTCGTGACCAATTCCAGACGCCTGAGCGAAGGAATTGACAAAGGCGTTGCAAACAGCATTTTGGTCAAGGTCAACCAGATCGGGACGCTCACCGAAACCATTCAAGCTGTCCAGATGGCCGGTAAGAACGGCTACACGTCCGTGATGAGTCATCGATCAGGTGAAACCGAAGATACCACGATCGCCGACCTGGCAGTGGCATTGCGCACCGGTCAAATCAAGACCGGTTCGGCCAGTCGGACGGACCGCATCTGTAAGTACAACCAGCTGCTGCGGATTGAAGAAATCCTCGGCGACACCGCCACGTTTGGTGGATCCATTTGATAATGGTGTGTCACAGACGCACGGGGTTTCGTCCCGTGACTGCTGAGTGGCATGCCACTCAGCAATGATGTCCGAAGCGATCCCACAGATAATCGACAGCCCACCCGCCGGGACACCGTTTTCGGCCAAGTGGGCTGTTTCGCTGTTGTTTTGGTCCATGCTTCTGATTGCTGCGTTGATGTACGGTTTGGTAGCATTGGCGCCGCGACTCTTCGCATGGATTGAGAATCGCCACGACTTCATCACCAACGCTCATCAGCTGCAGGCGCTCGAGACAGAAATCGACTACCTGGAACGTGTGCGGGATGCACTCGAATCCGATCCGGATTTTGTTCGTCGGCTGGCCAACGCTTCGATTGACGAGGATATCAGTGAGACGGAAATCATCCCCGTCAGTGGCACATTGATCTTCGGCAGCGAAGACCAGCTGCAGGATCGAATGCCGGTGGTTGAAGCACCTGTGGGTACCTGGCTGGTACAGCGATTCGCCAGTGATCGACAGCTGCGACACGGGGTAATGATGTCGGCCAGTCTGCTGGTTGTATTCGCATTCACGGTATTGAACGGCACTGGTGAGCGACTTGTGTCATCCGTCAGTCGACTTGCAGTGGCCATCGTCCACGTACCTCTCACACGCTACCGCAGGGCCGATCCACCTGAGCACAGGGAGTCAACCGAATTGCAGCCGAGGCCCTCCGATGCGGCGTTGTCAGCTTCAACTGCCCAACACGATCACTGCCGGACTTAAGGTTCAAACGGCGTGGCTTCACATTAGCCTCTTGGTGTTGCGATGCTGGACTGGCTCTTTAAGGTTGCCTGATACACGTACGTGAGAATCGTCCACCACGCCACGACGGAGCGTGAGGGCCACTCCAGTCAATTACAGTGCCAGCAGCTTGTCAAACAGGAAGGCCTCCTGCCGTTTTGTACCGATCGGATTGTGACGTCCCGGGGATGAGCAGGTGGCACTCAGTTCCGACTTCGTCAGCTTTCTCTTTGACCTTCACACCATGTATGCCGTGACAGATTCCGTGACACGCATTCTTTGACAGCAGCGTAGAAAAATGCCCTTGTCGCGAGAAGGCTGAACATGTGCCGGCCTGCGTTGCCTGTCACCGCCGGTCCAGCCTCCTCCGTAAATGCAGACCAGAAGGGACCAGGGCTTTCACCTTTCGCAATCCAGACGTCCAGTTTGCCGGACATGTGTCCCGGATAGGCAGCGTCTGTATGAGCTGTCGGCAATGCCGGGTCATCGGCTGCAGATTTTGGACCGAACAAGCCCGTGATGATCGCCAACAGAACTATCACTCGGAAATGCTGCAGAAACACTGGAATCTTTTCAGGGATCGACGAGTCACTTCAAAAACACACATGAACCGATTCTGCAGCGCCATATCCTGATCAAAACACCTGACAACTCGTGAACGATGAATCTCGCTGCATTCCTTCGGCAACCGGACGCCCGGCAAAACATCGTCGAGAACGGCCGGTCCGGTTGTTGGCAGGACGATGCCCGTTTACGATGCAGAACTTGCGCCGATGGACGACTGATCAGCCACCTCGGCATCGAGGCATATCAGTTCAGGCAGGACAGAGCTTATGAGCAACGCAGTGACCGGCACGGTTCATGTGATTGAAGAGACCAAAACATACGGGCAAAAAGGATTCCGCAAACGGCTGGTGGTTCTGGAGCAGGACAATGGTCGATTCATCAACTACATCCCCGTGGAATTCATTCAGGATGCTTGTGACTCGGTCGACGAGCTGAATACCGGCGACGAAGTGGAAGTCACGTATCGCCTGAGTGGCCGCAAATGGCAACGCGACGCCAACAGTGAAGTGAAATACTTCCTCAGCGCAGAGGCAGTGAGTTTCAACGTAGTCAGCACCGGATCCGGCAGTGCATCCGCAGACACCGGTGAAGTTCCCGTCGGCGAAACATTCGTGTCTGACGAAGAGCCGCCATTCTAGACTGCTTTGCGCACCGTCGAGCGAAAATCGTGCATTTTGTGTTTACCAGGCGGTGCGCGATCGCGAATGCCTGCTCCGTGTCTTATGGAGCATTGCGTGACGCAGTGTCTCTCAGTCGAATTTGTTCCCTCACAGCGGACTCATCAATGCAATTCCTGACTCAAGTATCTGCACTGTCGATCACACTGACGACGCTGATTCCTGTATTGATGGCACAGGGTCCAAATGATTTTGGTCCTGAGTTCAAGGATATTGATTCTGACGCAACGGGGGAATGGTGGAAGACTGAAACCGTACGCCGCGCACCGAACACAGGTAAAAAACGCCGGCCGCGGCTGATGGTCCCTCGCGATGAAGTTATGGCGTTTGCGCTGTACACACATGACAGCGGTGTCCTGAAACTGTCGGCCCAGCTGTATCCACTGATGCCGAAGGAACCACGGACAGTCATACTGGCGTTTCTGAGAAACGGACAGTGGAAGCAGGCCGCACAGACGAAAGTCCGGTACCCAGGCTGGAGCGCCCACTTTCGGATCGAAAACTGGGACAGTTCACAGACGGTCCCATACCGGGTGAGTTTGGCGAAACAATCGGTATTTGAAGGCAGCATTCGCCATGATCCGGTGGATCAGGATGAGATCGTCGTGGGAGTACTGTCCTGCAACTCCAGCCGAACACCTGGATCGCGGCCACACATCATCGAAAACATCAAGCTCCAGGATCCCGACCTGTTGTTCTTCGCCGGTGATCAGTCGTACCATCATAAGCAGCACACATTTGGATGGCTGGAATGGGGCATTCAGTTTCGAGACATCACTCGTGATCGACCGGTGATTACAATTCCGGACGACCACGACGTTGGGCAGGGGAACGTCTGGGGAGAATTTGGCCGAAAAGCAGCAACCCCCGCAGGAACAGACGGAGGCTATTACTACCCTGCGGCGTACGTGAATATGGTGCAACGCTGCCAAACATGGCACCTTCCGGATGCGTTTGACCCAACACCGATCCAAAGGGGGATCGGCGTCTACTACACACGATTGCGAGTTGGCGGGATTGATTTTGCGATTCTCGAGGATCGTAAGTTCAAAAGTGGGCCCGAAGGCAGGATTCCACAGCAGGGACCCCGACCGGACCACATCAACGACCCCGATTACGATCGCAGATCCGTGGACGTGGAAGGCCTGACTCTGCTGGGAGACCGGCAATTGCGGTTTTTAGAAGACTGGACAGAAGACTGGACTGGCGCTGAAATGAAAACCGTGCTGTCACAAACGGCATTCTGTGGAGCCGTCCATATTCATGGTCGGCCTGACGCACGGCTGCTGGCCGATCTGGACTGCAATGGCTGGCCACAGACTGGTCGCGTCCGTGCACTGGAACTGATTCGCCGGGCTTGGGCACCTCATTTGTGCGGCGACCAGCATCTGGCGGTGACTGTCAAGCACGGGATTGACAGATTTCGTGACGGGGCCGTATGGATTCACCACTTCAGCCATCGTCAATACGATCTATGGACGCTGGTGGCACCCGGAGAACGAACAGCCCGGTTCGAACGCGATTCCCGGCAGTCCACTGCGGTGGACGGGTGACTATGAAGACGGTCTGGGAAATCTGATCACGATGCTGGCCTATGCCAATCCCGCAGACAGGACAGACGAATTGAAACGTGGTGACGGTCACGGAATTGTTCGATTTAACAAAAAGACACGCACGATCACATTTGAATGCTGGCCTCGATTTGCAAACGTGAAAAACGGAGACTCTGCACAATACGCTGGCTGGCCAATCACTGTGGCGATGGAGGACAACGACGGGCGCCAAAAGACAGGCGAGTTGCCGGAGATTCGAATAGACGGTGCTGATTCAGGTCATGGATGAAGCGACCGAATCGGTTCTGTACACCGTACGTTCACCACGCGATTCCTTCACGCCTCGTGTGTACACGCAGGGAAGTTTCACGGTGCGTGTTGGCCGTAATCGTCCGGAAGGTACAGAACTAACAGGATTGATACCGGCCAGGAAGGCCGCTCGTGTGATTAATGTGAAGCTCTAGGGATAAACGATCCATCTGACAGGCAAGTAGCTGCAAGCCATCGGCACACGCGCCCACCCACTCAGATCGTTGCGAAGTTCGTGTCCGGGACCGGGGAGTAATTCTCGAAACGCATGTACTCCGGTCGCCACGTCAGCTTCACAATGCCTGTCGGCCCGCTTCGGTGTTTCGCGATGACGACTTCAGCTTCACCGGGACGATCGTCAGGATCGTAGGCGTCCGGCCGGTGTAGAAATATCACTTTGTCAGCGTCCTGTTCGATCGAACCACTCTCACGGAGGTCCGCCAGCCTCGGTCGTTTGTCTTCTCGCAGTTCGACGCCTCGGTTCAGCTGCGACAGAGCAATCACCGGCACACGCAGTTCTTTCGCCAGAAACTTCAGTCGTCGGGAAATTCCGGCAATCTGCTGCTCGCGAGGGATCTGTTTTTCTTCGGGTTCGATGAGCTGCATGTAGTCGATGATGACGATTGCAAGCGGCTGTTTGCGATGTTGACGGCGGGAGATCGCCGCGATCTGTGACATCGTGCGAGCTGGTTTGTCGTCGATGAATAGTGGCAGGTTATGAAGTTGATCGGATGCCGCCGCCAGCTGGTCCCGTTGTTCGTCGGACAGGTTTCCGGTCCGCAGATCGTGGCCGTTCACTCGCGCGGTGATACACAGAAAGCGTTCCGCAATCTCCAGATCAGACTGTTCCAGACTGAACAACATCACACCTTTGCCGGATTCTCGCGCGACCGCCTCGGCAATATTACAGACGAGCGCCGTTTTGCCCATACTGGGGCGCGACGCCAGAATGATGAGTTCCGTTGGCTGAAAACCTGTTGTTTGAAAGTCCAGATCGCTGAACCCTGTCGTGATCCCCGAGACGCTGCCATCCTTGTTCATCCGTTCGTCAATTCGTGTAAACGCCTCCAACAGGATATCCCCGATCCCAATATTTGACGTATCATCCTGCTGTTCAATGATGCTGAAGACGCGCCGTTCAGCCGCCTGAAGGAGATCGTCAATAGTTCCCTTTGGCTCATAACAATCGGACAGGATATCGGTACAGGCTGAGATCAGTGTTCGCTGCATCCATTTTTCACGGACGATCTTGGCGTAGTATCGAACATGTGCGGCGTGAGGAACAGAGTCCAGGATTTCAATCACATAGGCTGCCCCACCGATGGCCTCCAGTTCTCCTCGCTTCTCGAGTTCTTCGGCGAGTGTAACAGGGTCGATCCCACGAACGTTGTTTTCGTACAGATCGTGGATGGCTGCATAAATCTTGTTATGAGCATCGTGGTAGAAGTGTTCCGCACGAAGTAACTCGCCAACTTCGTCAATCGCTTCGTTGATCAGCAGCACGCTCCCCAGTACACCTTTTTCCGCGTCAAGGTTCCGGGGAGGAAGTCGTACGGAGTCTATACCCATTGCTGTCAGACACCTGTAACCGACGGAACGACCCAGACTTTGACTTCTGTGTTCACCTTCTCATGGAATGACAGCTTGACGGTGTACATTCCCAATTCCTTGATCGGGCCTTCCAGCTCCACCTGATCGGGTTCAACATTATGTCCGCCGGCTTTGAGTGCATCACTGATGTCACGTGCCACCACAGAACCGTACAGGGCATTGTCCTCTGTGGCATTGGCTTCGATGGTTGCGCTGTAGCTACTCACAGCGTCGGCCCGTTTTTGCAGATCACGAATCCGGCCAGCTTCGAGATGTTCCAGTTTTTGGCGGTGGCGCACCACCATCCGCTTGTTCTGTTCAGTGGCAATTGTCGCCAGTCCGTGCGGCAGCAGGTAGTTGCGTGCATAGCCGGGCTTAACCTTCACAATATCACCACGCAGTCCGAGGCTGGCCGAGTCTTGGACGAGCAGCACTTCCACTGAGTGGCGAGTTAATCCGCGGACAGTCCGAGAGTGATAAGATTTTCGTGACATGTCGTGCGCCTTGTACTAACTGACGGTCACCGTCGGACTGCAGCAATTAAGTTTTAGGTATCTGACCGAACATACGAAGGACGCTGACCTATGGCAACGACATCGCCTGTATTACGGCCGGGTACACAGTCAGATCAGAACGGAACAGTACTGTCACCACCATCGCTGCTGACCGGGGGATTGTCGTAAAATGATTCCTCGGGTGGTTTCCCGGAAGGAACTGACTGAGGAGACGACGACTGAGGAGACGACGACTGAGGAGACGACGACTGAGGAGACGACGACTG
>Ga0310123_10001518_pt1 | contig 19136 bp, 17 predicted proteins | sample CB6_AW_1057_MG_FD_203505 | JGI IMG/M metagenome (GOLD analysis project Ga0310123, IMG submission 203505) | Marine microbial communities from Western Arctic Ocean, Canada - CB6_AW_1057 | ecosystem: Environmental > Aquatic > Marine > Oceanic | place: Canada: Western Arctic Ocean | collected... | reverse complement strand
TGCCATGCTAGAACAGTCGATTGCCGCCCGTCAGTGAGTCGTTAACCGGACAGTAGTGACTTTGGGTGTTCAACCCGAGGCGGAGCTCATCATAGTTGGCAGCTACCAAATGCTGGTGGACAAGGGGGGCGGACTGATCGACCTGCCGGTGTTCATAAGAGTTGATGAGGATACGCCCCCACTCGGGGGGAAGATCGGGGTGACAGTGACGGGCAACACGTCGCCGCAAATCATCGTGTCGCCGGCCGAAAACAACACCATCGTTGGGTTGCTCGGCCAGATGCGGCGCGAGAACGCAGCCTTACGAGTCGAGCAGTCCGACGACTCCGAATTCCTGCTCTCCGAGCTGACGATCACCGAAAGCGAGACGTTGCTGTTGCTGATCGGTCCCAACCAGGACCCGCAATCGCGCGTGTTCGACATCCGAGTCGGCCCGCACACAGTCAAGTTGACACAAGAGGGAACCGACAGCCTGCGGCCGGTGATCGCGTTGGGCGGCGCGGTGGAAGGGGCGACCTTCGCGGACGGCATCGTCTCAAACGGCTGGACCAGCATCCTCGGCGACTTCTCGATCGAGGGCGCCCGCACCTGGGGCTCGGACGACTTCCGCACGGCTGCGCTCGGCGGGAAGGCGAGCCGCATCGGGCAGGGGGCCACGCTGCTGCCGCTCTCGCTCGACGGGGTAAGCGTCACCGTCGGCGGCAAGCCGGCCTTCGTGCAGTTCATCTCCAACAATCAACTCAACGTCTTGATAGACGACGACGAGACGACCGGCACGGTCGATGTCGTCGTCACGACCCCGAACGGGACCAGCTTCGCGAAGAGTGCTTTTAAGCGCCGGTTCGCGCCGCAGTTCTTCCGTTTCGATCCGAACGGGCGCATTCACATCGCCGCCGTGCATCTGGATGGTACGTTCGTGGGACCGGCCGACCTGTTTGGAATCCCCGGGTTTACGCGGCCGCTCAAGCCGGGCGAGCGCGTGCTGCTGTTCGGCGCGGGCTGGGGTCCGACCGACCCAGCGACGCCGGCGTCACAAGTGGTGACGCGGCCCGCGCCGTTGGCGAACACGGTCACGATGAAGATCGGGGGCATGGACGCCACGGTGGAGTTCGCCGGGCTGGTCGGCTCGGGGCTGTATCAGTTCAATGTCGTCATGCCGGATCTGTCGCCGGGCGATCACCAAGTGGAGACTTCGGTAGCCGGAGTTCCAATCGAGGTTCCGGCGTTCCTAGCGGTGGAACCGTAGGGAGATTACCGCCAATCTCGGCGAGGGCGCCGCGCTAGCGGACGGTTCGGAAGAATTTTCTTAGGTCTTCGACGAATAGCTCAGGTTCTTCCATGGCCGCGAAATGCCCGCCTCGCGGCATCTCGGTCCATTGCTTGACGTTGTAGGCGGTTTCCACCCACTTGCGGGGCGAGAAGAAGATTTCCCCCGGGAAGATCGCGACCGCCGTCGGCACTTCGACCCAGCCACGGTCGCGCGGGTTGCGGCGGGACTCGTAGTAGATGCGGGTCGAGGAGGTGATCGATGCCGTCGACCAGTAGATCATGACGTTGGTCAGCAGCCCGTCCTTGGTGAAACGGCTTTCAATGTTGCCCTTGGTGTCTGCCCAGGTGCGCCACTTCTCGATGATCCAGGCGGCCAGCCCGGCGGGGGAATCGTTGAGGCCGTAGCCCAGCGTTTGCGGCTTGGTTCCCTGGATGTTGCCGTAGGCGTTCTCGCCGTTCCACCACTTGCGGCGATCTTTGGTGCGCTTGAGTTCCCACTCGGGAATGCCTTCTTCCGGGTTCTCCATGCCGTCCGGGGGGCCGAGGCCGACTAGCGTCAGGTGGATTCCGGCGACGTGATCGCCGTCGTTGCGGCCCAGCCAGGAGGTGACGCCGGAGCCCCAATCTCCGCCTTGGGCGACGTAGCGGGTGTAGCCGAGCTTGGCCATCAGCTTGGAGACTGTCTCACCCATGCGGTCCACGCTCCAGCCACGATCGCTCGGCTTGCCGGAGAATCCATAGCCCGCCATCGAGGGGCAGACGACGTGGAAGGCGTCCTCGGCCTTGCCTCCATACGCTTCGGGATCCGTCAGCGGACCAATGACCTTTTGGAACCCGAAGACGGAGTCGGGCCAGCCGTGTGCGAGCACGAGAGGCAGGGCGTTTTCGTGTTTTGAGCGGACGTGAATGAAATGGATGTCCACTCCGCCGATCTTGGTTGTGAATTGCGGGAATTCGTTTAGTTTGCGTTCTTGCTTGCGCCAGTCGAACTCGGTCCGCCAGTACTTGACGAGTTCTTTGAGGTAGGCGAGATCCGTGCCGTAGTCCCAGCCCACGCCGTCGAGCTGATCGGGAAAGCGCGTGCGATCGAGCCGTGCGCGCAAATCTTCGAGAACCGAATCGTCGACATTGATCTTGAAAGGCGTCACGGATGGGTCTTCCGGGGGAGCGGCAAGAGAGAGCAGCGGATGCCCCGCAATGAGAAACAGGGTAACAATACACGCGCACGGCGCGACGCGATGCGTGCTTGAATTTTGTTTTGTTGTCATTTTTCTGCCTTGCGCGGTTGAGCCGCTGCCGGGTGATCGCTACCAGATGAGCCGCTCCCAACGGAGGTTTCACCGGGTAAACGGCATCGAAATCTCAGCGCGATCATGCGGCGGCTTTTCCGGGTCACCTGCCGAAGATGATTTTTTCTTTATGGAAGAGCCGCGTAGTCAAATAGACGCAAACCAGCCCGGCCACAAGCGCCGAAAATCCCGCGACTCCAAACCAAATCAACTCCGGGGCCTTCCCCCCCAGAACGTCGGCCAGCAGCACGTGCTGGCCCAGAATCGGGATGGGAATCATCCAAGGCTGGTTGCCCAGCGGGTAGAGCACCGACAGAATGCCCGGCAGCATAGGAAGCATGATCAGCATCCCAAGATAGCTCTGCGCTTCCTTGAAAGACCGCGCGAATGTCGCGATGAAAATCTGCAAGCCGGTAGCCAGCAATGCCATCGGCAGGGTGGCGGCCAGCACGCCGAGTATTTCCAGCGGACCGATCGAGAAGCGTATGCCGAATTCGTTCAGAGGAATACGCTGCAACACAGCCAGGCACAGGAAGAACGTCAGCGCCACGCTGCAAGCCGAGAACACAACAGCAGCCATCCATTTCCCGATCACAATCGACTCGCGCGGTACGGGGTTGACCAGCAGCGACTCCAGCGATCCGCGTTCGCGCTCGCCGGCGGTTGTGTCGGTCGCGATCTGCATCCCCCCTGCAAAGGCCGCCAGCACAACGAATAGCGGAATGAAATTCAGCAGCGTGGCAGCCCGTTGCTGGGAACTCGACACTTCGATATCTTGTACCCGAATCGGAGTCGCAAGCGCGGGACTGACACCCCGCACGATCAGGCGCAGCACGGCAATTTGCTGACTGTAACGCTCGATCAAGAGGCGCACCCGGCGGACTTTCGGCCGGGCGGTTTGGCGTGAGCCATCGGCCACAAGCTTGACTTCGGCCGGGCGAGCCTCGCTGAAGTCCTTGCCAAACTCATCGTCGATGACAACGACCACGTCTTCGTCGCGCTCGCGGACGGCTTCCTCGGGGTCTTGGGGTCCCTCGACGATTTCAATGCCGTCCTGCTGTTCGAGCCAGTTCATCAGCGCCGGAGCCCGCTCGGCTCCGACCACGGGAATCTTGATGTCCTGTGCCTCGCGCTGACGCTCGGCCAGCCGGTTGAACATGAAACCCATCAGCAGCGGTCCCAGCAGAGCGGAAATGCATACCGACATGAGCGAACGGCGATCGCGGACGCCGTCCAGCATCTCTTTGAAAAACACGACCTGAAGCCGGGAAAGATTCATTGGCTGATTTCGTCAATTCCGGTTAATGAGACGAAAGCGTCTTCGAGGTTTTCTTGCCCCGTTTGGGAGCGCAACTCATCGGGCGTGCCGCGGGCGACAACTTGTCCGCGGGCAATGATGACGATGGAGTCGCAGAGCGCCGAGACCTCCTGCATCACGTGGCTCGAGAAGAGCACGCACTTGCCTTCAGCTCTGAGGCGGCGGATGATCTCGCGGACGGCGCGGGTGCTCATCACGTCAAGCCCATTCGTGGGCTCGTCGAGCAACACGTTGCGCGGCCCGTGGACCAGCGCGCGGGCCACGCTGACCTTCATGCGCTCGCCGTGGGAGAAGCCTTGGGAGCGGCGGTCGGCGATGCCGGTCATATCGAGCGTTTCGATCAGCTCGCCGATGCGGGTTTCCAGCTCGGCTCCGTTCATCCCGTGCAGTCGTCCGAAATAACGCACATGTTCGCGCGCGGTCAATCGCGGATAAAGACCATGCGTATCGGGAAGAACGCCGAGTTTCGTTTGCGCTTCGAGCGGGTCGGAGGCGACGTCCACTCCGTCGACATGAATGCGCCCGCGGTCAGGCGCAATCAGCCCGTAAAGCATCCGCAGCGTGGTAGTCTTGCCGGCTCCGTTAGGACCCAGCAATCCGGTCACGGTCCCATCGGCGGCGGTGAAAGAGACGTCGTCGACCGCCACTATTTCTCCGAAGCGTTTGTGAAGTTGCGAAACCTCAATCATCAGTTTTCGGTGTTCTTCGGTCCGACGTTGTTCACGAAGAAGGATGGACGGTGAAATTGCTCGACACAAGCGGCATCGAGACTTTCCGCGTCAGCCTGATCGAGGAACTCGCGGATCAAGCGGCTGACGCAGCCTTGGCCCAGAGTGCCGTGGCCGGCTCCGGGGACGACGATGTGCCGTGCATTGGGCAGGTGTTCGAGCACCTGCTCACCCCATACGGGCGGAGTGACCGGGTCCAGGTTTCCGGACAAAATGAGGACGGGCGCGTCCGAGACAACCGGCTCGTAGTAGTCCTCCGCGACGTCTCCCTTGGGCCAGAACTCGCAGGGCTGGAGGCGCAATTGCGAGGAACGCCCGCTGAGGAAGGTGTTGGCTGATTCCTTTTCGATTTCCTCGGGAGTGACCCGGGGGGCGTCTTCACTGCACACGATGGAATAATACATACCCTGGCTCATCAAATCCGCCGTTCCTTCATTCACGGAGGCCAGGGCCACCAGACCCTGAAAATCGCCTTCGTTGGCGCGTTCGAGCAGGTTCGGCAACAGCGAGCTAAGGAGAGGTGAATACAGAGCGCTCATGATGACTCCCGCCACCAGCTCGTGTTTCACCGTCACTTCCGCCGCCTCTCCGGTCCGCGGGTGAACCAATCGGACCACGGACGGGCTTGCATCCAGCCGCGCGAACACGGATTCCACGTTCCGCCCAAAATTTGGGAATCGTTCCCGGCAAGCGGCATCCGCTTCACAATCGGAAATCAGCAGGTCGAGCGCGCGCTGGCCGTCGCGAGGGATATAAAGCGGTAAGCGCATATTTGGTGGAGCTACTCCGTCAAGGACGATGGTCCGGACATGCCCGGCATGACGGCGCAGGTAGACGAGAGCGGCCCGCGTTCCGTAGGAGCCCCCGTAAATATTGATCGCCCCGTATCCAAGGAATTGGCGCACGTCATCGAGATCGTCCATTGCGATCGACGTCGTGTAGAGCTTCGCGTCGGCGTCGTAGCCTTCCAGACAGGCCCGGAACTTCTCGAGGGGCATTTCATCGGCCTTGGAAAGATCTTCCAACGAGTCCTCGTCGAGTTCGCAGTTGAGCGGGTTCGAGGCCCCGGTGCCACGCTGGTCGACCAGGACGATATCGCGATCGCTCTGAATACGGGCGAAAGCCGGTTTCACCCCGGCCGCCATCTCCGCCGCTCCCCCGCCGGGACCGCCCGCCAGGAAAAAAAGCGGGTCCGGCTTCGGCTCGTTCCCGAGTGCGGGCAGGACGACGATCTTGAGCTGAATCTTGCGGCCCGATGCTGTGTCGCGGTCCTCGAATACTTCGAGCGCCCCGCACAGAGCATCAACCGGCCCGTCGTCGCTACTACAAATTTCCAGCAGTTCGTGAATCGAGCTGGTCTCGGGGGTGGAGCAGGCGGTGGCCAGCACGAGCGCCATCAGGACGGGCGTGCAAAATGCCTTTGCGATGAAATGGTTCATGCAGAGGGGGGGTGAGCACTCAGTTTAGCGCACGGCCCTTGGCTCACAATCCATCCGTAAGGCGACCTTTGCGTTGCGCTGTTGTTGTCGAATCTCCGTAGCTGTTGTTGTCGAACTCCCGTAGCGCAGGGCTCGCAGGTGGCCCGGACGCGTAACGGACGGATTGGGGACGGTGGCGGCGATTAGCCCCCCGGCGTTAGTATGGAAAGACTCAGCCCGGAACCGCCGGGACTCTAGAAAGGTAAATCTTGCGAATACTCACCTACACAACCGGCAACGGAGCCCGGGCCGGATTGGCTATCGGGGATCAGATCGCCGACCTAGCTTCGGCAGGCTACGGAGACGTTCTGTCATTCCTCGAGGATGGCGACAAGGCCATCGAGGCCGCTCAAAAGCTGGCCGCGGATCCCGGCCAGACAATCAACCGCTCAGACGCGATGCTACTGGCGCCGATTCTCGTCCCGCCTAAGTTCATCTGCATCGGTTTGAACTACCGCGACCACGCGATTGAGTCGGGCATGGCGATTCCCGAACTCCCGACCGTCTTCACCAAATACAGTAATGCGGTCACCGGACACGGCCAGCCAATCGAACTCCCGGCCGTCTCCGACCAGGTCGACTACGAGGCCGAGTTTGCCTTCGTGATCGGCAAAAAGGGCAAGAACATTCCAGCCGAAAAATGGCAAGAGCATGTGTTCGGCTACACCATCGTCCACGACGTCAGCGCCCGTGACTACCAGCTAGCCACCAGCCAATGGACCATCGGAAAAACCTTCGACACCTTCGGTCCCTTGGGGCCTGAATTAGTCAGCAAAGACGAGATTGCCGACCCGCGCAACTTGCGCATCAGCCTCGAACTCAACGGCCAGGTGCTGCAAGACTCGAACACGTCCCAACTTATTTTCGATATCCCCTATTTGATCGAGTATCTGTCAAAAGTCATGACACTCGTTCCAGGGGATGTCATTTCCACGGGGACACCTCCCGGAGTCGGGTTCGTCCGAAAGCCGCCCATCTTCATGAAGCCTGGAGACGAAGCCGTGATCAAGATCGATGGCCTCGGCGAGTTGCGAAATCCCGTGATCGCGGCGCCTTAGTTGCCTGCCCAACAGGGGGCGCTTCAGCTTAAGGTCGCACCCACAATCTGTCATACGCGGTGGGCGAATCCGGCGAAGTGATAGGATGAGTTGTTGGGTTCCGGGCCCCGTGCAGTGAGATGCTGCGAACCCCGTCAGGTCCGGAAGGAAGCAGCGGTAGTGGCCTCTCTCGCGTGCCGCGGAATCACCCGGAACCCAGCTTTGAAAGAACGCCTTGCATCCCAAGCGCGCCTCGTATAGTCCCCAGTTTCTGCGTCTTCTTGAACTGGCGGCACGGTTGAATCGATGTACCAGGTCATTGCCCGTAAATACCGGCCGCAGACGTTTCAGGACGTCGTCAACCAGGAACACGTCAAGCAAACACTTTCAAACGCCCTCACGCAGGGGCGTGTCGGGCACGGTTACATCTTTTCAGGACCCCGCGGGACCGGCAAAACGACGATGGCCCGCATCGTGGCCAAGGCCCTCAATTGCGAAAAGGGCCCCTCGCCGGAGCCGTGTCTCGAATGCTCGAGCTGCACCGAGATTGCCGGCGGCAACTCCATGGATTTGGTCGAGATGGATGCCGCCTCGAATCGGCGCATTGACGATATTCGCGAGTTGCGGGAGAACGTGCGGTATCGGCCGGTCCGCGATGCCTACAAGGTCTTCATTATTGACGAGGCGCACCAAATCACGGCGGACGCTTTCAACGCGCTGCTCAAGACGCTCGAAGAACCTCCGGAGTGGGTAGTCTTCATTCTCTGCACGACCGAACCCCACCAGTTTCCCAGCACGATCGTTTCACGTTGTCAAAATTTCCCATTCAGAACGGTCGAGGTGGATCTGGTCGTCGGGCGACTGCGCTGGATCTGCGAGCAGGAGGAGGTTGTCGCCGACGAAGAAGCGCTGGTCACGATCGCCCTCGCCGGAGACGGCAGCATTCGGGACTCACTGTCGACGCTCGATCAGGCGATCGCCAGCTTTGGAAAGAAGCTGGAGGCCGGTCCGGTCAAAGACCTGCTTGGCGTCATTCCCGCCGAAATTATCGACTCGGTGACCAGCGCTCTGCGTGAGAGCGAGCCGCAACAAATGCTGGAGGTCGTTGACGAGCTGTGCCGAGAAGGCCGGCATCTGCAGCACTTCAGCGGGGAGTTGGCGCGCTATTTCAGGAATCTGCTGGTGATGAAAGTGTCTGGCGCGGATACCCGGCTGGTCACTGCTGGTGATGAAGAGAGAAGCCGCATATCCAAGTACTTAGAACATTTTAGTCAAGAGGATCTGACCCGCTACTTGCAACTCTCCATCGATCTCTATCGTGACTTGCAGCATGCCACCCAGCCGCGGTTTCGGCTGGAGCTCGGGCTGCTCAAGCTGGTTCACGCGGGGCGCCTGACACCGATCGAGAAGGTCTTGGCCGAGTGGGGAGACTCCGGAGTTGGGAACCAATCCGGGGGCCGAGCTTCCGCCGGGAGCGGCACGGGCTCGAGGCTGGGGGCTGCTGCCGGCCGATCGGCCGGCGCCAACCGTGAACGGCAAGAGAGCGAGTTCTCGAATCTAATATCTGAACCGGCGACTCGACCCGATCCACCGCCTGAACCACCAAGCGTGGCATCGCCGGCCAAGCTGGAAAGTCAATCAGATCCGGTTCAGCGGCTTCAGGCGGCAGCAGCAGATCCGGCCCCACCCGCGCCGCGCGAACGAACGGCGGAGTCCGCGGCCGGAGAATCCACTGCCCGGGCCGCGCCTGCCGGCGCCGCGCCAACGAAAGCCAAGTCCGGTCTGCAACAGAAGGTGGTTGCCGCTTTTAGGACGAGCGGCGACGAGTTCACGGCGGATGCCATCGAACACGCGCTCATCAGCCAAGAAGACGGTCAGGTTGAGATCCGGCCTTCTCCCGATGACATGGCCGCGCTCCAGATCAATTTCGCGGTTGTCACGCAGACAATTCAGCGAATAGCGGGCCAAAAACTTCATGTTAAACTGGGGGACCAACTGGGCTCCGGCGATGCCGAGCAGGTCGCCGGCCAAGCCGCCGAACAGGCGCAACCGGGGGCTAACGGCGCGGTGGATGGTCCGTCTCCGTCCGAAGAAAAAACGGACACCGAGAAGAGAGCTCTTGCCGATCCGGAAGTGCAAGAGTTCCACCAGCAGTTTGGTGGAAGAATTCGAGAAGTTCGAGACTTGAGGGGGTACTAGTCGTGAAACTGCCCGGCAATATGCAGAAGATGATGCAACAGGCGCAGCAAATGCAGCAGAAGTTGCAAGAGGAAATCGCGCTGATTCGCGTCGAGGCTTCAACCGGCGGAGGCATGGTCACCGTCAAGATGGACGGCCAGAAGCAGGCGCTCTCGGTGGCAATCGAGAAGGAAGCGATGGAAGATCGCGAGATGCTGCAGGACATGATGCGCGCGGCGTTCAACGAAGCCACCAAGCGCGTCGATGAAGAGGCTCAGGGGAAGATGGGTGGCATGCTGGGCGGAATGGGTCTCCCTCCCGGACTCATGTAAGAATCTCTCCTAAAGATCAGAGCCCTTAGAACAACCTGGTTCGGACTGCTATGGACGACCTTGCGGCACCCATGTCACGTTTAGTGGATGAGTTGAAACGCCTGCCCGGCGTCGGGCCTAAATCCGCCCAGCGCATGGCGTTTCATTTGTTGGGGGTTCCGCCGGAAGAGGCCGAGCGCCTGGCACGATCTCTTCTGGAGATGCGAGAAAGCATTCAGCTCTGCAGGCAGTGCAACAATTTGTCCGAAGGGCCGCTGTGCCACTATTGCAACAATGCGGGGCGGGACGCAACGACCATCTGCGTTGTCGAACAGCCCAACAACATCATCACGGTTGAACGCACGCGCCAGTTTCGGGGTCTTTATCACGTGCTCCACGGCGCGCTCTCGCCCATTCGCAATGTCGGCCCGGAAGACCTGAAGTTGAAAAACCTGCTGGAGAGGCTCCGTGACGGCGAGGTTCAAGAAGTGATCATGGCCACCAGCCCGACCTCGGAAGGGCAAGCGACGGCCACCTACCTCGCCCGGCTGCTCAAACCCCTGGGCGTGCGGGTGTCGCGTATCGGCATGGGGGTTCCGATCGGGACGGAGCTGGACTATGTCGACGAAGCGACCATGATGGAAGCGATGGACGGACGCCGGGAGCTGTAGCCAGTTAGTCCACCGAAACTGGTTGTGTTCTTTGTCCAGGCGTTGCCGAACGGAAGAGCACGCGGTTGCTTGAGCCGGATGCCGCGCCCTGGGGCCGAACAACCGACAAATCGGTTTGCGGCAAGCGTGGACGCTCACGCCACGTCCGCTGCCCTCTTTCGTTGCATCTGTCTGGGTTGGGAACCGGCGCTATACTCTAGTCGTTTGCCTTCACGAAGTACTCCGCGCATCAGGCTGGTCATGCCCCTTCCGTGAAGACGCTTTCATCAAGAGGAGATCTGAGATGGCAACGAAGTTACTTCCAGACGAGTCAAACAACGACAGAGGCCGGGTGCTCGCATCAGCCGGAGATGTACAGCCTCAAAAAGCGCCGCCAGGCGTAAACCGCCGCACCTTCTTGGCTGCTTCGATGGGAGCCGGCCTTTCAGCCTGTGGCGGGACCACGGAGTCTCTCGCCGAGAAGCCGGCCTCGGTCACACTGAGCGACGCTCTGGCCCGAGATGCTCTCGGTCAAGCGGAACTCGTGCGCTCGGGAGCGGTCCAGCCGATCGAGCTAGTCGAGGCCGTGATCGCCCGTATCGAAGAGCTGAACCCGCAGCTCAACGCCATCGTCACTGAGATGTATGATCTGGCTCGCGAGGCGGCCCGGGGCGACATCCCCGACGGGCCTTTTCGCGGCGTGCCTTTCTTGCTGAAGGACCTCGGCGCCAGTTACGCCGGCGTTCGTCAAACAGGTGGCTCAAAATCGCTGGCTCGGAATATTTCCCAGATCGACAGCGAACTTGTCGTACGGCAGAAACGCGCCGGCCTGATCACCGTCGCCAAGACGAACACGCCCGAGTTCGGTTTGACAGGAACGACCGAATCCCATTTTCTTGGAGCAGCCCATAATCCCTGGGATTTGGAGCGAACCACGGGCGGATCGAGCGGAGGCTCTTCGGCGGCCGTGGCGGCGCGCATCGTCCCGATGGCGCATGCCAGCGACGGCGGCGGATCGATTCGTATACCAGCGTCCTGCTGTGGCTTATTCGGACTCAAGCCTACCCGCGCGCGCAATACGCTTGCTCCCGGGGCGGGCGACCGCTTGAGCGGCCTGGTCTGCGAGCACGCCGTGAGCCTAACGGTTCGTGACAGTGCCGCGCTGTTGGACGCAACAGCGGGTCCGCATCTGGGCGACCCCTACCCTGCCCCCCCGAAGCAAAGGCCCTTTCTCGATGAGACGAGAACCGAACCGGGCTCCTTGCGCATTGCCTTTTCACTCTGGCCGCCGATCGATACTCCGGTTCATCAAGACTGCGTGAAAGCCGTCGAGAGCACCGCGAAACTGCTGGAAAGCCTCGGGCACAAAGTCGAGGAAGCGGCTCCCGAAGTCGGCATGGAGCAGTTCCGGCAGGCCTTCATGGTTCTTTGGTTGTCGAGTTTCGCCGGGACAGTGGAGGGCATCGCGGCAGCTACCAGCAGCGCGCCGAATCCTGATCTCTATGAACCGATGAACTGGCAGTTGTATCAGCAAGGCGTCCAGATCAAGGGGTGGGAGTATCTGCGGGCCGTGGGCTACTTGCAAGCGCTGAGCCGCCGCTTCGCGAGTTTCTTCGAGACCTATGATGTATGGCTGACGCCGACCGCCGCCGAGCCGCCTCCCAAGCTGGGTGTGCTGCACCCGGGACCGGAGGTTGCCTCGCCCGATGCCAGCCGCATCGTGGAACGGATGTTTCAGTTCGTCCCGTTTACGCAATTCGCGAATACGACCGGGCAGCCGGCGATGTCGATGCCGTTGCACTGGAACGATGCGGGACTTCCGATCGGAGTTCATTTCACAGGGCGCTTCGGCGATGAAGCGACGCTGTTCCGCCTGGCAGCTCAGTTGGAACAAGAGCAACCCTGGATCGACCGCAAGCCACCGGTGGTGGCCGGTTGAAGCCTGGCCGTGGCGCCGGTTCGGTGTGGTCAAGAACCCTTAGCGCAGGGTTCGCCAGAGACTTGCCAGAGACTTGCGTTCTTGAATTCCGTTCACTCGCTGAGTGCCGCGCAGCGAAAGGCCGCAGGTCTCTGGCGAGCCCTGCGCTAACCCGCATTTCTCACCACCTGACGGTCGAAGCACGCGATAGGCCCGCCATTACTTCGTTGCACTTGCTCGCCGTGCTCAACGTACTGTCAAGTACGCCTCCGCTCGTCAAGCGCGCGCGCTTGTACTGACGGGCCTCTCACGCACTTCGCCTCGCCACGTGGTGAGAAAAGCGGGTCAAGGGTTCTTGAATAACTTCCCGGAGCTTCGGCTGGCGCGGACAGGCAAGATTGCCGGTCCTTACTGAACGGGCTTCCTGATCGGCTGCGGTAAACTGATCTTGCGGCAGTCTCGGACGGCCGGCACGCAAACGAGGAGACCCCATGACAGAAGCCACGTCCCGGCGAACGTTTTTTAGACAGAGCGGCAGTGCGGCGCTAGGCGCCTCGGCAGCCGCGGCGCCGGCCCTGCAAGGCTCGCGCGCCGCCGACGCTCCTCCCAACATCGTGTTCATCTTCTGCGATCAGATGCGCGGGGACTGCATGAGCGGCCTCGGTCACCCCAACGCCCGGACGCCCAACCTCGACCGCATGGCTCGCGAAGGAGTGCAGTTTGACAACTGCTTCATGAACTCGCCGGTCTGCGTTCCTTCGCGCAAGTCGGTCTTCTCGGGCCGCTACCCCCATGAGCATGGATCGCTGACCAATCAGGGGCGCCCGTTTCTTTCCTGGCCCGACACGCTGTGCGAGCACTTCCAGCAGCGCGGTTACCGCACGGGCTGGGTTGGCAAGAATCATACCTACGAGAAATCAGCGCTCGATAAGCTCGATACCGTCGACATCCGCGCCCGCGAGCCCTTCCGCGCCTACAACGGCTGCATTCCGCCCCACTGGCACACCGACGTCTACTGGCCGGAGAAAGATTGCTATCCCCAGATCAACAGCGACCACGCGATTGATTTTATCCGCGAATCGAGGGACGAGCCATTCTTTCTGCACGTCAGCTACTTCGATCCGCATCCACCCTACATGGCGCCCGCTGACTTTACGAGCCGCTATACGTCGGCCAACATGCACCTGCCCGACTACATTCCTCCGGGGGCTTTGAGCGAACGGCTAGAAGAGTTCTCGACGGCCATGGGGCAGGACTACATGACCCTTGCCGACATGACCGAAACGCTGCGCTACTACTACGCGCAAATCGAATGGGGAGTCGATAAGCAGGTGGGCCGGCTCTTGAACGCCCTCGATCAACAGGGCCTCGCTGAGAATACGATTGTGCTTTTCACCTCTGACCACGGCGACTTCATGGGAACTCATCGCATGGTGCGCAAAGGCATGTTTCTCTACGATTCGCTGCTGCATGTCCCGATGATCTGGTGGGCGCCGGGTCGCCTTGCCAAGGGCCGCCGCACCAGCGCCATCGCCCAAGGGATCGACATTTTCCCGACTCTGGCCGACATCAGCGGCGGCAAGCCCGGCCAAGACTTGCCGGGCCGCTCGCTCAAGCCGTTTCTCCACGGCGAGAAGGACGACGACAAGCACGTCGTCTACACCTCAGCCGGTTACGACGATCAGGGACCTGTACAGAAGAGCCTCACCTTGACCCCGGCAGACAAGGACGCCGTTCCGCGCCACTCGCAAGTGATGAACCAGAACATGAACGAGAAGTACCGCATGAAAATGATCCGCAATCAGGAGTGGAAGTTTATCTTGAACGAGACGCATAAGCCCGAGCTTTACAAGATGGACGGCGAACGGGTCGAAAAAGGCAACGTCGCGGACAGGGCCGAGTATGCCGCGGTCCGCCGCGAACTGGAGGGGCAACTGGGGCGGTGGTGGCGGTGGTGAGCGGCCAGCCGGGACGAACATTCCTCCTCATTCATGCTGAGTCTCATTCGTGCTGAGCCAAGGGCACTATAATAGTTGCAGAATGCAACTACACAGTGCGACAAGTCCATCATGCCGAGCCTAACGATTCGAAACCTCTCTGACGAGTTACTGGAGCGTTTGCGGCAAGCTGCCCAAGGCGAGAAACGTTCTGTCAACGCACAAGCGCTGCACTGGCTCGATTCCGGGGCACGGCGCTGGGTGAGTCCGGCGGAACGAGCGACGCTGCTGACCGAGATTCGCTCCCTTCGCGACCGAGTACACGATCGCCGCGGACCGGGGACGGATAGCTCGGTTCTGACTCGGCGCGCCAGGGCTCAGCGCAAAAGATCGCGGTGAACCGTGGCCGCTCCGAAAGTCGTCATCGATACGAACGTCGTCGTCAAGTTCTTCCTGCCGGAAGCCGGCAGTGTTCATGCCGAGCGGTTGCTGGAAGCGGTCCTCTCCGGGGATGTCGAGCTGGCCGCGCCCGATTTCATGCTTGCCGAATTCGTCAACGTGCTTTGGCTGAAGGCCGGGCGCGGAGAGCTCGATGACAAGGATGCCGAGGAAATCATCGCGCAACTCCTGGTGCTGACCGAGTTCATGGAGATCATTCCATCGGGGAGGATGCTTGCCGCGATATTTCAGACAGCGAGGCGGCACAGCCACAGTGCATACGACGCTGCGTTCTTGGCGATTGCCGAGGATCGCGGGATTCGCCTCGTCACCGCGGACACGAAGTTTTCCCAAAAGACCAGGGGCCTTTCTTCAAGGCTAGTCCTGCTCGAGAATTGGAAAACCGTACTGGGATGAGAGCGGGACGTCACCGTTTTGCGGCGATCGACCGGCAGGATTGCCGGTCGCTACTAGTACCGGTCCCTGCTAGGCGAGTTCGCCCTTCTTGTGCCGCTCGACGATGTAGTCGCAGGCGCGGGCGGTGATGGCCATCATCGTCAGGGTCGGGTTTTGGCAGGCGCTCGAGACCCAGGCGGCTCCGTCGGTCACGAATAGGTTCTTGACGTCGTGGGCCTGATTGAAGGCGTTGAGCACGGACGTCTTTGGATCGTTGCCCATGCGTGCCGTCCCAATCTCGTGGATGCAAAATCTCGGCACCGACGGCTTGCCGGTGAGCTTGACGTTCTTATGTCCGGAGGCTTCGAGCATCTCGGCGCCCTGTTCGCGGTCATCCTGCCAAAGTTTGAGATCGTTGTCGCTCCAGTCGGCTTGAATCTTCAGCGTTGGAATGCCCCAGGCGTCGGAGCGGTCCTTGTCGATTTCAACATGGTTTTCATAACGGGCCAGACATTCGGCCCAAACCCCCACGCCGGTCTTCTAAATGGCGTTCTTGTGGACTGCTTCCTTGTATTTAGCTCCGAAACCCGGTGCGCCGAAATCGAAGCTCGGTGCGCTGCGCCCCTGATAGCCGTAGCCCCGAATGACACCGTTGGTCATCGTGCGGTCGACGTTGCGAAAACGCGGAATGTAGACTCCGTTGGGGCGCGCCGGTGGGCCGATCCAGAGCTTGGCCGGCAGATCGCGCAGCTCGCCCGAAGCGCCGCCACTGTAGAGGTGATCCATCAAATAGTGCCCCAAGACGCCGCTGGAGTTCGCCAGCCCGCCTGGCGCGGAGTTGAGCAGCAGCCGCGTCGACTCAATCGTCGAAGCGCACAAAACCACGACCTTGGCGCGAATCTCACGGGGGGCTCGGGACTCGCGATCGATATAGGCAATGCCCGACGCGCGGCCGGTTGATTTGTCGATGGTCACGTGGCTGGCCACCGCGTCGGTGATCACCGACAAGTTGCCCGTTTTCTCCGCCGCGGCCAGGGTAGTGAAAGGACTCGAATAGTAGGAAAAGGTAATGCAACCTTGTTCGCAGGGACCGCAGTAGTGGCATGCCTGGCGGCCATTGTGGTTGCGAGTGATGATGGCTGTGCGGCCCATCGTGACCGTGCGGCCCATCTTCGCTTGTACTTTTTGCTTCAGGATCTTTTCGCCGCAGGACATATCCATCGGCGGAAGGAAAACACTGTCGGGGAGCTGCGGCAGCCCTTCGGCTTGACCGCTGAGGCCCATGAACTTTTCGACCGTTTCGTAATAGGGAACCAGGTCTTGGTAGGAGATCGGCCAGTCGTCTCCGTAGCCGTCTCTGCTGGCGGCTTTGAAGCCGATGTCGCCGGTGCGGTAACTCTGGCGGCCCCAGGAGAGCGAGCGGCCGCCGAGCACGCGCATGCGGATCCAGTGGAACGGCTTCTTTTCGGCCGTGGTATAGGGATTGTCGGTGTCGCTGACAAACCACTTGTAGTTGGATTCCCGGCAGGCGTAGACCAGGCCCTGAATGGGGCGGTCTCGCATCAGCTCGGGCGACTTCTTTTGTCAGTGCCGGATAGGTACGCCGAGTTGCCGCGGTACTTGAGCTGATACGGTTGGACGTGCTCGCTGAATTCGGCGGGAGTAACTTTGGGGCCGGCTTCGAGCACGGCTACCTTCATCCCCGCTTCGCAGAGTTGTTTGGCGGCCCAGCCGCCGGTCGCCCCCGAGCCAACCACGATGGCGTCGTAATCGTTGTTGTTTCTCGCGATTGTTTGCAGCACGCCCCTAGTCTATCAACGGTTGGGGGCCGGGAGCTGCCGCGGGGCGGTCGGGAGGTGACTGTTTGACAAACACCCGAGCCCCGCGCTACGGGTGTTTCATAACGCTGTTGGAGCGCGACAAGAAACTAAAGCTCGACCCAGTGGTGGTATTCCTGGCCTGCGGCCGGCTCGGCCTGGTAGTCATTCGAAGCGGCGGTCCAATAGCCGACCCAGAAAAAGCCGCTCATAATCAGGGCTATCGGCAAGACACCGAGGAGGATGTCTTTCAAGCTGGCCCGGGGCGCAGGAGGCCGCGATTCGTCGGGCCGAAGTTGGGTGGTATCGGTGCTCACAAGAAAATATTCGCCCAGATTGACGAATGTCCAAATCGGCATACAACCGCATTTCCCCCTAGGACTTTGCCGTAGAACAGCCTAATGCCGGGTGGGATAGCGCTTGAAAACCGGCGGGTGCCTGCGAAACCGGAAACAAGGGGAGACGCGCTGGCCAGATCTGCACTTAGTTCTTCATGCCATGCAAGACGTCTTCGGCTGCCGCGATCGCCTCGTCGAGTTGAGCCTCCGTATGGGCTGTCGAAGCAAACGTTGCTTCGAACTGTGAGCACGGCAAGTAAACACCACGCTCCAGCAATCCCCGGAAGAACTGGCCGAATCGTTCGGTATCGCTGGCGGACGCTCCGTCGAAGTCCGTCACGGGATTTGGGTTGAAGAAGACCGTGAACATCGAGCCGACGCGGTTGATCGTCACCGGAACGCCGGCTTTTTCCGCGGCTGCGGCGATGCCTTCCTGTAAACGGGCTCCATTGGCATCGAGGCTTTCGTAGAGCCCGGGCGTGTCGCGGAGGGTTCGCAGCATCGCCAGGCCGCCAGCTACCGCGAGAGGGTTACCGGAAAGCGTACCGGCTTGGTAGACGGGTCCCAGCGGGGCGACTTTCTCCATGATGTCCCGGCGCCCGCCATAAGCGCCAACCGGGAGTCCGGCGCCAATGACCTTGCCGAGCGTCGTCAGATCGGGTTTTACTCCATAAAGCTGCTGGGCGCCGCCGAGGCCCACGCGAAAGCCGGTGATGACCTCATCGAAAACCAGCAGGGCGTCGTGCTTGGCCGTGATGTCCCGAAGGCTTTCGAGAAAGCCGGGCTGAGGAGGGACGCAGCCCATGTTGCCGACAACCGGTTCGAGAATAACCGCCGCGATTTTGTCTCCGCGGGCCGCGAAGCACTCTTCCACCGCCGCAATGGAATTGTAGGGCAGCGGAATGGTGGTTTCTGAAAAGCTCTTCGGCACACCGCCTGAATCGGAAATTCCGAGGGTGGCCACACCCGATCCGGCTTTGACCAAAAGCGAGTCCACATGCCCGTGGTAACACCCGATGAACTTGACGACGAGGTCGCGCCCGGTGAAGCCGCGAGCCACCCGGATGGCGCTCATGGTCGCTTCCGTTCCCGAGTTTACCAGCCGCACGGTTTCGATGCTGGGGACGAGATCGCATATCAATTGCGCCATTTCGACTTCACGCTCGGTGGGCGCGCCGAAGCTGGTCCCGGTCTTGAGGACTTCCTGTAGCGCCTCGATGACGGCGGGATGACGGTGCCCCAGGATGAGCGGTCCCCAGGAGCCGACGAAGTCGATGTAGGAGTTGCCGTCGACGTCGAATAGCAACGAGCCTTCGCCTCGCTCGAAGAATACCGGGTCACCGCCGACAGCCCGAAAAGCCCGCGCGGGAGAATTGACTCCGCCGGGTATCAGGGCTTGGGCTCGCTGGAAAAGGGCTCGCGATCTTGAGTGGTCGAGAGGCGCCGGATTCGTTCTGGTTGTGGGAGCCTGGGCCTCTCCAGACTGGCTCATGGGTCAACTCCTTGTCAGGCCTTTGTGTACGATTGGATCGGTTGAGGCTGGTTGGATCACCGCGGATGTCCCGGCGGCAGACTCGGTTCCGGCGGGGATTCGTTCAACGGGGGATGTCCAGCCGGCAGCTCGGGCGCGGTATTCGGCTTGTTCTCCAAGGGCGGGTGACCCGAAGGTAAATCATCTCCCACGGCGGAGCCGGCCTTTGACGTGGGGGCTTGAACTTTCCAGCCGTCAGCCGTCCGCGTCAGCCGGTACATCATCTGCATCGAAGCCTTGGGGTCATCGCGTGCCGCGATCGTGACAGCCGCTGTTGCTTCGTCACCTTGAAACTTCACCTGGGCGACTTCGACGCGCATACGACCCACGCCGAGGTCGGTGCGGAGGCCGAGATGACTGTCGATGGCCGCGGCTATAGCTGCTTCCGAATTCTCTGAGCCGCTGCAGCCGGCCGCAAAAGCAGAGATGGCGCACAGAAGAATTGTGATGGCGGTTTTCAAGAGTCTCGCTCGTAGACGGGTACACACATTATAAGGAATCGG
>Ga0310123_10001517_pt1 | contig 19144 bp, 20 predicted proteins | sample CB6_AW_1057_MG_FD_203505 | JGI IMG/M metagenome (GOLD analysis project Ga0310123, IMG submission 203505) | Marine microbial communities from Western Arctic Ocean, Canada - CB6_AW_1057 | ecosystem: Environmental > Aquatic > Marine > Oceanic | place: Canada: Western Arctic Ocean | collected... | reverse complement strand
ACAATGCACAATTCTTCAGAAAAGGCCTGAGTGAAGCGGGTTTTGATCTTCTTCCAGGAGAACATCCCATCATCCCGGTGATGCTCTATGATGCAGCAACGGCTGTTGAGTTTGCAGATAAAATACTTCAAAAAGGAATCTATGTGATCGCGTTTTCGTATCCGGTGGTTCCTCAGGGTAAAGCTCGTATCCGGACTCAAATATCGGCGGCTCATAGCCAGGAGGATTTGCAGTTTGCTCTCGAATGCTTCAGGGAGGTTAAAAAAGAAATGGGGCTTTAATTCTTCTAAACTCAGAAACGGAAAAGATTGAGTTTTACCAGTAATTTCTCCAGACGTTTTCCGGAGGCTTTGGGGTTGTGGTGGTTTTGCTCCTTCTTTTCCATACGCCAACAGGGTGGGCTTGTCAAGGTTATTACTAAGGAAACGACAGCAAGCATCAATTAGACTAACTACTTTCTGTATCGATGGGTGGGGCCTGTGTGCTCCTCCCGGGGAATATGTGTGCAGTGCCTCACGCTCCCTCACTCCTCATGTTTAGGCAACTACTGGCTGATGAAGATCCGGAAGTCACTTATGAACTGGCAAAATATTTTACTTCAACAATGGTTGAATTCCAAACCAGAATTTAAAAAAATAAATCATGTAGTATTCATGTATCTAAAATATGGTGATTTCCACCTAACCTGACTTAAATCGAACCAAGAAGCACAACAAAACCCAAACCTCTGATATTCAACAATCATCACTTTGAAAAAAAATAAAATCCCAGTAAATATCACTCTTGACTCTCTAAATCCTAGCAAGTATTTTCGGATCTAAATTTAGATTTTACTATACTTCCAAGTAAGGGGGGATCGGTTTTTATTCACAATTGCTCCATATTTTGGTATTGCAGCAGATCTCTCAGTTTTTTCCATTGTACCTTTTGCTGCTCCCATTGGTGATTTAACTTTTCAAATCATTGATGTAGAACCGTGGCTTTTATATATTTTTGCCATAACTTCACTGGGTGTCTATTATACCGTAATAGTTGGATCCAGATCCAACAGCAAATTTGCTCTGCTGTGGGGGACTCGTGCTTCCGCTCAAATGCTTTCCTATGATGTTTTCATCGGTATCTCACTCCTTGGCATCTTCAGGGTTTATGCATCAACTCAAATCAGCGTGATTATGGATTGACAAAATACCTACTGGTTTGGCAACCTGACTGCCAAATGGTGAACTTTCACCCAATCTCTGGCCTTTGTCCTGTTTTTTGTCACCATGATTGCAGAAACCAAACGATCCCCTTTTGACTCCCCTTAAGGGGAATCTCAAATTATTGACGGATACTTTTTGGAATACTCTGTAATGCGGTTTGGTACATTCATGTTGGGGAAATATATTGCCGTGTTCGGAGTGTCTGTCTTGATGGTGATACTATTTTTAGGAGGACACCTTTATTCCCTGACTACATTTATGTAAAAGAGCTCCTCAAGCGTTAGAGACGATTTAGTAAATCTTCAAGTTAGTCTTTCTCACTATTGTTTTCTGTTGGGTGCAACTCCAAATTCAATGGACCGTCCCCAAATTCCGTTTCGACCAAACCATCATGCTGGGATGGAAAACATAGCTTCCGGTGTCCATGGTGAATATGCTGCCCACAGCAGTCATTATCTTGTTGGCTAATTGATCCTTTTCCCTATTAGACTAAATACGAGTCAAGAAACTAAAAATAAAAACAGTCAACCGTGTCGATGGATTCCAAGAAGCCCTTTACCTTCCTGCCATTTTTATCGGTCTGAGGCTGACTGTGCGCCATTTTTTAAGAAATATGTTTGGCGGTCAAGATGTCGTGACCATTCAATACACTGAAGAACAACGTCATGTTTACTCACGCCGAAGAGGACGGCATCCCCTGACGAGACGGGAAGATGGGTTCATCAAATGTGTGGCCTGCTACATGTGCGAGACCATCTATCCGGCACATTGTATTTATATCGAGGCTGGCAACCATCCGTATTTGTCAATTGAAAAATACCCTTTGATTTTTGATATTTATGAATTGTGCTGTGTATTTTGCGGATTGTGTGTGGAAGCTTGCCCCAATGAAGCGATTTGAATTGACAACCTCTTGATTGCAATAGCATATTCTTTCCGGAGCAGTTTCGATTATACCCTTGATTTGTTCAAATACACCTATCGTCCCAACAAACAAACCAAATATATGGACATCCCTCTTCCCAAAACTGAAGAAGAATCCCTCCCCCAACTCTCGTGGTATTCTATCCACTTGAGACTATTGAACTACACGCTTCGTTATTGAGCCATTTGTACTGGTAATTGTCCAAAGACACCGGTGTTGCGATTCCATACTGTACGAATCACACGCCGGATTACATAGCGTTTTTCCTGGCTGGCTTGAGCATAACGATTGGCAGTGACAATCAAGATTTGCTCATCAGTAGTTTCTTTTGCAACTAATAATAAACCTAGATGGCGGCAGTCAAACTCTACTAGGCTGACCTCACTCCATAAACCGATCCAATACATTTCGCGTGATACGATCGACATAAGGGTTCCCACCTGCCAAACCCCAGGCCCATTCGGTAGTGCCTACAGAAAACACTTCCCCACGTCCCTTTTTGAAGGTACCCATTGTACCTTGACCTCGCCTCGCCCGATCACGATTCTCTTTGGTATCGGCCCCATAAATCCGTTCAGCAACATAAGAGGCATCAAAATAACCCAGCCTTCCTTTAAGATCTGTGTTTTCAGATTCACCTAAAGAGGCTGGAGCAGTGGCTATGATTTCAAAGTAGAGGGAGGTCCCATCTTCCCCTGTGGGTATCGGCAATCCATCCCTGATCGTGAAGACGCACCCATCCAATTCGTAGCCGCACAAAACGGTGTCTTGCCCAAAGACATCCCCATAAAAAAGATCCGTTCCTTCAAGTGCCCAATGATCGGGGCGATGAACGGTATAGCCTCCAACACCCACACTCACAGCCAGACCGATTCTAGCGTAGCCTGCGCGTGTGAAAGTTGTGCCCATCATCTGGGTTTCAGGCCTACCCGTCATCGGATCTGACCACATGCCGGACATATATTTTTCATTCTTTGTGCCAACAATGGGGTCTTTCTCCAGGGTGTCATATTTATAACAGACCATCTCCTGCCCTTCTTTGTTAAAGCGTACCTGCCAATAACTTACGTTCCCTGACATGAAAAAAGCCTTGCCACCTTGTTCTGTGAACGATTCTACTGCATCACGCTCAGCCCAAGTCCAGTACTCATCGTGACCGACACTCAGATAACATCGATAGGGGAATAAACACTCAGGGTTTTCATCCAGATCGCTCTGGACATAATAATCCAACTCATAGCCATTTTCTTCAGCCCATTTCACAAACTGCTGTTCCCAATTATTGAGAAATCCTGCACACGGATCCCAACCAGGAAAATCCAGATCCATTGCCTCTTCAAGCACGAAATCAGCCCTCCCTGAATTTGCTTTAAACCCACGAGGCTTACTCACACACAGACGCAACCCCACAGGCGATGCAATCAAATAGCGGGAAAATGGCCGCTTCATGGACAGAACAGGGCTCCTATCTCCTTTTACATCAAGTACGGGTTTTCGAATGACGGTAGGATCATCGGTCCCATAAAGACACATCCCTCCCCAGGAATTATAGGCGTGGTAGGTATTGGTTGCGAGGACAAGGGCCATTCTTGCTTGTTTTCCTGGAACTGAGTTTTTGATTACTACAAAATGCTCACAATCGGATTGATCTGCAATCAGTTGGACACGGTAATAACCACTCGCCCATGCCAGAGGGACCTCTAGTTCGAACGAGACAGGCCATTGGCAACCAGTTCTGTAAACATCATCAGGGATATCTTGTGGAGTTGCCGCATAACCATCCTGTTCAAAGACAACGACTTCCTGAGCCCCGACACGCGAAATCCTGCAAGAAAATGCTGGTTCTGGACTGGAGACACGGAACCCAATGGTTTCGCCAGGCAAAAAACTCAGCTTGTCCGTGTAGCACCAGATAGAAGATTCATAGTAAGCTCTGTCACGTCGATTGACCATTTTGAACTTATTTAATTTAATTGAAGGGGTGGGTAATCTGGACTGTCTAGTATTTGTCCGTCAGCGAAGGAAGGGTTTTTTAATAATTCATTACAACCAATTTTATTTTTATAAGTCACATCATCCCCTGTGTATCTGATGGAATAGGCAATTCTGTCATCATGAGAACTATTTTCAGTAGAAGCATGTAAAAGATAACCACTGAAGAACATGATATCACCCACACTTAGAGGAACAGTCTCAATGTGATAGAGTTCCGGATTTTTTTCAATATCTGGGACCGGGACATTGTTTTCGTTAATTTGATAAGATAAACCCCCTCCTTTATGAAAAGCTTTCGGTTGAAAAAGCTTTCCCCACTGATGGGATCCCACCACAAATTTTAAGGTACTGTTCAAACTGTCAACATCATTCAATGGAATCCAGCATGTCAGAATTTTGCTGCCTTCAATCGGGAAATAGGGCATGTCATTGTGCCAGGGGGTTGCCGTCTTTGAATTCTTTAATTTAATGAATGAGGAATCATTGTACAAATTCACTTTCTTTGAATTCATGAGGAGGGAACAATATTGAGGAATGATCGATTTTAAACAAAATTCTTTCAGATAGTCATTCTTTTGCCATAATTGTGCAGAAGTATAAGCCGTGACAACCCCTTCCGTCTCGTAGACAAATGAATATTTCCCTTTGGCAGCGAATTCCTTCTTCAGTTCTTTTCGAATCTCACTAACAATGTAAGGATTCAATTGATTTTTTAATCTCAAATACCCATTTTCATGATAATTAATCAAATCCTGCTTTGAAACTTTCATAAGTGGCTCAATAAGATAGCTTCCGTATTACTTAAATGTTGCATCATTAAATTGTAACTTTTTTTCTGGTCACCCTTTTTCAAAGCAGAAAATATTGCCATATGTTCATCAATGACCTGCAACATTCTTTTTTTATTGTTTTTTACCGCTTCGATTCCCATCAGATGTTGTTGATCTCTTAAATTTAGAAGAATTGACTTGATTTGATCATTATCTTGTAGTGATGACAAATAAAGGTGAAATTCTTTATCAATTTCAATAAAAGAAATCTCATCAATTTTTTCATAATAATTGATTTGCTTTTTTAACAAAATTTCAATTTTTTTGAGATCTTTTTTGTCAATGTTATTACAAATTTTGTTAATGATTAATCCTTCCACTAATTTTCGAATTTCATAGGCATCTCGAATTACATTTTTTGTGAAAATATTTATTTTTAATCCTTTTCCAGGAATATATTTGACAATATTTTCTTTGCCAAGTTCCAACATTGCTTCTCTGACAGGAGTTCTCGAAACTCCCAATAAATCAGAAAACGTCTTTTCATTATGGATGACATTGTTATCCAATTTTCCTGTCAAGATCATTTCTTTGATCACATGATAAGATTTTTCTTTTAAGGATTTCTCACGCTTTATTAAAGGCCAGTCAGTATTTTCCATATTAATCTTAATTTGAATTAAATGAATTTACAGACTAAGTGTAATAATGAATTTCTAATAATAAACAGCCTTTGTTTGATTTGAAAGGTCCATGGTGCACCCCTGGAGGCCTGCAGGCATAAGTGTTTTTATAAAAAAATGTTCCCCCTTCGCCTTTCTCATCATTTCCTACAATCAAATCGCCTTCCAGCAAATAGACTTCCTCCCAATATTCATGAATAAACGGTTCTGTTGTATAGGTACCTGCCGTAAATCTTAATAATCTTGTGCGGTTTCCAGTTTTATTGGGTTCATCTAAATCTCCAGCTAAAATTTTATGTTCGATTCCTTCAGGATAGCCAGGGGGAACCTGCCATCCAGCATCTAAATCAAGACTTTTAAATTCTAAGTGTTGTTTTATCATAACCTTTCCATATTGAGCTTTAAATTATTATAAGGCCATCCTTCCGCCATCAACGACCATCGTATGGCCATTCACAAAGGAAGACAAGGGGGAGGATAACCATAAAACCGCCTCCGCAATTTCATCGGTATTCCCAGAACGTCCAACAACATGATTGGAGAGAAACAGCGGATCTGTATCATGGACTGCTTCCGCTTTATCTTGATTGATGTTGGTTTCAGTCCATCCTGGGCAAATCACATTGATTCTGATCGGAGTCTTCGCATATTCTAAGGCCGCGGATTTCGTGAGCCCGATCACGCCATGTTTGCTGGCTGAATAGGCGGCTTGATTTCTCACTCCATGTAAGCCTGAAATGGAGGACGTGTTGACAATCACACCAAAATTTTGTTGAGACATTTGTTTCAATTGATATTTCATGCAATACCAAACCCCATTTAAGTTGGTATTGATAACATTCAACCAATCGTCTAATTCACAATTTTCTATTTTATTGATCGCTCCCGTGGTTCCGGCATTATTGAAGGCATAGTGAATTTCTCCATATTTACTAATAATCTGAGCAATCGTCTTTTCTACCTCTTGATGCTGAGAAATATCGGTACGAAAAAACTCTGCACTATAGCCGTTTTTGGTGAGATTTTCAACTTGAACTTCGCCGTTTTTTTGATCTCTATCTAAAATGATGACCTGGGCTCCATTTTCCGCGAATTTCGTGGAGGTGGCCTTGCCAATCCCATTCGCCGCTCCTGTAATGACCACGACTTTTTTATCGAAACATGTATACATTTTAGTCAAACAACCAATGGTTAGGGTTTTGGATTAACAATTTTTCTTTCAAATCGATGGATTTGTAATGTTCATAAAGAGGAAAAATATTTCTCAACAAATGATCATAGCCTTGTCCACCATATTTTTTCAAACAAATTTTGAAACAAATATCTTGTGATACCAGCAATTTATCGACAAACCCATCATCAATGAGTTTTTTTAAAAAAACAATTTTATCAACATCTCGGTAAAAGGCAAATCCTCGACTATCGATTGTAAATTCCATCCCGAAGCTATCATACTCGATAAAAACACCTGTTTTGGCAAGATCAATCTGATAATCATAATCATCTAAAGCTAAATCCATATGGCACAAGACCACTTTATTGAGATTCGCCCCTTCACTGTCTAGAATTTTAATAACATTCAGTCCTTCTCTCCCTTTCATGTTAGAAAGATGGATACTGATGGGGTAATTCCCTTTCTTATGGCATCTTGCCGCAGCACGTAACACTTTTTCTTCATTTTTTGTGACCGTTGTGCTGGTTCCAATTTCCCCAATAATACCAGCCTTGATATTGGTTTGCTCAATCCCTTCTTCGAGTTCCTTGAGCATAAATTCGGACAATTCCTCAATTGATGCATCATTGATATGGGGGGGATGGCTGGTTTCAACATAAAAACCTGTTGAGGTGATGACATTGAGACCCGTTGCGCTGGAGAGGTGTTTTAATTTGTCAACATTTCTTCCCATCCCACAATTGGTGACTTCTACGATGGTGTTGCCTCCTTCATTTTTGAAGTAATTGACCTCATTGATTGCTTCAGTCACATCGTCTAAAACACAATTGCTCGGGCTCAGATAAGGGTCTCTTTTAATTTTCCATAAATTTTCAAGAGCGATTTCTTCCCCATTTTCCTCAATCGCATTGAAATTAGACTGGTCCAAAAATAAATGTTCGTGGACTAAAGTTGTGCCGAGGTCTTCTTTTTCAATCGGGCCATTGACCGAATTTATCGTCATGATTTCACACTATCGGAGGAAGGACATCATTTCCAAATAGTTCAATACTAGTTATTGAATTTGAAATAGTTTTTTAGGGTTATTGATTAATAGGTTCTTGAGAGAACTGTCTTTTAATCCTAAGGTTTTTAAATTTGGTATTATATTTTCTAGAAAATGTGAATAACCCATGCCACCAAATCTTCTTAAGCCTGTTTTGAAACAAACATCTTGGGAAATCAGTAGTTGTTTTTCGTAGCCTAACTCACATAATTTTACTAAGGCTTTCATTCTAGGATAATCGGAAAGTCCTCCTGCACCAGGAAAAGCATTGTCAAAAAAATCAGATTTGCCAAAACAATCGTAACTGAGATAAATCCCCTGGTCTAAGAGGCTTTTGTGATAATCTAAATCAAAACAGGTCCTGTCTGCATGGCTTAAATAAAATTTATTCAAGTTTACTTTTTCTTGTTTCAACAATGCAATATAATCCATACCACATTTGACAAACCCGTTTCTTTTTTTTACATCAATCAAGGCCGGGTGTATGGTCATCGGAACATTCGTTTCTTTTTGAGCAAGACAAGCCGCCAAGATAACTTTTTTTTCAAGTTCGGTGTAAGGGTCTGCGCTGCATCCACATTCCCCAATCAAGCCAGCCTTAATATCCGTCTTCTCAATACCATCCTTGATCTCACTGATCATGATTTCAGCCAGCTCATGAATGGTCTTTTGTTGAATATAAGCAGGGTAGGTGGGTTCCAAATACCACCCTGTTGAAGCGATGACATTGATCCCTGTTTTCGCTGAAATAGTTTTCAGAGAATTGATATCTCTCCCCATACTGATATTAGTGACATCCACAATCGTCTTACCACCAAATTGATGGTAACGTAATAATTCATCAATAATGAATTTGTTATTGTCGAGCACCAAATTGTCTTTTGATCTGGTGGGGTCCCGTTTTAAAGCACCTAAATTTTTAATTTTTACTTTGTCATGAAGTATTTGATCATAATCTTGATTGATTGATTTTGCGATGTTTTTTGTGACATTGAAACTTTTTGAATTTATTTTTCCTGCAGATGCCATAAAACTGATATCCACATGGAGATGTTCATGCATCAAGACAATGCCTAAATGTTTAATATCAAGCTGACCTAAAACGGTATTGATTGTTTTCATTGCTTATATTCTCGTGATTTCATATTCTAAGGATATTTTCATACCTGAGGAGTTGCTGAGTTCGCAGTAAAATTTATTGGTATAAATGATTTGATCAGGAATGAGGGGAGGCGTTCCGCATAAGATAATGGAATTATTTACGTCAGATTGTATCTCTTCCTTGACAAAATCAATAATTTCTTCGGGTTTCATAAAAATTTCAAGAGAAGCCTCTTGATACAATATTTTTTCATTTCCTTGGGCAGCCCAGCTTTTTAAGGTTAAAGACTTCCATTCTTTGATTTCTGAATAATCCCAAACGACATCGGATAAGACGACAGGGCAAACTTGTTTTGATTTTTCGACATCATGTTTTTCTATTCCTCGGTCGGTATGGTCACTGGCAAGGCCTAGATAGATTTTATCATTTTGCAACAAGAGGTAATATTCCACTTCTCCTGAAGTGTCATCTGAAATGACACGAATGCCTGTATTGACGGCAGGAGACAAGTTAGCCTTTTTATACAACATGGGGGTTTTGTCAGGAGGGGTGACCCCAATTTTTTTCAACTCATCGATATGATCTTGGAGGGCTTGTTGGTCGCTGGAGGTGTAACCACAGATGTAAATATTTTCAATCTTCGCTTCTAAATTTATTAATTTGTCATCCAGTAATAATTTAAAGTTATTCATAATCCCTTATTGGTTGTTATAATTGAATTCCACCACTGATGTTTAGCGCTTCCCCAGTAATCGCTCCCGACTTTTCTAATGATAAATAATAAACCAGATTGGCGACTTCCTCTGGCTGGATAAATCGTCCAATCGCATTCGATTCTTTTTCCAATATCGCCATTGATGAAGAGCTTTCCGATATCTCAAATTTTAAACGGTTTCTGAGCATCGTCGTATCAATCGGCCCTGGGCAGATGGCATTGACCGTGATTCCATGTTGAGCGACTTCGAGAGCAATTGTTTTTGTTAAACCAATCAAGCCATGTTTAGAAGCGCAATAAGCGCCTCCGTATTTAAATCCGGCTTTACCTGCAACAGAAGAAATATTTATAATCCGCCCCCATTTCTTTTTGATCATTCCTGGTAAAAAGCACTTGCTCAATATATAAGGAATTGTTAAATTAATTTGAAGACTAATTTCCCAGAAATCATCATCATATTCATGAATCATTTTTGGATTCACTCCGCTTCCAATACCAGCGTTGTTGACCAATATATTGACGTACTTATACTCAACGAGTATTTCATTAATCACTTTTTCTAAATATTTATTATCATTCAGATCTAAGTGAATTCCTTTGACATTCTGATTTAAATTTTTTAACTCTTCTACCGTTTGAGTTAATTCCTTTTCAGCTTTGTCAATGAGGATCATCATCGCTGTATCTTTTATGAGAACAGATGAGATTGCTTGACCAATTCCTCTGGCACCACCTGTAATTAAAGCTATTTTTTTCATATCAATCTGTAAATTAAATGCTTCCTTCTCCCTTACTTAAAATAAAAAATTTAAAAGTCCATTTTATGACTCGTAGTGGAACTTATAAAGCAGTCGATGGGATCAATTTTAATATTTACCCTGAAAAAACCCTGGGTCTTGTCGGTGAAAGTGGTTGTGGAAAATCGGTTACCGCCAAATCCATTCTTCGCCTGATTCCACCGCCTGGAAAAATTATATCCGGTGAAGTTTTGTATCATGATCATAAAGAAATCGTTGATTTATCAAAAATTGATCCAGATGGTAAACAAATCCGGAATATTCGTGGAAATAAAATAGCCATGATCTTTCAAGATCCAATGTCTAGTTTGAATCCGGTTTACACGATTGGTGATCAAATTATTGAAAACATCAGAATCCATACAAAAGTTGATAAATCGACCGCCGAAAAGAAAGCCATTGAATTACTCAATTCCGTTAAAATTTCGTCCCCTCACCTAAAAGCCAATAATTTTCCTCATCAATTTTCAGGAGGCATGCGCCAAAGAGTGCTGATTGCCATGGCCCTTTCATGTAATCCTAATCTTCTTATTGCTGATGAACCGACAACGGCCCTTGATGTAACCGTTCAGCAACAAATACTAGAGCTTTTCAATGAATTGAAAGCACAATATAAAACGGCAGCGTTGTTTATTACCCATGATTTAGGCGTCATCGCAAAAATTGCAGATTTTGTTGCCGTGATGTACCTTGGTAAAATTGTCGAATATGGCCCTGTTGATGACATTTTTAGTAATCCAGCTCATCCTTATACAAAAGGTTTAATAAAATCTACTCCCTCCATTTTGGGATCCAGAAAACTAAAACTGGATACAATAGAAGGGCAAGTGCCTACTTCAAATATTGAAATCAAGGGCTGTGTCTTTTACAGTCGTTGTGAATACGCAACAAAAGAATGTCAGCAGACCGCACCTGAGATGGTAAAAATGAAAGAAGATCATGTGGCTGCTTGCCTGAAATTAAACTGAAAGGTTCTATGTTAAACAACACACCTTTAATTGAAATCAAAAATTTAAAAGTCCACTTTCCTGTTCGCCAAGGACTGTTGCATAATATTACCGGTTATATTAAAGCCGTTGATGGCATTAATTTTTCAATCAATAAAGGAGAAACACTGGGTCTGGTTGGAGAAAGTGGTTGTGGTAAAACGACTACTGCCCGTGCTATCTTACAATTAATCAAACCAACGTCTGGTGACATTTTTTTTAATTATTATGACGAAACGCTTGAGCAATCGCGGATTATTAATCTTCCAAAGATTTCCGAAACAGACATGAAGAAGGTCAGAAAGCAAGCTCAACTGATCTTTCAGGATCCTTATTCTTCGTTAGATCCTCGAATGAAGATTAAAAGTATTATTGTCGAACCTCTATTAATTCATGGCAAGTTAAACCAAGCTGAAATTGATGCTCATTTGAAATTATTATTAAGCGATGTCGGCCTCAACTCTGACGTTCTGGAGCGCTATCCTCATGAATTTTCAGGAGGGCAGCGGCAACGGATTGTCATCGCTCGAGCCCTTGCGCTGAACCCCAGTCTGATTGTTGCAGACGAACCTGTTTCTGCGTTGGATGTGTCCATCAAAGCACAAATTATTAACCTCTTGAAAGAATTACAAAATAAATTTCATCTGACGCTCTTGTTTATTTCTCATGATTTATCGGTTGTTCGTCATGTCTGTGAGAATATTGTTGTCATGTATCTTGGCAAAATTGTTGAAATTGGTAAAACTGAGGATATTATATTTTCCCCGCAACACCCTTATACAGAAGCCCTGCTCTTATCAGTGCCCATTCCTGATCCAAAAATTGAAAAAAACAAATCATTCACACTAGGGGATATGCCCAATGTGGTTGACATTCCTCAAGGTTGTAGTTTTCAAGACCGGTGTCAATATTCACAAGAAATCTGTCAGCATGAAGACCCCCCTTCAGTTGATGGTGGCAATGGCCATTTTTCCTTTTGTCATTTTGCCAATTCAATTGATCTGAAATCCATCGCAAGTTGATCCGATTGGTATTACATAAAATCAGGCGCCAGTTTGTCCCTCAATCCATCTCCCATCATATTCAGTCCAATCACAAGTAAAGATAAGATGGTTCCTGGAATGATACAAATCCAGGGTGAAAAGCCTAAATAAGGAACACCGTTTCTAATGATATTTCCTAACGTGGGAGTAGGAGGTTGAATTCCCAAACCCAAAAAACTCAAGCCCGCCTCTACCATGATTGCTTCGGATATAAATAAAACAGATTGGATGATTAAGGGGCCCGTGATATTTCTCAGGACATGTTTATAAATGATGTAAATCTTGCCGCCTCCAAAAGATAAGGCGGCTTCAATAAATTCATTTTCTTTGACTGTCAACGTACAAGCTCTCGCCATTCTTGCAAATCGTGGAGCCTGTGCAATCCCAATGGCAATCACTAAAGGAGTAAAACCAGAACCGACTGCCGCGATGATTAACAAGCCCATGATCAATAATGGAAATGCCATCAGAATATCAACGAGCCGTTGCACTAAAAGATCAACCGTTCCCCCATAAAAAGCTGAAAAACAGCCTAAGGGTAAGCCGATCAGGATTCCAATGATGACTGATAAGACTCCGACTGAAAATGAAATCTCAACAGCAATGGAGACTCGGGCAACTAAATCCCGGCCAGTATCATCCGCGCCAAACCAATGATCCGCGTTTGGCGCTAAATATAAAAGATCAGAATCTTGTGAATAAGGCGAATAAGGCCAAAATATGATCCCAATCAGTGGAAGTGAGATCAGTAAAAAGATAAGTGTTGATCCTAGGTTTAATGACTTATCCATTTATAAATTATTCGTATCTTATTCTTGGATCAAGATAAGCATAGATGATATCCACCAATAAATTCGAAAGGGCGATAATCAATGCATAAATAGCGAGTATTGTCTCGATTACAGGATAATCACGAGAATTTACCGAAATCACTAACAATTTCCCTAACCCTGGTCTTCCGAATACCATTTCGGTCATGACCGTTCCTGCTAATACTGCTGCCAGCAGCATTCCGGCCGTTGTCACAATTGGGATCAATGCATTTCTGAAGACATGCTTGAGAATCGTTCTTATTTGGCCCAATCCTTTCGATCTTGCGACAGTGACATAATCTTTATTGATTGTATCGAGCATACTGGCTCTGGTGATTCTGACCAGTGTTCCTGAAAGGAATAATCCCAGTGATAAGGAGGGCAAGATCAAGCGAAACATACGATCAGCAAAATCATTCAAATTACCGCCGCCACTTGAAGGGAAAATGGGAAAGATCAAGGTAAACAGCAAAATGAAAACGATGCCCACATAAAAGGGCGGCATTGATGGAAAAATCAATGAGACAACGCGAATGAAATGATCGACTTTTGTATTTCTTTTATACGCCGCGATAATCCCCAAGGGGATGCCAATCAAGACGGCAATCATAAAACCTGCAATCGCCAACTCGATAGTAAATCGAATATGATGCGAGATCAAACTTCCAATCGGAACTTTTTTGACAAGCGAGTCACCAAAGTTGAAAGTGAATAATTTGGTGATGTATTCAAAATATTGTTGATAAATAGGACGGTCCAATCCAAGGGTTTCGCGTAAGGCTTCATGGACTTCAGGGGTGGCGTGGTCTCCTAAGATAGCATAGGTGGGATCCCCCCCTGCGAACCTCATTACGACAAAGACAATTGTCACAGCCCCCAACATGACCACGATGGTCCACAACAATCGTCTGATTAAATATTTAGCAATAATGACCTCTTTATTAGTTTAATTCACCCTCTCCAACGAATTCCTTCAGATATCCTATGCCATTGATTCCAAACTCTCGCTAATCCTGTTTCTGCAGGATCCCCACCTGGATAACCCATGTCGACCTTAGGACTAGCTATCTGCATGGCAAAAAGCCCGACGAATGGCATTCCAGCGGCCTCTTCCAGAGCAATCATTTGTGCATCATTCAACATTTTAACTCGCGCTGCAGGATCTGTTTCAACCCAGGCGGAATCCACTAAACTATCAAATTTGTCATTGCTGTAACCCCCCATATTTTGGCCTGGAGCATTTTTTGAATGCAAAAATTCATCGAGATAAAAATTGGCATCAGGAAAACGAGAAGCCATATAGATGGGCAGGGGGTTGCTCCCTCCTCTGGACAGTTTGAAGAAATTAGGGGCTTCTAAAGGATTGAGTTTAAATTTTATCCCCACTTGACCCAGCTGCTGCTGCAAAATTTCATAGACGGATATCCAAATACCCCATGGCCCACTGTAAACATCTCCTAAATCGATCCCCTTGGAATGTCCTGCTTCAGCCAGCAGTCTGCCTGATTTTTCCGGATCATAGGGATAAACAGCTTCTGACAAATTCAAGCCACCATAAATTCCAAAATTATCATCGCTAGAATAGGGCGCTGTTAGAGGCAAAATATGGTCTGTGCCTTGTGCCAGTATTTTTGCAGCTTCTTGAGGATTGATCGCATGAGCAATCGCTTTTCTGACCCGAATATCATCGAGGGGAGGGATTTTAAAGTTGCAGCGGACTATAGAAGGTGCCGGTGGCCATTGTTTCCATGTATTTAAACCGGATCTTTCTGCTAAAGCAGCTCTCGCTTTGAAACCGGTAGCTGCCTGCATCAGATGCGCTTCACCTCCCCAAACCGCAGCATCTCTTGAAGTGGCATCCCCATACAATACGATTTCTACGGCATCCACATTCGTCATCTCAAGGTCCCCATTTTTCCAGCGGTAATGATCCTTGAACGGAGTCAGGATGACACGATCTCCGGGTCGATATTCCTTTAATTCAAAGGGTCCGGTTCCGACGGGATTGATTGAGAATTTATCTCCCATTTGCTCAGCTGCTTTTTTACAAGCAATATTCCCAGTTTGCCAATCAAAGACTTTTGTCAGAAAAAGTGGGTCAGGTTTTTGGGTACTCATCTTGACGGTGTAACGATCAACTACTTGAACATTGACATTGGCGAATCTTTTACTCCAAGCAGATCCTGTTTTGGGATCTTTGACCCGATTGATTGAAAAAGCGACATCGTCTGCTGTGAATTCTCCAAACCCTTTTTGCCACTGAACAAATCTTCTTAAGTTAAACGTAAATTCCGTCGAATCACTATTTCTTTCCCAGTTCACTGCTAAATCCCCTTCCAGAGCAGCCGGGTCTGCCGATGATCCCCCTGGAGGCGTTCTGACTAAACTATTGAACATAGGAGCAATTACTGAATAACCCGTATGTTCGTTCGCAGTGTGCGGATCAATTGAACTGAATTGACCGAGTGCCATCGCCCCTCGGATGACTTTTTCTGATTGAGCTTTCGCTGTAAAATTGATAAAGGGAGTGGCAATCGTTGCTGCTGCCAAAGTCCCACTGGTTTTCTTAATGAATGAACGTCGCGTTGTTTTTTTTGTCATAATGCCTCCGATTTGCAGTTAATCAATGTATCACTTCTTTTTAAAAGACTTCTCAAGAGTGATATTTATTCTTTTTAAGGGAACAATTTGCTATTTTAAATTGATTTTAACAGGAATCTTTTTCATGCAAGTCATTATTCAATCTCCAATGGCAAAGTGCCAACTTAAAAATGAAAAACAATCCTAGTCCAAAAAATTTAGAATGTCAAATAAAAAATATAATATATTGTATTTTTTTCATATTGACTTACATTATCAGTAAAGATATAGTTTCTGACTAGGAAAATAATTTTGAATTCAATAGAGATGGAGTTTAACAAATGAGTGAAGGAATGGAAGAGTTTAGAGAGAAAATTTGTGGCTGCGAAATCAGTATTAAAAGAAAAGGCAAAGGTAAGAAAGTTTTATTTCTGCATGGTGGCAGAGGCGCTCCGGTTTGGCTTCCATTTATGGAGGAACTCTCAAATAAATTTGAGTTATATGTCCCAGAACATCCAGGGTACGGTCAATCAGACACTCCTGAGTGGCTCGACAAAATGGAGGACGTTGGCTATTTTTATTTAGAATTGATTGAACATTTCAAAATGCAGAATATTCATCTAGTGGGCGCCTCAATTGGTGGATGGATTGCTGCTGAAATGTGCATCAGGAACACAAACAATATCAAGTCTTTAGTTTTAGCGGCCCCTGCCGGTTTATCCTTACAAAGACAATATGGTTTGGATCCCTTCCTTTCAACCGATGATGAATTCACCAGGAAAGCATTTTATGATCAAACATTGGCTGAGGGCATGATCAATCAGGAAGTGGATGAAGCAACAATGGACCTCATTTTAAAAAATAAAACCACAGGGGCGAGATTGTCTTGGAAGCCTCGATTATTCAGCCCTCAATTGGAAAAATGGTTATTCCGAATTAATATTCCTACCCTCATCATTTCGGGAAGCCATGATAATATTTGCCCTTTAGATCAGTCAAAATTATTCAATGAAAAGATTGAAGGGTCTCAATTGGCAATTATTGAAAACTGTGGCCACCTTCCTCATGTTGAAAAGACAGATGAGTATTGTGAATTGATTACAAATTTTATAATGGAGTAAAAAAATGCAGGTAATGTGCTTTCACTTAATGCCCTATGCATCCATTGATTTGACGAAAGTGGGTGACAATGAATGTTTGTGGTTAGATTATTCCAATTCGAATTATGATCCTAAAGAAGGCAGCAAGTTATATAAAAGATACCTTGATGAAATAGTACATGGCGCTCAGTCTGGATTTCATGCCATTGGGGTCAATGAACACCACCAAACAGCTTTTGGATTGATGCCCACCCCGGGAGTCTTAGCGGGTGCTTTAACTCAAAGAGACATCGGTAATGTCAAATTAGGTGTCATTGGTAGAGGGCTTCCGCTGTTAGAAAACCCCTTAGCGATAGCAGAAGAGTATGCCATCATTGACAATCTCACAGAAGGCAGGTTGATTGCAGGATTCGTTCGAGGTATTGGAGTAGAATATCACACTTCTGGTGTAAACCCTGCTGAATCATTGGATCGGTTCCATGAAGCTCATGATCTGGTATTACAGGCTTGGACTCAACCGGGGCCCACACAATTTCATGGCAAATATTATAGCCATCGTTATGTGAATATTTGGCCAAGACCCTATCAGGAACCCCATCCTGATATCTGGATCCCTTCTCAAGGCAGTACCGAGACTATTATGTGGGCCGCTCATCCCAGTAGAAAATACACCTATTATCAAACCCTTGCCTTAGCAAAGGTTATCGATAAATATTTGGGGATGTATAAATCTGTTGCGAAGGACTATGGTTATGAAGCAAGTCCTAATCAATTAGGTTGGTCAGTTCCTGTCTATGTCTCTGATACTACAGAAAATGCCATCAACGAAGCGAGACCTCACATTGAAGCATTTATTAATAAATTTTTAAAAATGCCCGTAGAACGGTTATTACCTGCAGGATATACCAGTATTGCGTCCTTAAAGGGGCTTATTAATGCGCGAAAATCCACCACATTGGGAAAATACCAGACTATAGAAGCCCTCATGGAGAATCAAATGTTTGTTTGTGGAAGTCCCGATCAAGTTATAAAATTTTTCAAAAAAAGGATTCCTGAATTGGGCATTGGGCATTTGAGTGCTACTATGCATTTTGGTACCTTGGGTCATGATCAGACCATGCGAAGTATTGAACTAATGGGCAAACAAGTAATTCCTCATATTGAAGGATTATAATTTCCGTATTCCATTTGACTGATTGTTTGACTAAAATGTATACATGTTTCGATAAAAAAGTCGTTGTTGTAACAGGTGCAGCGAATGGGATTGGCAAGGATACCTCCACAAAATTTGCAGAAAACGGAGCCCAAGTCATCCTTTTAGATCGAGATCAAAATAATGGAGAAGCTCAGGCTAAAGTACTCATCAGTAATGGGTTCAAGGCTGAATTTATTTGTACTGACATTTCCCAGTATCAAGAAGTTGAAAAGACTACCGCTCAGATCATCAAGAAATATGGAGAAATTTCCTGTGCCTTCAACAATGCTGGAATTGCAGAACCTCTCAAGAAAACCGAAGATTGTGAATTAGACGATTGGTTGAATGTGATCAATACCAACTTAAATGGAGTTTGGTATTGTATGAAACACCAATTGAAACAAATGTCTCAACAAAATTTTGGTGTGATTGTCAATACATCCTCCATTGGAGGTTTGCATGGAGTGAGAAACCTAGCTGCCTATTCTGCCAGCAAACATGGTGTGATCGGCCTCACGAAATCTGCGGCTTTAGAATATGCGAAAACTCCAATCCGAATCAATGTGGTCTGCCCAGGATTAACAGAAACCAATATGAAGCACGAGAATGCAGAACTCATACATGACGCAGATCCGCGTTTTCTCTCTGATTATGTCGTCGGGCGTTCTGGAAGTCCTGATGAACTTGCTGATGCGGTTTTATGGTTATCTTCTCCCAAGTCTTCCTTTGTCAATGGCCATACGATGGTCGTTGATGGAGGAAGGATGGCCTTATAATCATTATATAACTGAGTGATCACTAACTTTAAGATGAATTTGAAATTTATCCAAAGAAGAAAGGGATTTTATGGGTTGGACTGTCGGAGTTGATGTCGGAGGAACCTTTACTGATTTTTATGCTGCAAACGATACCACAGGTGCTGTCCACGTTGGCAAGACACCATCCACGCCAGCTAATCCGGCAGAAGCTATTATATCTGGGCTGGTTGCCTTGTGTGAACAATACAACATTTCAATCGCC
>Ga0310123_10001516_pt1 | contig 19159 bp, 16 predicted proteins | sample CB6_AW_1057_MG_FD_203505 | JGI IMG/M metagenome (GOLD analysis project Ga0310123, IMG submission 203505) | Marine microbial communities from Western Arctic Ocean, Canada - CB6_AW_1057 | ecosystem: Environmental > Aquatic > Marine > Oceanic | place: Canada: Western Arctic Ocean | collected... | reverse complement strand
CCAGAAAAATGACGATCAAGACCAAGAGCACATCGATGAACGGGGTGATGTTGATCTCGTGGTTCTCCTGCGGCCGTTCAGCCTCGATGACTGCGTCGGCGCCATGGTGCAGCTTGTGACGATGAGTATGTCGTGCCATGGCTACTCTCCAGAGTCGTATTCGAGACGCTTCTCAGTGATCAGGCCGATGTTCTCGATGCCTGCTCGTTGCAGTGTGTCGAGCACGTCCATGATCGAGGAGTACCGTGCCCTCTCATCGCCCTTGATCAACACGATCCGCTCGAGCTTGCGGTCAAGCGCACTCTGGATCACCGTGAGCAGCTGGCCCTCCGGAGTCGGGACGGTATCGACAAAGAACCTCCCAACCTCATCGACGTGGAGGACCGTGTCAGAATCGTTATCGGCCTTGTCTGTCGTGTTTTCAGCAGGCGGCAAGCGCACCGGCACACCTTGCTGCAACAGCGGTGCGATCAACATGACGATGATGAGCAACACCAGCATCACGTCTGCCAGCGGCGTCACGTTGATCTGGTGGTTTAGCTCACTCGTTTTCTTCCCGACTTCCATTCCCATGGGGAATTCCTCCTGAGTGACGAGCCCTCGCTAGGCCTTTTTGATGAAGTAGTCGACCAGCTCGGACGACGAGTTGTCCATTTCGACGTTGAAGTACTCGACCTTTCCGGTGAGGTAGTTGTAGAACCAAACCGCCGGAATCGCGACGAACAACCCGACGGCCGTCCCGACGAGTGCCTCGGAGATACCACCAGAGACCGCTCCCAGACCACCCGACCCGGTGGTCGCGATGCCCTGGAACGCGTTGATGACGCCCAGAGTGGTTGCGAGCAGGCCGACAAACACAGCGGTCGATCCGATGGTTGCGAGCGCGCCCATGCCCTTCTTCAGGTCGGCGGCCGTCAGAGCCGAGGCACGCTGGATGGCGCGACGAACGCTGTCGACGACGTCGTCCTTGTCAAGCTCCACTCCAGAGTCCTTCTGGAACTGGTATTCCTGCAGACCGGCGAGGACGACCTTGCTGAGGTGGCTATACCGATAGGTCTTTGCCTGTGAGACCGCGATTGCATCCTTGATCTCACTGTTCTTGAGGTGCTTCGCAACCTGCGGCGCAAACGTTTTGGACTGCGCCGTGGCCTGATAAAACGTAAACAGTCTCTCGAAAAACACCCCGACCGACCACATCGACATTACCAGCAGCACCAGCATCAATATTCTGACTGGGATGCCCATCTCTTCAATCAGTACGATTAAGTCCATCGTTCCTCCTCGACGGGTTACCTACGTTAAGCGAAACAGCCTACGGAATCCGTTCTGTTATCCGGCCTACTGAAGCTGGAAGTTCACGGTGACCGTCATAATGACGGGCACTGCAATGCCGTTGAGCAGGGTTGGTGTATAGACCCACCGCCGCACCGCGTACATGGCCGCTTCGTCGAGCAACGGCACGGAGCGAAGGACGGTGACGTCGGTGACGCGACCGTCGGTGGAAATGACAGCTTCAAGAATCACGATCCCCTGGACACGAGCGGCCTGCGCAACCGGCGGATAGATCGGCGCCACGTCCGTGACCTTTGTTGGCGCCGATATGTTGCCACCGACTCGAACCGGTTCGGGGGGTGGCGGCGGTGGTGGCGGTGCGGAAAGCAACCCGCCGACGATCCCGCCGGTGAAACCGCCAGCGACACCGCCCTCGACGCCCCGAATCTGCGTGAGGTCGAAACTCCGCTCCGGGACGATTTCTACGGGTGCGGCGATCGGCGCCGCGGTGGGATTGACAAACTCTGGGATCACAGCCGCCGGTCTCGGTGGCGGCGGTGGTGGTGGTGGTGGCGGCGGTGGTGGTGGTGCCGCGACAAAGGCCATCATCGACGACGGCGTCGGGAGACCGCCCACGGCCATCAGTGGGACGATCACGACGGTGCCGATCACCACCACATGGATCACCATCGACACCGGCACGGTATACCACTTCTGCGTGCCGACCCTAACTGTTGGATTCGAAATATCGCCAAACATTTGACCGGCCAAACGCACCTCCCAACCCACCGCAATCTGGTGTGGGCAGCCCCATCAACGAGGGTCGATTATAAGTATGGGTCGTGAGCATGTCAACGAGGTAAATAGAAGCCCGTTGACACCCTCTTGACACAGCACGACCGAAGAATATCCAGCAAAAACAGCCCCAAACAACCGGGTGAGCCGCTCGTTCCTTACTCATTAGACCCCGGCGAACAAAACCGCTCGGCCAGAGATCAGCTCATCCATGCGACCACGAGGGGCGCAAATATGACGGCCACAATGCTCATCAGCTTGATCAGGATGTTGAGACTGGGACCCGACGTGTCCTTAAAGGGATCGCCCACGGTGTCACCAATGACAGCGGCCTTATGTGGCTCGGACCCCTTTCCGCCCATGTGCCCTTCCTCTATGTACTTCTTGGCGTTGTCCCATACGCCACCGGCGTTGGCCATCATCAGGGCCATCAGCACACCGGTCACGAGGGCCCCAGCCAGTAATCCCCCGAGACCAGAGATGCCAAGCAGATACCCAGTCAGTACGGGTGCCGCGACCGCGAGCAACCCGGGAATAATCATCTCCCGAATAGCGGCCTGGGTGGAGATCTCGACGCATCTCGCCGAATCCGGCTCGGCCTCGCCCTCGAGGAGCCCTTTGATCTCGCGGAACTGACGCCGAACTTCCTCGATCATCTTGGCGGCAGACCGCCCGACGGCGTTCATGGTCAGCGCAGCGAAGATGAAGGGAAGCATCCCTCCCAACAACATGCCGATCAGGACGTTCGGGTTATCCAACGACAGACTCAGCAACCTCTCGTCGAACGCACCGCTTCCGCCGGCTAACTCGATGGCGTCGTCTGCTTTTGTCCTGAAGGTGCCAAAGAGTGCGAGTGCGGTCAGGGCTGCCGACCCGATGGCGAAACCCTTGCCCATGGCCGCCGTCGTGTTACCCACGGCGTCCAGAGCGTCCGTCCGCTGCCGCACGAACGCGTCGCACTTGCTCATCTCGGCAATCCCGCCGGCGTTGTCGGCCACCGGCCCGTATGCGTCGACCCCAAGACTGATGCCGAGTGTCGACAGCATGCCTACCGCCGCAATGGCTATCCCATATAGCTCCGCGAAGGCATAGCTGAAGAAAATCGCAACACAGATGACAAGGGTCGGCAGGCCACATGACATCATTCCGACGCCCAGTCCGGCGATAATATTCGTCGCCGGTCCTGTTTCGGACTGCTTGGCAATATGCTGTGCCGGCGGTTTGTCCTTGCCCGTGTAGTACTCGGTGATCTGACCGATCGCCACGCCAGCCACCAGCCCAAGGATCACGCACCACAGGACCTCGAAGGGGATACCCAGCATCACGACAAGCCCGAAAGCCGCCACCAGCACCAACACCGACGCCACGAGCAACCCACGCTGGAGTGCTCCAGCAACCTTGCTCTCGTCGTCGGTATTCACCGCGAAGGTGCCGAGGATCGAGGACAAGATGCCAGTACCAGCAAGCAGGATCGGGAAGAGGACCAGCGAGCCTTGCACCTGCGAAAACGACTCCTCGTTGAGGCCCCACAGCGCAGCGGCCGCAGGCGCTTTGAGCGCCCAGGCCAACGCGATCGATGCGATGATGCTGCCGACGTAGGACTCGAAGAGGTCAGCACCCATGCCGGCGACGTCACCCACGTTGTCGCCGACGCTGTCCGCGATGGTTGCCGGGTTGCGCGGGTCGTCCTCCGGGATGCCGGCCTCGACCTTTCCCGATAGGTCGCCCGCGACGTCTGCCGCTTTCGTGTAGATGCCACCACCCACACGAGCAAATAGAGCGATGGACGACGCACCCAACGAAAAGCCGAAGAGCTGTTCGATCGCGATGGGACCGCTCCCGGACAGGCCGCCGAACAGAGCGTACAACGAAGCGATTCCAGCCGTGCCAAGGGCCACGACCGTGAGTCCCATGACAGCCCCGCTCGAGAACGCGACCCGCAGGGCGGCGGACAGACTCGTCGTGGCGGCGAAGGTCGTCCGGACCGCCGCGGCCGTCGCCGTCCGCATCCCGACCCAGCCTGCCGAGGCGGATAGGATGGCGCCGACGAGGAAACTGACGCCAACCATCAGTGAATTCTTGGGAAGGAAGAGCCACAGAATGACGAACATGACACCGACGAACCCGGCCAGCACCGTGTACTCCGTCTTCAGAAAGGCCATGGCGCCAGACCGGATAAGGCCTGCGATGCGTTGCATGACCTCTGGCCCTGGAGAGTAGCTGTTGATGCGGCGGATCAGAAAAAAGGAGAACAAGGCCGCCACAACCGGCGCGCCCAGTCCCAACACGAAGTAGAGTTGCTGTTCTTCCATTCAATCCTCTGTGGGCTCAGTAGTCCCGCTTATGTGCGGCACAAAACCCATCAAGTTAACAAGTCGGTTTTCGTACTGTCAAGGTGAGAGGCTGTCGCGGTTGACGCGCGAACGTGGGGTGACAGCGACATACCCCCGGTGAGAAAGATCTGGACCCCCTCCTGAATACTCAGATCCGGATAGGTCACAACGTCACTCGGATAGATGTGGATGTCGCCGAAATATACGTGATTCGTCGGCACATAGACGGCAACCAGGTCTTCGGGGCCGTTGCCCCTGTCCAGCACGAACTGTTTGGTCAAGAAACCCAACACCAGTCCGCGTCGCGGGTCGTCAAGGAGCACGACCTTCTTGAAGCCGAACTGGCTGTCTGGAGAGAAGGCTCCGACCAATTGCTTGACCGGACCATACACAGCCCGAAACACGGGGATCTTGAGGAGATACTCCTGCACCCGCTGAAGCAGCCGTCCGCCAAATACGTTGGTGGCGACAGCCCCCACGACTAACACGGCTACCAGGAGCGTGACCAGGCCGATGCCAGGAATCTCTCGCCCCAGCCAGCGGGCATACACCGGCACCATGACCCCGTCTATCAACTGGAACAGCCAGATGAACGCAGCGACGCTGATGACCAATGGAACCGTAACGACGAAGCCGGTTACAAGGCGGAGGCGAAGCCAATGCACCACGTTTTCTCCCTAGGCGACAGTCGGGTCAAGAGCTGACCAGCACGACGAGGATCACCGCGGCCAGGACCAGACGATAGGCCGCAAACGCATCCAGGGCATGCCCAGCGAGATATCGGATGAAATACTTCACCGTGACATATCCGACAACGGCCGACGCGGCCATCCCGATAACCAGTATTCCTGTTATGCCGGCCGGCCAGGTCTGCCCCGACAGCTCGAGGGCCTCTCGTCCGGCGGCGCCGCAGATGGCCGGAATCCCGAGCAGAAACGCAAACCGTGCGGCTCGCTCCCGCCGAAGACCACAGAACATCGCGACCGCCAGCACCGCGCCCGATCGGGACACCCCGGGTACAAGGGCCGCCGCCTGCGCCAGACCAAGACCGAACGCCTCAGCCGACGACAGGGTGGCTTCGGTACGCGATCTCGATCCGACCCGTTCGGCCGCTAGCATGACAAACGCCCCTATCCCGAGCGCGGTCGCGGCAACCGCCGGCGTCCGCAGCGTCGACGTGATTACGTCCGCGAACAGCAGCCCAACGACGACGACCGGCACCGTCCCGATCACAACATGTCGAACCAGAAGGGCCGGCTCGTTCGGTGCCACGCTCAGGGCGCCTGGGGCCGAGGCCACCATGGCCACGAGGTCGCGCCTAAAGTAGACGAGCACCGCCCCGAGGGTCCCCACGTGGCACGCCACGTCGAACGCGAGTTCAAACTCACCCGCATTCCAGCCAAAGGCGGCCCGAGCCAGTATCAAATGCGCCGAACTGGAAACCGGGAGGAACTCGGTCAGTCCCTGGATTATTCCGAGCAGCGCGGCCTGGAGCGCGGTCAATGCTGGACTATTGCCGGAGGCTACGACGCTGGAGCCTTACTCCCCGGCCCCTTCGGACGCGATCTCGGTGACCGCGGTGATCGCGGCGACCGCGCCGATCGCGCGGTCTTGTCCGCTCGCTGGGTGGATACCCGCCGATCGGGTCGGGGCGACGAGGCTGGCACCGCAGCCTGGCGACTCCGTCGTACGGCTCTGCGCTTGGTAATCGCGATGGCCACAGACGACGCGATGAAGATCGTGGAGTAGGTGCCGCTGATGACCCCGACAAGAATCGTAAAGGCAAACCCCCGCAACACCTCCCCACCGAACAGGAAGAGAGAGAGCGCTGTGAATACGGTCGTTCCTGACGTAATGATCGTCCGGGCCAGCGTCTGGTTGACGCTCGTATTGACGACGGTCTCGAAACTGTCACGACGAAGGGCCCTGAGGTTCTCGCGCACCCGGTCGAAGACGACGATCGAGTCGTTGACCGAGTACCCCGTGATAGCCAGCATCGCAGCCACGACATTGAGCGACAGCTCGTAGCCAAAGAACATGAGAAGAGCCAGGGTGATCGCAACGTCGTGGATGACAGCGACGATCGCCCCAACCGCGAAGCTGAAGCTGAAACGCCAGGCGACGTACGCCAGGATGCCCGCCATGGCGAATCCGAAGGCGCTGAAACCACGCTGCTTCAGCTCGGCACCGATCACCGGCCCGACGAGCTCGCGCGAGATCTCCTCGAAATCTCCGAGGGCACTCGACCCGAGAATCGAGACAACCGCCTCCGCCCCTTGCTCGAGACTCAACCCTTGCTCGGCACCGGACTGGGGCAATCGAATCTGAATGCCGCCACCCGAATCGCCATACGTCCGAACATCCTTCTCCTCGACCGCGGTGAGGGCATCCCGGACCGTCACCTCGGAGGTCGGCCGATCAAACTCGAGGACGATCAGAGTGCCGCCCGAGAAATCGATTCCCAGGGGAAGTCCGCCGCCGGCCACCCACGCCCCAAGGCCACCGAGGACGATCAGCCCAGACAGCCCGAGCGCGTACGCCCGCTTGCCGATGATGTCGAAATTCGGGTGCTTCTCAAACAGTGACATCTAGATACTCAGTGTGGAAGATCGTCGACGCGTCAGGATCACCTCGAACAGTGTTCGCGACACGAAAACCGCGGTAAAGACGTTGGAGATGAGACCGATTGCCAGGGTCGTCGCGAATCCCTTGATCGCGCCTGACCCAAAGTTGAACAGGAACGCCGCGGAAATCAGTGAGGCGATGTGCGTGTCGACGATCGTGAGGAAGACGCGGTCGAAGCCCGCGCTCATTGCCGACCGCGCAGGCTTCCCTGTGCGTAGCTCCTCCTTGATCCGCTCGAAGATCAACACGTTGGAATCGACCCCAATGCCGATGGTTAAGATGAGCCCAGCAATCCCTGGAAGTGTCAGCACCGCGTCGATATAGACCATCAATCCCATCAGAATCAGCAGGTTCATCACGATGGCGACGATCGCATTGATACCCGCCAGCCTGTAGTAGACGAGCATGAAGATCGCGACGGCGATGAGCCCAGCCCCCGACGCGTAGATGCCGGATTGCACGGAGTCCGCCCCGAGCGTCGGACCAATGGTTCGCTCTTCGAGATAGTCCAGTGACGCCGGCAGCGCGCCTGAACGCAGCACCAGCGCCAGGTCGGCGGCCCGCTCCTGGCTGAAGCTCCCGGTGATCTGGCCATCGTCAGTGATCCGAGTAATGATCGTCGCGACGGTCTGGATTTCGTCGTCGACCAGCACCGCCAGCAGTCGCCCGATGTTCTCCCCGGTGACCGCGCCGAACTTCCGCGCGCCTTCCCGGTTGAACGTGAAGCTCACCGCCGGTTGGCTGAACTCATCCATTCCGACCCGCGCGTTGCGGAGGTCCCGCCCGGTCACCGCGGCCACGCGTCGCACCAGGTAATACTGCGTATCGCCGATGCCACTTTCCAGGACATCCGACCGGCTGGTTGCCACCTCCATGTCGGGAGGAAGAACGCCGTTACGCGCTTGCAGGAGCGCTTCGCGGGTGGCGGCTGGTCCGTCCTCGACCAGCTTGATCTCGAGCAAGGACGTCGACCGAATGATCTCGCGAGCCCGCGCGACGTCGTCGACTCCAGGGAGTTGAACCAGAATCTGCTGACCGCCGACCGAATAGGGCGTCACGATCGGCTCGGCCACCCCCAGCTCGTTGACGCGACGCTCGATCGTTTGGAGCGCCTGCCGCACCGCCTCTTCGCGCAGGGTCGATTCGTATGGGCCCCGCATCTGGTAGACGTAGGTTCCCGCCCCCCCAGCCTGCCGGTCGTATGACGGACCCACGATGTCGTCGGCAATCTGGCGGAACTCACCGTCTCGACCTGGTGGCACACCTTCGACCCGAATCGTCGTGGGCGTGACCGCCACCAGCGAGCCGGTCTCGATACCCTGGAGGCTCAGCTGCTCCTGGAGCTGCTCGCCTGCGGTTTCGCTCTCGAGCTGGAGCGCGTCATCCGTCTGGACCTTCAGCACCATGTGCACGCCGCCTTTGAGGTCGAGCCCGAGTCGGATCTTTTCGTCGACTGGGTAGACCGCCAGGGCACCGACCACAGCAACGGCGATGATCAACAGCAGCTTCCACTGAAGGTTCTTGTTCATGGCCTATGAGCTCCCAGACTCGGTCACGACCGGATCCTTCCCCTGGTATCCCCCGACCGAGGCGCGAGACATCTCGATTCGCACCTTGTCCGCGATCTGGACGTGGACCGACTTCTCACCCACTTTGGCAATCACACCGTAGATACCGCTCGTGGTCACCACTTTGTCGCCGACCTTCAAGTCCGCCTGGAATTCTTCCACTTTCTTCTGACGACGTCGCACAGGTAACAGGATGATGAAGTAGAAGATGGCGCCGATCATGGCGACCGGCAGTAGCTGAACGAGAAAGTTCGGCTGGCCCTGTCCGGGTTGAGCCATCGCAGCGATGAACGCCATTCCTTCTCCAGCCATTACTCTGACGTTAAACCGTGTTTTTCGAACCCCACACTCGGCGCCACCTCGACACGGGCGGAACGGCCGCTGACGCGGCTACCGGCGGGAGTAGGTCTCGTGGAAGGTCTGTCTAAATTTCTCGAACGAGCCGAGCACTATAGCCTCACTAATCCGCTTCATGGTGTCAAGGTAAAAGTGTAGGTTATGCAGAGTGTTAAGGGTAGCTGCCGTGATCTCATTCGCCACGAACAGATGCCGTAGGTAGGCCCGGGAGAAGTGCCGGCAGGTGTAGCATTCGCAATCGGGATCAGGCGGCGACTCGTCCTCTGCGAACCGAACCCCCTTGATGCTCAACGTACCGCGCCGCGTGAACAGCTGACCGTTCCGGGCATTCCGGGTCGGAAGCACGCAGTCGAACATGTCGAAACCGCGGGCGACCATCTCAACGAGGTCGGTGGGCGTCCCGACACCCATCAGATATCGGGGTCGGTCGTGCGGGAGCGCTCCCGCGGTCTGCCCGCCCACGTCGTACATCTCATCGATAGGCTCACCAACGCTAAGCCCGCCGACGGCGTAGGCGTCGAACCCAACCTCGGCGATCTGCTCTACGCTCTCTCGGCGTAGGTCTGGATACACGCTGCCCTGCACGATACCGAACTGCGCCTGCCCTGGATTGGTGACGACCGACCGGTCGTCGGCCTGCTGCAGTTCGAGAAAACGGCGGCGTGATCGGCGAGCCCAGCGGTGGGTGAGGTCCATCGACCGGCGGGCCTCCTCGCGTGAGGCAGGATACGGGGTGCACTCGTCAAACGCCATCGCGATATCTGAACCAAGCGTGGACTGGATCTCGGTCGCGCGTTCAGGCGTGAACAGATGCTCGGAACCGTCGAGGTGGGAGCGAAACCGCACACCGTTCTCGTCGACGGTCCGCCGCTTGCTCAAGCTGAACACCTGATACCCGCCGCTGTCGGTCAGGATCGGCGAACTCCAGCCCATGAACCGGTGCAGGCCACCCAGACGACCGATGAGATCGTCCCCAGGACGAAGGCACAGATGGTAGGTGTTGGCCAGGACAATCTCGGCGCCAAGCTCCAGCAGGTCTCGATGAATGAGCGACTTGACGGTGCCACTTGTCCCGATGGGCATGAAGGCCGGGGTCTGAACGGTCCCGTGCGGCGTGTTGAGGACGCCACGTCGCGCACGACCGTCGACATGAGTGACACGAAATCCGAACGGGCTGGGCATTGGCGGTATGTTACTGTCCAGCGTCAATGAAGCGGCTGCGAGTTGGCGTCGTGTACGGTGGGCGGTCGAGCGAACACGAAGTGTCGCTTGCGTCGGCCGCCGCCGTGTTTGCGAATCTCGACCCCGCTCGATACGTTGCTGTCCCGATCTATGTCCAAAGAGACGGACGGTGGTCGTTGGCCGACCGACCTCCCACGATTGTGTCGGCTGGAGACGTAATCGAACAGGAGCGCGCGGGCGTCGAACATCGTTCGGCCAAACGGATACGGGACGTACACTTCGTCGCCTATCCCGGCGAAGAGACCCTGATCACTATTCAACGCGAGCCGCACGAAGCCACAGAGAACGCCCGAGCTGTGGTAGGAGGGCTGTCTGTTGACGTCGTGTTTCCAGTCATCCATGGCCCCTCTGGCGAAGATGGCACACTGCAAGGCCTCTTGGAGCTCGCCAATGTCCCGTATGTCGGTGCCGGGGTCCTGTCGTCGGCCGTGGGAATGGACAAGGCGATGGCCAAGGTCATGTTCGCGGCGCACGAACTTCCCGTAGTGGACTACGCCGCGGTGCTGGCGAGCGAGTGGCAGCCCAGGCGCCAGGCCGTGCTTGACGAGCTGGGGACGCGGTTTCAGTTTCCCGTCTTCGTGAAGCCGGCCAACCTAGGCTCCAGTGTCGGGATCTCCAAGGCTGGTGACCCCAAGGCGCTTGAACGCGCCATGGACCTCGCCTACCGGTTCGATCGCAAGGTCATCGTGGAAATCGCCGTACGCGCCGCTCGAGAGTTCGAATGCGCCGTCATTGGTAACGACACTCCGCTCGCCTCGATTCCCGGAGAAATCGTGTCGTCTGGCGAGTTCTACGACTACGATGCCAAGTATGTCGACGCGGGCTCGACGGCTGTCATCCCGGCCGACCTCTCTGCCGAGGTGACGACACAGATTCAATCGATGGCCGTAAGGGCATTCAGGGCGATCGACGGCGCCGGCATGGCCCGTGTCGATTTTCTCCTCGACGGTACGACCGAGAAGCTCTACCTCAACGAAGTGAACACTATTCCTGGTTTCACGACGATCAGCATGTACTCGAAGATGTGGGCAGCGTCTGGTCTCGACTACCCTGCTCTGCTCGACCGCTTGATCGAGCTTGCGCTCGAGCGACACACCGAGAAACAAGAACACACCTCGAGCGTTCGATAGGGCGCCCGCTCTCCTCCGACTGCAGATTCGCGCGGACCGGCCGATGAGATCTGTGGGTAGATCAGTCATCGTCGCTATACAGATCTGCAATAAATGACCGACCCAATCTCACGGGATGAAGGAATTTTTTTGACTTTTCATTTACTTTGTGCTTGACACACTTAGTTTCTCATCTCTAATCTACATCTGGTATGAGGGTGGACGGCTCAGCCCACCTGTTGCGACACGCCCACATGAGCTAAACGTGGGACTCTAGCTGAGCAGCCACATTCCAAGGAGGAAGAATGGCAAAGAAGAAGGCAACGAAGAAGAAGGCAACGAAGAAGAAGGCAACGAAGAAGAAGGCCGCAAAGAAGAGGGGCGCCAAAAAGCGCTAACTTCGGCTTCATGCCGGAAAAAGGGGGCCAAGGTGCCCCCTTTTTTTTCGCCTGCAGGTCAGGGCGCGAGCGGCGCCACCCCGTCCCACACCAGCACTCGCCGAATCAGATCCCCCTGTTCCAGCTGATCGACCACGTCCAATCCGGCCACGACGCGAGCGAACGTCGTATAGCGGGCGGCCAGATGCGGCTGCGGCGAGTGGGTGATGAAGAACTGACTTCCACCTGTGTCCTCCCAGTCCAGCGCCATCCCAACGGTCCCTCTGAGATACGGAAGCTGATTCAGCTCGTCGCGCAAGGTGTACCCAGGCCCTCCCTCACCATCACTTCGAGGGTCACCACCCTGGACCACATAGTTGGGCACCACTCGATGAAACGCGAGCCCGTCATAGAAACCGCGCCGCGCCAGGACCATGAAGTTCTCGCTGGTGATAGGCGCCTCGATCACGTTCAGCTCAAGTTCAATCGTCCCATGGTCGGTCTCAATGTAGGCGTGGGGTGACACCTGCGGTCGAACCAGACTCGGAGCTGTGAAGTCGACGCTCCGACGCCCTGGCGCCGGTCGAATCCGATCGGTCCGAACGTCACCGAAGGCGAACTCGTTCAGCAACCCGGCGGCCCTGACGCGCACGGCCCAGTCGGGATCGCTGAGCGCCGCCTCGAGAATGTCGCGTGACCCTTCTCGGTCGACGCCTGCGAGGGCCGCGATGATCGCCGCCCTCGCGAGGTACTCTGAGTCCATGGCAGCCGATGCGAAGGCCTCGGCAAGTGCATCCGCAACCTCGCCAGGTCCGACGTCCGCGGCAGCACTCCCGAGCAGCTCGGCAGCCGTTTTTCGGACCACCACATCGTCGTCACCGAGCTTTCGCATGAGAACCGCCACGAGGTCGGGAGCTTCCTGGGCGGCGAGCGACTGCAAGACGAACGGGATGACGCGTTGGTCCTCGTCGTCGAGACGCTGCATTAACTGATACGACGCGGCCTCTGGGTTGACAAACGCCAGTCCCTCGGCCAGCGCCGCGCGCACCCGCCACTCCGGGTCGCTGTGGAGACCCGAAAGAGCGAGCAGAAACGTGGCCTGGTCCGACTGAGCCAGCGCCCGGAGTGCCGCGGCCCGCATCGGCGGCCACGGGTCCGTCGCCAACTCGACGAAGAGATCGGTCGTGTTTGGCGCCCGTAATTCTCCGAGCGCTGCAATTGCTTCAAGACGCAGGGCCCGCGGCAGATCGCGTGTGAGCGCGAACCGCCGCAGTTCTTCGCCAGCCCGCGAGTCATCGACCTGCCCCAGCGCCCGAACCGCGCTGGCTATCACCCGCGGGTCGCGACGCTCGCGGTCGAGCAAACGTAACAGCGCATCGAGCGCCGCCGGTCTGTCGGCTGTGGCGAGTGCGCCCAGTCCCTGGGCGGCGAACGAAACGCCGACGCTGCCTTGGACTCCCGCAAGCGTGACAAGCGCATCGAGCGCTCGAGCGTCGCCGGTACGTTGCAAGGCATACGCCACTGGCCACCACCAGAGAATCGGTTGGTGGTCGTCCTGGAGCACCACTTCAGCCAGCTCCTCGTATGCGTGAAGCTCACCAAGGGCGAAGAGGGCGAGACGAAACGCCTCGACCTCCGGTGCCAAGGGATAGGAAACGTCCTCGGGGTCGAGATTGAAGGCGGAGGTGATGTGACGCTGAAGTAGTCGGCCAATGGCACCAGCAGCGTCGACGGCACCAATACGTCCAAGCGCTTCGGCCGCCCGGCCCTGAACGATCGGTTCGGCGTCATCCATCGCCGCCACAAGGGCCTCGGTCGCCGAGTCGTGGCCGATCAGTCCCAACGCAAACGCGGCCATCTGACGGACCTCGACTTCCAGGTCATGGAGAGCGAGCGTTAACGGCTCCACCCCTCCTAACAGCCCGATCCGTCCGATGGCGAGGGCAGCGCGGCGTCGCAGTTGGGGCTCGGGATCGCCAAGAAGGACGAGAAGGTCCGGTTCCGAGCGCAGCGAGACCCTGGGACGGGGCGTGGCGGCGCCAGTCGCCTCATCGGCGACACTCGACAGCTCCTGCGTGTCGCGCAGGACACGCTGGTTCTCCAATCGGAGGATCCAGCTGACCTTCTCGTCGAAGGTGATCGGCGCAGCCGGCGCTACCGCGGGTGCGGTGGTGCAGGAAGCCGCCGCACATGCGAGTACCACGCCGAGACTCGAGACCAACCGCCGGTGCCGGAATACGTGTAACGCCATGTCTTCTCTGTCGGCCCCTTCAACATCTGGCATGAGCACTCGGGGCGACCTTGCCGACCGCCAGACTGCTATACTCGCCAGTATATTGGACTTCCGTTACATCGCCATCGAGGGTCCGATAGGCGTCGGCAAGACCACGCTAGCTCGCCACATCGGGATTAGGCTCGATGCAGCGATGGTCCTCGACGAGACGGAGAACCCGTTCATCGCAGACCTGTACGGTGGGCGTCCAGGTGCCGCGTTCCAGGCCCAACTCTTTTCCGTGCTGGCCCGGCACCGTCAACAATCCGCCCTCCGCCAGGCCGACCTCTTCAGTAAGGGTACCGTGTCGGACTACCTGTTCGACAAAGACAAAATCTACGCCTATCTGAATCTCGACGACAACGAACTCTTCATCTATCAACGGCTCTACGAACTGCTCGCCACCGACGTGGTCGCCCCGGACCTGGTCGTGTATCTCCAGACACAAACCGCCGTCCTCTGCCGCCGCGCACGCGCCCACCGACAGCGCGACGGCGAGGTGCCATTTCCGGACGACGAGTATCTGGGCGAGCTCAATAAGGCGTACACACACTTCTTCTACCACTACAGCGCGACGCCGCTCTTGGTCGTGGATACCTCTCAGGTCGACCTGGAATGGGGTGACGAGTTGCTTGACGATCTCGTCAAGCAACTCGGCGACATGGGCCGAGGAACTCGCTACTACGTCCCACGAACGGGCACGGTCTGAGGGCCCCGATGGCCGCGCAGGACGCCCTCGACTACCTTTTCAGCCTCGAGCAATACGGCATAAAGCTCGGCCTCGAGAATATTGGCCACCTGTGCCACGCGCTTGGGCATCCCGAGCGGGCATTCGAGTCGCTGGTTGTTGCCGGGACAAACGGCAAAGGGTCGGTCGCCGCGATGATCGACACCGCCCTGCGCCGCGCCGGTCTGACCACCGGCCGCTTCACCTCCCCGCATTTGGTCGATCTCGAGGAGCGCTTCGTCATCAATGGCCGTCCTGTCTCGACACCAACGCTCACCGGTCAGGCGGCAGCCCTTCGGACAACGGTCCATGAGCTCATCGAGGCGGGTCAGCTCGACGCTCCGCCGACGTTCTTCGAGGCGACGACTGCCATGGCCTTCGCGCTGTTCCGTCAGGCGGGAGTGCAGATGGGGGTCCTCGAGGTCGGCATGGGTGGGCGGTTCGATGCTACGAACGTTGTCTCCCCGACCGCAGCGGTCATTACGACGATCGACCTCGACCATCAACAGTATCTGGGTCAGACGCTCGAGGAAATCGCCTTTGAGAAGGCCGGAGTGATCAAGACGGGAACGGTTGTCGTCACCGGTGAGACGAAACAGGTAGCACTCGAGGTATTGCGTCGGGCTTGCCACGAACGCGGCGCACGACTCGTGGAAGCGCTCGCCGACATCCGAACGGACGTTCGCGTACGAAACGGTGTGACGGAGTTGTCATTGACGACCCCGTCTCGAGCCTACGGACCGGTCACGCTGTCGCTGCGTGGGTATCACCAGGTGACCAACGCAACCGTTGCGGTCCGATGCCTCGAAGAACTGAAGGTCGACATTCCGGAATCAGCGATCCGGGCCGCGCTGTCCGGCACCGCATGGCCTGGTCGGCTCGAGCTGGCCCAGGTTGCAGACCAACGCACGGTCGTCATGGACGCTGCTCACAACGTCGCCGCAGCCCGCGCACTCGGTCGCTATTTGACCGCAGAGTTCCCAGCGGGGATGCCAGTCGTTCTCGCGGTGATGCGCGACAAGGATGTTCGGGGGATGCTCGAAGCCCTCGGACCCTGCGCGACCCGGGTCTTCTGCCCGACACTCAGCACAGAGCGAGCCTGGCCTGCCGGCGAGCTGGCCGCCATCGTCTCGGAGACATCGCCAGAGCTCCCGGTGACCGTGACCGACTCGGCCGAAGCGGCGTTGGAGGCAGCGTGGCAACACGCTCCCATCGTGTGCGTGGCCGGGTCGCTCTATCTCGTCGGTGAGGTTCGCCACTCACTCGCCACGATGCGAGAGATCGGCCGCGCGCCGGCGAGCGTAGCGGGGTAGGATGTCTTGATGGTCCGGTGGCTCGTTATCGTCATCTGGAGCGTGGCGTGTGTGGCGATCGTCCCGGCTCCCGCTGAAGCGCAGTTTCCCGGCCTGCCCTTCGATTCCCGCCAGTTCACCTTCGAAGTTCTGTCAGAGAACCACCTCAGACTCACCGGACAGGTGGAGCTGGACGGTGAGGAGGGCGCCTGGCAGTTCTACGCTGACCAAGTCGACATCTTCACCGACGAGTCCCTGCTCGTCGCCGTGGGAAATGTCGTGTATGTGGCGGACGGCGCGCGTCTCGCCGCTGACCGCGCCGAGATTAACACCGAGGATCTTACCGGCGTGTTCTATAACGCCGCCGGCGCGGTGAACATGGGTGACGAAGTGGACCGCAGCATGTTCGGGACGCAGGAGCCTGACCTGTATTTCTACGGGGAGCAGATCGAGAAGCTCGGTCCTCGCACATACCGTCTGGCCAAGGGCGGCTTTACAAGCTGCATTCAGCCCACGCCCCGATGGGAGATGAAATCGAACTCCTTCACGATCGACGTGGACGATCACGTGTTCATGACGCACACGGTCCTTGAGGTCAAGGGCGTGCCGGTGTTCTATCTGCCGGCCATGTACTTTCCGATCCAGGAAGACGGCCGAGCGACCGGCGTACTCATGCCGATGTATGGCGCGTCGACGTTCCGGGGCACCAGCCTGAGCAACGCCTTTTTCCTGGCCATGGGTCGGAGTCAAGACGCGACGTTCTTTCACGACTGGTTCACGCAAACCGGGCAGGGCGGGGGTGCGGAGTATCGGTACGTCCGAGGTCCAGGGTCACAGGGATTCTTGCGCACCTATTTCCTCAGCGAGAAGGAGGCAGAGATCGAGGGTAACCTGCTCCCTGCGCGACGCAGCTACGAACTCAGAGGAGACGCGCGACACCAGATCACGCCAGCCATCACGGCCCGGGGTAACGTCAACTTCTTCTCTAACGTCACCGTCCAGCAAACCTACCACCAGAACATCTTCGAAGCATCGAACCGCGAACGAAGCTACAGCGGCAACGTGGCCAGGACCTGGGGACCCTATCAGCTAAGCGGCACGTTCGATGCGAATGAGACATTCTTTGGCGACCAGTCGGCGACGCTCTGGGGCGGCGGACCTCGCATCAGCTTCGGACAGGGTCAGAAGGAGATTCCGGGCACACCGTTCTACTTCTCCTTCAATTCCGAGTACGTGCGTCTCCTACGACGCACCACGTTCCTGCCCGGCACTGACGAAGAGCTCCAGGAGAACTCTGGCCTTCACCGTGTCGACGTGAACCCGACCATCCGAATTCCGTTTACGAAGTGGCGGTTTCTCACGATCAACTCGTCGATTGGCTTTCGGTCCACCTACTGGTCGGAGAGCATCGACATCGCCGCTGGCGGCTCGGGAGAGCAGATCCCCACAGGCATTGGCCGCAACATCTTCGACGTCCAGACACAGATCACCGGGCCGAGCTTCGTCAAGATCTGGGACACCCCGAACAGTGGATACTCGGAGCGAATGAAGCACGTCATCGAGCCGTGGATGTCACTGCAGCGCGTGAGCGCCGTCGACCAGTTTGATGAGATTGTCCAACTCGAGGGCATCGACTCGATCGTTGGCAGAACAACACGGGTCCAGTACGGGCTCAACAATCGCCTCTACGCGCGTGGCGGCAGCCTGGGAAACGTCGCACGAGAAATCCTGACGGTGTCCCTCACGCAGAGCTACTACACCAATGCCCGTGCTGCGCAGTTCGACCGACGATTCAGCACCAGCTTCAACCGTACCGGTCTGAACAACTTCTCGCCTATTTCACTCATCGTGCGTAGCGAAGTCAACAACGAAATCAGTGCCTCCGTGCGCACCGAAATCGACTCACGCTACAAGGCCATTCGGCAGATCAGCGCCGACGGCCGTTACGACCTCGGCGGATGGTTTTCGACAACGAACGGGTGGAGTCAGCGGCGGTTCATTGCGGAGCTTCCCGGTTTCAACAATCCCGATCGCCTCGACCACTACATCAACTCGCAGACGACGGTGCGAAACCGCTCGAACACCCTAGGCGGCGGCTATCAGTTCAACTACGACATCTTGAGGAGTCAGTATCTCCAGCAACGGCTTCTTGTGTACTACAATGCTCAGTGCTGCGGGGTGAGCTTCGAGTATCAGACGTTCAACTTCGCGGGTCTTGGAGGTCGAGCGCCGGTCCCAGAGGATCGACGCTTCAACGTGTCTTTTACGCTGGCGGGGCTGGGAACGTTCGCTAACGTCCTCGGCGCATTCGGCACGACACAGCCTGGTCAATGAAGGGACTGATCCTCAGCGGAGGCAAGGGCACACGGCTGCGCCCGCTCACCTATACCAGCGCCAAGCAACTTGTGCCGGTCGCCAACAAGCCGATCCTGTTCTATGGCATCGAGGCGCTGGTGTCGGCGGGGATTCGCGAGATCGGGATCGTCGTCGGGGACACGAAAGCGGAGATCCAGCAGGCCGTCGGAGACGGGTCGGCGTGGGGTGTCACCGTCACCTACATCGAACAGGACGCACCCAGGGGACTGGCGCACGCCGTGCTGATCAGCGAGCCCTACTTGGGTGACGAGCCGTTCGTGATGTACCTCGGTGACAATCTCCTCGCGACCGGGATCGCACCGCTTGTTGAAGAGTTCAAGCGCGAGCAGCCAGCCGCCCAGATCCTCCTGACACGTGTGCCTGACCCACAGCGGTTCGGTGTAGCTGAGCTCGCCGATGGCCGCGTCGTGAATCTGGTCGAGAAGCCCGAGGCACCGAAGAGCGACTTGGCCCTCGTCGGTGTGTACCTCTTCGGACCCGAGATCTTCTCATCGGTCAAACGGATCACGCCCAGTGCCCGGAACGAGCTTGAAATCACCGACGCGCTCCAGGACCTCATCGACCACGACTTGGTTGTCAAGCCGCACATCGTCGAGGGCTGGTGGAAGGACACGGGCAAACTGGAGGACATCCTGGAAGCCAACCGGTTGATCCTCGATACGCTCACACGGCGAGTCGACGGAGACATCGGACCCGGGTGTCGGATCGAAGGCAAGGTGGTGGTCGAGTCGGGTGCGGTCATAGTGAACTCTGTGGTCCGGGGGCCGGCGATCATCGGTGCGGGCGCCAAAATCGAGCAAGCCTACATTGGTCC
>Ga0310123_10001513_pt1 | contig 19171 bp, 19 predicted proteins | sample CB6_AW_1057_MG_FD_203505 | JGI IMG/M metagenome (GOLD analysis project Ga0310123, IMG submission 203505) | Marine microbial communities from Western Arctic Ocean, Canada - CB6_AW_1057 | ecosystem: Environmental > Aquatic > Marine > Oceanic | place: Canada: Western Arctic Ocean | collected... | reverse complement strand
CCGCTCCCGGTGCTCGGGCTTCCCGGCAATCCCGTCTCTGCGTTCGTGACCTTCCACCTCTTCGTGCGTCCGGCCCTGCTGACGCTCGCCGGACACCGGCACGTCGACCTCCCCGCCCTCACCGCGCGCGCGGGTGCACCGCTCGCGGGCGGAGGCGGGCTCACGCACTTCCTGCGCGTGCGGCTCGAGAGCGATCGCGGAGAGATGGTGGCGCACCCCACCGGGCTCCAGGGGTCGGGGTTGGTGCGCGGGCTCGCCACCGCCGACGCACTCGCGATCGTGCCGCCCGGCACCGAGCGGATTCAGGAAGGGGAGCGCGCCTCGGTCCTGCTGCTCCGCCTACCGTCGTGATGCCATGAAGACCCCCGCGGCGCTCACGGCGACCCTGGCGGCGGCGCTCTTCGCGGGCGCCTGCACGATTCCGCGCTGGCCGGTCGAGGGGCCGATGACCTCCCCCTTCGGCGTGCGCTGGCGGAGCGTGCTCCCCGAGGTGCATCGCGGGGTGGACATCGCGGTCCCGACCGGGACGCGCGTGCTCGCGATGGCCCCCGGCCGTGTGCTCTTCGCCGGAACGATGGACGGCTATGGCAACGTGGTGTGGATCGAGCACGGGGGCGAGGTGCTCACCATCTACGCGCACCTCTCGGAGCTCCTCGTGCGGACCGGCGACGGCGTACGCGGACGCACGGTCGTCGGGCTCAGCGGTATGAGCGGAGACGCCACCGCACCGCACCTCCACTTCGAGCTGTGGCGCTGGGGGCACGAGCGAGATCCCGTCCCGCTGCTCGGCGGCCGGCCCTGATCTCGGGAGCGGTCAGCCTCGGCCGAGCGCTCGGATTTCCTGCGCGAGCCGCGGCACGACCTCGAAGAGATCCCCGACGATCCCGTAGTCCGCGACCTTGAAGATGGGCGCGTCGGGATCCTTGTTCACGGCGACGATGGTGCCCGACGTGCGCATCCCCGCCAGGTGCTGGATCGCGCCCGAGATCCCGAGCGCGAAGTACAGCTTGGGCGAGACCGTCTTCCCGGTCTGTCCGACCTGTTCGCCGTGCGGGCGCCACCCGGCGTCGACCACCGCGCGCGAGGCACCGAGCGCGCAGCCGGTCCCGACCGCGTCGCGCAGATCCTCGAGCACACTCCACTGCGCCGGATCCTTCATCCCGCGCCCCCCCGACACCACCACTGTGGCCTCGCCGACGTCCACCGTCCCCTCCACCGCGCGGAACTCGCGGAAGCGCGTCCGCGCCTCCCCGATGGTGGGGGTGAACGTCTCCACGACGCCCGCGGCCTCACGCTCCTGGCACTGAAAGACGTTCGGCCGGATCGACGCGAGGAAGGGCGAAGCGGAGGAGCGCACGCGCGCGAATGCCTTGCCGGCGAACACCGGCCGGACCGCGAGCGGCACGCCATCCTCCACCTCCAGCGCCGTCACGTCCGTGGCGAGCGGGACGTCGAGCAGCGCCGCGACGCGCGGCGCCAGATCCTTCCCCTGCGAGGTCGCCGCGAAGAGCACGGCCGCGTATCCGCCCTCGCGCGCTGCGGCGGCCACCGCGGTCGCGTAGTTCTCCGGCAGGTAGCGCGCGAGCGCGTCGTGCTCGCCCACCAGGACGCGCGCGGCGCCGAACTGTGCGAGCTCGCCGACCGCGCCCTGCAAGCCGGGTCCGCCGAGGGAGAGCGCGTGGACCTCCCCACCCAGTCCGGCAGCCAGGTCGGCCGCTGCGGCCACGACCTCGAGCGCCGCGCCGCGCAACGCGCCATCCTTCTGCTCCGCCACCGCCAGGACCTTCGACATGTCGCTCTCCGTCATAGCACCTTGGCTTCCTCACGCAGCAGTCGGACCAGCTCCGGAACCGCGTCAGGCCCTTCCCCGAGGATGCGCCCGGCGGGGCGCTCCGGCGGCAGCTCGAGCCGCAGCAGCTCGAGCCGCGCGGGCACCGAGGCGGCGGGCTTCTCCTCGAGCGGCTTCTTCTTCGCGGCCATGATCCCCTTGAGCGACGCGTAACGCGGCTCGTAGGGGCCTTTGGTGATCGTGACCACCGCCGGAAGGGGCACGTCCACGATCTCGATGCCGCCGTCCACCTCGCGATGGCAGACCACGCGGTCGCCCTCGAGCGCGAACTCGGCGACCGCGGTCACGCACGGCCGGTCGAGCAGCGTCGCCACCATCGGCCCGATCTGCTGCTGATCGTCGTCCACCGCCTTCACCCCGAACAGCACGAGCCCCGCGTCCGCGCTCGCCAGCTCGGCTGCCAGCACGCGCGCGGTGGCGAGCCCGTCCGGGCCGGGTTCTCCCTCGAGCCGCACCACGCGGTCGGCCCCCATCGCGAGCGCGGAGCGCAGCTGTTCGGCGGCGGCCGGGTCCCCGAGCGTCATCGCCGTAACCTCCGCGGCCCCACCCGACTCCTTGAGCCGGAGCGCGGCCTCGAGCGCGAACTCGTCGTAGGGGCTCACGATGTACTTGACCCCCGCGGGGTCGATCGCGGTGCCGCTCGCCGCCACGCGGATGCGCGTCTCGGTATCGGGCACGCGCTTGATGCAGACGATTACGTTCAAGGGCTCGCGCTCCGCTCGGATCCGGAGGGGTCGATCGGCAGCCGCGTACCCGGGGCCCGGGCGAGGGGATCCCGGATCGCCGCAGTCGGGTTTGGGTAGGACCTTCGTTCGGAGGCGAGCCGACGTCTCGCCTCCGACGTTCCGGGACCGGCCCCTCGGCCGGCCCCGAGCCCGCCCCAAGACGAGGTCGCGCATGAAGAGGCTGACCCCTGTCGTGGTTCTGCTCGCCGGCGCCTGTGGCACGGGCGAGTCTCGCCAGATGGTCGAGATCTCCGACAGCGCCGGCGTTCCGGTCACGACGAGCTATGACCGGCCCTCCTCGCCGCCCACGGACGGATGGCAGCTCAGCCCGACTCCCCGTATCCAGGTGGGCAACCGGATCGACCCCAACCAGCAGCTCTACGGCGCCCGCCACGCCCTCCGGTTTCCCGACGGCCGAATCGTGGTCGCGAACACCGGGTTGAGCGACGTCCGCATCTTCGACGCCGGCGGGAGCCACGTCCGCACGCTCACGATGCCCGCGGTGCGCGGCGACACCATCAACCCGGTCCAGGTACACGCGCTGCCGGATGACTCCATCCTGGTCGTCGGAAGAGACCACTCGCTCTCGGTGTTCGGACCCGAGGGACGGCTCGCGCGGCGCGCGCCGGTGGCCGAGCCCGCCGAGGGCGTGCCGGGCACCATGAGCTCGGTCGGGATGTTCGAGGACGGCCAGGTGCTGTTCCGCGTGGACCTGCCGGATGACCCGGAGGCGACCGGGACCGGACGCCGCCGGATCCGCCTGCTCCGCTACGGAACCGACGGGAGGCTGATCGGGCCGTACGGGGACCGCGACTTCGAGGACCAGGCGTTGCTCTTCGCCGACCGCGGCGGCTGGATTTTCGGGCCCAGCGCTCAGCACGCCATCGCTGACTCCACGATCTGGTACGGCACCGCCGAGCGCTTCGCGGTGCGCGAGATCGCCCTGGACGGCCGCGTCCTCCGGGTCTTCCGGCTCGACCGGCCGCCCATCGAGGTGCTCTCGACCGACCGCTCGACCTACAGCTCGGTAGTGGGCCGCCAGATGGCGGGCACCGGCCGCGAGGCCCAGATGGACACGACGCTGGAGGCCTCGGTGTTCGCCGACACCTTTCCGGCCTACGATCGCATCCTGGTGGACGACGTGGGCAACGTCTGGGTCCGCGACTTCCAGTGGTTCGATCTGGGATCGGGACGCCAGTGGAGCGTGTTCGATCCCACCGGCCGGTTCCTCGGCTCCGTGCGCACACCGACCCGGCTGCAGATCTTCCAGATCGGACCCGACTTCATCCTCGCCCGCATGGTCGACAACCGCGGGCGCGAGGCGGTCTACGTGTACGGCCTGATCAAGCCGGGCGAGGAGGGCGGCGGCGGGCCGGAAGGGGGTGGAGGGGCAGAGGGCTCCTGACCACGCGGCATGGCCCGCCGGGCGCCGCGTGGCAGCCGCGGCTCAGACCACGGTCCACCTCAGCGTGGTGCTCTCAAGTCTCTCCGCCGGCACCCGCTCGCCCGCGAGCGAGATCAGGTAGCCGACGACCAGGGTGACCACCAGACCCACGGCCGTCGACCAGATGAAGGGGATCGGCCCGAAGCCGAGCCATTCGTAGAGCCGGGGGAGCCGGAAGTCGTTCTCGGTCACCATCAGCACCACCAGCGTCCCGGTGATCGCTCCGATGAAGGCGCCCTGCCCGTTCGCGCGCTTCGTCACGATCCCGAGCAGGAACAGGCCGAGCAGCCCGCCCGCGAAGTATCCCATGAAGCTCAGGATCAGGTCGATCAGCGGGGTCTCCGTGCGCGACGCGTAGATCCCGATCGCGATCCCCACGACGCCCGCGGTGACGACTACGACCTTGGCGAACGCCAGACGTGCCTGCTCCGACACGCCCGGCTTGAAGCGGGTGAGAAAATCGACCGTCAGCGCCGCGGCCATCGAGTTGAGGGCCGAATCGAGGCTCGACATCGCCGCCGCGAACACGGCGGCCACCAGCGCACCGGTGAGCACGGGCGGGACCTGCGTGTTCACGAAATGCGGCATCACCTGGTCGGGCGTGAGGTCCTCCGGGAGCCGCTCGGGAAAGTGCTGATAGAAGATGAACAGGAAGACGCCGAGCAGGAGCGACAGGAGCACCCCGATCGCTCCCGCGCCAACGCCGAGGAGGAGCGCCCCCTGCGCCTGCCGCGGGTTCTTCACGGTCATGTACCGCTGGACGGGCTGCTGATTCGTCCCGAACAGCGACAGCGCGAGCAGGCCGTACCCGAAGATCGCGGTGAGCAGTCCGGTTACCGCCATCCGCTCTTCCAGGTGGACGACGTCGAGCTTCCCGAGCTGCGCCGCCTCCGCAAACGCGGCTCCCCAGCCCCCCGGGGTCCCCAGCACGACCACGGCCATGGAGGCGATCACGCCCAGGCTCATGATCGAGAACTGCACGACGTCGGTCCAGATGACCGCGGAGATGCCGCCCATCACGGTGTAGATGATCGCGATGATCCCTAAGATCACCACCGCCTCCTCCACGCCACTGAGCCCCGGAATCACGTTGGTCGGCGCCACCGCGGAAAAGAGCAGCGCGGCACCGAAGAGGAGAGTGCCGGCTCTCAGCAGGACAGTCAGCACGAAGAGCGTCGAGCCGAGAAGGCGAGTTTTGAGATCGAAGCGGACCTCGAGGTACTCGTAGGCGGTCGTGAGGCCCTTGATGCGGTGGAAGAACGGGATGAAGAGCGCCGCGACGATCCCCGCGCCCAGGAAGTCGCCGAGCTGGTACTGGAGGTACCACATATCGTCGGAGTAGGCGTATCCGGGGATGCCCAGGATCGAGGCGGCCGAAAAGGACGTGGCGATGATGGAGAGCCCGGCCGCCCACCACGGCATGCTGCGGTTCCCGAGGAAGTAGGCCTCGGTGTCCGTCTGGCGGCGATTGGCCCACGCCCCGATCGCGACCATGACGGCGACGTAGATCGCGAGGATGATCCAGTCCGCAGTGTGCATGGAGTTCTCCGCGTCCTTGGCTACCGGTCGGAACGACCCGGCTCGAGCGGCGGCCCAGAAGGCAAATCGTGAACCACGGCCGTCTCAGGGCTCGCGCCGATCGTGCAGGGCCCGCCACCCGTAGTAGGCTGGGATCCCCAGCAGGATGATTCCGAACCCGAAAGCCGTGGACGCTGGCTGCTCGACCAGCGCGTTCCCGAGCAGCGCCAGCGACGCGACGAGGAAGACCGCCGGGACGACGGGATAGCCCAGGGTCCGGTACGGCCGGGGAAGCTCCGGGTGGGTGCGCCGGAGCCGGAAGACGGCTCCGACCGCAAGCGCGTAGAAGGGCCAGATCCCAAGGATGAAGGAGTCGGCGAGCTGCTCGAACGTGCGCACCGAGAGGTAGGCGATCCCCAGAAGCGCGGCGAGCGTGATCGCAGCCGCCGGGGTGCGCCAGGTCGGATGGACCGCCGCGATCGGGCGGAAGAAGAGCCCGTCATCCGCCATCGCGAAGAAGATTCGCGGGCCGGTCATGGTCGCCCCGTTGAGCGCGCCGAAGGCTGAGACCATCACCATCGCCGCCACGATCGCGGCACCCGGATTCCCGAACACGGCACGCGCCGCGTCCGCCGCCACGAGGGGACGCCCGGACATGGCGGGGATGTCGAGCACGTACAGGTACGCGGCGTTCACGATCAGATAGACCAGAACCACCGTGGCCGTGCCTCCCAGGAGCGCGCGTGGGAGCACACGCGCCGGATCGCGGACCTCGCCACCAAGGAAGGTGAGGTCCGCCCATCCGTCGTACGCCCACATCACCGCGACCAGGGCAACGCCGAACCCGCCCCACGTGGTGGGTGCAAGCTCGACCGGCTGCGCGAAGGCGCCTTCCCCGGGATTCCCGAACATGAAGGCGACCAATGCGAGCCCGACCAGAGCGGCGACCTTGGCGGCCGTGGAGGCGTTCTGCACGACCGCTCCCCACCCCAGCGAGCGGATGTTCACGGCCGCCAGTACAACGATCGCCAGCGCCGCGGCGGTGCGCACACCCGGCCCTCCGATCGGCACGAACTCGGCGAGGTACTCGGCAAAGAGGACCGCGATCGCGCCCAGCGCCGACGGCCGGATGACGAGGAGCTCGGTCCAGCCGAACAGGAACGCGGGCAGCGGGCCGTAGGCCTCGCGCAGGAAGACGTAGATCCCACCGGAGCGCGGGAACAGCACCGCGAGCTCGGCGAGGGTGAGGGCGCCCATGAGCGCGACCGCCGCGCCCACGAGCCAGAGCAGGATGATCGCGCCCACCGTGCCCACGTCACCGGCGACCGCGCTCGGAACGCGGAAGATCCCGCTGCCGATGGTCGAGCCGACCAGCACGGCGGCGGCGCTCCACAGGCCGATCCGGCGGGGCAGCCGATCGCTCGTCGCTTCGGGGCTGCTCTGCACGTCCGCTCCGGGCCGGAGGTCGGGGACGCTGCGCGGGGCGGTCAGACTACGCGGGCCCTGCGGTCCCGGAAAGCGCGCCTAGCGTCCCAAGTCGGAAGTTCGCCGTCGCACCGAGGGGGCCGATGCGCCGTTCCGGCTAGGAACGACGACGAGGCATAGCAGCGCTACGGCGAGGAGAAGAGACGACGCCGGAGCGGATGCAGCGGCCTCCGAATGCAGGCGAACTTCCGATTCGGGACACCTAGCGTCCCGAGACGGCGGGATTCCCCAGAACGAAGAAGCGGTGGGGCCAGTCGGCGGCCGCCTTCACTCCGATGCGGCCCGAGACCCCGACCCGCTCGTCGGGCACGGGCCACCCGAGCCTCACCTCCAGGGGGGAACGGCGCAGGTCGTGCCCGTAGAGGGCACCGGTGATCCCGAGCGCCTGGCAGAGCCGGCCCGGACCGGACGCCAGACCGGCGGCGCGGCCGCGGCGCGAGTGCATCGCTTCCTGCCCGACCAGCGGATCGAGCGCACGCAGCAGCACCGCCTGCGGGTCCCCATGCGCGCCGGTGACGACGTTCACGCACCAGTGCATGCCGTAGATCCGGTACACGTAGGCACGTCCGGGTGGACCGAACATGGCAGCGTTGCGCGCCGTGCGGCCGGTGCGCGTGGCCGCGTGGGATGCGGGATCGTCGAGCCCGTGGTACGCCTCGGTCTCGACGATCATCCCGGAGGTGAGCACCCCGCCGACGGTGGAGACCAGCCGCGCGCCCAGGAGCTCACGCGCGACCACCTCCACCGGACGCGCGAAGAACGCGATCGGGAAGGGGCGCTCGTCCGGATGGGATCCCGTGCCAGGCCCCGCCGCCGGACGCGACCGGGGAGCCACGCGGAGCGCGGGGCACGACGCGGTCAGTGGCGTCTGCGCCGGCTGACCCGGCCGTGGAGGGGCGTGGGCTCGAGCCCTTCGAAATCGCCGAGAGGATCCGGGCGCCCCGGGATCCCCGCCGCCGCAGCCTCGCCTTCGGAGGCAGCCTTCTCGACGGGAGCGGCTGCGGCCTCGGCCATCTCCGCCGCAGCTACCTCCTCGGCGGCCGGCTCAATCTTGCGAGGCTTGTCGGCGGCCGGCGCGGGCTCCGTGGCGCGCGCCTCCACGTCCGCGCTCGCTCCCTCGGCCGAAGCATCCGTCGTCGGCTCCGCGGCCCGCCCGGCCCCTGTCCGGCGCTCGCGCACAGGACGCCGTGCACCCCCCTCGCGCCGGCTGCTCGGACGCTGTTCGCCGCGCTCGACATGGCCCACTTCCGCGCCCCCCTCCGCGCCGCGGCGGCGTGCCTGCCGTCTCTTCTCCTGCCCACCCGGGCTGCTGGGCGCCCCCCCCCCCCCCTCGCGCTCGATGCGTGCGCGGCGGCGGTCGTAGTCCTCCTTCCACTGCTCGAGCACGGTTTCGGCGCGGGCGGACGGGATCACGTCCTGCACCCGTTGGGGCTCCTCCTGAAACACGGTGAAGATGTCCTCCCCGAATCTCTCGACCAGCTTCTCCGCCGTCTTCTTTCCCACGCCCCGGTAGCGATGGGTGAGATAGCGCACCTGCGCATCCGAGTCCGTGGGAAGCCCCAGCCTCTGCGGGTCGACCGCCGCGGCGGCGCGCTCGACCTCGGGGCGCACCGGGGCTGCCGGGGGGGCGGTTGGACGGGGCCGCTCCGGCCTCGGGGGCGCCGTTATGCGGACCGCCTCGGGCGGCGCGGGGAACGCGGGAGGTACCGCCCGAGGTCCGGGGGGTTGCGGCTTGGGCGACAAGAGCCCGAAGCGCCGACCGAGCGCGGTCAGCATCGACTCCGGCGACTGGGGGGCCGCTGCAGGCGACACGGGCAGGGGGAGCGGAGGCGGGGCGGAAACGGCCTCCCGCCGCTCGGCGGCGGCCTCCGGCCCCGCCCTGCCGGTGCGCGGGAGCGCGACCTCGAAGTTGCCGCCCTCGGCTTTGCGCAGCTCGATCACCTCGTGGTCGTGGGCCTGGCGCAGGAAGCGGCTGAACTTGCTGAAGCCGAGGTTGGATTCGTCGAACTCCGCGTCCATCTCGAGCATCTTGCGCTTCACGTCGGAGTCGCGGACCGCCCTGCGGCCATCGGTGGACATGCGCTCGAGGGCCCGACGCAGGAGGTCGTAGGCGGCGCGCAGGAGGGGGGCCTCCGCCACCTGGGCGTCGCTCTCCTTGGTGCGCTCGCCACGCCCCTCGCCACGCTCCTCGCCACGTTTGGCGCCCCGCTCCTCGCCCCGCGTCCCGTCCGGAGCTGCGGGCAAAGCCGGGGGCCGCGAGGCATGGGGAGGAGGCTCCTCACCCCCGCGCCCGCCGGAGCGGCGGCCTGCAGGGGCCACCTCGTACTGGCCGTTGTCCAGCTTCTTCAGGCGCAGCAGCCCCTTGGACGAGGTTTCGGTGAGAAAGCGGCTGAACTTGCTGAAGCCGTACTCGCCCTCGTCGAATCCCGGATCGAGCTCGAGCATGACCTGCTTGAGCCGGTCGGAGCGCATGACGTCGTCCTTGGCCGCCATCTGCTCGACCGCGCGCTCGACCAGCACCCAGGGATCGATCGGCTGATGATCGGAGTCGGTGGTCTTCCGGAGGCCTGAGAGGTTCGTGTAGCTGTAGTACTCGTCGCAGTTCTGGACCAGGATGTCCGAGCTCGACTCCTGGATCCCCACGCCGATCACGTACTTCCCGTACTCCTTGAGCTTCAGCACCAGGCTCGAGAAGTCGCTGTCGCCGGTGAGCAAGATGAACGTGCCGATCTCGGGACGGACGAAGACCAGCTCGATCCCGTCGATCGCCATCCGGATGTCGGTCGCGTTCTTCTTGTTGCTCCCATAGGCCGGAGCGAAGATGAGATCGATCGACGCCTCCGACAGGGGCACGATGTACTGCGGGTAGCGCCGCCAATCCGCGTACGCACGCTGGACCGTGACCTTGCCCTTGATGATGTCGGAGTTGAGGAGGTTCTTGAGCTCTTTGGAGAGATCGCTCCGCATCCCCATCGTGACGTTGTCGAAGTCGATGAGGAGGGCGGCGTTGGGAGCCACGCTGAGTGGATCCCGGGCGCCCTGATAGGGCGCCTTGGTGGGGTAGATGCTCATGCTGTCGTTCGCCTCGCAGCGCTGTGTTCTTCGTGCCGCAAGACCTCCCCACCCGGGTCCACGGCCGAGGCCGTGGAGCGGGTCGGGGAAGCCTCCCGACGACCGGGAGACTCGCAGCGTCTCCGGGTCAGGCCCCCGGAACCGTCCGGGGCACCTCCGTGCGGCCGCTCACCGGTTCTCTTGCCGGTACCGCGACCTCGTGTCCCGCATCGGACGTCCGATCTCGGGACCGCTAGACGCGTCGGCTCTGCTGCTCCGCCTGGATCATGCGGGCCAGCTCGACGCGTCGAACCTTGCCCGTGCCCGTGAGCGGGAAGCCGTAGAAGAAGCGGACCAGGTCCGGGACCTTGTAGTCGGCCAGCGTCGCCCGGCACCAGTCCTTGATCTCCTGCCCGGTGACGATCGCCCCCTCGACGAGGACGATGCAGGCGCAGATGACTTCTCCGAGCACTTGATCGGAGAGACGCCTACCGCCGCCGCTTCCCGAACCGCAGGATGGGCCTGGAGCCAGTCCTCGAGCTCCCGCGGGTACACGTTGAAGCCAGATCGAATGATAACCTCCTTCCGGCGTCCCACCAAGTGGACTTATCCCTCCTCGTCCAGAATCCCCAGATCCCCGGTGAGGAAGTACCCGCGGTCGTCGAAGGAGGCGGCGGTCTCCCCTGGCTGGCGGTAATAGCCCTTCATCACCCCGGGCCCCCGCACCGCAAGCTCCCCGACGCTCTCGAGCGGGAGCTCGGTCCCGTCGGTCTCGAGCACCCGGATCGACGTCCCATCGAGGGGCTGACCGAGAGTGAAGAGCCGCTTGTCGGCCGGGTCGCTCGGGCGGGTGATCGAGACGGTTGCGGACGTCTCGGTGAGCGCGTATGCGCATAGCAGCTGGGGGCACAGGCTCTTTTGGACGTCGCGCTCCAGCGCGTCGCTCACGGGTGCGCCCGCCGCCGCCGCCAGGCGAAGGCTCGACAGGTCGCGCGGCCGACTGGCCTGCTCGTGCAGCTCAGTCGCGAACAGCTGGGGAATGCCGTACTGCACGGTCACCCGATGCCGCTCGATCAGGTCGAGCGTAGCGCGCCCGCGTCGAACTCGTCCTGGAGCACCATCGAGGCACCCGCCAGCAACGCGCCCAGCAGCCCCGGACCGATCCCGAAGACGTGGAAGAGCGCGGTCACGCCGATCACTCGGTCCTGCCGGCCCAGCCCGATCGCCTGCGCCGTGGCGGCCGCAGTGCTCACCACGTTCTGGTGCGTCAGCGTGACCCCCTTCGGCTTGCCGGTCGTGCCCGACGTGTAGAGGATCGCGAACAGATCCCCCGTGGGGTCCACCTCGGTGGCGGGATAGTCGCGTCCGACACCAGCCGAGATCAGGTCCTCGAACTGGAAGATGCGGTCGTCGTACCACAGCTCCGCGGCACCGACCGTGACCAGATACTGGAGCTCGGGGAGCTGCACGAGCAGGTTCTCGAACAACTCGAGATAGTCGACCCCGTGATGCTCCTCGATCGTGATCGCGCAGGTCGCTTCCGAGTGCCGGAGCATGTAGTGCATGCCCGGGCAGAGTCAGGCGCGGATTGAGCGGGACGATCGTGGCGCCGAGCTTCGCGGCCGCGAAGCTCGCGATCACGAACTCGGGGCAGGCGGGCAGGACCAGCGCGATCCGGTCCCCGGCCTCGATCCCGAGATTCTGGAGCGCTGCGGCCAGTGATTCCGCCTTGCCGTCCACCTCGCCGTACGTCACGGGCTGGTCCCGCAAGAGGAGAAAGACCCCTTGCGGGTCCGACGTGGAGCGGGTGCCGAGCAAGGAGGCGACGGTGAGGCCGTCGGCGCGCTCGGTCAGGGGCATGTTCTCGTCCTGGCGGGCCGCTGATAGAAGTGCCAGAGGATAGGGGGCCCCCCAGGGGGGTAAAACCTTCCTTCGCGGTTCCGTAACTTGTTGTCGCGCGTGCGGTTGTGCCCAGAATCCACGTCCCTCTCAGCGACCCTCCGCGGACCAGTCTTCGAGCACGCGAGTGACCGCCTCGTCAGCCACCTCGCGGCTCCAGCGCTCGCCCCGGGCCACGCGCCCGGGCGCCTCCAGCAGAACGTATCGTGCACGTCCCCGACGTGCTTTCTTGTCGACCCGCACGAAGGCGAGGGCGGCGCTGGCCTCGTCCGACGTCAGGGGCGGAAGGGTCAGCTCGAGGCGCTCCACGATCCGTGCCAGTCGCTCGCTCGTCCCCGGCTCCGTCACCCCCAACGCCTCCCCGAGGCGCCCCTCGAGCACCATCCCCGCACCAACCGCCGTGCCGTGCGGCACGCGGTAGTCGGCTTGCGCCTCGAGGGCGTGCCCGATCGTGTGCCCGAAATTGAGGATCTCGCGCAGCCCGGCCTCGTGCTCGTCCTCGCTCACCACCCGAGCCTTGATCTCGATCGAGCGCAACACGGCCCGGGCGGTCGCGTCCGGCTCGCCATCAAGGAGCGCGGAGAGATCCCGCTCGAGCTGGCTGAGATAGGGCTCGTCCATGATCGCGCCGTGCTTGAAGGCCTCGATCAGTCCTTGCGCACGCTCGCCGCGGGGCAGGGTGGCGACCGTATTCGAGTCGACGACTACCAGCCGCGGCGGGTGGAAGGCGCCGACCAGGTTCTTGCCTGCGGGGACGTCGACCCCGGTCTTGCCGCCCACCGCGGAATCCACCATGGCCACCAGGCTGGTGGGGAGCTGCACGACCGGGATCCCGCGCAGGTAGGTAGCCGCGACGAATCCGGCGAGATCTCCGGTCACCCCGCCCCCGAGCGCGAGCACAGCACCGTCGCGCCCGATCGCGGCGGCGAGCATCTCGTCGGTCAGGTCGGACCAGGTCGCGCGCGTCTTGCTCCGCTCTCCGGCCGGAAAAGTCAGGAGCTCGCAGAGCAGCCCCGCCTCGACGAGCCGCTCGTGCAGCCGTCGACCGTAGAGCTCGCCCACCATGGCGTCGGCGATCAGCGCGTAGTGATGCGCGGGCACGTGCGCGCGCAGGAGCGAGGGCACCTCCTCCAGGAGGCCGGGGCCGACGAGCACGCGATAGTCGTGGCGGCCCTCGCCCGCGCGCACGTGCACGCCGGCGGGGCCCCCGGAGCTCACGACCGGCGCCCAGGTGAATGGCGACGCAGGATGTCCCCCGGCCCGGGGCGGAGCGAGGACGCGCCGAAGGCGCGGATTCCGCAGCTCACCTCCCCTCCCCCACCACCCAGGCCGTGAGCTCGCCCGGCTCGCCGACCTCAAGGAGCGCGGCAGGGCGCCCCTCCAGCTCACGTGCGGTGAGGCGCGTGGCGCTGGGCAGCCGATCGAGGCCGGGGCGGAGCGTCGCCACGAAGCGGTCGCGGGCACCCTCGTCGTCCCAGACCGACCACCAGGAGAGCGCGGTCCCCCTCGGAGTATCGATCAGCGCGTAGCGGTCGCCGTCCCAGCCGTCGGCAGCGTCGGCAGCGTCCGGGCCGGCCAGCTCGTGAAGCAGCACGGCTGTCTCCATCGCCCCCAACGTATTCGAGTAGCGCGGACCGCCCGGAGCTTCCAGCCGGATCTCGACCGGCTCGTCGGGCGCCTCCGGCGGGGTCCAGTCGGCCACCTGCTCGGTCGACTGCGGCAGGTGTTCGGCGAGCGGGGAGGGGCGCCCGCCGGCCGCGTGCCAGAGCCGTTGCACGTAGGCGGTTCCCTCCAGGTACGGAAAGAGGAGCGATTCCTGGATCACGCGCGGGGCGCTGGCGAGGGCGGGATACTGCGCGCGCATTCCCTCCAGCGCCGCGCGGATCTGCGCGGCGATTTCCGGCAGCTGCGTCAGATCGACGGAATCGCCCTGTCTCTCGGCGGTCAGGTACTCGAGCATGACCAGCGTGGCGTGCCCCTCGATCGCCGCCTGCGCCGCCGTTTGGCGGTCGTTGCCGCGCGCGCGCGCGGTGAGGCTGTCCAGATCGGCGGTCTGGTCCTGCACGGCGTGCACCAGCTCGTGGACGAGCACGGTGCGCACGGCCGCGGCCGGCAAATCCTCCATCACGAACAGTGCCGTCGAGTCCGGGTCGTAGAAGCCGGCCACCTGCTCGGTATAGACTGCGAGCAGCAGCTCCCGCAGGTCGACGCCGGCCGGCAGGAGGCCGAGCAGCTGATAGGCCTCGCCCAGAGCGGCGGCCTCCTCGGGGGGGAGATCCTCGTCCAGCTTGACCTCGAGGTAGCGCACCAGCTCGGCCCGCGAGCGGCGCGCCACCCGGACCGGCTCCCTCAACTCGAGCCCAGAGCGCGCCGTCAACTCGGGGAGTAGCTCGGCGGAAATGCGGCGCAGCTCGGGATCCTCGCTCACGACTAGCGAGTCGCTCGCCTGCTGCGCGCACGCGAGGGAGAACGCGGTGAGCCCGGCGAGCACGAGGCTGATCATGGGAACCGAGTGCTGGGCACCGATGAGCGCGGGTCGATGGCGTCCGACCCCGCGACCGCGCGCGGCCGCCCAGCGGCGAGCGCGGCCCCCTGCGCGAGCGTGCGCACCGGGAGGCCGGTCTCGGGATCGATCCAGTCGGGCGCGATCTCGCCCAGAGGTGCGAGCACGAAGCCGCGTTCCCGCCAGCTCGGATGCGGGATCACGAGGTCGGGGGCGCGCAGGATCCGCGCATCGTAGAGCACGAGGTCGATGTCCAGGGTGCGGGGCCCGCCCTGCTCGAGCCGCCGGCGCCCTGCGACAGATTCGGCGGCGAGCCCGGCGGCGAGGAGCGAGCGGGGGGCGAGCCGGGTGGTCCCGACCACCGCCGCGTTCAGGTACTCCGGCTGCGCCGGACCCACCGGCTCGCTGGCGTAGACCGAGCTGACCGCCCACACGTCGATTACCTCACCCAGCGCCGCGACACCCGCCCGGAGATGGGCGGAACGGTCGCCCAGATTGGACCCGAGCGCGAGCGCGACCGGCACCGGCCCATCGGGAGCGAGATCCGCCTCGTCGGTGGCTGCACGCGGACCGCTCACAGCACCTCCAGCGAACGGCCATAGCGGTCCTCGAGCCGGACCAGATCGTCCAGGTGGGGAGTAGACGCCTCCAGCAGGTCGGTGTCCTCGATGGCCTCCACCCGGTGTACGGTGCCCGGCGGGAGGTGGACCGCCTGGCCCGGATGCAGCTCCAGCCGCTCCAGCCGATCCGCGGCGGGTCCGAGAGAGAGGCGCACGCGGCCTGTCAGCACGTACATGGTCTCGTCCTTCTCCCGGTGGAGCTGGAGGGAGAGCGCCTCGCCCGCGCGCACGTGCAGGATCTTGCCCACGTATCGATCGGTCTCCGCCCAGATCAACTCGTATCCCCAGGGCTTGTCCACCCGCCGCACCTGAGCGCTCAACGCCACGATCCGACCGTCTGCCCGGCGGGACACGCCATCGTCGATGTGAGGTTCGGATTCGCATCGAGCTCGAGGTCGGGAATCGGAAACGCGATGTCGTAGCCGCCGCCGATCGCCGTCTTGACCGGAGGAAAGAGATCGATGCCGAACCCATCGAGCCGCAGCCGCCGGGACGTGCTCAATCGGTCCCCGGTGAGCCACAGCTCGCGGGCGCGCTCATCCGCAACCGTCTTCCAACGCATCGGCTGGCATCCCGTCCGCGCTCGAACGCCGGGCGTCCGGGGCGCCTCCCTCTCGTTGGTTGGGGATGAAGCGCGTCGGATACGCCGAAGCCGGACTACTCTGGGGGGATAGCCCATGAGCTCTGGAGGGGGGACCGGAAGCTCGACCGGATGCCCGCGGCCCGCGAGCAGCATGTCAAGCAATCGATAAGCAGGCGCTGGCCGGCATGTCAAGCGGACCGGATCATCCGGGGAGGACCCACCCGAGCCCGTTCGTGTAGATGCCGTAACAGTTTGCGCCATTCTGCAGCCCGACCGCCTCCGCGCACCGAGCCCACTCGGAAACCCCTGGCCCATGGCCCGACGCCGCACCAAGGAAGCCTCCTCTCGGTCTTCCGGATTCCTGCTGGTGTTAGTCTTCCTGCTCTGTCTCGGGGTGGGAGTGGCGTGGGGCTCGTGGGAGAACCTCTGCGCGGCGTGTCCGTCGGTCGCGCAAATCCGGACCTGGGAGCCCGAGGAGACCTCGAAGCTCTACAGCCACGACGGGATCCTGATCGGGGAGCTGGGGATCGAGCGCCGCACCCCGGTCTCCATCGCCGCGCTGCCCCCCCACGTCTCGCAGGCCGTCATCGCGATCGAAGACAAGCGTTTCTACCAGCACCCCGGCGTGGACGTGTGGGGACTCGGGCGTGCGGTCGTCGGCGTACTCACGTTCAATCGCCGCGGCGGTGGCAGCACGATCACCCAGCAGCTCGCCCGGATCATGTTCCAGGAGGACGTGATCGGTTTCGAGCGGCGGCTGCTCGCCGGTGGCCTCCTTCGCAAGCTGCGCGAGCTCCAGGTGGCGCTCGAGCTCGAGCGCTCCTACACGAAGGACCAGATTCTCGAGGCCTACCTGAATCAGATCTACCTGGGACGCGGATACGGCGTCCAGGCCGGGGCCCGCGCGTTCCTGGGCAAGGACGCGGCGGCGATGAACCCGGCCGACGCCGCGCTCGTCGCCGCCATCCTGAACATTCCGGGCACCTACGATCCCTTCCGCCGCCCCGAGAACGCCCTGCGCCGGCGCAACCTCGTGCTCGACGTCATGGCGCAGCAGGGCTACCTCTCGGTGTCGGATGCCGAGCGCTGGAAGGCCGAGCTGCTGCCCACCGAGGAGCAGGTCGCGACCAATACCACGCGGGGGATCGCGGCCTACTTCGAGGAATGGGTCCGGCAGATCCTGGACTCGCGCTTCGGCCAGGAGGTCTACCGCGGAGGGCTGCGCGTCACTACCACCCTCGACGTGACGATGCAGCGGGCCGCCCGGGAGGCGATGGAATACGGCTGGGCCCGCATCGAGGCCCGGCCCACCTTCAAGCACCCGAAGTACGCGGAGTTCGATACCGTCCGGTCGTTCCCGGGCCAGACCCCGTACCTCCAGGGATCGTTCGTCGCGCTGGACCCGCACACCGGCGCGGTGCGCGCCCTGATGGGAGGCCGGGATTTCGGGCAGTCCAAGTTCGACCGCGCGCGCCTGGCGCGGCGCCAGGCGGGATCCTTGTTCAAGCCGTTCGTGTTCACCGCGGCCATCCAGAGCGGGATCCCGGCGTCGCACATGATCGTGGACGCACCGGTGGTCTATCCACAGGTGAGCGGCGAGGAGTGGCGCCCCCAGAACTACGACGGGACCTTCGGGGGGCCGATGACGCTCCGCTACGCGCTGCGCCGCTCGATCAACATGGTCGCGATCAAGCTGGGTTGGGAGGAGGTCGGGATCGAGACGGTGGCGCAGACTGCCCGCCGAATGGGAATCTCGACCAACATCGAGCGCTTCCCCTCCACCACGATCGGCGCGGTGGAGGTGATTCCTCTGGAGGTGGCCGAGGCCTACTCCACCTTCGCGGCGCTGGGCACGCGCGTCCGCCCCTTCCCCATCGTCCGTGTCGAGAGCGCGAACGGTCAGGTGCTCTGGGAGCCCCAGCCGGAGCGCACGCAGGTGCTCGACAGTCTCCACGCCTGGCTGATGATAGACCTGCTCCGGGACGCTGCCAATCGGGGGACCGGCGCCAACCTGCGCGCGCCGGGACCGGGCGGGGGCCACCTGCCCTACGAGGTTCCAACCGCGGGCAAGACCGGCACGACCAACGACGCCACCGACGTCTGGTTCACCGGCATCACCCCCAGCCTGGTGGCGACGGTGTGGTTCGGCCTGGATCGCCCGCAGATGATCACGCCCCGCGCTACCGGGGGTGGCATGGCTGCCCCGACCTGGGGCCGTTTCATGACGCGCGTCTACTACGGGGATACGATCCCCCCTGCGATTCCCCGTGCGACGCCACCGGCGGTGGACACGCTCCCGGTGGAAGGCGCGGACTCGCTGGGGGCCGTGCGCCACCCCAATGCCGCGCTCGAGATCCCGACGCCCTGGCCGGTCCCGCCGGAGCTGACCACTCGTCAGGTGGACTTCAAGAGCGGGAGGCTCTGGAGCGAGTGGTGCCGGGGGGAGGAGTACACGGAGTACTACATCCCCGGCACCGAGCCCACCGAGGTGTGCGACGACTCCGGGCGCGGAATCTTCCGCCTCCCGTGGATCGGGCTCGACAGACCGTTGGGCGGGACCCCGGAACCGGGCCGGTGAGTGAGGCCCTGGACGCGCTCCTCTTCACCTTCGAGACGACCCACCAGGCGCTCTGGGCCGAGGACACCGCGCGCGAGCGGGGCATCCCCGTCGAAGTTGTTCCGGCTCCGCCGGAGGCCCGTGCCAAATGCGGGATCGCGCTCCGTACCTTCGCGGACCGCTCAGAGGAGCTGGCCGCGGCTCTGACCGAGGAAGGCATCGAGTTCGGGACCTTCGCGGACTGAGCGCCCCGCGCTCAGAGCCTCTCAACTCCCGCGGAGCTGACCCGGTGGGAGAGCAGCGGTCGCGGGGGTGCGGCCGCGTCCCCGATCGTGATCGCGTCGCGCAGGACACGGCAGGCGCGCTCTGCGTTCTCCTCGTCCCACGTGTGCACCTACCCCAGCGGCTCCCCCGCCGCGACGGGATCCCCGGGGGCGACCCGCAGGACGAATCCCACGGCCGGATCGATCGGCTCACCCAGAGCGCGCCGCCCGCTCAGGAGAAGCGCTTGCGCGCGCCCTTGACCGCCTGGTCCACCCTTTCCTTGACGTCGTCGGCCAACTCGTCCCAGCGGTCGGTCGCCTGGGTGCCCAGGGCCTCCGCCCCCTTCTGGATGCGCCGGCGAGTCTTCTGCCCGGGCTCCGGCGCCATGAGGAGCGCGATGCCCGCGCCGATGACCGCTCCCAGGACCAGCCCGAAAACGAAGTTCAGCACCTGTGCGTCGCTATCGTATTCCATGCATCAGCGCTCCTCGTGATGTGAAATGATCCGTCTCAGCGAGGCCGCACCCAGCGGGGCTCCTCGCGCATCATGGCTTCGATCTCGTCCGGCTCGCGCGGGAGTGCCGCGCTCAGCAGCTCGTATCCGTCCGCCGTCACCAGCACGTCGTCCTCGATCCGGATCCCCAGCCCCTCGCTCTCCAAATAGACGCCCGGCT
>Ga0310123_10001512_pt1 | contig 19205 bp, 16 predicted proteins | sample CB6_AW_1057_MG_FD_203505 | JGI IMG/M metagenome (GOLD analysis project Ga0310123, IMG submission 203505) | Marine microbial communities from Western Arctic Ocean, Canada - CB6_AW_1057 | ecosystem: Environmental > Aquatic > Marine > Oceanic | place: Canada: Western Arctic Ocean | collected... | reverse complement strand
TACCCAGGAACTTGAGCTTCAAGCGGCTGTCAAAACTGACTCGCAAATCGTCGTTATTGGCGTCACCCATTTGGTTCCCCTGTCACATTGGCATGAAACGTGTCAAATCCCTTGTTTTCAAGAGGCTGGCGCAAATTTCATGCCAAAGTCAGGCAACTCATTTGGGAAATGCGGGTTAAAAGGAGGATTGTTAGTCGGTTGAGCATGGCGAATCCAGCTTTCGGTTTTAAGTAGTTATGGTTATGTCAGAAGAAAATCGGAAACAGGGTCTGTCGACATCGGCCTGCCCGCGATCGTCCAACCAACAGACAATCTCGAACTATCGAACAAGATATGGGTGGGGTCCACCTAAAAACAAGCCCGCCGCAGGAAATTGCAACGTGTTAAGTTCGGCGGTGTGTTCACGACCGACGCAGGAAACGGCGGTTTGCAAAGTGCCCTCGGTGACATACCGACGTAGCAGGGTAGCAAGAAGCCGAGAGCCAAGAGCCAACGGCCAGCAGCTATCCCCCCCTCACTACACATTACACCCCCTGTATTAGGGGTTGCCATTTCTGAACCTTGAAATTCTGCCACGATTCGCTACAATGGCTCCCGGCGATGAAATACTACGCCGTTTCGGTCTTTGAAAATTTAGCGAAAAAGCTGCTGGCTACGGGCTGTTAGCTGCTAGCCGTTGGCCGTCGACACTCTGCGCTTCCTTTGCGCTGCTCCGCGTCCTCTGCGTTGAATCTTTAGCCGTTCCTTGAAGAAACGATACGCGTGGGCCTCGTGGAACTCGGCCCACCCTACGAGCGATCGACGTTAATTTGCGTCCATCTGCGGTTCCATCCCTTTTCCTCCGTGTACTCCATGACTCCGTGGCGAATCACCTCGTACCCGGAATCTAACGCATCCGGCTCGCCGCTGAATGACGCATCCGGCTCGCCTGTCAGACATTCCGCACTCCGCCTTCCCCTCTCCGCATTCCGCCTTCCGATTTCCGCATTCAAAACGTTCGACTATTCGAGAATACGCCCATTACCAAACACAACTAGGGCCCCCCCTATAAGGCGCGCTCGAAAACCACGCCCTTTTCAAACAACCAGCCCGTTCAAACGACGCAACGACGCCGGTCGACCGGTTTCGAGTTACCCGTCAGCGAGCAGCGTGTCTCAGAGCAGCTTGTCGATCGCGGTGAGTGCCGCGCCGATCGACTCATGCACGACTGCGTCGGCCAACGTGTCCTGGTCGGTCGGATCGCGATTGATGATCACCAGCCGCGCGCCGTGGGCTTTGGCCAATCGCGGCAGGCTGGCCGCCGGTTCGACCACCAACGACGAGCCCAGGGCCAGAAACAAGTCCGCCGAGCGACACCATCGATCGGCTTGGTCCAACACCCGGGGATCGAGCGACTGGCCGAACGAGATCGTGGCGTGTTTCAAGCGACCGCCGCATCCGGCACATTCGGGAGTCGTGCCGCATTCGAGAAACTTGGCGACAAGCGGGCCGGCGTCGTAACGAACCGAGCAATCGAGACAGCTGATTTCGCGGGCCGTGCCGTGCAACTCGACGACGTCCGTACTGCCAGCGATCTGATGCAGGCCGTCGATGTTCTGCGTGATGACTCCGTGGAGCCGGCCGCCCTGTTGCCACTTGGCGAGCGTGAGGTGCCCGGCGTTCGGCTCGCTGTCGGCAAAGTCGCGATGGGCGATCGCTTTCTGTCGCCAGTACTCGTACCGTGCGTCCGCGCTGGCCAGAAACTCGTCGTAGTAGACGGGCGTCGATTGCGACCAGATTCCTCCGGGCGAGCGAAAGTCGGGGATGCCGCTCTCGGTACTGATTCCAGCCCCGGTAAAGGCGACGGCCGACCGCGCCTCGGCCAACCAGGCGGCGATTTGTGGCAATGTTTTCATCGATACGCCTGCTCTGAAGTGCGAGTCGCACGGACATTAAGGTTACGCCGGTCTGGTATTCTATCAGTTTCTTCACAGTTTGGCGGCCGTGGTAAATTGGAAGCTGCTCTGAAGTGCGCCCCATGGACCAGATCAACCCCGGCGACCTTGTCTCGCGGCTCGAACCGCTGGTCTGCAACGGGCCGTTGAAAACTGCGGAGCGTGTGATAAGTTTACTGGTTCTCAAGCTCCAGCTTGGGAACGAGGCAATTGATAGGGTCTATCGGAAAAACCCATGTGGCACGGCATTCATGGACACGATCGGGTGGTTGAGCGATTTCGCCAGACGCTCAAGAGCGGCCGCCTGGCGAGTACCTACCTGTTCGTCGGACCGCCGGGCATCGGCAAACGAACCTTTGCCCTGAAGTTGGCTCAGGCGCTCTTGTGCCCGGCAGCCAGCGAAACGGATCTTGACCCGTGCGGCACGTGCGATGTTTGCATCCAGATTACCGCTTGCACCCACCCCGACTTGATCACGATCAGCAAGCCGGCCGGCAAAAACACGATACCGGTCGATCTGTTCATCGGCGACTGCGACCACCGAAGGCAGCAAGGTTTGTGTCACGATATCTCGCTCAAGCCGTTCGCAGGTGGTCGCAAGATCGCCGTGATCGACGACGCCGACGATCTGAGTCTGGAATCGGCCAATGCCCTGCTCAAGACGCTCGAAGAGCCACCGCCCCGGGCCGTGCTGATACTGATTGGGACCAGTCTCCAGAGGCAGTTGCCCACGATTCGATCGCGGGCACAGATCGTACGATTCGCGCCGCTAGCGACCGACACGCTCGCCAAGCTGTTGGTCGAGCAGCAGGTGATCGACGACGAACAAGAAGCGCGTCGCCTGGCGAAACTGGCCGAGGGCAGCCTGGCACGAGCCACGGAGTTGGCCGAAAGCGAACTGTGCGAGTTTCGTGACCGATTGATCGGAAACCTGTCGGCAGCCGTTCTCGATAGTGTTCGCACAGCACAAATGGTCAGCCAGTTCGTCGACATCGGTCGTGAGGCGATCGATCGACGGCACCGTTTGCGGCAGGTGATCGGCTTCGCTATGCAGCATTACCGGCAATCGATGCGAACGGTCGCGGGCGCAGGTGGTGATCCTTCGCGGGAAGCCGATCGAGCAGAGCGCTGCCTGGAAGCGTTGACACACGTCGATCGCTACGTCAACCAAGCGACGCTCATCGGCAGTTGGTTCGACGACCTGGCGGCGTGAGAGGTTTGCGACGGGTGGCGGGGAAGGAGCTTCCGGCGACGGCCCCGTTCTGCGTGAAAGGCTTAGCGCGGGCGGCTACTTGCTACTCGCCACTAACCGTGAGTACCAGCCGGCGCTGGCCGCCAAACTCGCGGTGTTCGCAAAGATAGATCCCTTGCCATGTGCCGAGCGCCAGCCGGCCCTGGGTGATTGGGATCGTCAACGAGCTGCCCAGCAGCGACGCCTTGACGTGGGCCGGCATATCGTCTGGCCCTTCACACGTATGACGATAAGGAAAACTCTCTGGCGCGATGGCCGAGAGCGAAGCCTCGAGATCGAGCGGCACGTCGGGGTCCGCGTTTTCGTTGATCGACAACGATGCGGACGTGTGCTGGATAAAGACGTGCAGCAGGCCGACCTCGATCTTGCTGAGTTCCGGCAGCGCAGCGACGACATCGGATGTGACCAGATGAAAGCCGCGTTCAAATTGCGGCAGCGCCATGGTTCGTTGAATCCAGCTCATCGGATGGGCCGTGGGGCAGCAGGGCAACGGAAAATCGAATCGACTGGGCAAAAGTAGACAGCCAGCGTAGCATATCGGTCACCAGGCGCGCGTGGGACATTCGGGCGGGACCGGCAGGCCGAAATAAGGCGTCCGAGTTCCAGTACCCCGGCTGCGTCAGACAGACGTAGGTGCCGGAAACTCTCGTTGGAAAGCAGCCGGGGTGCTTTCTACTGATTATTAATGAGGCGTCCGAGAGGAAAAGCTTACGTAGGCGATAGACTTTCACATGCCACGCCACGGCTCCGACGAAGGAATCGCACAGTTTCGGAAAATAAGAGGCCCGAAGCGGAAAAATGCTTGACTTTGGTGGCGGACCGGGAATAATAGTGTGCTTACGTTTTGCCCGCCAACCCTGCTGCGTCGGACAGCGACCAAGGAGCCCAGCCTATCCGACTCGCCAAGAGTTTCCCAGGAGGATGTGGGGATTTGCGTGGCGGCATGCCATCGGTTTTTCAACGTCTCTCTAAGCGAGACAGGAGTTTTTGTTGATGTCGGAGAAAGAAAAGAAAAAGCCGTCACGAACGCCTCGGAACGGCCCACCCAAGCCTGGCTTGCGGAACGTTTTTGAAGCGATCTTGACGTATGGTCACGACGAGGATTTCGTGCCGTATGTCGACCCAGATTTTGACAAGACACAGGCGGCGGCCGGGTCTCGCGAGAAACTCGACGTGATGGCCGATCGTGTGCTCCGGGGCGAGCCGCTCTGGCATGAAGACGATCGCGCCGATTACAGCGGCCTGACGGGTGCGGTCCGCCCGCGTGACTGAATACGCCCGTGTGACCAGACTGCCCGCCGGCACTGTACAGCTAATCGAACACACCGCCAAACGCCGCCGCTGCTCACCGAGTCGCGGCGGCGTTTGCACGCGCGAAACTTGTCAGGCTAAAAAGGGGGACCGGCTCGCGGAGATATGCCGGCCGAAACACTCGTGTGCGACTCACACTAACCAACGGCGGCCGTCGCGTTCGGTTTGGCCGGGAACGTCTCCAATTCTTCGCGTAAAACGAGCATGTCGTCGGGCGCTTCGATGCCCAGGCGAACCTTGTCGCCCGAAAGACGCACCACGGTCACCACGATCGAATCACCGACTTTGATACGCTGGGACTGTTTGCGGGACAGGACGAGCATGCGAAAAACCTCCGTGTATGATAGGACTCGATATTTAGTGTAAGTATGTATACTACCAAGCGGCTGATCGGGTCAAGCCCAACATGCCGCCGTCACGAACCCGTTCGTTGAAAAAATACGAAAGTCGAACAAAGTTGCTGTCATCTTCAAGAAGCCGCAGCTCGAATGTCCTTTTCAGCAGGCGGCTGAGCGGACGACGGCTCCAACGTCGGTGCCGATTCTAACTCGGTTTTGTGGGTTCGCTCACCGCTCGATCCGTAGAACAAGATCGTGTTCGTATCGGTCTCCCAAATGGCCGTAAGCTTGACGCTGCTCGGTCCGTGCAGGCAAAAGAAGATTCCGCACGGCCGTCCACCGCGGGTCACAATCCGTTCTGTAACTGGGAAAGTGTCCGTCACCAACCGGTCACTTTCACAAAGGGTTTCGTTGACATATTTACGCAAGTCTTTCAGGTTGTGAAGCTGGCGTGCGTTGGTCAACATGTGAGACAAGGTCCTTCTTGCTGAGCACATAAATTGGATAAAGTGTTATCCAGTGTGCGGATGAAAGAAAATGGGGTAGTTGCTGACACAATATACTATCGGCTGAATAGGGAATCTACATGGCGGAAGATGGGAAGTTTTCACAAGATTTACCTCCCAGGAAAGCGTTTCTTGCGCTTAAGCGTACCGACTGATCCTGACCCGTCAAATTGGAATTGTCCACAAACTTTCGCCACAGTAATCGAACTGATCCTCCTGATCCTCGATTTTAGCTCAAGCGATCGACCGTCGGGTGGTCCGAGTGCAACCAGGCGTGCCCTGAGCGACCGATCAAATGGAACCGCAGATAGACGCGGATCAACGCAGATAAAGGTCGAAGTTTCCGAGGGTAGTTTGTTACCGATCACTACGCTTGATAATCAGCCTTTCCTCGCTCCCAAGCCCTACTTGAAAATCTGTGTTTATCCGCGTTCATCTGCGGTTCTTTCTCTTTTTACCCGTGTTCAATCCGTGGCTCTTCCTTTTTTTGGTGGCGACCGGCAGCCGCTTCCTTTTGGTGGCGACCGGCGGCCGCTTCGCGTTTAACTTTTTACCGGTCTGGCTCTTGACAGCGCCGGCAGTAACACCTTCACTTACGCCGCGAGCCTGCAGAATCCCAGTCTCAACCAGCCGTGGAATGATGACTTCTACTACATCCTCGGGATGGGGGGTAACGGCGTCGTCCTGGATATCCTCGATGCGCCCGGGGAATGGCTGCTGGATGAAGCGAATGACAAGCTCTATCTTTACACCACAGACGGCACCTCGCCTGCTAACCATACCGTGCGTGTGAAGCAGCGGACTTACGGGTTCTACACCGACGGTTTCGATTACATTGAGCTGAAAGGCCTGGATTTCTTCGGTACCACTGCACGGTTTCAGAGAGGTGATGGCTCAATTTTTGACGATCTAGAATTAGATTACCCTTCCTTCTCGCTGCATCTCAGGGAAAACGACGAGGACTGGCAGGACGTCGGCACGGCAATTTCCGGCTCCAATTTGAAAATTGCAAATTCCAAGTCGCGATATGCTTCCAACTTCGGTTTCATGGTGACTTCGGAGTTTAACGAAGCGGACACAAACAGCGTGATCGAGAATTCTTTGGTTGAGAACGCAAGCTGGTTTGGCGACCATAACAACCCGGGTATTGGGATGGCGCCTTTTCATTGGCGAGGAGACGCCGACGGCTTCGTGGCGAGGAACAACACGGTCAGAAATGTCGGAGCGATCGGTATTTTATGCAACATCTAACGGACTGATAGAGTACAACGAAGTCGATAGAGCCAGCCTGCTGGGTTTTCAGGACTCTACGGCGGTCTACACGGCGGGCGTCGACAACGCAAATACCACGGTGCGCTACAATTGGGTGCACGACATTGTACCTTATGTCAATAATCCGACTGCAACCTTCGGCTACGGCATCGGTTTCCGCGTTGATGACGGAGGCGAGCCGATCAACATTCACAACAATGTGGTGTCGAATGTGGGAGGCACCGGGATTCTGCTTAAAGGCGACGATCACCGCGTCTACAACAACACGGTTTTGAACGTTGGCGGCGCGCTCGGCAACGTTGGCGCCATCATCATGGTCGACGGTGGCCAACCAGGCGACATTAACGCAAACAGCGAGGTCTACAACAACATCGCTCTAGAAATTACGAGTCAATGGAATGGGGCACCCTATGTCGCGAGCACGAGCGTCGGCACGAACTTCACCGGCGCGGATGGCAGCACGGAGCTCGTCGATCCTGCAAACCTGGATTTCACCCCGAAGGCGGGCTCTGCTTTGATCGACGCGGGTACGCATTTGCCAGGCTACACAGACGGCTTTCTTGGGATGGCCCCCGACATCGGGGCCATCGAGTTCGTCGCCCTGGGCGACATGAATGGCAACGGATTGGTCAACCTGGGCGATGTGGCTCCGTTCATTCAGGCGCTCGTAGACCGCGCAGCATATGACGCACAAATGTACGGCGTCAATGCCGATATCACGGGCGACATTGACGGCAGCGGGACGTTCGACACGGGCGACATCGAGGCGTTACCTGCCTTGTTTGGCGGCACGGCTACGGCACGCAGTGACACTCAATACACTGCTGGACAAGTCACTGATCCGCCGTGGCGGGCCAGCAGTGCCACCCAGTTGCTGGGCGAGCCAGCAGTGGCACCCAACGCGGCGGCGGATTCATCTTCAGTTGATGAATTCGTTCTCGACGAATTCATTCGCGATGAATCTATTCACAACAGTGCCTTGTTGCTTGGGCCGTCGGCGCGAACCGACCGCAGCTCGCCAAGTGACAAGCGCGTAACGGACGCCACATCAGACGCTCTGTTAGACGACGGAGATGCGGTGCCAGAGCAGTTTACTTCCGAGTTGAACGCCATTTGAGACGAGGCGTTGCTGGCCGTGATCGTTGATGGCAGGTAAATGAGTAGGCCAATCCATCTTGACGACTGCGGCGACCGGACGTAGGGTTAGTCAGTCAGGTACATTACGCTGCTGGCAGCCTTCTATGACCGCACGCATCATCACCCATTTGCTGATCGCTTTGTTGCTGGGCTGTCCCTTTGTCTGCTTGCACCAAAAAACAGAGGCAGGGGTTGCAGATATGTGCGCAGTTGTGTGTGCGTGTTGCTCGCCTTGCCAGCAGCATCCAAGTGAACAGTATCCAAGTGACGGTGCTCCAGAGAGCGGGCGGCAGAACTGTGCATGTAAGGGAGCGGTCGTGCAGGCCCCCTCGCGGGCAACTGACATGGACTTGCACTGCAACTCGCTTTGGTACTTCGCGGCCGATATTCTGTATCCGGTTGTTTGCCATCGCGATTTGACGGGTGGCGCGGACGGATCGCATTCGGCTGTTTCTCATTTCCCGCCATTGAGTTCCGGGCAAGATGTTCGCGCGATCATCTCTTCACGATTGCTCTGATCGCATCCCTTCGGGGCCAAGCAGTTGCTGGTTGAGCAGTGCCCGTGTTCAACACCCCGGCTGCTTTCCGGAGCGACTTTCCAACACACTTATCTGTTTGAAGCAGCCGGGGTGCCGGTACTTTGTATCCTGTGAATTGGCTAATATCGATGCCCCGCGTTTGTTTGCGTAGGTAGAACGAAAACAGGTTGGAACCATGAGTCAATCAATTGCCGATGGTAAGCGAGACGGTCCGTCTCTCCCAGAATCCCACGAGGCAAATCCCGAAATGTTTCAAGAAGAAGCTGGTCGCACGGATCGAGTGAGCTTTCTTTGGAGGAGGCTTCGTCGCGCCGCACCAACGGTTCTCGTCCTAGCGGCGCTAGCAGGGCTTGGCTACTTCGGACATCACACGGGCTGGAAGATTCCCAAGTTTTCACAACTCACAGGCAGCGTGCTTCTCGCCGACCAAGATTGGTGCATCGAGCATGGTGTGCCCGAATCGATCTGCGTGGCATGTGACGCGAGCCTGATGCCCAAGGGCAAGTTGCATGGCTGGTGCAAGGAGCACGGAGTTGCCGAGTGCCCATGGCACCACGGGGAAATGGCTCAATTGTCAGAACCGCCGCAAATTTCTCCGGCGGACTTGGACCGCGCCCGTCGAGCGCTGGCTCTCAAACAGCGGCCGAAGAACGATCCGGCTTGTCAATTGCACCTTCGCAGAATCCAATTTGCTTCGCGCGAGGCGGTTGACAAGGTTGGAATCGACATCGCGCTGGTGGATCGCGCGCCGATTGTCGAAGCGGTATTCGCCACTGGGGAAATCGCCTACGACCCAACGCGTGTCGCACGGCTCTCATCGCGGACCGCGGGAACGGTATGGCGAGTCGATAAAAGTGTCGGTGAAAGTGTGCAGACAGGCGAAGTCGTCGCTCTGGTCGATGCGGCAGAGGTCGGTCGCGCCAAGGCCGAACTTCTCCAAGCGGTCACTCAACTTGACTTACAGACCAAGACCTATCGGCGTTTGGCCCATTTGGAAGGGGTCGTTCCGGGGCGTCGCCTGTTGGAAGCCGAGACGGCTCAGGCGGCGGCCGAAATCGCAGTCCACAAAGCGATCCAAGCCTTGGTCAATCTTGGGCTGCCCATCTCGCGGGCCGACGTTCGCGATCAAACAGCAGATCAACTTTCACGGCGGATTCAGTTTCTTGGTCTCTCATCGGGTATCACGGCGCAGCTCGATGCACGTCAGACAACGACCAATCTCATTCCCGTGATCGCTCATCGAGATGGCATTGTCGTGACGCGCGATGTGGTCGCCGGCGAGGTCATTGACCGATCCGAGACGTTGCTCACGGTCGTCGATACGAGCGAGATGTGGCTGTTGCTCGATGTGCGACTTGAGGATGCGGAGTACGTGAGGCTGGGGCAGCGGGTATTTTTTCATCCGGACGGCAGTGCAGATAACCACGCCGGCACCGCTACCTGGATCAGTACAGAGGTCGATCCTGAAACGCGCACCGTGAAAGTGCGAGCGGAGCTTCCCAATGCCGACCGTCGCTTGCGGAACGAAAGCTTTGGGGCGGGCCAAATTGTACTACGCGAAGAGCAGGATGCAATCGTCGCTCCGGTCGAAGCCATCCACTGGGAAGGTTGTTGCCATGTTGCCTTCGTACGTGACAAGGATTATTTCAAAAAAGGCTCGTACACGGTTTTCCATACGCGAATGGTACGGCCTGGCGTGACCCACGGTGGCATCACGGAAGTGATTGCGGGATTGCTGCCGGGAGAAGTCGTAGTCACCCTGGGAAGCGACGTTTTACGAGCTGAGTTGCTCAAAGGCAACCTGGGCGCTGGCTGACTGTGCGAGCAATGATCAGCCCGGTCGGGCTGTTGAGAGCGGAGAGCGGAGGGCCAGTAGGAAAACGGATATGCTGAACTGGATTATCGACTTCTCGCTGCGCAATCGTCTGTTTGTGCTGATCGTGGTTGCCGTCGTCATAGGCGTCGGGGCGATCTCGCTGCAATATCTCGACGTCGATGCGTTCCCTGATACGACGCCGGTGATGGTGCAGATTAACACCACCGCGCCCGCGCTCTCTCCGGAGGAAGTGGAGCTGCAGATCACGTTCCCCATCGAGCAAGTGATCAGCGGTCTGCCCAATCTGGAAAAACTTCGTTCCATATCCAAATTTGGGCTCTCGCAGGTTGTTGTCACCTTCGAAGACGACACGGACATCTATTTCGCGCGCCAGCTCATCAACGAGCGGCTCTCGACAGTGGAATTGCCCGAGGGGATTGAGCGGCCGAAGATGGGTCCGGTCTCTACTGGCCTGGGCGAAGTCTTTCACTATGTCGTGCGGCTTAAAGGTGTTGATATCTCATCGCTCTCGAAAGAGCGGCAGGTCGAAAAGCTCACCGAACTGCGCACGATCCACGACTGGGTGATCCGGCCTCAGCTGCGTACCGTCTCTGGCACCGCGGAGGTCAACAGTTGGGGTGGATACGAAAAACAGTTTCAAGTCCGAATCGATCCGGACCGCGTCATTCAATACGGACTGACATTTGACGAAGTGGTCGGGGCCGTCAAGTCGAACAACCGAAATGTTGGCGGGGGAAATATTTCTCAGAACAGCCGGATGCTGCTCATCCACGGTCAGGGTCGCACCGTGAACATCCAGCAGATCGAGAACATTGTTATTAAAGCGAAAGAGGGCGTGCCGATCCGCGTGCGTGATGTAGCCGAGGTGCAGATCGGTCATGAAATCCGCCGCGGCGCGGTCACGGCCGACGGTCGGGGAGAGGTCGTCTACGGGCTCGGTTTCATGCTGATGGGCGAAAACAGTCACGAGGTAACCCGTGCGCTGAAGGAGAAAATGAAGGATATCAAGGCGTCGCTGCCTCCGGAAGTCGAAGTCGTGACGGTCTACGACCGTACCGAGTTGGTGGACCATGTCCTCGATACGGTACAGAAGAATTTGTTTGAGGGTGGTCTACTCGTCATTGCCGTTTTGTTCTTATTCCTCGGTAACCTGCGAGCCGGGCTGATTGTGGCATTGGCGATTCCCTTATCGATGCTTTTCGCTTTTTCCGGCATGTTGCAATTTGGGATTGCCGCCAGTCTGCTTAGCCTCGGAGCCATCGACTTTGGCTTGGTCGTGGATAGCTCGGTGGTCATGGTGGAAAACTGCGTGCGCCACCTTTCCCATGGCATCCCGCGGGGCAGCACGAAGCTGCGCGTCATGCGTGACGCGGCTGTCGAAGTCCGCAAGCCGACCATGTTCGGCGAACTGATCATCATGATTGTTTACCTGCCGATCCTTACGCTCGAAGGAGTCGAGGGAAAACTCTTCCGTCCGATGGCGCTGACCGTGATCTTCGCTTTGGCCGGATCGATGGTTCTTTCGCTCACCTTGATGCCGGTTCTCGCCAGCTTTGTCTTGCCAAAAAAGATCGAAGACCGCGAGCCGCTGTTGATCCGCGTTATCAAACGGATGTACGAGCCGGTTTTGCGCTTCACGATGCACCGCAAGTTCGCCATCATTGGCTTCGCTCTTTGCACACTCGTGGTTGCCTTCGGCATGATCGCACCCAATCTCGGCAGCGAATTTGTCCCGAAATTGTCTGAAGGAGCGATCGCCATCAACGTCGTTCGACTGGCTGGTACGGATATACAAGAATCGGTCCGCTACAACACGCAAATCGAGCGAGCGGTCCTCGAAAACTTCCCCGACGAGGTGGAACATGTTTGGAGCCGAATCGGCAGCGCCGAAGTGGCCACCGATCCGATGGGCACCGAGTTGACCGATGTCTTCATCACGCTCACACCTCGCGATCAGTGGAAGCGGGCCACCACGCAGGACGAACTCGTCGTTCTGATCCAGCACATATTGCGCGATATGCCGGGCCAGCGCATCTCCATGACACAGCCGATCGAGATGCGGCTGAATGAAATGATCAGCGGGGTGCGGTCGGACGTCGCCGTGAAGCTTTTCGGCGATGACTTTGATGTCTTGGTAGACAAGGCGGAAGAGATCGAGAAGGTGCTGCGTTCGATCGAGGGCAGCGCGGACGTTGCGGTGGAACAAATTACGGGCCAGGGAGTTTTGCAGATCAAGGTGAAACAAGATGAGATCGCCCGCTACGGTGTCTCGGCAAAGCAAGTGCTCGACCTGATTCAGTCCCTGGGCAGCTACAAACTGGGCGAAGTGTTTGAAGGCCAACTTCGCTTTCCGCTCGTGGCTCGCTTGCCGGAGAGAATTCGCGCCAGCCCGGAAACGATCGGCGCGATCCAGCTCTCGACGGCGTCGGGGCAGCGAATTCCGCTCTCGCGGTTGGCCGACATTACCTTGGTAGAAGGTCCGTCCACGATTACCCGCGAATGGGGGTACCGACGGATTAATATCTCGTCGAACATTCGTGGTCGCGACATGGGCAGCTTCGTGGCCGAGGCGCAGCGTCGCATCGGTGAACAAGTGAAGCTGCCGCCGGGTCGTTATCACCTTGAGTGGGGCGGACAATTTGAAAACCTGATCAGCGCCCGACGGCGTTTGATGGTCGTGGTGCCCATAGTGCTCGTGCTCATCTTCGGCCTTTTGTATATGACTTACAACAATGTGATCGATGCGATTCGTGTCTTCACCAGCGTGCCGTTTGCCTGGACCGGTGGCATCGTCGCCCTGTGGGTTCGGGACATGCCGTTTTCGATCTCCGCCGCGATTGGTTTTGTGGCGCTCTCCGGCGTGGCCGTGTTGGACGACATGCTCCTGGTTTCCACGATTCGTCAACTACGCTATCGAGGGCTAGGTCTGGAGGAGGCGGTCCAGCAGGCGGCACTAACACGGCTGCGGCCAGTTCTGATGACCACGCTGGTGGCCGCTCTTGGTTTTCTACCGATGGCACTCAATACGGGCATGGGCGCGGAAGTGCAGCGACCGCTGGCTACCGTTGTGATTGGTGGCGTGATCAGCGCGACGATTATGTCGCTCCTGGTGCTCCGTGTGCTTTATATGGTTTTTGCCGGTCCTGTGCGACAGCGACAAAATAACCTACCAACACCCCGGCTACTTGAGACAGATACGGATGCTGGAGAGACGCTAGATAGCAGCCGGGGTGCTTTCTAACGAGTGTCACAGTTCCTCACTTTTCGAGATGTTTACTTTAAGGAGAAAACGATGAAAGCGACGATTATCAAGTCCGGTGTAATCTTTTTGATGCTTGCTATGACCACGCTATTCGCAGGCGGATGCGGCCAACAAGCGGCCGATCGTGGAGAGTCGGCAGACGGCACCGATGTATCCCACGACGATCACAGCGGCTGGTGGTGCATCGAACACGGCGTACCGGAAGAGGTGTGCAGCCTGTGCAGCGCTAAAGCCGCCAAAGAGTGCAAGGCCAAGGGCGACTGGTGCGAAGAACATAACCGCGCCGAATCGCAATGCTTCCAGTGCGATCCCTCGCGCGCTGAGAAATTCGACAAACTCTACCAAGCCAAGTTCGGCAAGGAACCGCCGAAGTTGACGGAGTGACGATATTCGAGCGTCGGGGCGCGTAACCGATATCGCCTAGTGCGAGTCGCACAGACATGCTTGTCATGCTGGGCTGGTATATCAGCAGTTGCTTTCGCAGTTTGGCCTGCGCGGTAATTCGAAAGTTGCTCTAAACCGGGTCAATCAACGGGCTCAGCCGGCTCGGTGTCGCGCCGACAACACTTTCGGCCGTCGAGGCTGCACGGTCCGGCGCCGTTGGCAATGATCAGCAGCATAGCGCCCATCAGGCCAAGGTTTTTCAGGAAGTGGATCATTTGCTGTTGGTGCTGCGGGTCTCCCACTTCGTACGCCCAAAAGTTGTGAAAGTAGTAACTGGCCAAACCCAAGAAGACCAGCAACAACAACGCGCCGAACCGCGCCCGATAGCCGAAGATAATCGAAAGACTGCCCACGATCAAAAACACGATCGCCCCGGCAAGTAGGACCTTGGGCTGGGGAACGTCGGCATCTGCCATATATCCGGCGACTTGTTCGAAGTTCGGGATCTTGTTTCCCACAGCGGCCATGAGAAAGATGGCGCACAACATCAATCGGCCCAAGACGGCTACGGTACCTTGGAGCATTCGAAGCATGACGTGCTCTCCTTATGTGAAACGTCCTTGCATTTCACCGACCTGCCAGTATACCTTGTTCGAACTGCTAACGTCGAGTGTAACAAAATGGGTACCGATTTGCCTGCCGACGGATTATACTGCCGATCTGCCTATCTTGTGCTCTCGCCCGCGTTTCCGTGAATAATCGATCTTTGCGGTAACCATCACTGGCCGTTCTGAAAGCAACGGGGTCCAACATGTGCCGAACCATCGCTTCATTGCTCGTCGTCGTCATGTTCGTAGCCGCCAACGAGAAGGCTTATTGCCAAAACATGCCGTTAACGTACCTGGATGACTTTTGCAATCCGTACTATCCCGGAACCGACTTTCCAAAGCTCATTACGCCACAGTGGATTGGCGAGGAAGGTGTTGACGCGGTCGTTACCTTGGGGATCGACGACATGAGAAACCCGGCCCGCTACGAGGCCTTCCTGCGGCCAATTTTGCAGCGGTTAGAAGAGATCGATGGCCGCGCTCCGGTCAGTATCATGACGTGTTCCGTCGATCCCCAGCACCCGCAATTGCAGACATGGTTGAAAGAAGGGCTTTCGATTGAAACACACACGATCGATCATCCCTGTCCTTGCTTGAAAGACAACGATTTCCAAAAGGCAAAGAGCACATATGATCGTTGCGTTGATCTCATGTTTTCCATTCCGAATAACAGCCCGGTCGCTTTCCGTTTTCCTTGCATGGATTCGCTCAACTCGCCCAGCCCACGGGCGTATATGGAAATCATCAACCGAACGACGGACAAAGGACATTTCTTGCAGGCGAGTACTTCGGTGATGTGTTTGTTCACGCCCGGCGATGCGAATCTGCCGCACGACCTGACGCTCGGGGATGACAGCAAGGAGCGTTTTCGCCGCTACATCCCGTTTCCTTCGTTTGTTAACTACATCGACAATTATCCCTATCCGTACATTATCGGCAAACTCTGCTAGGAGTTTCCTTGTACCATTCCAGACGATTGGCAAGGTCAAAACTTGCATGGCCTCAACAACCCGAAAACGGTGGACGATGTGCTTGCGGCCATTGATGCCACGGTCCTCAAACGTGGCATCGCAAATGTGATTTTCCATCCCCAAGAGTGGTTGCGATCCGAGCAACTCGTCCACGTTGTCGATCGAATCCAAGAGAAATATGGCAAACGAGTCAAATTCCTCACGTTCGGCGAATGCATCAACCGCATCAACCAACACCTATTGCTCGGCCAACCCATTCGTGCCGACAAGGGAGGCGATAACGGTGTTCGAATGATCGATCTGAACAGCGATGGTTTCCTGGACGTTTTGATTGGCAATGAGAATCGACAGATCGTTCGACTTTGGCAGCCAGAAAAAGGAGCCTGGCTGGATTCGGACAGCCTGTTACAATTTACCCGTAACAGCGCGAGTGGAGAACGCATCGATTTGGGCGTGAAGTTTGGCTTCCTGACTCGTTCGAAAAATGTTTGCGCCATCGTAAACAACGAAATAGAGAAAGCTGTTTACGAATTCAAAAATGGCCGCTTCGTAAAACACCCCTTGCCGCAACCGTTGGCAAACATCGCTACGTCGGTTCAAGGCAAGGATCAAGGTGTACGTCTGCGTGACTTGAACAACGACGGCGTATCAGAGATTCTGGCGGCAAATCCGAAAAGACGTGCCTTGTGGATGTTGGAAGAATCACGGTGGACCGAAGTAGAAGCCGGCATGCCGGCAGCGATCGTCGACGAACAAGGACGTGACAACGGCGTTCGGTTTGCCGATATCGACCAGGATGGTTTTGTGGATCTGGTCGTTTCCAACGAGCGTCGATCAGCGGTTTACTTGTACGAGCCGGACACGCGCGGCTTTACGAAGCAAGTGACGGGCGCCGGCCGAATTCCGCCGATTGTTCGCGATGGCCAAAACAACGGAGCTTGGTTTGCCGACGAGCATTTATGGTTGCAAAACGAACGGACAAATCGCCGGCCTGATGGTATGGACCGCCGCTCGTTCGCCCAGTTGCGGGGAAATACGGAACCGAAACCGTGATCACCGGAACGATCATTGAAGTCGATCCGTGTGCGTCCTGGTTTCCGGGTCGAGCTTGTCGCCGCTGAGCCGCTGGTTATGGACCCAATCGCCTTGGATTGGGGCCCGGACGGCAAGCTTTGGGTCGTAGAAATGGCTGACTATCCGCTCGGCCTGGACGACCGAGGCAAGCCAGGCGGGCGCGTTCGGTTTCTTGAAGATACAGATGGAGACGGAGAATACGACAAGTCGACGCTCTTTCTCGACGCGATTCTCTACCCGTCGGGTGTGATGGCTTGGCGCGACGGCGTCCTGGTCAGCGCCGCACCCGAGGTCTTCTTTGCGAAAGATTCGGACGGCGATGGAAAAGCGGACGTCCACGAAGTACTTTACCGGGGTTTTCCCGAAGGGAATCAGCAACACCAAGTGAACTGTTTCGAATGGGGACTCGACAATTGGGTCTACCTTGCCAACGGAGCTAGTATTGGCGGAGTGATTGAATCGGTCAAACTTGGACAGAAAATAGACATTCGCGGGCGCGATCTGCGAATCCGACCGGACGACGGATCGCTCGACGCACAAATCGGCGAAACACAGTTCGGACGGCGTCACGACGATCATGGCAACTGGTTCGGTTCGAGCAACTCGCTCCCGGTTCAGCATTACGTTCTATCGGATCATTACTTGCGCCGCAATCCGTTGGTCGCGGCAGCTTCCTCGCGACGAGATATCGCTCACAGCGACAATACACAACTGTTTCCGATCTCACGTGTTCTGAGTCATTGGTCAGGCTACCGATCGCCACAGCCCGGCAAACATCATCGATTCACATCGGCGTGCGGCACGTCCGTTTATCGTGACAATCTCTTTGGAGACGATTTCGAGTGGAACACGTTTACCTGTGCTCCTGTCCACAATATTGTCCATCGCCGTGTCCTGGTTCCCAGCGGAGTCTCCTTCGAAAGCAGACGACCGAACGATGAAGCCGATGTCGAGTTTCTCGCGTCCACCGATAGTTGGTTTCGCCCGACCACCGTCACAACCGGCCCCGACGGCGCGCTGTGGATTACCGATATGTATCGCCTTGTGATCGAACATCCTGAGTGGATCGACGACCAGCGATAAAAAAAGTTGTTCCTTCGCGCGGGTCACGATCGTGGACGCATCTATCGTGTGTTTCCTGAGAACACACCGCTTCGTCCCGTTCCACGGTTCGACAGCCTTTCGACACCGCATCTCGTCGCCGCCTTGGACTCCCTGAGAGGCCGTCAACGCGATGCCGTGCAACGCCTCCTGATTCATCGCCGCGACAAAGTGGCTACGGCCCTGCTGCGACAGATGGCGAGGGAGTCCGCCAACCCATTTGCGCGCCTGCACGCCCTATGTACGCTCGACGGTTTGAACGAAGCCGATTCCGCGACGTTGTTACACGCTTTGGCCGATGAACCCCCGACCGTTCGTCGCCATGCTGTGCGGATCTCGGAAAAACGTCTTTCCTCTCCAGACGCCGCGGGGAACGAGGTCCTGTCGGCCTGTCAGAAGCTCGCCAGCGATGCCGACCCGCATGTGCGGCTGCAACTCGCCTGCTCGCTTGGTTTCTCGCAAGATCCGCGCGCCATCCAGACGCTTGCCCAGCTCGTTATTGAATCCAAGGAAGACCTGTTCATCCGCGAGGCGGTATTCAGCTCCTTGAACAAGCACACGCGGTTAGATTTTTACGCTGCGATTTCCCAAGATGCCGATGCCATGAAGGCATGTCGCAAACTGGCTTTCGAGATGGCAAGTCGTTTAGAAGATGGAGCGATCATGTCGCGTATGCTTTCCGACTTGGTTGGCACCTTCGATGCGGCCCAAGTTGACGTGCAAGAGCTTGACGCGATTACCGAAGCATTGACTGCTTGGAAGAAAACACGTCATTCCATCGATGCGGAAACGAAGGCTCAAATCGATCGCATATCGGAAGCCGCCATCGAAATTGTCCATGACGACACGGCGGCGATGAACAAAAGAGTCGCTGCGATTCGGTGCCTTGCTACAGCACCAAGCAAGACTGCTCTTGAGAGTTATCGTCACTTGGTCCATTCGATGGATGCAAAACAACCGCTTGAGGTCCAACTAGCCGTCATCGATTCGTTGGGCCACGTCGACGACGGTGCATTCGTCGGCGTATTGCTGCGCAAATTCCGCGAACTAAGTCCCTCCGTTCGCAACGCGATTCTCGTCCAAGTATTCACGCGGAAAAGTTGGACTCAGACACTCATTTCGGAAATGACCCGCGGTGTGGTTGAGACACAGGATGTCAGCGTTATACATCGCCAGGTTTTGTTGACGCATGCGGATCCGGAAATCAAGGTCGGGGCCGCGTGTCTCTTCGGCGACAGTCACGTCGAAGCGAACAAGGCCCACTTGATCGAGAAATATCGAACACAGATGCTTGGCCACGCGGATCCGGATTTGGGCAAGCCCGTCTTCGTCAAGCACTGTTCCGCTTGTCATCACATAGGCGGTGTCGGTCATATCGTAGGTCCGGATTTGACCGCATTGATGAACCGGTCGGCGCCGGCCATGTTGACCGCGATTTTGGATCCGAATCAGGCGGTTGAGGACAAGTACCAAAGTTACAATGTTTGGCGGACGAACGGAAACCGGAATCATCGTCGATGAAACCAGCAACGCAGTTACGTTGCAATTGCATCCTACCCCAAGTTCCCCAACGATGTGGCAAAACGACTTTTTCTGAAATATTTTCGGGTCGGAATTGGCGCAAGTCGTTTTGCATCGGTGGCGAGTGGACGAGATATGGCCACCAACGAGCTCAGACG
>Ga0310123_10001511_pt1 | contig 19209 bp, 15 predicted proteins | sample CB6_AW_1057_MG_FD_203505 | JGI IMG/M metagenome (GOLD analysis project Ga0310123, IMG submission 203505) | Marine microbial communities from Western Arctic Ocean, Canada - CB6_AW_1057 | ecosystem: Environmental > Aquatic > Marine > Oceanic | place: Canada: Western Arctic Ocean | collected... | reverse complement strand
CAGGTTGTCCGCCACCACCAGGTTGTCCGCCGCCACCAGGGAAGCCTTGTCCGGCACCGCCAGGTTGTCCGCCGCCACCCGGGAAGCCTTGTCCGCCGCCGCCAGGTTGTCCGCCGCCGCCAGGTTGTCCGCCACCACCAGGTTGTCCGCCACCACCAGGTTGTCCGCCACCACCAGGTTGTCCGCCGCCACCCGGGAAGCCTTGTCCGCCACCGCCACCGCCAGGTTGTCCGCCGCCGCCAGGTTGTCCACCACCACCAGGGGCACCCCCGGCTCCAGCTCCAGCCGAAGCGCCTGCGGGATCGGGTGGCAATCCGCCAACACCGCCACCGGGCTGTCCACCGCCGCCGCCGCCGCCGCCGGGCATTCCACCGCCGCCGCCGCCGGGCATTCCGCCACCGCCGCCGCCGGGCATTCCACCGCCGCCGCCGCCGGGCATTCCACCGCCGCCGCCGCCACCGCCGCTGGGCTTGGTGTCCGACTGAGCAACCTGATCACCACCGTCATCCGATCCACCACAGCCAGACATGGTCACGAGCGAAAGGGTCAGAATGGTGGACCAGGCGATGTGGGCCGACCAACGCAAACTGACCTTTGTCCAGGCCCGCAGGGCCTCAAGAGACTTCCAGGAAGTACTCTGTCGTCGATTCCACGTTTGATTCCGCATCTCAATGTCTCCTGTCTGACAACCGTCAGAGACTGTGGTGGGTCACGAGAAAGCCGCAATCCAGATGGAACTCAACAGGCAAAAGTCACGAAGCCCTTCAGACAGATCGGCAATTTTTCAGCAATTCCCGACCCGTTCCAGACCATGTCATGACTTGGCTAGGCCTATCCGCAACAAAGGATAGCCAATTCCTGCCTTGGGGTCACGAACAGGGTCAAAAAATCCGTGCATTTTGGTGTTTTCTGCTTCGCCGAGGATGCTCAACCGTCTCTGTCTTCCGTGTCGGTCCCATCGTTGACCGCTCTCCCAAGGACCACTACCTTGCTTCCTTGGGTCTCAAACGGACGCATTGAGTTCCCACTCACTCTGACCTCTGGACAGTCCACCGAAGCGCCCCACTCTCGGATCGCAGCCTCCGTGACATTCGCCGCCACCAATAGCTTGATAGCGGCTACGGAATCGACCGGATTGGCTTTCGAATCAATCGACGCGGTGTCGGGACGGATCGCTTTGGCCGTTGCGGCGCTGTTGCTGCCGGTCCTGTGGGGACTGGCCGTCCACCTGGCCTTCAACTGGTTGACTCGCCGCCAGGGCAAGAGGCCGGTTGAGGACCCGGTGTGTCCGGATTACCAGATCTGACTTCAACACCCGAACTCATGCCAGCCGACACCATCGATTCCCTGATCGTCGTCGGCTCGGCCGCCGGATCGGTGTTGGTTGAAAGCGACGGAATCGAGTTTTTCACGGTCTTGGAATTCGTGGCGATGGTCCTGGTCGGTGCGGGAGTCGGACTCGTTTCGGGCCTGTTCGGAGTCGGCGGCGGCTTCCTGATCGTGCCGGTTCTCTCAGCTCTCTACGGCTTCCGCCTGGCCTGGATCGGCACCGCGTCATGCCAGGCCCTTGGGCAGGCGACCACCGGTCTGATGGCCCGCCGCCTCGACTGGCACCATCTTCAGTTGCCCTTGATCGTCAGCGGCGGACTGCTAACAGGCGTCTGGTTCTGCTCCCGAATGCTGTCGTTTGCATCGGCGGATTCCGGGGACGAAGGCGAGACGCTTGTGCTGGGCAGCTACACCGTGCTGTTGTCGTTGGTCGGCATACTGGCCCTGTGGGAAACTCATCGCACCCGCCACGGCCGTCCGTTCAAGCGAGGCTGGCTGGCCAACTGGCCGCTGCCGCCCTACGCCAATTTCCCCCAACTGAACACTTCGAGGACCTCGATCACCGTGCTGGCCTGGTTCGGCCTGGCGGTCGGATTCCTGGCCGGGATGCTGGGACTCTCCGGCGGCATGATCATGCTGCCCGGCTTGATCTACTGCATCGGCCTGGGCACTCACCAGGCCGTAGCCGTGACACTGGTGGTGGTCTGGCTGGTCGCCGCCCAGGCAGGTGCGATCCACGCATGGTACGGTCGAGTCGAACTGATGCCGGTGTTGGCACTCCTGGCCGGGGGCACCATCGGAGCCCGCATCGGCTCTCAATTCAGCGAACGCCTCGGCGGATCCACGATTCGGAACAGCTTCGGTTACCTGCTGCTGGGCACCGCCGCCTTGTCCGCTGCACAACTGAGCGGACTGATTCCGCACTGATATTCGCCAGGCCTTGTGTTCTCCGACCTCCACGACCAGCCCCTCGACGAAGGCACCCCCGATGACCGACGCCACGCCGCTCCGCCGCATCCTCGTCCTGGCTGGAGATTTCGTAGAGGACTACGAGTTGATGGTCCCGGTGCAGGCCCTCGAGATGATCGGCTGCCAGGTCGACGTGATCTGTCCCGAAAAGTCCTCGGGTGACCAGATCCGAACCAGTGTGCACGACTTCGAGGGCGACCAGACCTACACCGAAAAGCGCGGCCACAACTTCACGCTCAACGCCGACTTCGAGACCGTGGACCCGGCCGGCTACGACGCGCTGCTGGTCCCCGGCGGACGGGCTCCCGAATACATCCGTCTCAATGCCCGGGTGCTGGAGATCGTGCGAGCCTTCGATGCAGATAGCCGTCCAATCGCCGCTGTCTGCCACGGGTTGCAGGTGCTGGCCGCCGCCGGCATTCTGGCCGGACGCCGCTGCACCGGCTACCCGGCATGCGGTCCCGAGATTACACTCGCTGGCGGGGAATACGTCGAAGTGGCCATCGACGCCGTCCACGTCGACGGCCACCTGGTCACCGCACCGGCCTGGCCCGCCCAGCCCCGTTGGCTGGCCGCCTTCCTCGACACCCTCGGAATCCAGATCTCCTGATTAGTTCGGGCAACTCGTCAATTCCTCCCCCGTCCTGGAGAGCACCACCATGTCGAACAAGTGCTGTCGCTGCTGGGTCACCTGCGGAGCGGTCCTGCTGGGACTGGGCGTGATCGTCGGAGCCGTCGCCGCCCACGGACTCGATGATCGTCTCCAGGAAGTCCATGGCAACAAGCCGGACATCGAAAAACCCGGGGGGCCCATTCCGGCCGCCGCCAAGGCGGTTGACGACATTCGCGTCGGGGTCCGTTACCACGTCTGGCACGCGCTGGGGATGATCGCTGTCGGCCTGGCCGGATCACTGGCGGGGACCCGGAACTGGCCTCTGCAGGCCGCCGGTATCTGCTTCGGCCTGGGCATCATCGGTTTCTCGGGCGGACTCTACGCTCTGGCCATCACCGGCATCTCGAGCTTCGGGCCTGTGGCTCCGACCGGAGGCACGTTGATGATCATCGGCTGGTTCCTGCTGGCGGCCGGGACCTGCCCCTGCGGAAACCGATCGACACCGGATCCCTGAACCTCACCGCCAACCAACACCTCTCGACCGTCCCTCCAACGAAAGCGCCATTGATGCCCGATGCTCCCCGACTGATCTTCGACGCCCACCTGGACATGGCCTGGAACGCCTTGGAATGGAATCGCGATTTGCTGAAACCGGTCTCGGAACTGAGGGAATTCGAGAGCCAGTTCGACGGGATCATTTCCGGGGAATGCACGGTGAGTTGGGAGGAATTGCGGCGCGGCCGCATCGGGATGACCATCTCCACTCTGCTCCCCCGACTCCACCGAAAGGACTCGGTGCTGACCCACTTTCAGTCCCGCGACGCCGCCTACGGAGCCTCGTACGGCCAACTGGCCTACTACCGCTCGCTGGTCGAACGCGGTGTGCTCCGAGAAATCACCGACTCGGCATCGCTCCGGGATCACATCACCGCCTGGGAAAACGACACGACCGGTGAACTGCCGATCGGATTCATCCTGAGCATGGAAGGCAGTCCCCCGATTCTCTCTCCGGCCCAGGTCGCCGAGTGGTACGAGGCGGGATTGAAGATCCTGGGTCCGGCTCACTACGGACCGGCCCCCTACTGCTTCGGAACCGGCAGCGAGGGTGGGTTGACCGCCGACGGACCGGACCTGCTTCGCGAAATGGAACAGGCGGGGATGTTGCTGGACGTGACGCACCTGGCGGACCAGTCGTTCTGGGAAGCCCTGGATGTCTACTCGGGTCCGGTCCTGGCCAGCCACCACAACTGCCGCGCGCTGGTGCCCAGTGACCGCCAGTTGGCTGACGAGCAGATCAAGGCCCTGATCGACCGTGACGCGGTGATCGGGGCGGCGTTCGACTGCTGGATGATCAAACCCGGCTGGGTCATCGGAGTGACCCAGCCCGGAGAGGTGACGATGGAACACATCGTCGACCACATCGATCACGTCTGCCAGATCGCCGGCAACGCACGGCACGCCGCACTGGGCACCGATCTCGACGGCGGCTTCGGCAAGGAACAGTCACCGGCCGATCTGGAAACGATCGCCGACCTGGGCAACATCGCCGGGATCCTGGCCGCTCGAGGCTATTCGCAGGAGGACATCGACGGAATTCTCTACCGAAACTGGGTCGACTTCTTCTACCGGGCGTGGGGCGAAGGCTAGTCGACGGTTTTCTCGAACAAACCGGACAATCCGCTTCAAGATCCTGTCCCCCGCGACGAAATACCCTCAGAAACGATTTTGGCAGGCACTTTGCCGGCGAGATGGTCTCCCGCCGAAGGCCTCCGAGGGTACAAGCCAAGGGGAACAGTACCATGTTTTTGAAGAAGAGCCTGATTGGTGCGGCCGTCCTAGTGGCCCTGGGGACCTTCGTCTTCGGGCGTGACGCGCTCAGTTACGCTACGACCTGGGGTGGGACAGTTCGCGATGCGGTGAAATCGGAAGTGCCGCTGGAATTCGAGATCGAGAGAGCTCGCACGGAAGTCGAGAACCTGGTCCCGGACATCCGCGACATGATGCACGTGATCGCCTCGGCCCAGGTCGATGTCGATCACAAGGTCAAGGAAGTCGAGCGGAGAAGCGACGCGTTGGATTCGCAGAAGACGGCGATCCTGGCGTTGCGGAACGACCTCGACACCGGGCGGAGCGAGTTTGTTTACGCCAGGCACACGTACTCGGCCGACGATGTCCGCAAGGACCTCGAGAAACGGTTCAAGCAGTACAAGGTGGCGGAGAACTCGCTGGAGAGTGACGTGCAGATCCTGACGGCCTGGAAGAGGACAATGACGGCCAACCAGGAGAAGCTCGACACGATGCTGACCGCCAAGCAGGATCTCGAAGTGCAGATCGAGCAGTTGGAAGCTCGGCTGCGGACCGTCGAGGCGGCCGAGGCCACCGCGACGCTCAGCTTCGACGACTCGAAACTGGCCAAGGCCAAGAAGCTGATCGCCGAGCTCAACAAGCAGCTCGACGTCCGCGAACGGCAGGCCAGCCTCGAGGGCCAGGTCAACGGGTTGATCCCGGTCGAGGAAGCGACCGAGAGCACCGAAGGGTCGATCACCAACCGGATCGACGACTACTTCGGCCCGAAGGCCAACACCGGATCGTCCTCCGCTGACGAATCGGTGGCCGCCGACAGCGACCGCTAGGCGGATGCGTAGGTGACGGCCGGGTCTCCGCGACTGCTTGCGGGGACCCGGCCTCTCCGCGCTCTCACACCTGCCCGTCGTCACAAGCCGATCCCAACCCAGCCCCCCACAGCTCGGCCACAACACGTTATCCTCAAGGACAGGACAACCCCCCGATGACCGGCCTGACGGACACCCGACCGATGACCGCCCCCCGCCAACTCCCGGCTGAACCGAGTTCGACCAACGAGAACCGGTACCTGCTGTGGATCGACGGAGTCGGGGGATTTCTGCTGCTGACCCGCCAGGCGGTCACCATCGGCGGCCCCACCTCTTCGGACGCCGACATCCAGCTCCTGGCCAGCCTCTCGAGACGCCACGCCACCATCCACCGCGATGACGGCGGCTACCTGCTCGAGTCCCACGGCCCCACTCGTGTCAACCAGCGGCGGGTGGTCGAATGGACTGAACTCAGCGACGGCGCCGACATCACGCTCGGCCACACCGTCCAACTCGGCTTCCACCGACCCACCGTTCTTTCCGGCTCGGCACGACTCTCGTTCCAGAGCGACCACCGCCCCTCCCACAGCCTCGACGGTGTCGTCCTGGTCGCCGACACCTGCCTGCTGGGACCTGGTCGAGACTGCCACATCCGCTGTTCCGACTGGGAGGACTCGGTGATCCTGATCCATCGCGACCAGCAGTGGCTGGTCCGTTCGCCCCGCCTGGCACTCGAGGTCGACGGCCGCAGTCTGCGGGGCGAGTCGGAAATCGGTAACGGGCAGGTCGTCACCGGCCCGGACCTGCGGTTCCACATCGAACCGCTCAAGACGGATTCCTCGAATCGGGGAGCCATTCGATGAGTACGAAGAAATTCACCTTCCCGCCCGAATCCACGCCGCTGGCCGGCTACACGATCAAGCGCGGCATCCAGCGAGGTGGTTTCGGCGAGGTCTACTACGCACACAGCGACGGGGGCAAGGAAGTCGCCCTGAAACTGCTGCACAGCCACGCCGAAATCGAACTCCGCGGCACAGAGTTGTGCCTCAATCTCAAGCACCCCAACCTGATCAGCATCTTCGACATCAAGCGCGACGATGACGGTGACGTGTGGGTCGTGATGGAATACGTCAGTGGAGCCACGCTCGATCGCGTGCTCGCCGACGAGTTTCCCGACGGGATGCCGACCACCGTGGTCCGCGACTGGCTGGTCGGCCTGGCTGCGGGTGTCGATTACCTGCACGACCGTGGCATCGTTCACCGGGACCTCAAGCCGCAGAACCTCCACCGAGAGGCCGGACAGGTCAAGGTCGGGGACGTCGGGCTCTCCAAGATCATCACCCCCAGCCAGCGTGGAGCGCAGACCGAGAGCATCGGAACGATCTACTACATGGCACCGGAAATCTCCAGGGGCGAGTACGGACCCGAAATCGACGTCTACAGTTCCGCGGCCATCGTCTACGAACTGCTGACCGGCCGGGTCCCGTTCGACGGTGAGACCACTGCGGAAATCCTCAACCGGCACCTCACCGACCAACCCGATCTCCAACCGCTGCCTCCCCCGCTGCGTCCGGTGCTCGCCCACGCGCTGGCCAAGGACCCTGCCGATCGTACCGGCAGTCTCGGAGCCCTCCTCAGTGAATTCGATGCCGCCCTGGCCGGGGAGCCCGTCTCCACACCTCCGCAGCCTCCACCGCAGCAACCGATCGACGGTTCGGATCCAGCGAATCCGGCCAGCACCGACGAACCGAACAAGGTCACGCCGATCTCGGTCTCGCCCGTCGGGGCCACCTCACACACTCGTCCCGGACGGCCACCACAACCCACTTCGTACAATGCCAACCCGCTCGGACCGCTTTCACCACGCAGCATTCCCCTGTCCCGCCGCGGCCTGGAAGCAACCGCCGCGATGACCGCGGCGATCCTGTTCTCGGGCCTGTTGGCCGGTGGGGGATGGTGGATCGGCATGTTCGACGAGGGCACCCGGGCGACTCCACTGGCGGCCGTCGCCTACGGACTGACAACCCTGGTGGCGTCCTGGGCCCTGTTGATCGGGACCAAGGCCTGGGAGGGAACCGGTGCCGAGAGCCTGCACCTCCGCAGGCTCTCGCTCCTGTTGCTCGGTGGTGGAGTCGGAGCCGCCGGCTGGTGGTTGCACCGGGTGCTGTTGATCGACCTGCCTCCGTTGACGGAAAACCAGAACTCCGGGCTGGTCGACTCGATTGGATCCCTCGAACTGGTCCACAACTCCCAGCCCACCTTGACCGGTTACGTGATCTTCTTTGCGCTGCTTTTCGGCGTGAGACGATGGTGGTGGCACACCGACAGTTTCCGGCCGAAGCGACTTCGGGTCGCCTCGCTGTTGTTGACCTTGATCCTCTCGGGCCTGCTGGGACTCGTGTTGAGGTTCCCGCTGTCGGCGGCGATCGCGTGGGGCGTTGGCATCGCGGTCGTGGTGCAGTTGGCCGCACCGTGGGTGGCTCCGGAACACCGGGACGCGCGTCTCAACCAGCAAGGAGCCACAGATGAGTAGCCTGTTCCTTGCCTGGGTGATCGCCTCCGGCGACGACCACAACCTGATACTGGGCGGTGGCCTGATCGCCTTGGCCGCGGTGATTGCGATCCGCGTCACCTGGGCCGGCCGACGCGGAAACACCGACATGAAGACCATCGCCCGCAAGGCCCTCTCGGTTGCATGGGTCGCCCCGGCTCTGGCGATCGTCGCCGCCGTCGGTGCCCGGGTGAGTCCGGAACTGAACACCGCGGAACCGGGCGCCGCCGGCACCCTCTTCACCCAGATCGATACGCCGCAATGGACCGTCGAGGGACAACCCTGGACAACGACGTCACTGGTCAAACGGGATTCAGCCGACCGCCGGGTGGTGCTGACACCGATCGCCAGTGGACCGTGGTCGACTGCCGGAGAGGCCCGTCAAGACGCTCTCGAACGGGCTGCCAAGAGACTCAAGGTCGAGGTCGCACGAGTCTACGGGAAGTCTGCCGACTGGGACCTGCCGATCGACGTGGTCGAACAGTACGCGATCGTCGGACAGATCCAGACCACTCAACCTCACAATCTCAGCACGCTCGCTCCCTCCAGCGACATGCACTATTGCGTCGTCCAACTGGAGATCTCCGAAAAGACACACGGCCTGGCCATTAGTCACTGGAAGCGAGGTGTCGGGGGCAGCCGTCTGATCGGTGTGGGAACGATCGCCGGCCTGCTGTGCCTGTTGGTGATCACCGCCCATCTCTACCTTCGACTCGACATCGCCTCGGCCGGTGCACACCGTGGAAAACTGCAGCTGGCCGCCGTTTCGGCAATGACCGCCGCCGGCCTGATCGCCTCGACCATCCTCTCGGCCTGACTCGGAGATCGGCGCTTGGCCCCGGCGGCCACAACCGGCCATAATCCCCTCATGGTCGAAGCTACCGATCAACTGCTGGTCTCCCGTGTTCGCGATGGCGAACCCGAAGCGTGGGAGGAACTGATCGGCCGCTTCGAGGGGCGACTGCTGGCGTTCGTTCAGAGCCGGATCGGCAACCGCGCGACCAGTGAAGACGTCGTGCAGGAGACATTCCTGGGATTCCTGACCGGCCTGCCCAACTACGATTCGAAGCGGACCCGTCTCGAAAGTTGGCTGTTCACGATCGCCTCCCACAAGCTGACCGACGTACTCCGCCGGCAGGGACGCCGCCCCGCCCTGCCACTGCAGCCGCCCGGAGAAAGCGGTACCGGGATGGACCCGCCCGGACAGGCCCGGGCGGCTTCGAGCCTGATGCGGAGCCGCGAGGGGCGGGCTGCCGAAGCCGAGATGCTCGGCGACGTGCTGGGCGAGTTGATCAAAGAATGGTTGGCCGACGGGCAGTTGGAACGGCTCGAGTGCATCGAGCTCCTGCTGGTGCTCGGCTCGAAGAACAAGGACGTCGCCGCGGGGCTGGAGATCAGCGAACAGGCGGTGGCCAACCACAAGTCGTTCGTGCTCAGGAAACTCAAGGAGTCCGCCGAACGGTCCCGCCTGGGAGACATTGACCTGCTGGACTTCGGACTCGATGACTCGCCGCAGGAGAATTGAGCGAATTCTCCAACGGTCTTGCTGACACCGCCCGGCTTGACCTAAGGTCGGCGGCAGGTCGTGCTCATGACGTGCCAGCGAATCACTCTTGCCCTCACCGCAGCCCTCCTCGTCGGCACCTGGTCGCCGACGATCGCCGCCGACGGCGGGCTCTCGCGGAGCGACCGCTACTTCGAGGGTCTCAGGCAACGCGGCCTGTTCGGCCTGGCCGAAAGCGTCTGCCTCGAAGAACTCGCCCGAAAAGATCTGCCCCCGGCCACCAGGCTCGACACGACCCTGCAATTCTCCCGAACTCTCGTCGAACACGCCCAGGCCACCGGCGGCACCCAGCAGCAGGATCTCTGGAACCGCGCCCGCGAGGTTCTCGACCAGTTCAACACCCTGCACCCCAGGCACCCCGAGTCATTTCGGATCGGGATCCAGGCCGGATTGATCCCGCTGGCCCAAGGTGGTTACCTGGCCAGGCTGGCCGACCTGGCCCCGCTGGACCGGCGGCGCCGCGGCGAGGCGCTCGAGACGCTCCAGGAGGGCATCGACCGACTCAAGCCGCTACAACGGCGGCTCGAAAACCCCGGTCCCTTGGCCGACGGTCTACGACGGCAACTGTTGGCCACCTCCCGCTGGCGGCTCGCCCAGGCTCACCTCGACCGCGCCCGGATGATGTCACCGGGCACTCCCGACCGTGCCGCCGACCTGCTCGCCGCCGAATTGACTCTCAAGAAAATGTCACCGACGGCACTCGGTGACCGGTTGAAGACTGCTCGGAAGCGGCTCCAGGCCCAGGTCGCCCGGCGACAGATGGACTTCGCCGTCGCCCGCCGAATCCTCAACGCCGCCGGCTTCGAGGACGACGACGGGTTGCTGGCCGAACGTGTCTGGGTCGAACTCGACGACGACCAGCTGATCACGGCACGGACACTGATCGAGAAGCGGCTGGCGAGTTCGTCCCCCCCGTCCGACGAACTGCTCTTCCTGGCCCAGGCGTCCCTGGGCCGGCTATGGCAACAGGCCGCCGCGGGGAAATCTCCCGGAGCCGCCGGTGCGCTCTGGGATCGCTGGCAGTTGGAATCGGAGCGTGCGGGCAGCGTCTCGGGAGCCTATTGGCGAACCCGGGCCCGGCACGATGCCGAGCTGGTGTTGTCGATCAGGAGATTCGGGTCCAAGTTGGCTCGGGGTCGCCACCGCGCGATCTCGCTTTTTCAGGCCGGTCGGAGCGACGAGGCACTCACGGCGTTTGCCGAGGTCATCCAGGCTGCACGAACCGACGGCCAACCCGAACTGGCCGGAGAACTGGCCTTCACCCGTGGCTCTGTGCTGGTCCGCAGCGGGCAATTCGAGTTGGCGTCACGATCGTTCGAAAACGTGGCCAAACAGAAGCCGGCTCACCCCCGTGCCCCGTCGGCTCACCTGCTGTGGGCCTGGTGCTTGGGCCAGATCGACCGGCGGCAGAGCACTCCCGCCCGCCGCCAGGCCTACCGGGAGGCTCTGGTCGAGCACCGAAGCAGATTTCCCAAGGACGCGACGGCTGCCGAAGCCGCCTGGCTTTTGGCGTCGTTCGAACACAACCGGCAGCACCCCGGATTGGCCAGGGAACTGTGGCTGGCGATCCCCCCCGGTCATCAGCGGGCGGCCGCCGCGCGAAGACGGGTTGCCGCGAGCTACGAGGACGAACTCGAGAGCATGGATCGCGGCGATCCGGACCGACGCAAGAAGCTTGACCTGGCCATTCGCACCGTCGAGTCACTCGTGGCGAGACTGCCCGCCCCGCCCCGCGGCTGGACCGCCGACGAGGCCGGACTGGTGATCAGCCTCGCCCGCCTGGGCCTGAAACAAGTCCGGCCGGACTACCGTCGAATCGACCAACTGCTGGAGACAATCCTGGTACGGGGGCCGGCCGTCATCGCCGGCTCCGGCCGAAAACCCGACGCCGACGCGGTCGCCATCCGCGACAACACCCGACAACTCCGGGTTCTCTCGCTGGCCGGACAGGGACGGCTCGATCAAGCCAGGCAACTGGTCGCTTCGTTCGCGGGACGCCCCGACGACCTGCTCGCCCTGCTCGACGGACTCGACCAAGTCGCCGCCACCACGCGGCCAGCCGACCGACGGCGGCTGGGTGAACTGCAACTGCAGGCAGCCGAAAGCCTGGATGCGCAGCGGAACTCGCTTGATCCCGCCAACCGCCAACGCCTCGACCGCTGCCTGGCCCAGGCCTTTGTCGCCGCCGGCTTTCCACTCCGTGCCGTCGCGGTCTACGAACGTCTCGTCAAGGCGGCGCCCAGGGACTGGAAACCGAGAACCCGGCTGGCAGAGGTCCGATTGCTGATCGGGACCTCGACCCAAAAACAGGCTGCGATCACCGATTGGCGGGCTGCCGAACGGTTGCTTCGGCCCGGCACCAACAACTGGATGACCGTCCGGCTGGGAACATTGCGGGCACTGAAACAGGCCGGCCGGATTGCCGAGTGCCGCCAACTGCTCGGTGTCACACGGTTGCTGTATCCCGAAAAGGGAACACCCGCAGTGAGAGCTGACCTCGAACGCCTCGCAGCTTCGCTGACGCCGAAAGCCGACTCAGCCGGGAAATGACGTCCGGCCGAAAAAGGCGGCAGCAAACCCGGCACCCCCTAGCGGAAGATGGCCGGCGGCTGCTGCTGGGCCTGGGTGTTGGGAGCCGCCGGAGGACCCTCGATCATCCGTGCGGACGGAGGAGCCGGCCGGTTGTGCCACCGCGACGGTCGGGGAATCGGCGGGAGCATGCCCGCGCGAGATTGCCAACTGGGAACGTGCATGTAATAGAAACCCTGTTGACTGGTGTCAGTCGGCAGGGGAATGATCGAGTATCGACGGACCGGCCCCGGGGTCTTCGGGCCGTGCTGTCCGTAGAACTTCTTGGGGTACATCCTGGGAAAGATCACCGGGGACCGCTCCAGGTACCTGCTCTCCGGAGCCGTCCAGTCGCGTCGAGAAATTCTCGCGTACCCGGCGTCCTCATAGGTCTCCAAACCGACCACCGCAGTCGTTTCGATCACCGCTGTCGCTTCGGTCGCGGGCTCGTCAGCACGCAGGCCGAATCCGGTAAGCAGCAAAAGGCCACAAACACACGTTGTCAGCAGTTGAATCGATCGTCGCATCGGTTTTGCCTTGTGAGAGTCTGGCTTGGAGAGACTGGTGCCGCAGAATCCGGGGCTGGCCCGCCCCAACACCACAACCCCTCTTTAGCGAGGAACGGAAATCGGAGTCAGCCGGCTGGCGGGAAGTCCGCTGCCGTAGTTGTAACCCGAGCGAACCGTGGGAGCCAAAGGCACCACAATCGGAACACCTGCCCCCTGGGCACCGTAAACCCGCAAGTCACGCGGATCGATGTAGTCGGGGTTGACCGGGTAGATCATGTTGTAAGTGCCGATCGGGGCAGTGTGAACGACCGCCGGGGTGTAGAGCCCCATGCGGTCAAACATCCAGTTGGCCAACGACTCGCTCTGCTCCCGGTTGCGGGACAGGAACTCCACTGAATGCTCGTGCCACAGATCCGACAAGGTCACCGAGCCGGCATCCTCATCGAAGACCAACTCGATACCAACTGATTCGATCGCCGACTCAGTGGCAGTCAGCGGTATGAGCGCCGGAGTCTCGGTCAACTCCTTCGGTAACTCGTTAGCCAACTCCTCCGGCAACTCCTTCGCCGACTCTTCGATCAATTCGGCCGGCAATTTCGCGACGTCGGAGATCCGCACCACGCCCGGTTCGCCCGGTTCGGCAGCCGGTTGTTGGCTGGTCGCTGGTTCGACAGCGGTGTCCACCGGATCATCCTGTGCGGGCAGGACGATCGGCGTGACGACGCAGATCAGGATCAGAGAGAGGGGGAGCAGGCAGGCGGCCGCTCGGAAACAGATTTGTCTAGGTTTCATGGTCTGGTCTCAAGCTTGCGGGAAACGAGCCCTGGGGCCCGATCGGTCATGAATCTCGTCACAGGCATTGTGCGTGGAACGAAACGCTCTTTTCAGTCGATGAACGGGTCGATGAATGGGTCGGCGATCCTCTGCAGAAGGCTCGGCCGACTCTTGTACCGGACACGAACCTCGGTCCCTATCAGCTCCCACTTGTCGTGAGATTCGACTCCAAACGGCGTCCAGATCCACCAGCCTTTGACCCGGTAGTAAAACGGCGGGTACAGCGCACGGTACTCGTGCTCGTAGAGCATCTCGTGAGGTGCCAAGGCCGGATTGGTGATCACCACTCCACCAACCTGGTGAGGGATGTTCTGGACGGGAGCCGGATAGAGCGGAGCATTCAGACGTGCGAATCCGGCGGTTGTCGGAGGTGCCGACGGCGGTTGGTTGGCTGGCACCCGAGGCGCTTGAGCAACAACCTGGCGAATGGCCGGACGTGGAGCCCGTTGCGTTTTCGGGGTCGGGGAGAGGCGTGGGGTCGGGGTCGGGGAGAGGCGTGGGGTCGGGGTCGGGGTCGGCGACTTGCGGAGCACCGGAGCGGAAGTCGGGGTTTGACGGGCCAGCCGATTCGGGGTCTGCCTGGTTTTCGGAAGCGGCACCGGTTGCGTGACCACGGTGGGAACCTTGGCCGGAGCCGCCTGCCGAACAGCCGTTGCCGGCTTGGCCGCCGCCCTGCGGCGATTCATGTACATCCGCGTCTGATTGTGCCACCAACCCGACACCGCCGACCGACGTGGGGCCGGCTGGTCGGCCCGGGCCAGAGGATACGCGATTGAGGTAAGCACGACCGTGACAACAGCCACCAACACGGCTGTTGTCCGAATGCTGATCTTGCTGGTGAGGTTCGTCCTGGCTGGCATACCTTGGCTCCCTGGTCGCGACTTGCTGGTGCTGATTTTTTTGCGAGTCGTATCCGAGTGTGGGTCCATCCCGATGACATTCCGTGTGGCCAATGCCTCCTCGACGTCGTGGAGGATCGGCCGTTGTCACGGTTGGCTTCGGCCTATGCCGATTGATCGGATGACCGGATCTGGTTGTTTTGCACCGTTTCAACCGGTATGACGCAAGTCGTTTTACTCCAGACATTTGCACCGTCGGTATCAACTGCCCGAGTGTTACGATGTGAGCAACCGCTGCAATCGATTGGTCTTGTAAAATCGGTACAATCCCTACAATCTAACTCCGCCTCACCCCGGTCAGGTGCCCGCCAGAGACAGGGAACCGCGTTGACCGGGGGGGGATTGGCCGGAGCGGTGTCTCCGCCGCGGAATCAAGGACGAGCGAATCGAAGCCGAACGGGGCTCGATTCAAGGACGAAGGAGGCAGAATTGGCTCGCAAGCCGACCACGGGCAACGGACGATCCGGCAAAAGACGGTCGAAGACGGCTGCCTCGAGTCGGACCAGGTCCCGCTCGAAGTCCGCCGAATCTTCGTCGGGTGGGAGCAACGGCGAGGAAGGCTCGCGGATCGAATACGTCTCGATCAGCCAGGAAACCCGCCGCCGTTACCTCAACTACGCCCTCTCGGTGATTCAATCCCGGGCCCTGCCCGACGTCCGCGACGGGCTCAAGCCGGTCCAGCGCCGCATCCTCTACGCGATGCACCACGATCTGCATCTCACGGCTACGGCCAAGCCACGCAAGTCGATGAAGATCTGCGGCGACACGACCGGCAACTACCACCCTCACGGTGAAGTGGCCGTCTACGACGCGCTGGTGCGGATGGCCCAGGACTTCACGCTTCGTTATCCCCTGGTCAATGGACAGGGCAATTTCGGCTCGGTGATGGGCATGGGGGCAGCGGCAGCTCGCTACACGGAAGCCCGGCTGACGGCGATCGCCGAACAGCTGATGTCCGAACTCCGCTTTCGCACCGTCGACACCAGGCTCAACTACGACGCCACCCGCTCCGAACCGGTCGTGTTGCCGGCCCGTTTCCCCAACCTGCTGGTCAACGGCACACAGGGCATCGCCGTCGGCATGGCCACCAGCATCCCACCTCACAACCTCGGCGAGGTGATCAAGGCGTGCGTGCACCTGGTCGACAACCCCAAGGCGACTCCTGGCAAGCTGATGACCTACATCAAGGGGCCCGACTTCCCGCTGGGTGGCCGAATCGTCACCGACAACACGTCGCTTCGCACCGCCTACAGAACCGGCAAGGGCTCGATCAAGGTCCGAGGCGAATGGAAGTCCGAATCGGGTCGCCGAAAGAACTCACCCGGCCGACTGGTCATCCACTCGGTGCCCTACGGGGTCGCCACCGACACCTTGAAGACCGAAATCGGAGAACTGATCGCCGACCGCAAGCTGCCCCAGTTGACCGACCTGGTCGACGAGACCTCCAGCGAATCCGGGCTGCGGATCGTACTCGAGACCAAGTCCGACGCCGACCCCGAGGCGGTGATGGCCTACTTGTTCAAGCACACTCCGCTGGAACAAAACGTCTCGTACAACGCCACGGCCCTGGTCCCCGACGGCGACGGCGGGCTGGTGCCTCGCCGAGTTGGTCTCGGCGAGATGCTCAACCACTTCAACCAGTTCCGCTTCGCCACCACCCAAAGGCGTTACGAGTTCCAGCTCGAACAACTCCGCAAACGCATCCACATCCTCGAGGGTTTCGCGATCCTCTTCGACGGGATCGACAAGGCCCTGAAGCTGATCCGCGACAGCAACGGCAAGGCCGACGCGGCGAAGAAGCTGATGAGAGCTTTCCCGCTGGACGAGATCCAGACCAACGCGATTCTCGAACTGCAGCTCTACAGGATCAGCAAGCTGGAGATCGACGAGATCCGGGTGGAACTCGACGCAAAGCGAGACGAGGCCGGGCAGATCGAGGCTCTGCTCCGCTCCCCCAGGGAGCTCTGGGGCGTGGTCAAGAACGAACTCAAGCAGGTCGCTTCCGAGTTCGCCGACAAGCGGAAGACGTCGCTGGGTTCGATCGACGAGATTGTCGAGTTCGACGCTCAGACCTATATCGTGCGTGAGAACACCAACGTGGTGGTGACTCGTGACGGATGGATCAAGCGAGTGAGCCGACTGACGAAGATCGAGTCGACTCGGGTCCGCGAGGGCGACAGCGTGCTGTCGGTCGTGCCCGGCAGCACGGTTGACTCGACGGTCATCCTGGCCAGCGACGGCACTGCCTACACCCTGCCGATCGACGGGCTGCCCGTTTCGTCCGGTTACGGCGACCCGCTCTCCAAGCTGGTCAAGCTCGGAGACGGCGTGCAGGTGGTCACCGCAGTGGGGACCGATCCGAGGTTCGTGCCAACGGACGCTGCGGTCCGCGGCGAGGTGACCCATGGACCTTACCTGTTGATCGTCACCTCGGGCGGGCAGGTGCTCAGATACAGTTTCGGCGCGTTCCGGACTCCCTCGACCCGCAGCGGTCGCCGCTACTGCCGACTCAACTCCGGCGACCGCGTGGTTTACGCCGATCTGGTCACCAGCGGCCAAACGCTGTTCGTCGTCTCGCGCGACGCGAGACTGGTGCACTTCAAGATCGACGACGTGCCCGTGCTGGCCGGTCCTGGCAAGGGTGTCCGCGGCATCAGGCTCGATGCCGGAGACGAAGTGATCGGCGCGCGGCAACTCTCGCGGCCCAGCGACGCCCTGCGGGTCCGCAACACCAACGACAAGGTGGTCAGCTTCGGCCAGACCAAGTACACCATCACCACCCGTGGTGGACGCGGGGTCAAGACCTCCAAGCGAACCGGATTCACCGAGCTCATCACTCGGGAAATCGAGCTGGTCGACTGGAACAAGTATGAGGACCAATGAGGATGGCGACGGCAACCGGCAAAAAGGGCAGGACGGCCAAGAGGCGGAAAACGGCCAAGAGGCAGAAAACAGCCAAGACGGCAAAGGCTGAACCGAAGAGTTCCCGGAAAGACGGGGGCTCCTACCAGGCCAAGGACATCGAGGTCCTCGAGGGACTCGAGGCCGTCCGGCGTCGTCCGGCGATGTACATCGGCACCACCGACAGCCGGGGACTGCACCACCTGCTGTGGGAAATCGTCGACAACTCGGTTGACGAGTTCCTCGCCGGTGAGACCGACCAGATCAACTGCACGCTCCACAAGGACGGCAGTTCGATCACTGTCAGCGACAACGGACGGGGCATCCCCGTCGACAAGCATCCCAAGACCAAGAAGTCGGCACTCGAACTGATCCTGACCACGCTCCACGCAGGCGGGAAATTCTCGGACAAGAACTACGCTCGCAGCGGCGGACTCCACGGAGTCGGTGCGTCTGTCGTCAATGCGCTCTCGGTCGAGATGATCGCGACCGTGCGGCGGGACGGGCACGAGTGGATGCAGAGCTACACGCGGGGCCAGCCGACCGCCGAGGTCAAGAAGGTCCGCCGGATCCGCGGCCACGGCACCACCATCTTCTTTCGACCCGACGACTCGGTCTTCCGCCGAACCAAGTTCAATTCCGAGACCATCCGTCAGCACCTCGAGGACATCTCGTTCATCCACGGTGGTTTGAAGATTTTCTTTCACGACGAGACGAAGGGTGAGACGCACAAGCTCTGCCACCCCGAAGGGATTGCCGCCTATCTCGCGAAGATCACCTCCGACGGGCAGAAGAAGTCGATCCACGAGATACCGTTTTCGACCGAGAAGGACGATCAGGGGAACCGGTTCGAGGTCGTGCTGCACTGGACCGAGGCCACCGACGAGGAAGTTCGCAGCTACGTCAACGGCATCCGCACTCACGCCGGAGGAACGCACGAGAGCGGACTGCGGAGCGGAGTGGCCAAGGCGATCAAGAACTACATGGATGTCCACGGCATCAAGTCCAAGGGAGTGACGGTCACCAACGACGACATCCGTGAAGGCATCGTCACCGTCCTCTCTGTCTTCCTCAGCGACCCCATGTTTCAGGGTCAGACCAAGGAAAAACTCAACAACCCCGGGTTGTCCGGTCAGGTCGAAGGACTGATCCGTCCCGGCCTGGAGACCTGGCTCAACGCCAACCCGTCGATTGCCGATGCGATTCTCGGGCGGATCGTGCTCGCCGCACGAGCTCGCATGGCCAGTCGTGATGCGGCCAAGGAAATCCGCCGCAAGACACCGACCAGCCGACGCAGCACCCTGCCCGGCAAGCTCTACGACTGCCGGGCCGACAACCTCGAGGAAAGCGAGTTGTTCATCGTCGAAGGCGATTCGGCCGGCGGCACCGCGGCAATGGGACGCAACAGCCGTACCCAGGCCGTCCTGCCCCTCCGTGGCAAGGTACTCAACACCGAGTCCCTCTCGACCGCCAAGATCATGTCCAACCAGTCGATCCAGGACCTCGTCGAGACACTCGGCACCGGAATCGGCCCCGCCTGTGACATCCGCAAGCTCCGTTACGGCCGAGTGATCCTGCTGATGGATGCCGACAGCGACGGGTACCACATCAGCACACTGCTGCTGACGTTCTTCTTCCGTCACATGCGAGAGTTGATCCGCCAGGGCAAGCTCTTCATCGCCCAACCGCCGTTGTACCGGATCGAGATCGGCAACGAGACGTTCTACGCCCAGGACGACGCCGACAAGGAACAGGTGCTCGCCGCAGCCCCTTCGGGACGCAAGGTCGTCATCGATCGGTTCAAGGGCCTGGGCGAAATGAACGCCGACCAGTTGAAGGACACCACGCTCGATCCATCGA
>Ga0310123_10001510_pt1 | contig 19217 bp, 14 predicted proteins | sample CB6_AW_1057_MG_FD_203505 | JGI IMG/M metagenome (GOLD analysis project Ga0310123, IMG submission 203505) | Marine microbial communities from Western Arctic Ocean, Canada - CB6_AW_1057 | ecosystem: Environmental > Aquatic > Marine > Oceanic | place: Canada: Western Arctic Ocean | collected... | reverse complement strand
GTACGCATCTGCCTCTGCCGCACTCCGCCCGCCAGGCCTTCTCGATGACCTCACAACTGTACGAATCCCGCTTCCTGAAGGCCGTCCGTCGCGAGCCGGTCGACACGACTCCGGTCTGGCTGATGCGCCAGGCGGGGCGGTACCTGCCCGAGTACATGCAGGTCCGCAGCAAGGTCACGTTTCTTGAATTGTGCACTCGGCCTGATCTTGCCGCGGAGGTGACTCTCAGTGCCCAGGCTGCACTGGGCGTCGACGCGGCGATCCTGTTCGCCGACCTGTTGCCGATCCTTCGACCGATGGGCCTGCAGTTGGAGTACCTGGCCGGCGAGGGCCCTTCGATCGACAACCCGTTGAGGACATCGGCTGACATCGATCGGTTGCGGGAGATCGAGGACATGTCGGAAATGGAGTTTGTGTTCGAGACGGTTCGCCGCGTGCGGGCTGATCTGCCCGCGGACTGTCCCTTGATCGGGTTCGCCGGGGCTCCGTTTACCTTGGCGAGTTACGCGATCGAGGGAGGGGGATCGCGCAACTACGAGCACACCAAGTCGATCATGTACACCGACCCCGCTGCATGGCAGGCACTGATGGACCGCCTGGTGCCGACACTTTCGAGGTACCTCGCGGCTCAGGCCGAGGCCGGGTGCCAGGTGGTGCAGATCTTCGACAGTTGGGCCGGCTGCCTGTCGCCCGAGGACTACCGCCGCCACGTCCTGCCTCATTCGAAGCGACTGATCGAGAGCCTACCCGAGGGGCTGCCGGTGATCCACTTCCTGACGGGCAACCCCCAGTTGTACCCGTTGCAGCGGGAGGCCGGCGGCCAGGTACAGGGCCTGGACTGGCGGATCGACCTGGCCGACGGCTGGGACCTGGTCGGGCACGACGTGGCGGTCCAGGGCAACCTCGACCCGGTCAGTCTCTACGCCGACCTGGGCGTGTTGCGTGAGCGGACCCAGTCGGTGCTCGATGCGGCTGCCGGCCGACCCGGCCACATCTTCAACCTGGGCCATGGCCTGCTGCCGACGATGGATCCCCAGAAGGTCAAGGCGTTGGTCGAGATGGTTCACGAGCTGGGGACGGGGGGGGTGCGGGAGTGAGTGCCCACGATCTGGGGGGGCGTCCGCGACGTTGCCTGGTCATCGGAGGGGGAGCCAGTGGTCTGGCCGCGGCCCTGGCACTGTGCGACGCGTCCGAGGGGCTGGAGGAATCAGGACGGCCGATCGAGATCGAACTGCTTGAGGCTTCGCAGCGGCTGGGGGGTGTGATCGAGACTGTTCGGCTGGGCGAGTACCTGGTCGAGCGTGGCCCGGACATGTTCATCACCGACAAGCCGGCCGCAATGGACCTCTGCCGCAGCCTGGGGCTCGAGAACCAGCTCATCGATACCGATCCTCAGTTCGGCGGTTCGCTGGTTCTTGGCAAGGGTCGCCCGCTGCCGGTACCCGAGGGCTTTGGGTTGCTGGGGACTCCGAGGATCCTCGCGGTCCTTGGGTCTCCGATTTTCAGTTGGCGGGGTAAGCTGAGGATGGCGCTGGAGCCGTTTGTGGGTCGCCGGGCGGCGTCTGACGACGAGAGCGTGGCGGCGTTCGTGCGGCGTCGGATGGGCCGGGAGGCGTTGGAGCGGCTGGTGCAGCCACTGGTGGGGGGGATTTACACCGGTGATCCCGAGCGGCTGAGTCTCGAGGCGACTCTGCCACGTTTCGTCGAGATGGAGCGAGAACACGGCAGCCTGTGGCGGGGGTTGCGGTCGAGCGCGGGCAGGGGGCACGAGTCGACACGGGGCGCCCGCTATGGCCTGTTCGCCTCGCTCGAGGGTGGGCTGAGCGAACTGGTCTGTGCGGCGGCCAGGTCGCTGGAATCGAGGTGTCGCATCCGGCTGAATACCAGGGTGAAGTCGATCGAACGGATCGAGTCGGGCGAGGAGTTTGGAGTCGAATTGGAGTCGGGCGAGTCGACTCGTGCCGACGCGCTGGTCTTGGCACTCCCCTGCCACGTGGCGGCCGGGTTGAGTGTCGGGTTGTCGAAGGGGCTCTCGACACGACTGGGAGAAATCGAATCGGCTTCGAGTGTGGTGATCAGCACTGGCCATCGGCTCGAACAGGTCGATCATCCGCTGGACGCCTACGGCCTGGTGGTTCCTCGAATCGAGAACCGTCGTGTGCTGGCGGTTTCGTTTGCCAGCCGCAAGCTGGTCGGCCGGGCGGCGGAGGATCGCGTGCTGTTGCGGACGTTTCTCGGTGGTGCGTTGCAGCCGGAGTTGTTGGAGCTGGATGACCAGGAGCTGGGTACGTTGGTCAGTGAGGAGTTGGAGTCGTTGTTGGGGGTGCGGGGCGAGCCCGAGATGCTCGATATCGTTCGCTACAGGAAGATGATGCCGCAGTACACGCTGGGTCACCTGGAGCGTGTCGCTGAAATCGAGCGGCTGTCGTCGGAGATTCCGGGCTTGGCGCTGGCGGGCAATTTCTGCCGCGGGGTGGGATTGCCCGACTGCATTGCCAGCGGCTTCGCGGCGGCGGAGCGGGTGCTGGTGGGTGGTTAGTCGGATCCCGATTTTTCGGCGGCGTGGATCAGCCGTCGGCAGTGGCTGGCCGAGGCGGCTGCGAGGCCATCGATGTTGTAGCCTCCTTCGAGCACGCTGACGAGCCGACCTTCGGCGTGGCGGTTGGCGATGTCGACCAGCACGTCGGTGAGTTCGGCGAAGTCCCTGTCGGTGAGCCGGAAGTGCCCCAGCGGGTCACCGAGTCGAGAGTCGAAGCCAGCGGAGACGAGGACCAACTCGGGGCGGAACTTGTCGGCCGCGGCCCTCAGTTCCTCGGCGTAGGCCGGCACGATCCTGGTGCGGCCGGTGCCTGCGGGGAACGGTCGGTTCAGCGTGGTCCCCAGTCCCTTGCCAGTCCCGGTTTCCTGTTTGGCTCCGGTCCCGGGGTACCAGGGCGACTGGTGCGTGCTGAAGAAGAAGACGCTCGGGTCGTCGTAGAAGATGTCCTGTGTCCCGTTGCCGTGGTGGACGTCGAAATCGGCGATCAGCACCTTTGCGATCTTGTGGCGGGCCTGTGCGTGCCGGGCTGCGACGGCGATGTTGTTGAAGATGCAGAACCCCATGCCGCGGTCGGGGGTGGCGTGGTGACCTGGTGGCCTCACCGTGCAGAAGGCATTGGCCGATCGCCGTGCCACGACCTCGTCGACGGCCAGGCAGACGGCTCCGCAGGCCCGTCTGGCCGCCTCGAGTGACTCTTTGCACACGACCGTGTCCCCGGTGCTAAGCATGCCGAGTCCCGCCTGGATTTCGCGCTGGACCAGTGCCACGTACTTGGGCTTGTGGGCTTTGCTGATGGTGGCATTGTCGGACGCCGGCGGCTTCATCGTCCACAGGCCCCCCTGGAACTCCGCTGCTGCCAGTGCCCTGGTGACCGCCACGTGCCTGCCGATCGACTCGGGGTGCCCTTCGCCGGTGTCATGCGACGCGAAGACCGGGTCGTTGACCAACAGCGTCTGCTTGGCCCTGCGAGTCGCCTCGGTCATCGCTCTCTCCCTCCACACGTCTGCTCCCCGCTGTACCATTCAGGCAGCGCGGCGAAGTGTGGCGGCGGTGGCGTGTCGGCACCGAGCATACCGGCCGAGGGCCATCAGGGGAAAGGAGATGGGGTAGAGGTGATGGCGGAGGTAGCAGGCTTGTGGGAGACCGGTACCGGTGAACGCGTCTTCGTGCCAGCTCCCGTCGGTGGCCTGGTGATGCAGCAGGTAGTCGATTCCGTCGGCGGCTTCGCGGCTGTGGCCTTCACCGGCGGCGATCAGTCCGAGCACGGCCCAGGCGGTCTGCGAGGCCGTGACCGGACCGGTTCCTCGCAGGTCCGGGTTGTGGTAGGTCCGAGGCGACTCGCCCCAGCCTCCGCAGGGTTGCTGAAATCGCTTGAGCCAACTGGTCGCGTGGCGGATCCGCGAGTCGGCTGGCGGGACGCCGATCGCTGTCAGGCCGACAAGTGACTGCCAGGTGCCGTAGATGTAGTTGACGCCAAAGCGTCCGTACCAGCTCGAGTCGTCCTGTTGTTCATTCCAGAGGAACTGGAGTCCCCGGGTGACGGCGAGGTGAGTTTCGTGGACGCCCAGGCCGCCGAGCATTTCGAGCACGCGTGCGGTGAGGTCGGCGGTGGGCGGGTCGATCATTGCGTTGTGATGGGCGAAGGGGACCCGCTTGAGCAGTTCGCTACTGTTGTCGCGGTCGAAGGCGGCCCAGCCTCCGTCCCGGCATTGCATGCCCAGGATCCAGCGGGCGCCTCGGTGGATCGCCCCCAGCATCGGCCCCATCGACTCGATCGATACCGCCGCGGACACCGGCGAGGCGGTGCGGCCGCTGAGCACCGCAGCGATGTCGGGCGCGTTGTCGTTGGCCTGGTCGAAGTCGAGAAAGAAGTCGGCGGTCCAGGCCAGCTCGGGCAGGCAGCGAGTCAGCGCGAGTACCACGGTCGCGGTGTCGTCGACGTCGGGGTAGAACCGATTGGAGTACTCGAAGAACCAGCCGCCCGGCAGGGTGCCGGGACGAGTGGCCGACGTAACGCCCTTGTGGTTCACCTCGCGAGCCAGTAGCCAGTCCACGGATCGCTTCAGGGACGGGTGGTCCGGCGGCAGTCCCGAGTCGCGCAGGGCAATCGTCGCCAGTGCGGTGTCACGGACTGGCGAGTGGCACAGCTGTAGCCGGTCGGTGTCGGTGTCTGAAACCACCAGTTCTTCGAGTTGTTCGAGTGCGTGAGCGAGGATTGGGGCATCGTGGGAGTATCCCAGGCACCTGAGCGCTACGACGCTCCAGAGCATCGATGGGAAGATCGCGCCCAAGCCGTCGCTGGCGGCAAACCGCTGGATCATCCATTCGGCCGCCTTGCGGATCGCCATCGGGCGTAAAGGGACCAGTCTCCAGCGTTCGATCCGTTTCCAGGCGCCGTCGAGCCGGGTGAAGATCCTGTGCCAGTCGAGTCGGCTGGTCGAGGTGAGTGGATCGACCTGTTCACCGGGCGGCATGCTGGTCGGCATCGAGTCGGGTTGGCCCAGGAACAGCTCGTCGATCGACCAGTCCGGGGGTGAGTCGATCCGCGGCTGAAAGGCCCACATCAGGCTCAGAGGGACGCAGATCGTCCGCGACCACGCGGACAACTCGTAGATGTTCAGCGGGCAGAAGCGGGGCAGCAGCACCAGTTCGGGGGGAACGGCCGGGCAATGCCGGTAGTCGAGGATGCCCAAGAGTGCCAGGAAGTACCGCGTGAGGTAGTTGACCGATTCGACGCCCCCGGCATCGCGGATCGCCTCGCGGGCGCGGATCATCAGGGGCAATTCTCCGGAGTGGCCGGCGATTTTCAGGGCCAGGTAGGCCTTGACCGACGCGCTGACGTCGAGCGGACCGCCGGGGTACAGCGACCAGCCTCCAGTGGGTTGTTGCCCGGCAACCAGTCCCCTGGCCGTTCGACGAATGCGATCAGCGGTCCATCCGGGTGCCGCATCTGCGGCCGAGAGCCACGCCAGCAGCAGGATGTACTCCGACTGCGGGATCGAGTTGCTTTCGAGTTCACCGACCCAATGGCCGTCGGGGGCCTGGTGATCCAGGAGCCAGCCGTGGGTGCGTTCGATTGCCCTCGCGAGGGCCTCTTCGGGAGGCGCCGTGATGTTGCCCGGTGTGATCGGTCGAGCCAGGAAACGGGGCTCGTGGGGGCGGTGGCCGGGCATGAGAGAAATCGGGAATTCGGTGGAGGACCTGGGAGTATTGGGTCGAAGAACTCGAATAGTCGGGAATGTAGATGTCGTCTAGGATCCCGGCAAGTTCAATCGCGATCATGATTTGGGTGCCGCCTGGATGCGATCGAGGCCGGCAGGGATGGAGGCCTGAGGATGGCAGAGGCAGCGGAGTGGGGATCGGGGCCGCAGTTCGAATCGTGCGTGGTCACCGGCTCGAGTTGGCCCAAGGCCGAGGTGGCGGGGCTGTCGATCGCGCAGCTCAACGCGATGAGCGAAGGTGAGCTGGTCGAGGTGATCCGGTCGGTGCATCAGCCTCACCGCCGAGTCGATCTCCGCGGACCGCTCGGAGGACTCAGCAGAGATCCTCTCGTTCGCCTGGCCCAGCAGGCTCGACGCTACTGCCGGGCGCAGGGCTACTGAGTCACATCTCGAGAGCGAGTCCGCCTGACGGGCTTCAGACTCCGGCGGCGGTTGTCGCCGGGGCGACGACTCGGAATCCAAGATCCTCGATCATACGGTGGTCCTCTCCTGCGGCTTGTCCCGGGGTCGTCAGGTAATCGCTGACGAATAGCGAGTTGGCGGCGTAGAGTCCCAATGGCTGCAGGCTCCGCAGGTTGACCTCGCGTCCGCCCGCGATGCGGATCTCGGTCCTGGGGTGAGCCAGGCGGAACAGTGCGAGCACCTTGAGGCAGAAGCGGGGGTCGAGGCGGTTGGTGCCTTCCAGCGGCGTGCCGTCGATCGGGTTGAGGAAATTGACCGGGATCGACTCGACACCGAGCTCCTGCAACTGTGTACAGATCTCGATCAGGTCGTCGTGCGTTTCGCCCATGCCGACGATCAGTCCGCAACAGAGTTCCAATCCCTGTTCGCGGCAGGCGGCGAGGGTGTCGATCCGTTCCTGGTAGGTGTGGGTCGAGCAGATCTGGTCATAGAACTCACGGCTGGTGTTGAGATTGTGATTGATGCGGTCGACGCCGGCCTGCTTGAGTCGTCGGGCCTGTTCGGTGTTGAGCAGTCCGAGGCAGCAGCAGATGTGAAGTCCGGTGTCCTGCTTGATTTGTCGGACCGCTTCTGCCACCTGGTCGACATCGGCATCACTGGGGCCACGTCCACTGGCGACAATGCAGTAGGTCCGTGCCTGGTTGTTGGCTGCCTGCCGGGCTCCGGCCACCAGTTGCTCGGGACTCTTCAACCGGTAGCGATCGATCGGAGTGTCGGCGACAGCTGATTGGGAGCAGTAGCTGCAATCTTCCGGGCAGAGTCCACTCTTGGCGTTTTCCAGGTAGTAGAGCTGGACGTCCAACCCGAAGTGCTCACGGCGGACGCGGAATGCGGCGGCGAGCAGGTCGAGCAGTTGGTCGTCGTCGGCTGCCAGGATGGCCAGGCCCTCTTCACGAGTCAGCCTGTGCTGATCGAGCACACGATCGGCCAGTTGGTGCCATCGGGACGAAGGATGGGTCACGTGGTGGTAGCCTCTCAGGCGTGTCCGTTGCTGCCGCGTCGACGATTGGCTGAGTGAAACTCGAAGTCGCCCTCTGCGAGCACACCGCTGAGCTCGGTTTGCAACTGGTGCGAGCACGACACTCGCAGGTCGTTGGGTGTCGACATGATATAGCGGATCGGCGTCGACGGGTCATCCTCGCGGGTCGATTCAATGATCACCACGACCTCAACCCGCCCGGGGTGCCGCCCCAGGACCTCGCGGGTCCGGTGCATGTCGGCTCTCGAGTGCACTCCTCGGCGGAACTTGATCGCCAGTTGCCGAGTGAACTCTCGTTCAGCTTCCTCCCGGGTCAGCACATTGTGAACGACGATCGAGGGTTCTCGGCCGCGGCGGTCGACCTTGCCCTGCAGGAAGAGGCACTCCTCGGGCACCATCTTTTCACCGAGCCGGTTGTAGTCTTCCGGCCAGATAATGCAGCGAATATTACCCTGGAGGTCTTCGAAGTTAAAGTTGGCGAAACGGCTGTGTCCGTTGCGGCTGGGTCGTCTGGTCTGGGAGTTCTTGATCGAGGTGATCATGCCACCGAGCAGCACCTCGGTGCCCTCGTCGAGTCCGGCGGTGGTCGCCACGTCGTGAGTGGCGTGCCGCAAGATGATGGTGCTGAATTCTGCGAGCGGATGCGAGGAGAGGTAGAAGCCGAGGGCTTCTTTTTCCATCGCCAGTTGCACACTCTGGGGCCACTCGGGGGCATCGGGCAACACGACCAGTTCGTCGTCATCACCCCCGCAGTTGGAGTCTCCGAAGAGGTTTTTCTGACCCCGTGCCCGGTCTCGATGCTGTGCCACAGCGGCCTGCACGGCCCGTCCGACCACTTCGACGTGCTGGTTTCGGTGCGGTCCCAGTTCGTCGAGCGAGCCGCTCTTGACGAGGATCTCGAGCACGCTCTTGGAGAGCGCCTTGGGGTCGACTCTTTCTGTGAGGTCAAAGATATCGCGAAACGGTCCGTCGGCCTCGCGTGCGGCCACGACCGCCGAGACGGCCGAGGCTCCGACTCCCTTGATCGCGGCCAACCCGAATCTCAACAACCCGTCTCCCTCGACCGTGAACTCGACATGGGAGTGGTTGACGCAGGGGGGGAGCACCTGCAACTCCATTCGGCGGCAGTCGTCGATGTGTTCGCTGATGCGGTCGGTGTCTTCCATTTCGCACGAGAGCAGTGCGGCCATGAATTCGAGTGGGAAGTGTGCCTTGAGGTAGGCGGTCTGGTAGGCGACGGCACCGTAGGCGGTCGAGTGAGACTTGTTGAATCCGTAACCGGCGAACTTCTCGATCATTTCGAACAGCTCGACCGCCTGGGCCTTGGCCATGTCGCGGCTGCTGGCCCCTGTGACGAATTCCTCGCGGTAGCGTTGCATCACGTCGAGCTGTTTCTTGCTGATCGCCTTGATGCAGCGGAAGGCACTGGAGAGTTCGATGCCTCCGACCTGGTTGAGGATTCTCGAGACTTGTTCCTGGTAGACCATCACTCCGTAGGTGTCTTCGAGCAGTTCATCGACGATCGGGTGCACCTTGGGGATCGGTTGGCGTCCGTTCTTGACGTCGACGTAGGTCATGACCATGCCGCCCTCGAGTGGCCCGGGGCGATACAGGGCGCTGGTGGCGATGATGTCGTTGAAGCTGTCGGGTTTCATCTTCGTCAGCAGGTCGCGCATGCCGGCGCTTTCGAGCTGGAAGATGCCCTTGGTCTCGCCGCGCTGCAGCAACGCAAACGTAGCCTCATCGTCGAGCGGCAGTTCGATCGGGTTGATCTGAATCCCGCGGGTCGCCTGCACGTTCTTGACGGCCTTGTCGAGGATCGAGAGGTTGCGGAGTCCGAGGAAGTCCATTTTCAGGAGACCGGCCTGCTCGACATCCTTGTCCCGCCACTGGGTGATCACGTCCTCCTTGCCGGTGATCCTCTGCAACGGGACGTACTTCTCTAGAGACTCCTTGCCGATCACCACGCCTGCGGCGTGGGTCCCGGCGCTGCGGGCGAGCCCTTCGAGCCGCATGGCGATATCGAGCAGTCTCTTGATCCGGTTGTCGTTGTTGTACTGCTCGTGAAGGTCGGGGCATTCATCGAGTGCTTCTTCGATCGTGATGCCGAGCGTGTCGGGGATCATCTTGGCGATCTCGTCGACTCGCGAGAGTGGCACGTCAAGCGCTCGGCCGACGTCCCGGATGGCGGCCTTGGCCTTGAGTGTGCCGAAGGTCCCGATCTGGGCCACGTTGTCCTCGCCGTACTTCTCCTTGGTGTAGTCGATCACCCGTTGTCGCCGGTCGCGGCAGAAATCGATGTCGATATCGGGTGGCTCGTTCCGGCTCGGGTCCAGGAATCTCTCGAACAGCAGGTCGTACTTCAGCGGGCAGACATTGCTGAGCCCGAGCAGGTAGGCGACCAGGGATCCGCAGGCCGACCCACGGGCCTGGCAGGGGATGTCCTCTTCCATCGCGAACCGGACGAAGTCCCAGACGATCAGGAAGTAGCTCGAGTAGCCCATCTGTTCGATGATCTTCAACTCGGTGTCGAGCCGATCGGTGATCTTGTCGGTCACCTCCTCGCCGTACCTCCACTCCAGCCGCTCGATACACAGTTCACACAGGTACTCGGTGTCGGTTTTTCCTTCCGGGGGTGTGAAGACCGGGAAGTGGCGGGTGCTGAAATCGAGGTCGATGTCGACCCCGTCGGCGATCTGCTGGGTTAGGGCGACCGCATCGTGGTGATCGGGAAACGTGTCATACATCTCCTCAGATGACTTGACGAAGAACTCGTTCCCTTCCATCTTCATCCGTCGCTCGTCGGAGATGACCGTGCGGGTGTTGACGCACAGCAGCACGTCGTGTGCTTCGGAGTCGTCGCGGTTGAGGTAGTGCGAGTCGTTGGTGGCAACCAGCTGGATGCCGGTCTTCCGCGCGATGTCGACGGTCCCCACCAGGCACTCCTGCTGGATCCTCAGGCCCGCGTTCTGGATTTCCAGGTAGAGATGTTCGCCGAAGACTCGCTGATACCAATCGACCAACGCGGCGGCCTCGTCGTGCTGTCCGGCGAGGATATGGTGTGAGAGTTCACTGGAGGCGCATCCGGAGAGGCAGATCAACCCGTCGCTGTGTGCTTCGAGGATCTCCTTGTCGATCCGCGGCTTGTAGTAGAAGCCTTCGAGGTAGGCCTTCGAGGCCAGAGTCATCAGGTTCTGGAACCCGGTGCGGTTTCGGGCCAGCAGGGTGAGGTGGTAGGAGGCTTCCTTGTTCCGGGAGGGGGTCCGATCCGAGCGGTGTCCCGGCGCGACATAGGCCTCGTAGCCCAGCACCGGGTTGATGCCCTGCGTGCGGCACTCGTTGTAGAACTGCACGGCTCCGTAGAGGTTGCCGTGGTCGGTCAGGGCCAGGGCGTTCATCCCGTCGGCCTTGACCTTGGCGACCAGTTGAGGGATGCGGTTGGCGCCGTCGAGCAGGCTGTAGTGCGAATGGCAGTGCAGGTGCACAAAGGGAGAAGCCGCGGTCATCGTTACTCCTTTAACGCTAACGGTCCCCGTCACTGGGTGAGAGCAGGGGGCGGTGATTGTAGCACGCGAGGTGTCGGCCAGTCAGCGAATCGTCGCGAGAGGCGATGTCGGAAGGCGATCCGACGGCGACCAGTCGGCCGCCGGCCGGACCACCACCGGGACCCAGCTCGATCACGTGATCGGATCGAGCGATCAGTCCGAGATGGTGCTCGACGATGACCACCGAATGGCCGACGGCCAACAGCGTCCGCAGGCAGTCCAGCAGCCGGTCGACGTCGGCCGGATGCAGCCCCGTCGTGGGTTCCTCGAGCAGGAACAGTGTGCGGCGGTTGGCCTTGGCCGAGAGGAACGAGGCAAGTTTCAGCCGCTGCGACTCGCCTCCGGAAAGCGTCGTGGTGGGTTGTCCCAGTGGGAGGTATTCCAGTCCGACGTCGCGGAGCGGCTGCAGTCGCCGCCGTATCGCGGGTTCGCCTCGAAAGTACCCGAACGCCTCGTCCGCGGTCATCTCGAGCACGTCGGCGATCGAGCGACCCCGGTGAGTCACCTCGAGTACCTCGCGGCCGAATCGTCGACCCTCGCACTCGGGGCAGGTGGTGCGGATGTCGGCCAGGAACTGCATGTCGACTTCGATCTCACCGCTGCCCCTGCACATCTCGCAACGGCCACCTCCGGCGGTGTTGAAACTGAATTGACGAGCGGTGTAGCCCCGCTGCCGCGACTCGGCGGTTGCGGCGAACAGGCGGCGGATGTCGTCGAACGCCTTGAGAAGCGTGGCGGGGATCGACCGGGACGAGCGGCCCAGGGGTGACGAATCGACCAGCATCACCTGCTCGATCGAGTGATGTCCCGAAACCGATGCCAGGCAGTCACTCGAATTCAGTTCAGGTGGGATGGGTTGGCCGAGGGCCTGGCAGAGGGTCGGGTAGAGCGTTTCCTGGACCAGGCTGCTCTTGCCACTGCCACTGACCCCGGCGACGACGACGAGTTGTCCCAGCGGGATCTGGACGTCGAGGTGATCGAGGTTGTGGCGGGTGGCTCCGGTGAGCTGGATCGTGCCCAGGATGGGGTGCTTTGCCGAATCGGGCTCGGACTCCTCGGGGAGACGTCCGGCGAGATAGGCTCCGGTCAGCGACTCGGTACAGGCGACCAGTTGGGCGGGGGTACCCTGGAAGACGAGTCGACCTCCCTGCTGGCCGGCTCCCGGTCCGATGTCGATGACTTCGTCGGCCACATCGACCACCGAAGCGTCGTGTTCGACCATCACCACGCTGTTGCCTCGATCGACCAATTCACGGATCACTTGCAGCATCCGGACGATGTCGGCGGCGTGCAGTCCGGCGGTGGGTTCGTCGAGGACGTAGAGCGTATCGACGAGGTGGGAACCGAGGGCCTGTGTCAGCCGCACCCGGCGGGTTTCCCCTCCCGAGAGCGTTCGAAGTGGGCGATCGAGCGTGAGGTAGTCGAGGCCGACGCGTTGGAGGCAATCGAGGCGGGCGAGGAGTGGGTCCAACACGGTGTGCCCCAGGTCCCCGGGCAGCTGGTCCGAGTGATCTCGACAGCGGGTCAATGCTGTTGCCAACTCGGCGACACTCACCGCGAGCAGCCGGTCGATCGAGCGAGAGCCCTGGTCGATTTCACTGGGCAGCTGCACCGCGAGTGCATCCGGCTGCAGCCGGGCTCCGCGGCAGCTGGTGCAGGTGTCGTAGGCTCGCCAGCGGTTGAGGAAGACTCGGACGGCGAGCTTGTAGCGATGTCGCCTGAGCCAGTCGAAGAACCCGTCGAGTCCACCGAAATCGCGTTCGGGGATGCCTCGAGTGATCAGGTCAAGGTGTTCGGGAGACAGTTCGGAGAAGGGGATGTCGACGGGGATCCTGTAGTCGGGAGCCAGTTCGAGCAGTTCGTCGAGTTCGTGCGAGTAGGCTGGGGTATTCCAGGCAGCGATGGCCCCTTCGCGGAGACTGAGGCTGGGGTCGGGGACGAGCTTCTTGAACGAGATGACCGGGGTGCTGCCGAAGCCATGGCATTCGGGGCAGGCTCCCAGTGGGCTGTGGAAGCTGAACAGCCGAGGTTCGGGCCTGGCAAATCGTCGCCGGCAGCTATTGCAGGTGGTCCCGGTTGACCACGGCGTGACGCTCCATGAGTCTCCATCGAGCGAGAGGTGTTGTTGCGAGTCGCCGGGTTGCCGGACCAGTAGCAGGCAGCGGCCTTCGCCACAGCCTTGCGCCTGCTGGATGCTCTCCTCGATCCGGCTGCGATCGGCTTGGCCGGTGACGAGTCGGTCGAGGATGACCCATGCGGATTCGAGGTCCTGGTCTCGGGCATCGTCGAGGTCGACGAGCGTACGGGTCCGGGCGTTGGCTGCGACGATGGCCAGGCGACGGAACCCGTCCTCGGCCAGCCGCGGCCGTCTCTGGCTGCTGTCGGGTTCGTAGGCGGATACCTCGAACGCGACCTGGAACCTGAGTCCGTCTTCGTGCTGCGACAGCGTTGCGGCGATCGATTCGGCCGTCGACGACTCGACCGGGGCCTCGCACTCGGGACAGACGATCGTGCCGCAGCGGGCGTACAGCAGCGTGAGCAGGTCGTGGACCTCGGTTGCCGTGCCGACGGTTTCTCGAGCTCCGGCTGGCCGCGTGCTCTGGCGGATGGCGATCGTGGGCGGCACACTCTCGATGCGATCGGCGTCGGGTCGATCGAGCCGATCGAGCAGTCCTCGAGCCGAGGGTGAGAGTGTCTCGATGTAGCGGCGTTGGCCCTCGACCGCCAATGTCTCGAACGCCAGACTGCTCTTGCCGCTGCCGCTGATCCCCGTGATGACGACCAGTCTGTGCAGCGGGATTTCGAGCGAGAGGTCCTGGAGGTTGTGGACCCGGACCCCCTCGAGCACGATCGCGTCACGACCGGTGGCGAGGTTCATCCCGAGGAGGATACCGGTTGAGGCGTCCGGTGCCAGTCCGAGGCTACATTCGGGTGCGGGGGGTGGCGATCGAGGAGGCCGGTGCTGCCAAGCGATGGCCGCGGGCTCTACGCCGCGTCGTCGTAGAAGGCAATCCGGTTTTGCGGCTGGAAGGCGACGGTGTCGGTGTCGGTTTCGTAGATGCAGAATCGCATCACATAGGCATCCTCGGTCGTGTCGTCGTAGTGAGCTCGCATGACACGGATGGCCTGGAAGCCCTGAGCCTTGAAGAAGAGCTGAGCCTGGAGATTCGATTCTCGGACCTCCAGCAGGATCTCCTGCCGGCGTTGTTGAGAGAGCTTGTCAGCGAGCTTGTTGACCATCTGCAGTCCGACTCCCAGCCGCCGGAAATCGACTTCGGTTGCGAAGTTGAGCAACTGCAGGCGGGCCTTGTGCAGTTCATAGATCATGAACCCGACGATCCGCTGGTTGTGCTCGGCGACCATGCCGATGCAGTTGCGTTGTCGGAGGTGTCCGAGGAAGTCTTCCTCGGTCCACGGCTGTTGAAAGCTCGAATGCTCGATCGCCAATACTTCGGGCATGTCTCGACGGATCAGCCAGCGGATCTGGACCTTGAGTCCCCCGGTCACCTCACCGTTGGAATCGGGCCGGATGGGTGGTTGGTCCGATGAATGTCCGGGCGATGACTTGGACGAATGTCCCCAGCTCACAGCGGCCTCCTTGCCGTTCGCCCTTGGGAGCCTCTCGAGCGAGGTGCTTCGATTGGCAGGCGAGAGCGAGAAAATTAGCACAAGGTGCGGATCGAGGTCGAGACCTTTCTGCGGCCCGTTGTCGGGTGAGCCGGTGACCGCTACGATGCCCGCGTCGATTGCCCGGTTTTCGCCTGCTGCTGTCACGGGCCCGGCGCGACCAATCCCAGGGGTCTCACCGGCCACCAGCCATGCTCCGTCTCGTGATCGCCGCCGCGGTACTCGGGGGCCTGCCGGCTCAGGATGGGGGAGCTTACCGGGCTGAGGAGTCGGCGGGGACGGTGGAGACACTGTCTGTGAAAATCGACCCGGAAGTCTTTCGGCCGGTGCTGGTGCCCGATGGCAGCCTGATTTCTCGAGGAATCCGGGCGACCGAGGCGGAGGCGTATTACCGGGTCCTGGATCACTCGCGGCGGGTTGATCCTGCGGCACTGGATCGTGCGGCGGCCGACTTTCTGGTGTCGCGTCGAGATGCATCGAGGAATCCGGCGACACGGCGGCTGCCGATCGAGGATTTTCCGGTCTTCGTAGATCTGTACAAGTCCGTCGGCAAGCCCGAGGTTTATCTCGGGAAGCCGGTGACGCTCAGGGGGCACGTGCGGAGGGTGGTGGAGATGCCTGCGGGAGAGAATGCTTACGGGATCGACGTGCTCTACGAGGTCTGGCTGTTCACCTCCGACGGACAACAGCACCCCGTCGTGCTGGTCTCGACCTCGATCCCCGCTGGCCTGCTCGAGGAGGCCGGACGGCTCAAGGCGGCGAACCGGCCGGTGCTGATCAGCGGAGTATCCGGGAGCGGCTACTTCTTCAAGATGTATGGCTACCCGGCCGCCGATGCCTACCGGTTTGCCCCACTGGTGCTCGTCGGGCGGCTCGAGTGGTCTCCGCCACCGAAAGGAGGGCTGGATCGGTCGTTGCCGGCCGTCCTGGCTGTCGGGCTGGTCGTGTTCGGCCTGCCGATCGGGTGGTTTGTCTGGAAGAACCGCCGCGAGGACCTGCAGAGACGGGCCAGCCGAACGGCCAGAGTGCCCGAGTCGTTCGAGTGGACCGATGACGGCAGCGAGAGGGACGTAAAGGGTCGACTGGACCTGGATCAAACCGATGGGCGGACCGAGGAGACCTAGACGTGCAGACGCTGCTTGGACCTCTCGAGCGACCCGTACGGCTGGCGGTCTTTCTGTCGGGAGGAGGCCGGACGCTGGTCAACCTGCTCGATTCGATCGCACGTGGAGAACTGGATGCGGAGGTCACCGCGGTGGTCTCGGATCGGGATGGCGTGGCCGGGATCAAGCGGGCAACCGAGGCGGGATTGCCGGTGAGGGTGCTGGTCAGGCGAGAATTCGAATCGGCCGGGCGGTGGAGCGATGAGGCATTTGCGGTGTGCCGCGAGGCGCGGGCCGACCTGGTCCTGCTCGCCGGCTTCCTGTCACTGGTGGTCGTGCCCGATGACTTCGGGCTTCGCGTGCTCAATATTCACCCCTCGCTGGTTCCCGCATTCTGTGGCAAGGGCTTTTACGGGCACCATGTGCATGAAGCGGCGATCGAACGCGGTGTGCGGGTCAGCGGCTGCACCGTGCACCTGGTCGACAACCAGTACGATCATGGACCGATCATCCTGCAACGGACCGTGCCGGTCGACAGTGGGGATTCGCCCGACGAGTTGGCTGCGCGGGTGTTTGAGGCGGAATGCGAGGCGTATCCCGAGGCGATTCGGCTGCTGGCCGGCGGCAGCGTGAGACTCCTCGACGGCCGCTTGCTGATCGACTGAGAGCTCCGCAGTTGTCAGCTCGAGCGGAGCGAGGGACGTGGGTCGTCACGCATTGCACGCAGCTTGGGATGCCTCGCGTCGCTCGAAATCACAGGCCTTTCGTTCGAGCGAAACTGACAGATAATGACGTAAAGTGATTGACCAGGGCCATGTACCTTGTCAATATGGGTAATAATAGAGCACGATCATTGAATGAGCTGACCGATGCTGGTTGATCAACGGCGTAGTAAAATTCTTGAAATCATAGAAATGCAGGGATTTTCTGCACTACAGGACCTGGTGTCGGCTGTGGGTGTCAGTGAATCCACGATTCGCCGTGATCTGGAGAGTCTTGATCGAAATGGGCAGATTCGCAGGACGCGTGGTGGAGCGGCGTACGTGGGGGAGTCATTGACAGATTTTGATGACCGGCGTCACCGGGCACGACCTCAGAAGCAATTGGTGGCTCAGACGGTGGTCGAGATGATTGATTCGGGCGAGACGGTGTTGCTGGATGGTGGGACCACGACGTTGGAGGTAGCCCGCCAGTTGCAGGGCAAGTCGTTGCAGGTGGTCACCAATTCGTTGCCGATCGTCAACGTGCTGTTGAATCAGCCGAAGATCGAGCTGATCCAGATCGGTGGTTACGTGTACCCCAAGACGGGCGTGGCGTTGGGTGCGTTGGCGGTTGAGGCTCTGGGTCGGGTGCATGCTCGCCGGTTAATCATGAGCGTGGGTGGGATCACCGAGCGGGGTCTGTTCAACAGCAACGCGTTGTTGGTCGAGACGGAGCGGGCGATGATGGCATCGGCCGAGGAGGTGATCGTGGTCACCGACAGCGGCAAGCTGGGCCACGCGGCCCTGGCCCGTCTGTGTTCCCTGGAGGATGTTGACCAGTTGGTCGTCGACGGGGGCATCAGTCACGAGTGGCGTGACAAGATCGAAGCTGCGGGAGTGATCCTGACGGTGGTCGAGTCGGAGTTGTCCGAAGCGGCCGTCTCGGAACCGGCTCCGGCGGTCGAAGCGACGGGGTCATCCCGATGAGTGCCATAACACAGATCCCTGCCGAGTTGAATCGGATCGAGATCGAGGCATTGGTCCGCGAGGTTCTCCGTCACGGCCCGGCCCCGACACCGGCCGAGCCGAAGGGCGGGGCTCCCAACCCCCTGATCGTCAACGTCTCGGCTCGCCACGTCCACCTGTCGCCGGAGCATCTCGACGAGTTGTTCGGTCCGGGTGCGGAGTTGGAAGTTGACCGGGAGTTGTACCAGTCGGGTTTCTTTGCAGCTCACCAGACGGTTGCCGTTGTGGGTCCTCGCCGCCGGATGCTCCCCAGCGTCCGCGTGCTGGGTCCGTGCCGTACAGCGACGCAGGTCGAGTTGTCACTGACGGACGGCGTTTTCCTGGGCCTGGACTTGCCGATCCGAATCAGTGGTGATCACCACGAGACTCCCGGTTGCCTGCTGGTCGGGCCACGGGGTTCAGTCGAGCTGGGTTCGGGCCTGATTCGTGCGATGCGACACGTGCACATGGGCCCGGCCGACCTGGACCACTACGGGGTCGAGGCGGGCGATTCGATGCAGCTGCGGGTCGAGTCGGAGGGTTGTACGAGTGTCCTGGAGGACATGGTGGTTCGGGCCGGTGATGAGATTCGGCTCGAGGTCCACATCGACACCGACGAGGGCAACGCGGTGAACCTGTCGGCTGCAAAGCGGGTACAGCTCGAGGCCACGTCTCCCTGTGCCTGTCACTCTACGGAGGCATCGTGATCGGAGGGGAACGGGCCACCGACACTCAGGTCTTGGAGACGGGGCGAACACGAACCGGACAAGCGGGAGCAGCCAAACAGCAGCAGAAGCGAACAACCAAGGAGTCGGGCGGCATGTTGCCGTTCGCAGCACACCGTGATTGAGAAACAGGAGAGTTGAGCGATGGCTAAGAAAATGGAAGCATTGGGAATGATCGAGACGCGGGGCCTTGTGGGCCTGATCGAAGCGTGTGACGCGAGTCTCAAGGCGGCCAACGTCGAGATGCGGGGTTGGCGTCAGGTAGGTGGCGGCCTGGTGACCGGCTTTCTGGTCGGCGACGTGGCGGCGGTCAAGGCGGCCGTTGATGCGGGCGCGAGTGCCGCGAGCAAGGTTGGCGAGGTGGTCAGCGTGCAGGTGATTCCTCGCCCGCACGACGAACTCGAATCGATGCTGCCCGTTTCCGACTGATCCCGCTTCCGGTCTTCGGGCCGGTTGTCTTGGGGCCGTCCCTTGGGGGTTCGGCCTCCTGGGCTTGGTCTCGGAAGTGGTCTGAGGGTCTACGTCCTTGTGTCGTGTGACGTTCGGGTCGGCGTTCCGGGCAGCGAGCGACAGTTGCACCTGTGCCCCCGCGGGGGCCCGAAAGAAGAGAGACACTCAGATGAGTAGTAAATCGATTGGATTGGTCGAGACTCGCGGCGTGGTGGCTCATACCGAAGCCGTCGACGCGATGGTCAAGGCGGCCAACGTGACGCTGTCGGGCAGCGTGACGTTGGCAGGCGGCCCGATCACTTCGGTTGTCGAGGGTGACACGGGAAGTGTGAAGGCGGCGGTGGATGCAGGAGCCCAGGCGGCCTCGGCCGTCGGCGAACTGATCTCCGCTCACGTGATCGCGCGACCCGCCGACGGACTCGTCGCGTTCTTTGTTTCCTGAAACCGTTACCGGGAGGTTTGAAGGATCGAACCATGAAAGTTCTCGTCGCCAACCTCGGGTCGACCAGCTTCAAGTTCCGGCTGTACGACCTCGACGGTGAACACCAACTGGCTCGCGGTGCGATCGATCGCATTGGCGGGGAGAGCAGTTGTGTATCGATCGAGATCACCTCGGATGGCGGAAGTGGATCCGGCGTGGTCGAATCGACCGCGACGGTCTCCGATCATGCCGCCGCGGTGGGCCTGTGCCTGGACGCACTAGTGGATCCCGACAGCGGTTGCCTGGCGGGGGTTGAGGATGTGGCAGCGATCGGGTTCAAGGCGGTCTTCGCCTCGGACCTCTCGGGAGTCCGCCTGGTCGATGACGTTCTGCTGGAGCGGATGGAGTCGCTGTCGGACGTGGCACCGGCCCACAACCC
>Ga0310123_10001508_pt1 | contig 19234 bp, 14 predicted proteins | sample CB6_AW_1057_MG_FD_203505 | JGI IMG/M metagenome (GOLD analysis project Ga0310123, IMG submission 203505) | Marine microbial communities from Western Arctic Ocean, Canada - CB6_AW_1057 | ecosystem: Environmental > Aquatic > Marine > Oceanic | place: Canada: Western Arctic Ocean | collected... | reverse complement strand
CTGGTGCTGGTCAACGTGGGCGTGCCGGATTTTGACGGCAACCTGACGGTGCCCGAGGAGATCTACCGGGTGCCGGGGCGTGACTGGGCGGGCTGGATTCTGCTGGGTGCCGTCGGCGGGGCGATCGTCTTCGAGTTGACCTGTCGTCGGCCTCGACTGTGGCTGGCTCATGGTAGTTCCGCCTCCGCCTGCCGACTCCACGGACTGGATCTCCCACGGCTGGCCATCTCGGCCTTCCTTTTCGGAGGCCTCTATCTGGGCCTGGGCGGGATGCTCTACGTCTCGAACCAGCAGACGATCGATCCGGCGCGGATGGCGTTGGGGTTCGAGTTGTCTGTGATCGCGGCGGTGGTGCTGGGCGGGACGAACATCTTCGGGGGCGAGGGGAGCTTTGTGGGTACGGTGCTGGGTGTGCTGTTCCTGTACCTGGCCCGCCAGGCACTGATCTATGCGCTGGATGACGTGCATGCCCGCCAGGCGTTCGAGGGGGCGTTGATCCTGGGCGTGATCGGCTTCGACTGTGTCCTGCACCGGGGCGAGCACCGGATGGAGGAATTGAAGTGAGAGCCGTGGTGTTGTTGCTGCTGCTGGTGTTGGAACTGGCCGTGTTTGCTTCGGTCAGCGGCAGCGACGTCTCGACCCCGGGCGGGATCCTTGCCTACCTCGAACTGAAGTTCCTCGACCTGATCCCCGGTCTTGCTCCGGTGCTGGTGCTGTCGGTCGGGATGACGCTGGTGATGGTGACCGCCGGCATCGACCTGTCGGTGGGATCGATGCTGGCGTTGGTGGCGGCGGTGATGTCGTGCTTTGACGGCGGCATGTCGTTCTGGCTGACGGCGGTGCCGCTGGGGTTGCTGGTCGGCGTCGGGCTGGGTCTGTTCAACGGCGGTTTGGTGGCCCGGCTGGATGTCCCTCCGATCGTGGCCACCCTGGGCACGATGATCTTCTACCGCGGCCTGTGCCAGGTCGTCATGCGTGATGCCGAGCGGGCTCCGTTTTTTGATGTACCCGGTTACGAGTGGCTGGGCGGCTTCAGCGGCTCGCTGGTCTTGCTGGTGTTGGTTGTGGGGCTTGGCGGCTGGTACTGGAGTCGTTCGCGTTGGCGGCGCGAGTTGTTGCTGGTGGGAGGCAACCGGGTGGCGGCTCGTTATGCCGGGGTCCCGCTGGATCGGCGGCTGATCCAGACCTATGCCCTGATGGGTGCGCTGGCCTGGCTGGCGGCGGTCTGCTTCACGGCCCGCAACGGTGCGGTCAACGCCAGCACGGCGAGCGGCCTGGAACTGAAGGTGATCGTGGCGGTAGTGTTGGGTGGCACGCGTGTCGAGGGGGGTCGGGGGTCGGTGCTGGGATCGGTGCTGGGAGCCTTTCTGGTCGCGGTGCTCGATGACGGGCTGCGGGAGGCGAAGGGATGGAGTGACGAGCACCTGGCCTTTGAGATCAGTCACCTGCGGTACCTGTTGCTGGGCCTGTTGCTGGTCGCCGGAGTCTGGCTGAACACTCGATTCAGACATCGCCGCCAGGCGTAGCACCGGCGGTGATCGATCGTGCCCCCAGCGGTCGCCTCGATTGCGACGGCGGACGGTTTTCACAAGACTGCAGTCTTGATGGGGGGGTTGGATCGCGAGGTTGGTCGAGCCTGCAACGAAACCGGTTTTGAGCGATGAGGCCAGCGATGCGACGACCAGGCACACAGCCGTCTCGGGCGACTCGAGTTTTCCTCACGCTACTGCTGAGCGTTGCCGTTGGGGTGCTTGTTCCAGGCGGCTTGTCGGGCTGCCGTGACGCAACCGACTCGGCTGCTACTCAAGCCGCCGGTAGCGCGGCTGTTGGCGGCGGTGGTGACAAACAGATCGTGATCGCGGTGCTGCCCAAGCTGGTCAACATCAAGTACTTCGCCGCCTGCCGGCGGGGGGCTCAGAAGGCGGCCGACGAACTGGGCGTGAAGCTGATCTACGATGGTCCGACCGAGGCGAGTGCTTCGGAGCAGAACAAGTTCATCGAGACCTGGATCCGGCAGGGTGTTGACGCGATCTGTGTCGCTCCCAATCAGCCCAAGACGGTCAAGCGATTCGTGGAGAAGGCCCAGGGGCGGGGGATCAAGGTCATCTGCTGGGACACCGATGCGCCCACCTGCGGCCGTACGGTGATGGTCAACCAGGTCGACGACCAGGAACTGGGCGAGAGCCTGATTGATGAGATTGCCGGGCAGATGGACCAGCAGGGCAAGTGGGCGATCGTGATCGCGAGCCTGGATGCCGCCAACCTGAACACGTGGCGGAGATTCGCCGAGGCGAAGGCCAAGAAGGACTATCCGAAAATGGAACTGGTCGACACGGTGGTGACCCGGGAGAACGTCGAGGTGGCTCGGCAGAAGGTCGAGACGCTGCTCAACAAGCACCCCGATCTGAAAGGCCTGATCGCCTTCGATTCGAACTCGGTCCCCGGTGCGGCCGAGGCGTTGAGGCGGACCGGTCGAGCCGGCGAGGTGGCGTTGACGGGGAACTCGATGCCCGGGGAGATGCGGGCCTACGTCAAGGACGGGGTGCTCGAAGCTTTCTATCTCTGGGATCCCCGAGCCCTGGGCGAGTTGACCGTGCGGGTTGCGGTCGCACTGGTCCAGGGTGAGACGATCACAGAGGGAACCGAGTTGCCGGGTTACGGCAAGGTCCGGCTCAGCCGCCAGGACCCCACCATGTTGATCCTCTCGGACCCGCTTCGCTTCCACATGAAGAACATCGACGAGTACGACTTTTCCCAGTAAGCCGCCCGCGGCCGACCTAGTCTTCGCCGGCCAGGCGTCGATAGGAGTGAGTCCGAGAATTCAGGGGCCGTTCGGTCCCGGGCGGCATCCACCCGATGGGTTCGGGCTCGCCGGCTCGCTTGAACAGCTCGCGCGACGACCACAACGAACGAATCTCCTGGCACTGTTTTTGGATTTCTGACTGCGTGGGCAGGTAAATGTCCATCGAGTTTCCCTCGGTTTCCTCTACCCGCATCCTATGCGCCACGGCAGGGTGTGTGTTGGAGGGAATCGATGGAATCGTGTTGAATTGGAGCTGATCATGCCGAATGCCGACCTGGCCGAGCGGCTTGCGGAGCGAGAAACCAGCGGGAATCCGGTCCGGATCGGACTGGTGGGTGCCGGCAAGTTCGGCACGATGTTCCTGGCACAGGCCCGCACGACAGTTGGCCTGAATCCGAGCGTGGTGGTCGACCTGGACACCTCGCGTGCCATCTCGGCGTTGACCCGGGTCGGTTTTCCGCCGGAATTGGTGGTGACGGCGTCGACGTCCGGCGAGTTGGCCGACGCGGTCTCGCGGGGCCAGGTCGGCGTGACCGATGACGTGGCGGCGGCGATCGGTTCGGGGATCGACGTCCTGGTCGAGAGCACCGGCGTGGTCTCGGCTGCAGCGGGTCACGCGGTGGCGGCTTTCGAGGCGGGTGTGCACGTGGTGATGGTGAGTGTCGAAGCGGACGTGCTGGTCGGCCTGGCCCTGGCCCGAAGGGCGGCCGAAGCCGGAGTCGTCTACTCGATGGCCTACGGAGACCAGCCGGCGTTGATCTGCGAGATGGTCGATTGGGCCCGTTGTTGTGGGTTCACGGTGACTACCGCCGGCAAGGGAACCCGTCACCTGCCGATCTTCCACGAGTCGACTCCCGAGACGGTTTTTGACCACTACGGTGCGGAGGCCGAGTCACTGAAGCGGGACGCCGTCAATCCCCGGATGTTCAATTCGTTCCTGGATGGGACGAAGAGTTCGATCGAGATGGCGGCGGTGTCCAATGCGACGGGGTTGTTGCCCTCGGAATCGGGGCTCACGTTCCCCGCGGTGGGCACCGATCGGTTGGCCGAGATGCTCAGGCCCGCGGGCGTCGGTGGGCTGCTGGAACATGCGGAGACCGTCGAGGTGGTCAGTTGTGTCGAGGCCGACGGGGCACCGGTCCCCAACGACCTGCGTTGGGGCGTGTACGTGGTGGTGGAGGCCGAGCACGAGTACGTCCACGAGTGTTTTCGGCAGTACGGGATCCCGTCGGATCGATCGGGTCGCTACGCGGCGGCCTGGCGTCCGAATCACTGGATCGGCCTGGAGCTGGGCCCGTCGATTGCCGCCGCGGCACTCGACGGGCGAGCGATTGGCGTGGCCGGGTCGCACGTGGCCGAGGTGGTGGCCTGTGCCAAGGCCGACCTGGTGGCCGGCGGGGTCATCGATGGCGAGGGGGGTTTCTGTGCCTGGGGTCGACTGACGACGGCGGCTGCCGCACGCCGGCTGTCCCAGCTTCCACTGGGACTTCTCGAAGGAGCCAAGCTGCTGCGGGACGTGCCGCGTGGGCAGGTGATCACCGCAGAGGACGTCGAACTCGACGCGGACTCCCTGCTGGTTGACCTGCGTGCCGAGACGGTCTCAGACGCTTGAGTCATCTTGCGAGGATGGCTTCGACGTCGTCTTCACTGTTCTCATCGAGCACGGCGTCCCATTGGGCCAGGAACTTCTGTTCGCTGAACCGATCGAGCACCTCGGGAGCACGCGCGGCAAACCGGGCTCGCAATGCATCGTTGCTCATCACGCGGTCGAGTGCCTGTTCGAGTCCTTCGAGGTCGTTGGCCGCGACGACCAGCCCGTCGATCTCGTCGCGGACGATTTCACCGGGCCCGCTTGGGCAATCCAGTGTCACCACCGGCACGCCACACGCCAGCGCCTCGGCCACGACGTTGCCGAAACCCTCGTATCGCGACGGCAGCACGAAGAGTTCGGATCGCGACAGGGATCCCTCGACATCGGCCACCCACCCCGGCAGCGAGACGTGCTGTTGCAGGCCCAGTTGGGCGACCTGCTGTTCGAGCTGTGCGCGTTGCTCACCTTCGCCCAGGAGCACGAGGTGCCAGTCGGGGTGAGATGCAATGAGTCGGGCAAAGAGGGGCAGCAGGAGGTCGAAGCCCTTCTGGGGATGCAGTCGTCCCATGCCCAGCAGGATCCGTCGCCCGAGATCGTCCCAGGCGGGTGCTGTGTCGGCGGATCCGGTTTCGGGTCGGCGCGCCGGGTTGGGGATCACGTGGACCGGTTTTCCCGGAGCCAGCCGCCGGCACCAGTCTCGGACTGAGTGCGTCAGGACGACCTGCGCTGTGCAGAGCGGATAGGTCCTTTGTCTCAGCCAGCGCCAGATCCGTCCGGGTTCGTGGTGCCGCGGATCGATCCGTTCCGAGACGATCACCGAGTCACCGAGTCCGGCGGCGGCCTTGAGAGTCATCACGTTCATGCGGTCGATGAAGCTGACGATGGTCTGAGGTGAGCGTTTCTGCAGCACGTCGCGCAACGCGGCGATTCGCCTGCGGTTGTTCGAGATGGCCTGCAGCCATCCTCGCGAGACTCCGACCATGTCGAGCCCGATTCGCGTGACCGCATCGGCCAGCGGGTAGCTGTCGGCGTCGACCGAGTCGAGAGTCACCACGGCGACGTCATTGCCACGCTCGGCCCAGCACCGGGCCAGGTGCGCCATGTCACGCTCGGCACCGCCCTGGGCCAGCGAGTGGATCACGAGTGTCAGTCGGCGAGTCAACTTGGGGGGTGCTCCCTGGTCACGGGCGACCATGTACCAAAACCACCCCGTTGCCGACGAGAGCTGTTCTTTGGGGTACGGGGCCGGCAAGACTGGTTGCGTGTTTTCACTGCCTCGACATACGATGCGAATCGCGTTCTCGAGGGAGTTGATTGCCTTTGTCATCCGCGTCTGAAACGGCCAGCCCGTCGCTGGAGCAATCCGCCACGCCGATCCGGCGGACGGTGTGGTGGAAGCGGCTGGTCCTGCTGGCGGTCGTGCTAATGCTCTGCCTGAAACCGGCCGACTGGCTGCTGGGGGTGCTGGCCGACACTCAACTGCGGCACCTGTTGCGGCTGGAACCCGGCGTGGCGGTGCCTCATCGCAGTGCCGAGTTCGACTACGTCTTTCGCACCAATTCGCTGGGCTTCCGCGGTCGTCTGGTAGCGGAGAAGAAACCGGCCGGGCACCGGCGGCTGGTGGTCCTGGGTGATTCGTTCGTGGCCGGAGTCGGCGTGTCCGACGAGGCGGTGTTCACCGAGCGGCTGGCCGAGGAGTTGGCCGGCCGGCGGATCGACGTGGTCAACGTCGGCCGGGCCGGGACGAGCACGATTCGCGAGTTGACCCTGTTTCGGCACATCGGCCGCCGTTTCGATCCCGACGTGGTCTTGCTGGTCTACTACCTGGGCAACGACCTGGCGGAAGTGGTCGAGGAGGAGACCGACGAGGAACTGGCCGACTGGAGCCCCGCCGGAAGTCTCAGGCAACTGGCTCACCTGTGGTGTCCCAACATCTACCTGGAACTGGCCATGCAGAAGCGGAGGTCTTCGGCCGGTGATGCGAACCGCAAGCGGACCGAGGCGGAAGTGGTGGCGTGGATTCATGACGAAGCCGAGTCGGGAGGAGTTGACGGGAGTCTGGCGGTGGAGCGGTATCGGCGATTGCCCGCGGCGATCCGCAGCCAGGCCGAGGCGGGAAAACTACCCGGATACCGTTATCTGCAGGCCTGCCTCGACCCCGCCCGGTTCCGTAACAGCCTGGATCCCGACCAGCAGTTCGTGAAAAAGGCCTGGGGTCGGACACGGGACCACCTGGACAAGTTGCGGGAGCAGGTCGAATCAGCCGGGGGCACGCTGTTGCTGGCGATGATCCCAGATGCCTCACAGGTCTCTGAGGCGGCCCTGGCATTCAACCGGGAGCTGGGATTCGAGGTCGACGACGGCTGGCTGGATCGACCGGGCCGGACCGCCGAGTTGGTTGTCGAGTGGGCCGGCGGGGCCGGTGTCGGGTTGCTCGACCTGCGTCCGGTGCTGCGAGAGACCGAGGCCGGGGCGTTCTTTGTCCAGGACGGTCATTGCACTGAAGCGGGTCACCGTGCGATCGCCACGGCGATCCGAGCGTGGCCGCAGTTGCGTGAGATATTGTTCGAGGCCGAAGGAGGTCGGGAGTGACCGCGGGGTCGTCAGGGGTGTCGGATGTGAAGGTGGAGCCGGGGTCGGCGGTACGATCGTGGTCCTGGCGGTTTCGCTTGATGGTCCTGGTGCTGGGCCTGTTCTGCGGAGTGGTGCTGGCCGAGGTGGCCTACCGCATCAAGCTGGCCGCGGGGGTTGGCGAGACTCCCCTGGGCGTGGGGACGACGTTTCATGCCTGGAGCGAGGCGACGGTGCGAGACGATCCGGTGGCCGGGTTCCGTCATGAACCTCTTCGAGAGGTGTTCGGCGTCCGAGTCGCCAATGGTCGTGCCGTGTTGAGTCTCGAGCGGACGAGCAACGCCGAGGGGTCGATTGGTCCATCCGAGTCGGAGAGCAGTCAGGCGGCGACCCGGATCCTGGTGGTGGGTGATTCGTTCACCGAGAACCAGCGGCGGGGCACGACGTGGCCGGCGTTGTTGCAGGTGGAACTGGGCGAGCGGATCGAGGGGACGGTGTCGGTGATCAGCCGAGCCCGCAGTGGCCACGGGTTGCTGCAGATGATCGACGTGGCGACCGAGGAGACTCGGGCGAGTGAATTCGACCTGGTGGTCGTCGCCTTCATCAGCGACGACCTGAACCGGGCACGATTCTGGCAGAGGACCCTGCAGGTCGACGGTGAGACTCGGCTGGTGACTCGATTGGGTCGAGACCGGGAGGGGTGGTTGGCGTTGAGCGAGTTTTATGACTCGAGGATCGATGCCGCTTGGTGCCGCGGTGTCGTCGAAAGCGGGGGGACCGATGATGAAGTCATCGCCGACCTGGTGTCTCGTTTCGAGACCCGCAAGAGAGATAATCCGCGTCAGATCGATTATGCTTCCTTCTCCTCATCATTCCTCTACAACCGCTTGGTCTACGGAGACCCATTCTTCGGGATCGAGGGGATCGAGGCCACGCCGCGGTTTGCTTGGCAGGACTTCCACCGGGATTCCGGCATGGTTCGGGGGTTGGGGGAGTTGAGGGCGCTGGAGGCGAATGTCGTCCTGGTGCAATTGCCGCAGTACGAGGATCTGGCTGCGGGGACGTACCGGATGACTTCTCAGCAGCAGTCGCTGTTGAGGAGTCTCGAGCAACTGGCCGGCGTACCGGCCGTCAACCTGATCGAGCGTGGCGAACTGCCCGAAGCGCCCAAGTCGCTGTTCCTGTTGCCAGTCGACCAGCATCCTTCGCGTGAGGGTCTCGAGTGGTATGCCGGTGCGGTCGCCGGGGTCCTCGAGCAGATGGGGACGGCGGCCGGACCGGATTTGAACACAACCAGGTCCAAACCGAACAATCAGGATGGTGCGGATGAGCGATCGCGAACTGCTGAAGCGGCTAGGGGCCGGCGAGACGATTGACGAGGTGGCCTCGGGCTGTGGCTGGGACCGGGCGGCGTTCGACGAGTGGTGGAGCGGAGTGGTGGGCTCGCGGCTGCGAGATTGTGAGTCGACGCTGGAGGTGCAGGTCGAGGCGGGAGTGCGGATCGTGCGCGACGACCGCGGGATTCCCCACGTGCTGGCCGAAAACGATACGGACCTGTTCCTGGGCTTCGGCCTGGCAATGGCCCAGGACCGGTTGTTTCAACTCGATTACCTCCGCCGCAAGGGCCTGGGTCGAATGGCCGAGGTCCTCGGAGCCGACGGCCTCGAAACCGATCTCATTGCCCGCACCGTTGGTCTCAATCGCATCGCCGCGACGCACTGGGAGGAGTTGTCCGAGGAGGCTCGTCGGCTGACCGAGTCGTTTGCCGCGGGCATCAACGCGCACATGGATTCACTGACAGAGGACACCTGGCCGGTCGAGTTTGACCTGCTGGACTACCGTCCCGAACCGTTTGGCGGGGCCGACCTGCTGGCGATCGAGACCGAATTCCGCTGGTACCTGACCGGTCGGTTCCCGATCATCGTGTTGCCCGAGTTGGCACGGCGGCGGTTGGGGGACGGACCATTGCTTGAGGATCTCCTGCGGGGGGAACAGGAGCACGAGGCGATCCTGCCGGCGGGGTTGTGGAATCCTCCTCCCGGTGGGGATTCGGCTCCGACCGATCCGGTGGGGGCGGTGGTGGGAGACCCTGACCAGGCAACCGGGAGCAACAACTGGGTCGCGGCAGGCAGGCGGACGGTTTCGGGTCTGCCGCTGGTCGCCAGCGACCCACACATCGCGTTTGAAGCGGTCAGTTGCTGGTACCAGGTCCACCTGTGCGGTGGATCGTTCGACGTGGCGGGCATGGCCTATGTCGGCATCCCGGCGGTCATGTTCGGCCGTACGCCACAGGTGGGCTGGGGCATCACCAACAACATCTGCTCGCAGCGGGACCTGTACCAGGAACGGACCGACGAGTCGCATCCGGGTTGCTTCGAGTTCGACGGGGAGTGGGAGCCGGCCGGTGAGCTGGTCGAGCGGATCGAGGTTCGAGGTGGCGAGGCGGTTGAACGGAGGGTCCGATTTTCTCGCAACGGCCCGCTGGTGGACGACCTGCTGCCGGCACCCGCGGACAAGACGGGTCCGGTGTCCCTGAAGTGGCTGGGTGCCTACGGCGGCGGTTGGATCGAGGCTCTGCAGGGAATGGACCGGGCTGGTTCGGTCGAGGAGTTCCGCCAGGCGATGCGGCCCTGGCACGTGCCGACCTTCGTGCTGGCGATCGCTGATGCCGAAGGACACATTGCGATGCAGTGCAGCGGGCGGGTGCCGTATCGCGAGGCGTTGTGTCGAGGCTATCGCCGGGGCTGGGATCCGCAGGATGCCTGGGTGGGGCTGATCCCGTTTGACGCGATGCCCAGTGCGGTCGATCCCGAGCGGGGCTGGCTGGGCAGTGCCAACAACCGAATCACCGACGACAGTTATCCGTACCGCGTGTTCGGCTGCTGGGCGAGCGGGCACCGGGGACGTCGGATCCGCGAGATGTTCGAATCGCATACGGGGTCGGTGGACCGCAACGAGTTTGCCCGGATGCAACTCGATGCGGTCTCGGGCCGGGCGCGGGAGTGCCTGGGGCCGCTGGTGTCGGTGTTGGGCGAGAGCGACGATGAGGGAATTGTTCGAGCGGTCGAGATCCTGGCCGGTTGGGACGGGGATTGCCTTCCCGAGGCGGTGGGACCGACGCTGTTCAACGTCTTTTACCGGGCGTGGTGCCGACGGGTAGCCGAGGCGCGGTTCGAGGCCGACGAGGTCGAACTGATGGCCAAGGGAGTCGAGCCCTTGGCCGGGCGGTTGCTGGGTGAGGATCCGCACGGGTGGTTTGCCGACGAGTCGTCACGGCGCGAGGCGATCGAGTCGGCGATGAGCGAGACTTTGGAGATGCTGAGTGGGCGATTAGGCGAGGACATTGCCGGCTGGAACTGGGGTCGACTGCACCTGATGCCGTTGCGGCATGTGCTCTCGGCTCGTGGCAGCCTGTCTGAATTGCTCAATCACGGGGGAGCCGGTGTGCGGGGCGACATGCTCACCGTCGGCAACACCGGGCTGGGTCCCGACTGGGAGGCCGCCAGCGGAGCCGGGTACCGCCACGTGGTCGACCTGGCCGAGGATCCTCCGGGACTCTGGACGATCGACGGCCAGGGACAATCGGGACAACCCGGCAGCCCACACTACGACGACCAGTACGACGACTGGTTGGAGGGCCGATTGCGGTTCGTGCCGATGGGACCCGAGATCGACGGGCTGGACGGGATGAGGGTTCAGCAGCTTGAGCCGGCAGCCGAGTCCGGCGACGGGGGTTGCTGAGGATGCCCGTGCTGCTGATCCGCCACGCACAGTCGGTCAACAACTCGCTGCCCGAGGAGCAGCGGTCCGACGATCCTGGTTTGACCGAGTTGGGTCACGAGCAGTCCCGGCGGTTGGCGATACGACTGGACCAGTGGCAACCCGAGCGGTTGTTGACCAGCGCGTTTCGGCGGACGCTGGAGACGACCGCGGCGGTGGCCGAGGCGACCGGTTTGCAGCCCGAAGTGCTCGTGGATCTCCACGAGCAGGGAGGCTGCCAGGCGGGGGCGTCGCCGGAGGTCTACCAGGGTCGGCCGGGACTGACTCGCAACGAGATCGTCGAACAGTTCGGTGACTGGGTGTTGCCCGATTCGATTGACGAAGAGGGCTGGTGGAAGTGCCGCAGGTGGGAGCGTCCCGACGAGGCCGAGGAGCGGGCACGTCGGGTGGCCGCTGACCTCCTCGGCCAGTTCGGTGACCTGCGGACGAAAGTGGCCGTGGTCACTCACGGCATGTTCAAGCCGATCCTCGTCTCGGCACTGCTCGGGCGGCCGTTCATTGGCAACGAGTGGCTCGGAGATCTCTACAACACCTCAGTGTCGCAATTGATGCTTTCTGCCGCGGGCGTGACCTTGGAGAGCTACAACGATACGTCGCACCTGGTCGTCGAGGACGACCGCGAACTGCTCACGTCCTAGTCCGCCTGGCTTTGCGCGAGAACCACAGCTTGAGCGCGGTGCCACCGAGCACGGCTCGCTTGGTGGCGGGGTCGAGGCCGAGTTCGTGGGTGAAGATCCTCAGATGCTGTGCGTAGCTGATGTCCTGCTTCTCGAGCCAGAGTTCACAGGGGAAGTCGCTGCCCCAGACGCAGCGTTTGGCTCCAAAGGCCTTGATCACCTCGTGACAGGCCGCGTGCAGATCCTTGCCGGGGTATCCCAGCTTGGTCCCGGTCGGGATGAAGGTCAGCTTGGCGTGGACGTTCTTGAGCTTGGCGAGGTCCTGCATGTCGGCGAGTGTCGCGTCGAGAGAGTCGCCGGCGGTTAGGTTCAGGCAGTGGTCGATCACGACTCGGAGCTTCGGGTGTGCCGCGGCCATCTCGGCGACCTGCGGCTTGAGTTCCCGGGAGGTGAGCGAATTGATGACGATACCCAGCCGCTGAGCGGTTTCCCACAAGCGGCGGACTCCGGCTGAGTCCATCCGCCCATCCTTGCCCGGAATGCTCCGCATCCCGCGGACGTTGGATTTCTCGACCAGGTACTCCATCACCCACGGGTTCTGGGGTTGATCGGGGTCGAGTGTACAGATGCCAATCATGAAGTCGTGGTGGCGGCGAGCCGCGTCGGCGGTGAAGCGGTTGTCGAAGCGGTAATAGCTACTGGTCTGAACGGCGGTCACATGCTCGACGCCGTTTTCTTTCATGTTCTTGATGAGGTGAGAGACGGTGCCGGTGCCCGCCGGCGGCCTGAGCGGTTCGGCAATCGTCGGGTACCGCTTCTCTTCCTCGGGGGTGCCGTAGATGTGAGCGTGGCAGTCGACAATCACGAGTTTTTTCTTCTTCTGGATGTTCAGCAGCGGGTCGTCGTCGGCCCGGGTGACCGATGCGACGGCTGCGGCTGAGCCGAGGGTGGCTGCGGTGGCTGCGGTGTTGCCGAGAAACTGGCGTCGATCCATTGGTTGGCGATCGGTCATCTGAGCGTCTCCGAGCGATTCTCTGGCGGCGGGGCGACCGCATCATACCGGATCACCGGCTCGACTGTCTGCGGGGCGTGAGTGGTGAGATTGTCGAGTTTCCGAGAATCGGGTGCTGTATTCTTGTTCTGGTAGTCCGTTTGAGCGAACCTATCGGTAAGCAGAATGACGGCATCCCGTCCCGTGTCGGGTCGGGCAGAAGTTTTTCGGGAGGAGTGAACATGAGGACGATGTCACGAGTTGGTTTGGCGGGGTTGGTGATGGCGGCATTGTTGCTGTCGTCGCGTTCGGCCCTGGCCCAGGCGAAGAAGCACTCGCCCGAGGACTTGGCGATCGGCAAGCTTGCACCGGAGATTTCCGGAGTGGATGTCGACGGACGCAAGTTCAAGCTCAGCGATTACCGCGGCAAGGTCGTCGTGCTGGACTTCTGGGGTGACTGGTGACCCCCTTGCCGGGCGATGTATGCCCACGAGCGGTCGCTCGTGAAGCGCTTGGCCAACCAGCCCTTTGTCCTGATCGGGATCAACAGTGATCCGAAGGCCCGGCTGCGTACGGCGATGAAAGCCAACAACATTACCTGGCGTTCGTTCTGGGACGGTGGCAACACCCGAGGACCGATCGCCACAGCCTGGGGTGTCCGGGGCTGGCCGACGATCTACGTGGTCGATGACCGCGGGGTGATCCGTTACAAGAACGCCCGCGGTCCCAAGATGGATACGGCGGTCGACACGTTGTTGGCCAAGACGACGAGCAACCTGACCGAGAGCCTCTCGAGCGTGAAGCCCGAGGAGCGTGGGATGGCGGCTTATTCCCTGGGATCGGCTGGTGTGAAGGGTGCCAAGAGCGCGATTGCAAACCTGTTGGAGGACACCGATCCGGTGGTTCGCCAGCGGGCGGCCACGGGCTTGGCGTTGCTGGGCGACAAGACCGGTCCGTTGCTCGAGTTGCTTCGCAAGGCGACAACCGACAAGAACGCGTCGGTGCAGGTTGCCAGCCTGCAGGTGCTGGGACGCGCCGGTGACGCCGGTTCGACCGGGATCATCATCGAGGCGCTTGGTGCGAAGAACTCGGATGTGCTGGTGGCTGCGATCGGGAGTGCCGGTACGTTGAAGGCCGGCAAGGCGGTTGGCGCATTGAAGACTCTGACGTCTCACAAGGAGACTGCGGTGTCGCATGCGGCGATTGCTGCGCTGGGCCAGATCGGTGGCCAGGACGGGACGGCGGCGTTGCGGGAACTCGCCGGCCAGCCCAAGCACCCCGCACGCGTGCGGATTGCCGCGGCGTTGTTCCAATCCAGGGGGGCCAGGGCCAGCGGAGGTGCGTTCAAGGCGTTCCTCAGCGACGAGTCCGTTTCGGTCCGCCGCGAGGCGGTTGCTGCGCTGGCGAGCCTCAAGGGGCTCGAGACCCAGCCGTTGTACTTGCAGGCACTCGGGGACAAGGACGCGGATGTCCGCAAGCTGGCCCGTGAGGTTCTCAAGACGAGCAAGGACCCGAAGGTCCAGAAGGCTCTGAAAGACGTATTGGCCGTGGAAGTCGACGACCTGCTGCCGAAGTTGAGGGATCGCAAGACGGTCTCGAGTGCCAGCAGTCAACTGGTGTCCCTGGGCGTCGATGTCGTACCGCTGCTGATGGAGCGGCTTGGCACCGAAAAGACTCCGGCCGGCCAGGACGGCATTGCCCGGTCGATTTTCCGTCTGAGGAGCGACAAGCAAGTGACGGCGGCACTGAGAGTCGGACTCAAGAGCAAGGTCAAGGTCGTCCAGGGTTGGTCGGCGTTCCTGTTGCACTTCAACGCTCCGACTCAGAATCTGTTGCCGACTCTCGCGGAATTCGCGGTGAGTGATCACCAGATTCTCAACGCCCACTCCGCTCGTGCTCTGAGTCGCTACAAGGGCAAGCGGGCGACCGATGCCCTGGTGGTGTGTCTCAAGAAGAAGGGGACGGGCCCGAATGCGACTCGGTTGGTCAACACCGCGATCTTGTCGCTGCAACGGCAGGACACTCCCGCCGCTGCCCAGGCACTGGGAGATCTGCTCGAGAATCCCAAGCTCAGAAAGCAGGCCGAGGCAGCGTTGAAGAAGATGAAGACTCCGGCAGCGAAGAAATTCCTGAAGCCGGCACCGGCTGAGAAACTCTGAGATGACGCATGCCTCGCTCACACAATCCGGCAGCCCTGAGGGCTGCCGGATTGAGGCGGGGTGTGAGGGCAGAGCAGATCGGTGACGATCTGGCAGATCCGGTGGCGACTCGAACGATGTCGTGCCGGCGTTCCGGGCGGTGCGGAAGGACTACGGCCGCGAAATGCGGATTGAGTTCACGGACCTGAACACCCGCAGCCAGTCGGGTGTCATGGCGTTTTCTGTGAAAGGAAGAAACATGACGACGCTGTCACGAGTTGGCTTGGCCGGGTTGGTGATGGCGGCATTGTTGCTGTCGTCGCGTTCGGCCCTGGCCCAGGTGAAGGTGTATTCGCCAGCTGACCTGGCGATTGGCAAACTCGCGCCGGAGATTTCCGGAGTGGATGTCGACGGCCGCAAGTTCAAGCTCAGCGACTACCGTGGCAAGGTGGTCGTGCTGGACTTCTGGGGTGACTGGTGACCTCCCTGTCGGGCGATGTACCCCCACGAGCGGTCGCTCGTGAAACGCTTGGCCAACCAGCCCTTTGTCCTGATCGGGATCAACAGTGACCCGAAGGCCCGGCTGCGTACGGCGATGAAAGCCAACAACATCACCTGGAGATCCTTCTGGGATGGTGGGAACACCAGCGGTCCGATCGCCAAGGCCTGGGGTGTCCGGGGCTGGCCGACGATCTACGTGGTCGATGACCGCGGGGTGATCCGTTACAAGAACGTTCGCGGCAAGGCGATGGACAGTGCTGTCGACACCCTGCTGGCGACGGCGACGACGAAGCTGACCGAGGACCTCTCGAGCGTGAAGCCCGAGCAGCGTGGGATGGCGGCTTTTTACCTGGGTTCGGCGGCCGCCAAGGGCTCCAGGAACGCGATCGCGAACCTGATGGAGGACAGCGATCCTGTGGTTCGCCAGCGGGCAGCCACGGCGTTGGCCATGCTGGGCGAAAAGACTGGCCCGTTGCTCGAATTGCTCCGCAAGGCGACGACGGACAAGAACTCATTGGTACAGGTCGCCAGCCTGGGCGTGCTGAGTCGGGCCGGAGATGCCGGTGCGACGGGGGTTGTCGTCAGGGCACTGGCAACCACCAGTGACACGGACGTTCTGGTGGCCGCGATCGGCGCGGCCGGAGAATTGAAGGCGTCAAACGCCACCGGTCGGCTGAAGACGCTCTCGGCGCACAAGCAGACCTCGGTCTCGCATGCGGCGATCACAGCCCTGGGACAGATCGGCGGCAAGCAGGGCACGGCTGCCTTGAAGGAGCTGTCCGGCCAGCCCAGGCATCCGGCTCGAGTCCGCATCGCGGCGGCGCTGTTCCAGTCGGGCGATGTCACCAGCGGCAAGGCCTTCCAGGCATTTCTCTCCGACGAATCGGCCTCGGTGCGTCGGGAGGCGGTGACGGCCCTGGCGAGTCTCAAGGGACTCGAGACCAAGTCGCTGTTCCTGAAGGCCATCCAGGACGACGACCTCGAGGTCCGCAACGTGGCCCGCAAGGCCCTGGAAGGCAGCAAGGACGCCGAGGTCCGCAAGGCACTCGAAGAGGCCAATGCCAAGGACATCAAGGACCTGGTGCCTCAATTGGCCGTCCGCACGACAGCCCAGGCCGCGTCCAAGCGGCTGCGGTCACTGGGACCGTCCGCGGCGCCGCTGCTGATGAAGCACATGGGTCAGGTAAAGTCACTGCAGGCCAAGTTCACCCTGGCTCGCCTGATTACCGAATTGAAGAGTCCCGAGGTTGCTCCGTTGGCGGCCAGGGAGCTGAAGAATCCGAAACTGGACCGCAATACGCGGTTTGCTTTCGAGCAGATTGCCTCGTCGGCTGGCAAGGCCGTGGTGCCAGTGGCTCAGGACCTGCTGAAGGCCGAATCGGCCGACGTGCGGCAGAGTGGCCTGAGGCTGTTGCTGCGACACGACAGTGACTCGCAGGCGGCCCAGGACGTGCTCGTTTCGGCCTTGAAGGACAAGGAGGCTTCGGTGCGGGTGCTGGCTGCCTACGCCCTTTCGCAAAAGGGCAACAAGGCCGCCTTGCCGGTGCTGATCGAGGGCACCAAGGCCGAGGACGTGCTGTCGAGGCAATACGGCATCTTCGGACTGGCTGCCTTCAAGACCAAGGCGGGCAGCGATGCGATCGCCGATGCGGTCCTGAAGTCGCCTCAGCTCGGTCGGCTCGGAATCCAGTCGCTGCAGAAGCAGGGAACCGCCGATGCCGCTCGAGCATTGGGTCGAGTGCTTCGCGAGGGAACGGCCAGTAACAAGGCGACCGCGCAACAGGCACTACGGCGGATGAAGGTGCCGGAGGCGAAGAAGGTACTCGAGGCGGCTGGAAAGAGCACGACCGAGTAGCCGTCGGTTGGGTTCAGACGCCCACCCGTGGTGGGGGCCTGAACCCCGGCTTGGTAGCTACTGGTAGGCTATGTTGCCGTCGGGCTCGATCACCAGGGGTCTCCGCCAGTAGCGAAGCGGGTGGTTCTTGATCGCAGCCTCGTTGACCTCCACTCCCAATCCCGGCGTCTCGGGGATCAGCAGGTATCCGTCATCGAACGGGACCGGTTTCTTGAGCAGCTTGCTGTTGGGACCGACGGTGTCGAGTCGGTACTCGAGGATCAGGAAGTTGCCCGTCGAGGCGGCGAAGTGTGCCGAGACGGCAGTCGACATGCCTCCCAGCGGGTTGTGCGGAGCGATGGTCAGGTAGTGGGCTTCGGCCATTGCCGCGATCTTCTTGGTTTCCAGCAGTCCTCCACACAGCACGATGTCCGGCTGCAGGATATCGGCGGCACGAGCGGCGATCAGGTCGCGGAACTCGTACTTGGTGTAGAGCATTTCTCCGGTGGCCAGCGGGATCGGCAGCTTGTCCTTGAGTTGCCCCATGGCGTCGATGTTCTCGGGCCGCAGCGGTTCTTCGAAGAACATGGGCCGGTACGGTGCCACGGCCTCGGCCAGTTCCAAGGCCTTGTAGGGTTCGAAGAGTCGTGCGTGGGGATCGAGTCCGATGTCCATGTCGTCGCCGACGGCACGTCGGACGGCTTCGAGCTTGGCGGCTGCACCCTTGAGCACCTGCGACCAGGGCATCTTCTCGGGCTCCGCCGGGAAGGGGCTCATCTTGACGGCGGTGAAACCCTGCCGGGCGGCGTTGACTGCGGCGGCAGCCGCTTCGGCTGGCGTCAAACCTCCGATTCCCAGGTAGACCCGGATCTTGTCGCGGCAGCGGCCTCCCAAGAGCTGGTACACCGGCACGCCGTGGGCCTTGCCCTTGATATCCCACAACGCGGTTTCGATCCCGCTGATCGCGGCGTTGACGATCGAACCGCCGGGGAAGCGGGACCCGTTGTGCATGATCCGCCACAGATGTTCGATCCGCGTGGGGTCTTCGCCGATGAGCCAGTCCCTGAGGTATTCGACGGCGGCCACGACTGAGGAGTCGGGTCCGGCCCGGTAGGCTTCACCGTAGCCGACGAGGTGCTCGTCGGTGAGCACCTTGACGTAGATGTGGTTGCCACCGCCGAGGTTGGTTCCCAGGGCCTTGATGTCGGTGATCTTCATGGCAGTCTCGTGTTCGAGTCGCGGTCGGGCTGTCGCGAGGCCAATCGTATCCGTGGGCCGAGCAACTTGCACCCGCATGCCGACGATGGCATCCTGCGGTCATGGTCGAGTGACGAGGAGGAGGCTGAAATGACGACACGACGCGAATTCCTGGCCACCGGAGCGGGCAGTCTGCTGGGAGCAACAGGTCTGCCGGCGCTGGCTGACGACCAGGTCAAGGTGCCCGGGGAGCTGGTCCGGCTGCACCGCAGCATCGAGCCCCTGGTGCGGCTGGTCGAACGGACGCCTCGCGGAAAGTGCGTGGGGATGCTGGCCGACCAGATCAAGAGTGGTGTTCCCTATCGCCAGTTGCTGGCCAGCCTGTTCCTGGCCGGCATCCGCAACGTCAACCCTCAGCCACCGGGTTTCAAGTTCCATTGCGTGTTCGTGATCAATGCGGCTCACCAGTTGAGCCTCGACCTGCCCGCCGACCAGCGTCTGTTGCCGTTGTTCTGGGCCCTGGACAATTTCAAGGAGTCCCAGGCCAAGGACATCGACGAGGGAGACTTCAAGCTGGGCCGGGTCCGCGGCAAGTTGCCCGCACCCGAGAACGCTGCCTCGGAGTTGAGTCGGGGGATGATCGAGTGGGACCAGGAGCGTGCCGACCGGGCGATCGTGGCGTTGGTCCGCAGCCGGGGTGCCGGCGAGATCATCGAGATGATGTGGCCGTACGGGTGTCGCGACTACCGCAACATCGGCCACAAGGCGATCTTCGTCGCCAACACCTGGCGGACCCTGCAGACGATCGGCTGGCGGCACGCCGAGCCGGCCCTGAGATCGCTGGTGCTGGGCTTGCTCGACTTCGGCGTCAAGGAGCGGGTCAACAAGTACACCTTCAGCGACCAGACGTTTCTGCCCAACGAGCGTTTTGCCAGGTCGGTGATGAGGCCTGGTGCCGATGGCAAGGTTCCGCCGCGTTGGTCGTCTGAGTGGAACCAGCCGGGAAGCGATCCGGGGCAGGTTTTGGAGCTGCTGGAAAACATGCGGCGACTCGCTCCAGTGGCCTGCTGCGAGTTCGTGGGCCAGCGACTGGGCAAGGGGTCTCTTCGAGCCCAGTCCGGTTGGGACGCGGTGCACCTGATGGCCGGCGAGTTGATGATGCGTCAGCCGGGGATCTACGGGATTCACACGGTCACCTCGGCCAACGCCCT
>Ga0310123_10001507_pt1:0-15000 | contig 19234 bp, 14 predicted proteins | sample CB6_AW_1057_MG_FD_203505 | JGI IMG/M metagenome (GOLD analysis project Ga0310123, IMG submission 203505) | Marine microbial communities from Western Arctic Ocean, Canada - CB6_AW_1057 | ecosystem: Environmental > Aquatic > Marine > Oceanic | place: Canada: Western Arctic Ocean... | reverse complement strand
AGGCTGCTCCCTATCAGATCGCGGCCCTCTCACAATGGGCGGGTTCTGAGCTCGGGTACGAGGTACGGGGTATCTCCGCGCTTCGTGGGGACGGTCTGGAGGAATTATGGGCCGACCTCGTAGAGGCTCTCCCACCGGGTCCGTTTCTTTATCCAAGGGACGAGATCTCCTCGGCGTCCGTGCGTTACTTCGCTGCGGAATTCATACGTGAGACCGTTTTCGAGCAGTTCCGCGAAGAGATTCCCTACTCTGTATTCTCGACGATCGAAGACTTCCGAGAGGATCAGGAGCCCATCTACATTCAGGCCAACCTGTTCGTGGAGCGGAACTCACAGAAGGGAATCCTGGTTGGAGACAAGGGGAAGGCCATCCGCGAGTTGGGTCGAGCGTCTCGAGAGAAGATCCAGGATCTTGTGGATGGGCCCGTGTACCTCGACCTATGGGTGAAGGTGCTTTCGAACTGGCGGCGGAGACGTGGCGATCTCCGCCGGCTCGGATTCCAGGTTCCGGCGGGTGATGATGAAAAGACATAGGCCCTTGTTGCCGGTGCTCTTTATGCTAGTGATGCCGGTTCTGCATGAGGGTGCGCTGGGGCAAACAACCTCTGACGATGCGACGGCCACGGAGGGAGCCCTGTTTCTCCTGCTTCCAGTTGGGGCCCAGGGTGTGTCGGTGGGTCGTGCCATGACCGCCCGTGGGAGCGCAGAATCGGCGTTTTGGAACCCGGCCGGACTGGCTGGTGTGTCGGAGAGTCGCCTGCTGGTCATGCGCGGGGATTACTTAGCCGGGGAAGCGACAGCGCTATCCGGGTTGGTGGTCCGGGATCCTGTCGGCGTCATCGCCCTCTCATATCAACTCCTCGATGGTGGGGATCAGGACCTGACGGACCGGGACGGCAACGTCCGTGGGGCGATCAGCGTGCGGAGTCATGTGGGAATGATCTCCTTTGCCACGTCGTTGACGAGCTGGCTGGATGTGGGATTCAGCGGCAAGCTCATCCGATTCAACTTGAACTGCAGGGGGCAGTGCAACGACGCCGGTGTTCAGTCGACGGGTTGGGCCATAGACCTCGGGGCTCAGATCCAACCGTTTCCCGGTCTTCCGCTTCGATTGGGCGCCATGCTTGCTCACCTCGGCCCCGACTTTCAGGTCGTCAATGCGGAGCAGGCCGATCCACTACCAACGCGGGTGCGCGTGTCGGCTGCTTACGACCTGTTCCAGTACTTCGGCAACGCTGATGCCTTCGATCTCTGGGCGCAGGTAGAAGTCGAGGATCGATGGACGGGTCCGGGGAGGTCTCCGTCGTTCTATGCTGGGACCGAGTTCATCGCAGGGACCGGGAGCCTGATCTCCGTCCGGTCAGGGTACGTTCGCGGCGAAGTGGGTCAGGCGGATGGCTTCGCGGTGGGCGTCGGATTACGGTTCGAGCGCTTCGACCTCGGGCTCGCCAAGAGCCTCGCGGGCTCGATCGCGAGCGAAAGAGAGCCCGTTCACGTTTCCTTCAGCATCGTCTTCTAGAGGTTCTTGGTGTCGGACCGTAGAGTCCCCAAGTCGGTGGTCATCAGTGCAGCTTTATCGTTCCTGCCTATGTCCGGTGCGGCTCAGGTCGTCCCGGCTTGCCCATTCCTCGGTGACCCAACGTTCCCCGATCGCGGCGTCTGTGTAACCACAGAGTCTGTGCGCGCCATCCAAGAGCCGCCATCCCTCACCCCGGGCAAGGCTTTCCTGTACTCCGCACTCCTTCCCGGAGCCAGCCAGAGGAAATTGGGCCAGCGACGCTGGCTGGCGTATGTGGCCGTCGAAGCGATTTCTTGGGTCGTGTTTGGCCGTGCCAGATCTTCGGCGGCGGCTTCGAGAGATCAGTACCGGGATCGCGCCTGGGACGTGGCCAGAACGTTTGGAGAAACGCGTGAAGACGGGGACTTCCCGTATTATGAGACTCTGGCAAAATTTGAATCGTCGGGATCCTTCGATGACGACGCCGCTCTCGAGGGCATTCAACCTCAACTGGACCCTGCCACTTACAACGGCGTCACTTGGCAACTAGCGAGGCAGGTTTTTTTCCCTGATGGACCCGATCCGGCTCCGGGTGACCCCCAGTATGAGGCGGCCCTCGAGTATTATCGAGGCCGCGCCTACGATGAGCGCTTCGAGTGGGACTGGGGAGAGAGGGCTGGAGACTGGGTCGCCTACCAGAGTTTGATCGAGTCCAGCGATGCCGACTTCAGAAGAGCTTCAGAAGTCCTGGGAGTGGTGATCGCCAACCACTTTCTCAGCGGAGTCGACGGGTTCGTCTCGGCTCGACTCCGTGCCGTCTCGAACGTCATCGCCGGAGTGACGCTACGGCTCCAAACGGATCGGACCGAGCGCCGCCTAGGGCTAGTGCTACGGGTACGGCTCTGACGTGGCACGAGGCAAGATCCCAGGGGAAAAGAGGGTACTCGACTACCTCCGGTCCTCGCGCAAGGGTCCGCAAAACGCCAAGGACATCGCGAAGGGGCTCTCCGTCGCGCCCCGAGACTTCCGATCGTTCCGCCAGTCCCTGCAGGAATCGGTCGAGCGCGGGCGAATCTGCCTGATCAAAGGGCGACGATATGCCCTGCCTGACAAGATCAATCGGGTGGTTGGCCGCATCGGATTGACCCGAAAGGGAGATGCCTTCGTGGCGCCCGACAAGGGTGGACAAGAGATCTTCGTGCCGGCCCGAGCCATCGACTCCGCCATGGACGGCGACAAGGTGGTTGTCCGTCTGGAGGGTCAGCCCCAAGGTCGGAACCCCCTCGGATGCGTGATCAAGGTGCTGGAACGTGCTCACGACACCATTGTGGGAGTCTACCATGCGTCCCGGTCTTTTGGAGTCGTCCGGCCGCAGGATCGACGGCTGGGTCGAGAGGTCGTGATCTCCCAGGGGATGGAAGGGGCAGCCTCGGATGGTGACGTCGTCGTGGTGCGAGTCGTCACCTTCGGAAGCGGTAAGATGAACCCCATCGGCCGGGTGGAGACTGTGTTGGGGCGTAGCGATGATCCGGGGGTGGATATCCTTGCGGTCATTCATGGGCACGACCTACCGGTAGCTTTCTCCGGAGAGATCTTGGACGCGGCCCGACAGCGGGTGTCCCAGGCAAGGGGAGTGCCAGGCCGTCACCGTGTCGATCGTCGCGACGTCCACGTCTTCACGATCGATCCAGCCGATGCCAAGGACCATGACGATGCCCTCTCGATTCGGGCCCTCGAGAGCGACCGTTGGGAGGTCGGGATCCACATCGCCGACGTATCTCACTTCGTGAGCGCGGGTGACGCGGTCGATCTCGAAGCGCTGAAGCGGGGGACCAGCGTCTACCTGGTGGATCGGGTACTTCCGATGCTCCCTGAGGTGCTCTCGTCCGATGCGTGCTCGCTATTGCCCGGAGTCGACCGATTCGCCGTGTCGATCTTCGCGGTCGTGAATTCCGCGGGGGACGTGGGCGACACCCGGTTCGAGCGAACGGAAATCCGGAGTCGGCATAAGCTGAGCTATGAAAAAGCTCAGGAGGTGTTGGAGGGGACCTTGTCCTTGGATCAACCGACGGAGTTGGCCCTCCGGGACCTCCGGACCGTCTCTCGTGCCCTTCGCAAGTCTCGAGAACGACGGGGTGCGTTGGATTTCGATCTTCCCGAGGCACGCGTCGTGTTGGGTGAGGGTGGCCGGCCCGTGGACATCCAACCGGTGGAGCGCCTAGAGAGTCACCGCCTCGTTGAGGACTTCATGCTCTTGGCGAATGAGATCGCTGCGGCCGAAGCGACGCAGCATGGGATTCCGGTCCTCTACCGAGTTCACGAGCCGCCGCCGGCCGACCGGATTTCGTATCTACGTCGCTTTCTGTCGCGCTTGGGGCACTCGATGCCCAAGGGCGACATAGGTCCGAAAGCCCTTCAACGAGCGCTAGAGTGGAGCCGAGGGCGGGCGGAGGAAGCCCTCGTTTCAACCCTGGTCCTGAGGTCGATGAGTCGGGCTCGGTACGACGTCAGGAATCTTGGCCACTTTGGTCTCGCCTCCAGAGGCTATACGCACTTCACATCTCCTATCCGCCGGTACCCAGACCTGTTACTGCATCGAGTCCTGACACGTTCGCTGATCGACGGCGAGGCGATTCCACGGAGTTGGGGTGGAGAGGATTTGAAGGCGACTGCGGAACATTGTAGCGTGCGCGAGCGAACAGCCGAGCACGCGGAGCGTGAGAGCGTCGACCTCAAGAAGGCCGAGTACATGCAACGTCATCTGGGAGACGATTTCGTGGGCACCGTTTCCGGTATCACGGCCTTCGGTCTCTTCGTCATGTTAGACGAAGTCTTCGTGGACGGCCTGATCCACGTCAGCAGCATGACGGAGGACTATTACACTTTCGATGTCGATAGGTACACATTGGTAGGGGAACGTTCTCGTCGAGTGTTCCGCCTGGGTGATCGGCTTACCGTACGGATCTCCCGGGTCGACAAAGAGGAACGTTTGATCGACTTTACCCTTGTGGATAAAAAGCGGGATCGCCGTTGACAAGCGCGGAGCGAGGGAAGTAAGCTCGACACCGTCGACCCCAACGTCGGGTGGTATGGTCGCACGCATCATCGTGTATCTGGGACCTCGGCCGGGCAGGTGGTCGGATCTCCTGACCGACTTTTGTGCCGGGCACGAATATCAGCTCGAGGTGCCTGGAGGACCGGCGGGCGGGATACTTCCTTGGAAAGGACCGTCGCGGGAGCATCCGTAGGGTTCCCTTGATGACCCTCTCAGTGGGCGTAGTGACCAACCAAATTCAACCCTTCACCCATACTGCCCAGGTGAGCGAACTGGCGGCCGAGATGAAGACCTACACCAAGTCTCTACCCGGCTCCGTCTACGCGGTGGATCGCCGTCGTCCGCTCCCCGATGATACTGGAAGATCATGACCGTCACAGTGGCCTGCCCATCGTGCAGTTCATCCTTTCCGGTGGATCCGGCTAAAATCCCACCGAACGGGGTGCGTGCGCAGTGTAGCTTCTGCCCGGAGATCTTCGACGTCGACGTACCCGTTTCCGTTGAAGACCCAGTTGCAGCTCCACCCGAGACGGAGGTGGCTGAGAGCGTGGAGCCGGATGTGGTTGAGACTGACTCCGAAAGTGTGGGCGTCGACGTAAGCCTGGACGACGTCATCATTGAGACCGACCTCGTTCCGGAAGCGGATGATGACGCCTCCGACGAGGCGGAGTCGGCGGCTCTCGAGGTGACCGACGAGATGGCATCGGTGGAGGAGCCAGAAACGGCACCGGTGGAAGAGCGGGAAATGGCACCGGCCGAGGAGCCGGAGGCGAGCCCTGGGCCCATACGATTCGGACGGCGTACTCCTGAGGACAAAGCGAAAAGCCTTGCCAGAAGCCTAGTGTCGGACCTGGTCACCTATAACGCCGATAAGCATCGGGAGGCGATGGCGGCGGGTACCTTAGAGGGGGTTTTTCAGGAGAAAATTAAAAAATCCCTCAAGGAATACAAGGAACAGGTAGAGTCCGAGGTCGTCGCGAAGGGCACCTTCTTCAATGACGCCTTGAACTCGATTTTGGCCGAGGGCCAGGAGACGTTCCAGCTGAGCGAATAGGGGAGTCAGTCGGTTGATGGCCCTCCTGGGGTCGGGTATATTTTATACGATCGAGGGGTCGTCTTTGCGGGCGACCCCTCTCGTACGTTTACCTCGAATGAAAGTGGAACTTCGCGCTCATGAACAGAGACGCGCTACAGCGATTGAAGGAACTCTGCGGGCGCATCGACGATCTTCGGGGGTACCTTTGACGTCACTACCAAGGAGACTCGCCTCACCCAGCTCGACAAGGCGATGGCGGGTTCTGGCTTCTGGGATGATCAGGAGGGCGCTCGCGAGGTCATCGACGAATCCAATCGGTTGAAGGGATGGGTCGGACCCTGGACGGAGTTGGACCGGAAATCCGCCGAGTTGACGGAGTTGGGCGAGCTCCTGGAGACGGACGAAGATCCTGAGCTCGAGGCGCAATGGCTCTCGGAGATTGACGATCTCGGTCGGAAGGCGGAAGCCCTGGAGGTCAGGACGATGCTCCAAGGGCCGGACGACCACATGGGTGCCCTTCTCACCATCCATCCGGGTGCGGGTGGCCTGGAATCCCAAGATTGGGCGGAGATGCTCACCCGGATGTATACGAGGTGGGCCGAACGGCATGGGTATCAGGTGAACGTTTTGGATCTTCAGCCCGGGGATGAGGCGGGAATCAAGAGCGCCACGCTGGAGGTCAGCGGCCAAGATGCGTACGGCTACCTTAGGGCTGAGAAAGGAATCCATCGCCTTGTGCGCATCTCGCCTTTCGACGCACAATCTCGACGCCATACGTCCTTCGCCAGCGTATTCGTCTATCCGGACATCGATGACGAGATCGAAGTAGAGATCGATGAATCGGACCTGCGCATCGATACCTACAGGGCCTCAGGCGCGGGTGGCCAGCACGTCAACAAAACGGATTCGGCCGTTCGGATCACGCACGTGCCGACCAAGATCGTGGTCACCTGCCAGCAAGAACGATCCCAGCATAAGAATCGCTCGACGGCGATGAAGATGCTGAAGGCCGCCCTCTATGAGCGAGCGCTCGAGGAGCAGGAGAAAGAAAGGGCTGTCTTGGAATCGACCAAGACCGAGATCGGATGGGGCAATCAGATCCGATCGTATGTCTTCCAACCGTACACGATGGTGAACGATCATCGAACCGAGGTGAAGATCGGGGATGTCAACAAAGTGATGGACGGCGACCTCGATCCCTTCATCGAGGCCTATCTGAAGCAATCCGCTGGCCAGGGTGCCGCCAAGTGAACGGGGAGTGAGCGTGGACGACGAACTGAGTCAGGTTCGGCGTCACCGCCTGGAGAAGCTACAAGCTCTCAGGGATCGTGGCGTGGAGACGTACGCCTATTCGTACGAACGGACCCATCTCGCTCGGGACGCGATCACTCGTTTTGAACAGGATGAGGCGTCCGAAGGCCTGACGGAAGAGGGGCACGGTGCCGAAGTCTCCGTGGCCGGCCGCATCATGAGCTACAGGACGCACGGCAAGAGCGCGTTCGCCCACGTTGAAGACCGCTCGAGTCAGATTCAGATCTACCTTCGAAAGAATATTCTGGGGGATGAGAACTTCGAGGGCCTCGACCTCCTCGATCTCGGTGACTGGATCGGCGCCAAGGGCAAGCTGTTTCGTACACGTACGGGCGAGGTCACGATTCAGGTACGCGAATGGACCTTGCTCTCGAAGTCCTTGAGGCCTCTCCCGCTCGGAAAGACCGAGACAGATGCCGAAACGGGCGAACGTACCACGTTCGGCGGATTCTCTGATATGGAATCGCGATATCGGCAGCGGTACGCGGATCTCGCCGTTCACCCGCAGGTTCGAGAGGTGTTTCGTTCCAGGGCCAAGATCATCACCGAATTGAGGGCCTTTCTCGACGGTGAGGATTTTCTCGAGGTGGAGACGCCGGCGCTGCAGCCGCTCTACGGCGGCGCTTCGGCCCGCCCGTTCGTGACGCATCACCGAGTCCTCGACCGGACCCTATACCTGCGCATCGCCGACGAGCTGTACCTGAAGCGGCTCATCGTCGGCGGCCTGGGGCGCGTGTATGAAATCTCCAAGGATTTCCGAAACGAAGGGATCGATCGTTTTCACAACCCCGAGTTTACGATGCTCGAGTTTTATCGCGCGTTTATCGACTACCAGGGGCTCATGGACTTCACGGAGTCGATGCTCACGCATGTCGTAGGAGCGGTTACCGGAGGAATGGAGATCGTGTATCAAGGGACAGCGATCGACTTTTCGCCTCCCTACGACCGCCTACCGATGCTGGATGCGCTCTCGCAGGCTCTCGAGAAAGACGTGCGAACCCTGTCTGTCGCAGACCTACGAGGGAGTGCGGAAGCCCTCGATCTTCCGGAGGTCGAGGGAGCCGGTTGGGGCAAGCTCGTAGACAAGCTCTTCGGCGAGCTCGTACAGCCCGGCCTCGTGCAGCCGACCTTTGTGACGGATCATCCCAAAGAGATCAGCCCCTTGGCAAAGCGGCATCGCGAAGATCCGGAGTTGACCGAACGGTTCGAGCTGTTCGTGGCGGGGGAGGAGATCGCCAACGCTTTTTCCGAGCTCAACGATCCGCTGGATCAGAGAGAGCGCTTCGAGGAACAGACGCGCCTGAAAGCTGAAGGGGACGACGAGACGCACCCGATCGACGAGGACTATCTGCGGGCCCTCGAATACGGGATGCCGCCGACCGGAGGTCTGGGCATGGGGATAGACCGACTGACCATGCTTTTGACCGATCAAGCCTCCATCAGAGACGTGATCCTCTTCCCGATTCTTCGAGAAGAATGATGCCCCACGGATCCACTTCGAACGGATTGGCGTGGTACATCGCGCGACGCTACCTGTCGTCGACACGGGGCGGGCGGCTTCTGTCGTTGATCACCTGGATCGCTTTGGGCGGTGTGACCGTCGGCGTCGCGGCGCTGGTCATCGTGATCGGAGTCATGACGGGCATGCAGGAAGACCTCATGTCGAAGATCCTCGAGACTTCTCCCCATGTGCTCGTCCAGCAGCAGGGAAGCAGTCTCCGTATGGACGACTGGCCTACGGTGGCGGCTCGAGTGCGGGAGATCGACGGGGTCGTAGCGGTGGCACCATTCGTTCTTACACAGGTCAGCGTCCTGCGAGGGGCGTATGCCCAGCCGGCCGATATGTACGGCGTCGCTCTCGATGTGGAGGGACCCGCCGTTACCGACATGGAGTCTCGCATCCAAGAGGGCATCCATGATCTCGGCGAGACCGCGTCGGGCCTCCCTCCCGTGCTGCTGGGGACCCGACTGGCTGCGCGCATGCAGGTGTTTTCGGGCGATACGCTGACCATTATCGCCTTCGAGAACCTCACGGTAGACATCATGGGACTGCCCACGCCCAGCATGCGTCAGTACGAGATGACCGGCACGTTCAGCACCGGGATGTACGACTACGACGTCAAGAACATCTACGTACCGCTCGCTGCTTCTCAGGAACAACTCGGTATTCTCGATGGGAATCGCGTGGGTGCGCTCGGCGTCCGCACGCTCGATGCGGATCAGGCGGGGCAGATCGCGGACCAGATTCAGGAGCGACTGGGATTCGAGTTCGTGGCCGTCAGCTGGAGCACGACGAACGGGGCGCTGTTCTCCGCCTTGGAGTTGGAGAAACTCGCCATGGGCCTGATCCTCTTCTTGATCGTGGTGGTGGCGGCGTTCAACATCGTCAGTACTCTGGTGATGGTGGTCGTGGACCGAACGCGAGAAATCGGAATCCTGAAGTCGATGGGTATGGCCGATGGCATGATCCGGCGGATTTTCACGCTTCAGGGCTTTTGGATCGGTGGCTTCGGGACGGTCCTCGGAACGATTATCGGTCTCGTTCTCGCGTGGGTGTTGGGGACATTCGAGATCATCCCGATCCCTCCGGAGGTTTACTTCGTGGACCGTTTGCCGGTTTCCGTACGTGCGGTCGACGTTCTCAAGATCACGTCGTTGAGCATCGCCATCGCCTTCCTCGCTACGATCTATCCAGCGCTGCAGGCGTCACGGCTCCAACCTGTGGATGCGATTCGACATGAATGAACCCGGTTCTGTCGCGATCGAGGCAAGTGGGCTGAGCAAGAGCTTTGTGGGCGGAGACGGTGCCGAACTCAAGGTTTTGGTGGGGGTAGAGTTAGAAGTGGGGTGGGGAGAGGCCGTGGCCGTCGTCGGGAGTAGTGGGGCGGGGAAGTCGACCCTCCTCCATCTCCTCGGAGCGCTCGATACTCCGGCCTCCGGCGAGGTGTCGCTGGCTGGTACAAAGGTATCCGACGCGAACTCCGACGATCTTGCTCGGATCAGAAACGCCTCTGTCGGGTTCGTCTTTCAGTTCCACCACCTCCTTCGTGAGTTTACGGCGCTGGAAAACGTGATGATGCCTTGTCAAATAGCTGGTCGAAGCTCGGACTTCGCGGAGGCCCGCGGGCGAGAGCTTCTCAGCTTAGTGGGCCTCGAACGACGGATGGATCACCGGCCTTCCCAGCTCTCGGGTGGGGAGCAACAGAGGGTTGCCGTGGCACGGGCACTTTCGAATAAACCCCCCGTCCTTCTGGCGGACGAGCCGTCGGGGAATTTGGACGCGCAAACCAGTGAAGAATTGCACGATCTGCTTTTTCGTCTGAAAGAGAGTCAGGGCCTGGCGATGGTGCTCGTGACGCACAATCAGGAGTTGGCCCGCCGGGCCGATCGAATTCTGGAGCTGAGGGAAGGACGGCTCCACGAGACCCCTGGGGTGTGACGGTCCATGGAAGGCAAGGAACCCAAGGAACTTTGTGACTCCTGCGGTGCCGCGGATGCTGTGGTCCACCTGACGCAGATCGAGCACAACGAGATGAAGATATCCCACCTGTGCGAGAAGTGCGCGGCGGCCAAGGGTGTCGAGGAAACTGACGAAGCGGTGAACTTCCCACTGACCGGGTTTCTCGCCCAACTCGGGGACGCCGCTGCTGCACCCGAAGCCGTTGAGTCCTTTGGCTCGTGCTCATTCTGCGGGCTCACCTTCAATGACTTCCGGGACGCCGGCCGACTGGGTTGCCCACACTGCTATACGACGTTCGAGGCGTACCTGAGGGGGCTGCTCAGGCGAGTGCACGGAAGTACCCAGCACGTGGGAAAGGTGTACCTTCCCCCAGATCCGTCGGCGTCGGACTTCGAGAAGCAGCTCGAAGTACTACGCCACAAGCTTCAGCGAGCGATCGACTCGGAAGACTTCGAGCGAGCTGCGAGCATCCGGGACAAGATTCGCGGGATGGAACCTGCGGGAGCCGGAGAAAACTGACCATGTCCGACTTTCACACGCTTCCCGACTACGGGCTGGGCTGGCTCGATGCGAGTGGCGACCACGCGAGTGTGGTTCTCTCTACGCGCGTGCGGCTGGCGCGCAACCTCCAAGGGCACGCCTTCGGACCTAGGGCTCGTGTCAACGATCGAGAGGCCGTGCTCGAACAGACCAAGCGGGCGACCGAGAAGATAGAATCTCTGGGCGGATCGACGCTTTTGGAACTCCAGGAGATGGATCATCGAAGTCGACGCATTCTCCACGAGAGAAGGCTCGCGTCCCGTGAGTTGCTCGGGGACGTAAAGGTCGGTCCGGCTCGTGGAGCTGCTGTTCTGCTCGCCGCCCAGGATCCCCTCAGCGTCATGGTCAATGAGGAGGATCACCTACGCATTCAGAGCCTGGTTTCGGGCCTGCGGCTCAAGGACGCCTGGAACCTGGTGGATCGCTTGGATGAGGAATTGGGTCAGGAGCTTCCGTTCGCATATCATCATGAATTCGGTTTCTTGACGAGCTGTCCTACCAACGTAGGTACCGGTCTTCGGGCGTCGGTGCTCGTGCACCTTCCCGGCCTGGTGTTGACCAAGGAAATCGGCAAGGTGCTACAGGGACTCAGTCAGGTCGGCCTCACGTTCCGAGGCCTGTATGGCGAGGGATCCGAGGTCGTCGGAAACTTCTTTCAGGTGTCCAACCAGACGACACTAGGGAAGAGCGAGGAGGATCTCGCGGAGCATCTCGACAAGATTGTTCGCCAGGTGATCCAGTATGAGGGCCAGGCTCGGCAGGTGCTCCTCCGGGACGCGCCGCAGGTGACGGAGGACAAGATCTGGCGGGCGTACGGTCTTTTGCGTTACGCCAGATCGCTTTCTTTCGACGAACTAATGAACCTGCTGTCGGGGATCCGCCTTGGCGTAGGGCTGAAACTCTTACCTGAATTGCGTGTATACACGCTGAACAAGCTTATGATATATACACAAACTGCTCATCTTGAGCAGGCGGCTGGGAGGGACCTCCCGCCGGCGGAGTGCGATGCTCATCGGGCAGCCTACGTAAGGCAAATTCTTACGACCGAAGGGGCCTCGGGCTCAGTCGAGGGTCAGACCCGTGCGGACGAAGGGTAGACGACTGACACGATGAATTACAATTTTACAGATCGCGTTCGAAAAGTGTTGGCGATGGCACGAGAAGAGGCCATCCGCCTGCAGCACGACTACGTCGGCACCGAGCACATCCTTTTGGGCCTCATTCGAGAGGGCGAAGGGGTGGCCGCTGCAGTACTCACCAATCTGAATATCGATCTCGACCAGATCCACGAGCAGGTGGAAGAGTCGGTCAAGAAGGGGAAAGCCACTATCGCTCCCGGTGAGCTACCCTACACGTCGCGAGCCAAGAAAGTACTCGAGTTCGCGATGGCAGAAGCGCGCGAGTTGAATCACTCGTACGTCGGAACCGAACATCTGCTACTAGGACTGCTTCGAGAAGAGAAGGGGATCGCGGCCCAGGTTCTGAACACGTTGGGTGTGAGCATGGAGGAAGCACGGGCCGAGACCCTGCAGGTCCTCGGTTCAGAGGAGCCCTCTCAGCCGGCGGGGATTGGGGGCGGCGCGTCGGCGCCGGAGACCGTCAAGGGTGACAAGAAGTCGAAGTCCAAGACACCGGCGCTGGACCACTTTTGCCGTGACCTTACGGATCTGGCGCGGCAAGGGAAGTTGGACCCGACCATCGGTCGGCGGACCGAGATCGAACGAGTGGTCGAGATCCTGTGCCGTCGAAAGAAGAACAATCCGGTGCTCATCGGCGAACCTGGAGTGGGGAAGACGGCGATCGTGGAGGGGCTTGCACAGCTCATCTCCCGTAACGACGTAACCGATGCCCTGAAGGATCATCGTGTGTTGGCTCTCGATATGGCGGCGGTGATCGCTGGCACGAAGTATCGCGGCCAATTCGAGGAGCGTCTCAAGGCCGTCATGAACGAGATCTCCCAGGATAAGAGGGTCGTGCTCTTCATCGATGAGCTCCATACGCTGGTCGGGGCGGGCGCAGCGGAGGGGGCGATCGACGCGTCCAACATGCTGAAACCCTCGTTGTCCCGGGGGGAGTTGCAGTGCATCGGCGCCTCGACCCTCAACGAGTACCGCAAGTACATTGAGAAGGATGGAGCACTGGAGCGACGTTTTCAGCCAGTAATCGTCGATCCGCCCACCGTCGACGAGACGGTTGAGATCCTGCAAGGTCTTCGAAAGCACTATGAAGACCACCATCGGATCGTGATCCCGGACGAGGCTTTGCGGTACGCCGCCAAGCTCTCGGATCGCTACATCACGGACCGATTCCTCCCGGACAAGGCGATCGACGTTATCGATGAGGCGGGCGCCCGCGCCCGCATCGCGGCACAGGTGCCGCCACCGCAGGTCGAGGAGTTGAAGGAACAACTGGGTGAGATCGCCGACCGGAAGGAAGAAGCGATTCGGGACCAAGATTTCGAACGGGCCGCCGAGCTCCGAGACGAGGAAAGGGAGGTGCAGGAGAAGATCCGAGCGGAACAGGAAGCTTGGGAGGACGAGAGAAGGCGGCACCGGCCTGAGATCGAAGCCGAGGAGGTGGCGTTCATCGTGAGTCGCTGGACCGGAGTCCCTGTGACGAGGTTACAGCAGGCCGAGACCGACCGTCTCGTGCACATGGAGGACGAGCTACACCAGCGTGTCGTGGGTCAGGACGTCGCGATCACGGCCATCGCCAAGGCTATCAGAAGGAGCCGAGCCGGCTTGAAGGACCCGCATCGGCCGATCGGGTCGTTCATCTTCTCCGGCCCGACCGGTGTGGGTAAGACGGAGTTGGCCCGTGCGCTCGCCGAGTTCTTATTCGCCGACCAGGAGGCACTGATCCGTGTCGATATGAGTGAGTACATGGAGAAATTCTCAGTGTCGCGACTGATCGGCGCCCCTCCTGGATATGTGGGATATGAGGATTCGGGTGCGCTGACGAAGGCGGTTCGGCAGCGGCCCTATTCGGTGGTACTTCTCGACGAGATCGAAAAGGCACACCCGGACGTGTTCAACATTCTTCTGCAGGTGTTGGATGAAGGACATCTCACCGACAACTACGGGCGCGTAATCGACTTCAAGAACACCGTGCTCATCATGACGTCCAACCTCGGCGCTCGGGACATCTCGAAGGGTGGAAGTCTTGGCTTCCACGATGGCGATGCTCAGTCGTCCTACGAGGTCATGCAGGCGAAAGTGCGTGAGGAGATCGAACGGGCGTTCAATCCGGAATTCCTGAACCGATTGGACGAGACGATCGTTTTCCATACGCTCGATCGGGAAGAGATCGGGCAAATCGTTCACATCCTCATGAAGGACATCGAGGCTCGCTTGGCGGAGGAGGATCTGACACTCTCTCTGTCGACGGCCGCTACTGACCTGCTCGTCGAGAAGGGGTACGACGCGAGATTCGGTGCCCGCCCGCTCCGCCGGGCGATCCAGCGTTATCTCGAGGATCCGTTGTCGGAGAAGATCCTTCTCGCGGAGTTCACGGCGGGAGACGAGATCGTGGTTGATGTCGACGGGGACGGGGAGGAACTCACGATGGCTGTCGCTTCTCAGACGAAGACCTGAGATCAGGGATGGGACGCGTGTTTCGTTACATCGATAGTCCCGCGAGGCTGCTCACCTTGATCGTGGCCCTGGCTGCAGTGGTGATGACCCCTTCTGCCGCCTCCGCTCAGGATCAGCCACAAATCGCGGGCGGTCCCATCGCCATCGATTCCATCGCCGTCGTCGGTAACGCCCGGCAGTCCGACATGGCGATCATCTTGCTCAGCGAGCTCACTGGCGACGCTACGTACACGATTTTCGACATCCGGAAGGCGGCCAAGGCGTTGTGGGCGACCGGCCAATTCCGTGACATCACGGCTCACGTCGAAGGTACCGTCGGGGATCGCGTGACTCTGATTTGGGAGGTGGACGAGCGGGATATTCTGCGGAATGTGGTCATCACGGGGTTGGAAAACGCAAATCCTGGCGAAGTACGCGACACGACCGGCCTCCGACCTGGGCGTCCTTACTCTCCTGCCGTAGTAGAACGGGCGAAAGTGTTCATTCGCCAAGAGCTCGCGGCGAAGGG
>Ga0310123_10001506_pt1 | contig 19241 bp, 13 predicted proteins | sample CB6_AW_1057_MG_FD_203505 | JGI IMG/M metagenome (GOLD analysis project Ga0310123, IMG submission 203505) | Marine microbial communities from Western Arctic Ocean, Canada - CB6_AW_1057 | ecosystem: Environmental > Aquatic > Marine > Oceanic | place: Canada: Western Arctic Ocean | collected... | reverse complement strand
GTGGTCTCGAGCGGGAGTTCCGGCACCGGCGACGGCGGCGGAAGCACGGGGATCGTGCAGTTGACCAGCAACCAGGTCAACGCACAGGCCACGTACGACGAGCAAGCCACCCAGAAGACGACCCGCCAGCCGTGCACGTCGGAGATGTACCCGTACACGGCAGGAATCCCCATGACGATCGCGCTGGCCACCGAGTTGTTGAAAGCGAACACCGACGCCGTTGCTCGACCGCCGATGTCGGTGATCGTCCCCCACCGCGACGTCAGGCTGATGTCGGCAAACAGCTTGACGACAAACAGCATGCCGCAGAAGACGTAGGGATCCTCGTAGAAGAAGACGATGCCGATCGCCAGCGTGATCGCAGCCAGGAACTTGCCGGCGAAGCCGACCAGGCTGCGGACCCAGCGACGGCTGCCGGTCAGGCGGATCAGCCAGTCGCTGAGATACCCGCCGACGATTCCACCGGTGGCGCCACCCAGCAGAGGCAGGGCGGAATAGATGCCCATCTCCTTGTACTTCAGCTGGTACTCGACAACCAGGAACAGGGGGATCCAGTGCGAGTAGATGTGGTCGGCGATCGAACTGAAGGTCGAAGCGGCATTGACCGCGACCAGGTTGAGTATCGAACGACGGTCCATCTGGGACACCAGTTCGCGAAGCTTCAGGGGCTTTTCCTGGTCCTGCTGCGAATCACCGGCAACAAGGTCTTTCTCGGCCTTGTTCACCCAGGGGTGTTCGGCCGGGGAATTGCGGAACAGGGCCAGGAAGGCCAGCCCGTGAGTCACCCCGACACCTGCCAGGATGTACAGTGCCAGCTGCCACTTGATCCCCATGATCCCGATCATCACCGTCATCAGCAGCAGGTTGGCCGACAGGCCGCCCAGGCGACCGGCCGCCACGCCGATCCAGCCCTGGACGGTGGTCCGGACACTCACCGGGACCCACGACCGGATCAGGCGACCGACCAGGGAAAACACGCCCGCCTGGCCGGCACCCAGCATGGCCCGAGCGGCATAAAGGACCGGCTGATTCGGCGCCCAGGCGTGCATCGCCAGCGACACCGACCAGAGCAGGATCAACCCGCCCAGCAACCAGTGCACGCCCGCCACGTCTCCCCACAACCCGATCGGAAACTGCACCGAGAAGTAGGTCAGCCCGAACAGCGTGTCCATCACACCCAGTTCGGTGTTGCTGACCCCCAGTTCATCCTTCAGGAACGGCTTGATCAGCGCGAACGAGTAGCGATGCAGGTACAACAACCAACTGGTGCCGAAGCCCAGCATGAAGACCATGTAGCGGACTCGAGTCGGAGAATCCGTCGCCGACCGATCAAACGGTCTCATCGCCACCGGTCACCTCGAGCTTCTTCGTGCAGTCGATGAATAGCCAGGACAGCGACGAGATGAGGTAGATCACGCCGAGGCAGATGAACAGCGCATTCCATCCCGAGCCGTAGTCACGATAGTCGTAATCGAGCGTGATCTGCGATGCGACCGGCTCGCGCGACCAGACCAGGCTGATGCGACCACGGGTGGCGTCGAATCGGCAGAGGTTGGGCCGAAGTCCCTCGGGAGACGGTTCGCCGTCGATGGCCGACACGAACGCGTTTTCAGATGTCACCCGAAACTGCCAGTCCACTCCATCGTCGGTCGTCAGTCGCCCACTTGACGCCGCGGCCACCAGATTCTTCTGTGCTGTGTCTTCAAACGCGACCCGCCAAATGTCCAATCGCTCGTCATGACTCTTGGCGGTCATCGGTATCGAAGCCAATGTCTCGGACTCGACCGTCACCTGCTGGCTGTACCAGAGAATGATGCCGCCCATGATCGGTCCGGCCAGGAAACCTGCGATGCTGCCAATGGTGTTGACCGAGGCGAACACGCTGGCGGAGTTTCGACCTGCCAGGTCGGTGACCGTGCCCCAGACGGTCGGTTGGCTCCAATCACCAAAGAACTTGACCAGGAAAAAGCAACTGACAATCAGAACGGCCGAATCGAAGCCGAGGCTGGTGAACATGAAGACAGTCGCCAGCAGTTTTCCGATCATCCCGATCCAGCTCCGCGACCAGCGGCGACTCCGCCCATTGGCAATCAACCGGTTCTGGAGCGTCCCGCCCAACATGCCACCAATTGCTCCACCAACCAGCGGAAGAGCAGCCATCCAACCGGCCGACTTCACATCGGCGCCCTTGACGACCAGCAGGAACAATGGAATCCAGTTGGTGTAGATGTTGTCGGCAAACGCACTGGTGAACTGCTGGACGTAGAAAACCCACATGTTGCCACTTCGCAACAACTGGCCCCATTTCAAACGAGTGCCGGTCGCATCCATCATCTCCGGATCGTCCCCGGTCACCAGATCCACCTCGGCCTGATTCGCCCACGGGTGGTCCTCGGGGCGGTTGCGAAACAGGAAGATGAACACGAATCCGAAGAGAATGCCGATGGCCATCAGTGCCAGCAGCGATTGCCGCCAGGTGAGTTCCAGCCATCCCATCAAGACGGTGCCGAACAGCACAAACGAAACCGCCCCGCCACCTCGACCGAAGAATGTGGCAATCCAACCCTGTACCGACGTTCTTGTCGACAGCGGAAACCAGAGCTTGCTGATCTTGTTGAGAGTCGGATAACAACCGGCTTGACCCGCCCCAAACATCAACCTCGCAAGAACCATCGTCGTGTAGCCACCGGCCAGCGCCACCAACCCCATCGACAGCGACCAGACCAGGATGATCGATCCCAACAGTCCATGAGGACCGAACCAGTCACAGAGAATCCCCGAGGGAATCTGGCCGAATCCATAGGAGACGGCGAACAGGCTGTCGAGCCACCCAAGCTGCACTTCTGACCAGCCGAACTCGTCGCGGATGTCGGCCTTGATGAAGCCCCACGAGTAGCGATGCAGGTAGAGAACAAACGACGAGCCGCAGGCCAGGGCAAAGACCAGCCACCGCACCCGGGTCGGTTTCTCACCAACGGGCCCGGCAAGAGAGTCGGACGGAGAAATTGACATCAGGAAACCCGACAGGGAGAAAGACGAAGCGGCCGCACTGTCGGTCTTCCTCAACCCGATTGCAAGTCTCTCACCAACGCTCGACCGGACCGTTGGGCACCTTGACCAGCGCCGTGGCGACATCTCCCTGCCGTGTCCCGTGCCGTCGGCGAACCTGCTCGACAATCTCGTCGAACTCGTCCAACGACTCGAACCGCCGCAGCCGGTCCTCCAGGTCCTCGGGAATCCCCAGCCGGACGCCATACCACGCGGCGAACTTGCGGAACATCAGACAGCTGTACTCCTGGTGCTGCTCGACCATCAAGCCGAAGTGCCGCACCAGGAACGCGATCTGGTCCTCAGCCGACGGCTCCCACGCAGACTGCTCACCGCCCACCGCCCGCCGGATGCGGACAAACAGCCATGGGTCCAGCATCGCTCCCCGGCCGATCGCCACCGCGGCACAACCGGTCGCAGCTCGCATCGCAAATGCGTCGTCTGCCGATCGCACGTCTCCGTTACCCACCACCGGGATCGACTCGACCGCCTCCACCGTCCGACGGATCCCCTCGTGATCCACCTCGCCACCGAACCCCTGCGAGCGAGTCCGGCCGTGGATCGTGATCGCCGCGGCACCTTCCTGCTCGAAGGCCCGGGCCAATGCCGGAGCGGTGAGCTGGTCGCGGTCCCAACCCAGCCGCATCTTGACCGTCACCGGCACGTCGACCGCCGAGACAACTCGTGAGACCGTCTCGCATGCCCCCTCGGTGTCGCACATCAAACGAGCCCCTCCGCCCTGGCTGTTCACCTTCGCCATCGGGCAGCCCATGTTGATGTCGATCCCCTCGTAGCCCCGCTCGGCCAGCCACACCGCCGCCTCCACCAGCTCGCTGACACGACCACCAAAAATCTGTATCGACAGCGGCCGGTCCTCCGCTGACGTCTCGATCAGCTCCATCGCCCGCTTCCGACCCGACAACAGGGTCGTGGCCTGGACCAGGTCGGTCGTCGCCAGGCCCACGCCACCCAGTTCCCGGATCACGCGGCGGAAGGCCAGGTGAGTGTATCCGGCCAACGGAGCCAGAAAATACCGCGACGGCAAACGCCGACGACCGACCTCGATGGTCGAATCGTCGTCGATCACCGGTGGCACCGACTGCCGCTCTTTGGACGTGACCGTTTCAATCGACATCGATTCCCAACTCGCTCAACATCTCCGCAAGCACCTCAATCGGCAGACCCACCACGTTGCTCGTGCTCCCCTCAACCCGCTCGATCACCTCACCGGCCAGGCCCTGGATCGCATAACCCCCGGCCTTGCCCACCGACTCGCCACTCGACAGGTAACACTCCACCCACTCGGACCCCACCGCCCGAAACGTCACTCTCGATTCTACCACCCGCTCCGACACGCGTCCCGAACCACTGACAATACACACCGCCGTGGCGGCCGTGTGAGTCTGCCCCAGGTAGTACCTGGCGAACCAGTCGCGGACCTCCTGCTGCCAATCCACTTCTCGAGGCTGGCCAAGCACACACGGTGTTCCGTCGGGCTCGGTGACGACGATCACCGTGTCGGCACAGATCACAGCCGCAATGCCCGTGGCACGCCGCTGAGCCCCCAGCTGCAGCCGCACGTCGTCGGCCTTGGCCCGAGCGATTTGCTGCAAGCGGAGGTGAATCGAGTCGAGGTCGCAGGTGTCGACGAAATCCGGCTCGTCACCGGAACTGGGTGGCAGGACCTCGATCCGGTCCTCGCCGATCAGCCCGGCCAGCAATTCGTGCCGGCGGGGCGACCGACTGCCCAGCACGATTTTTACACCCGGTGTCCTCGCCGTGGCCCGCCTCTCGAGATTCACTTCGACGACTCGAGCAGCGGGCCGAGCACCTTCGCAAACGCCGCGGCCTGCCGCATGAACCCGAGATCGTTGGGGTGAGAACTGTCGACGGTCCCCTCGCCGTCGTCGCCCAGCAGGTCCGCACCAGGCAGATAGTGCAGCCCGGCAACACCGTCTCGCTGCAGCTTCTGATACTCCTCGGTCAGAGCCTTGCGGCTGCTGTCGTTGCGCTCTTTCTTGCTCGTCACCAGGAACGAATCGGCATAGCTGCGGTCCTCGACCAGCACGATCGGCGTCCCCGGACGCGTCTTCCTGAGCCGACGGACGAACGGCCCGACCCGCTTGCTCACCTCGGCGGCCCGCATGTTCGGCAGGCAATCCAGTACGTACACCGCCGGATCGAGTTGCGCAAGTAACTCGGCCAGCTCGATTTCCATTCGACCGTTGCCCGAAAAGCCAAGGTTGATCACCGGGCGTTTGTAGCGGCGGCCCAGCATTGCCGGGTGAGTCATTCCCGGCCGCGAGGCACAGGCGCCGTGAGTGATCGAGGTGCCGTAGAAGAGGATCGGCCTGGCGTGAGTCCTGGGGCGAGACGGTGCCTTGTCGATCGTCTTCCCTTCAGGAACTCCCAGTTCCACCGACGTCACTCCGTTGTAAAGCGGAAGGTACAACATGTATTCGCGACTGCCGGCGGGGATCCCCGTGACCAGCCGCACCGAATTGGTCGGCGTACGGGTCGGGAAGCCGCAGGCCAGCCATCGCCACCGGCCCTTGCCGTCGCGGACGTACAGGTCGATACCACTGACGCCCGTCGCCGCCATGTGCGGCAACGCCAAACGAGCACGACGCAGAGTCCAGCGTGCGTGCAGCGTGGTTGCGGAGGTGACAAACCGAACACTCATGCCCGCTGAGTCCTGGCTCAGGCTCCACACCGGCGGTCGGACCAGCTTCTCGGCCGACGCCGGCAACCGGTCAAAATACGACTTGGTCTTCTCGAACCCCCGGCCCTCGACTCCCAGGGTGCGAATGTCGGTCCAACCGATCTCCTGGGCGGTGACCGCGGTTGAGAGCACCGAAAGGACGAGACCGACGGCGAGTGTGCGGGGGATGTGTGTCATGAGGTGTCTCGAAAGTGGAGTGGGGACGGTGCCATGATAGCCGCCGGGGTCCAGGACATCAGGTTCCAGTGGCGAGCAGGTCCACACGCTCGATTCGCATTCGATCCACGACCTCCATACGATAGCCGTCGCACAGGCTCAATTTCTTGAAGCTCTCGGAGACGATCGATGTCACGCACGGTACTGCTGGCAACTGCGATGCTGGCCACGACGGCCGCCCCGTCACTGGCACAAACCGAAAAGCCCGCAGCCCAGAAACTCGACGGCCTGATCAGCTGGGTCTATGACTACGAGCAGGGCCGCCGGCTGGCCAAGCGAACCGGCAAGCCAATGTTCGTCGTCTTCCGATGCGAACGCTGAGAGGCCTGCAACGACTTTGACGGGCAGGTTGTCCGTCGTGACCCCCAGGTGGGACAGCTGTCCCGCCAGTTCGTCTGTGTCCGCGTCCAGTCGATGAACGGCATCAACCTGAACCTGTTCCAGTTCGAGTTCGACCTGACCTGGATGTCGTTCTTCATGGACGCAAAGAACCGCATCTACACGCGGTACGGCGGCCGCGACGACTCGTCTCCAGAATCGCATCTCAACCGCGATTCGCTGCTGGCGACGATGCGGTCGGCGTTGGCACTGCACAAGCTGCAGGACGTGTTGACGAGCCGGCTCGAACCGACGGGCCGGACCGTCCGCACCCCCGAGCAGATTCCGACGATGCGGGCGATGTTGGCCAAGCGGAAGAACAAGTGCATCCACTGCCACGACGTGAAGGTCGCCCGACTGAAGCACCTCCGCAACCAGGACAAGCTCAAGCGGCACATGGTCTTCACCTACCCGACCTCCGCGAACCTGGGGATCACACTCGATCCCGGCGAGCAGTCGTTGGTTCGCACGGTCCAATCGCGTTCCCCGGCCGCCAGGGCGGGGGTCCGGGTCGGCGACCGGATCGTCAAGGCCGAGGATCACCGCGTGCTGACTCTCGGTGACCTGTCACGAGTGCTCGAAGAGACCCCAGCCGCCGGGCGGTTGGCTCTTCAAGTGCAACGCAACGGCCAGGTCATTCCGGTGCGACTCGAGTTGGCCAACGGCTGGAGGCAATCGAAAGATCCGAGTTGGCGCGAGTCGCTGCACATGGTCGGACCCAACTGCGGGCTCTGGGGCCGCAAGCTCAACGCCAACGAGCGACGTCGACTGAAGCTCACCTCCGACAAGCTCGCTCTAAAGGTGACCTTCATCTGGGGTCCACACACCCGGAAGGCGGGGATCCGGGTGGGAGACGTTATCGTGAGTCTCGACGGCCAGACCCGCGACATGACCATCAAGCAGCTTCACGCACACCCGACGCTCAACCGCAACTGGGGCGACACAATCCCAGTCGTGCTCCGACGAGCTGGCCGCGACGTGACCGTCAGGATGACGTTCCCCAAGGGACCGCCTGATTAAAAGGGGACTGGCGCTGCTCTGGTCGCCTCCCACTGAATCAATACAATGCGTGCCTGATCTTCAGGCGGGAACCAGGCTGCACCAGGCGGACACGGACCATGAGCGGACGGCGGATCCTGGTGACCGCGGCGTTGCCCTACGCCAATGGGCACATCCACATCGGCCACCTGGTCGAGTACATCCAGACCGACATCTGGGTCCGCTTTCAGAAACTCCGCGGACACCGCTGCATCTACCTGTGTGCCGACGACACCCACGGCACCGCGATCATGATCCGAGCCCGCCAGGAGGGTCGGAGCGAAACCGAGCTGATCGGTGAGATGCAACTGGCTCACGTCCGTGACTTCTCGGGCTTCGACATCGAGTTCGACAACTACGGCAGCACCAACAGCGACGAAAACCGCTCGCAGTGCGCCGAGATCTGGCAGGCACTCCGCGACGCCGACCTCGTTCACCAGCAGCAGGTCACCCAACTGTTCGACCCGGTCGAGGGCACATTCCTGGCCGACCGGTTCGTCCGAGGCACCTGCCCGAAGTGTGCGGCGCCCGAGCAGTTCGGCGACAGCTGCGATGCGTGCCTGGCCAACTTCAGCACCACCGACCTGCTCAACCCCCGCAGTACACTCTCGGGAGCCACCCCCGAAATCCGCACCGCCGATCACCTGTTCGTCCGCATCGAACAGCTCCATGAGTTCCTCGAGGAATGGACCCAGTCGGGTGAGCATCTGCAGCCGGAGGTCGCCAACTACCTCAAGGGTCACTTCCTGTGTGATGAACTCCGCGACTGGGACGTCTCGAGACCCGAACCGTACTTCGGCTTCGAGATTTCCGACGCGCCGGGTCACTACTGGTACGTCTGGTTTGATGCCCCGATCGGCTACATGGCCTCGACCCGCCAGTGGTGCCAGGCCCACGGCGAGGACTTTGACACGTGGTGGCGTGACGCCGGGACCGAGGTGCACCACTTCATCGGCAAGGACATCACCTACTTCCACACGCTGTTCTGGCCGGCAATGCTCAAGACCGCCGGGTTCAACCTGCCGACCAAGGTGCACATCCACGGCTTCCTGACCGTCGACGGACGGAAGATGTCCAAGTCCGAAGGCACCTTCGTCCAGGCCTCGACCTACCTCGAACATCTCAACCCAGCCTGGCTGCGGTACTACTACGCCGCCAAGCTCGGGCCCCGCCTCGATGACCTCGACCTCAACCTCGACGAGTTCGCCACCAGGATCAATTCCGACCTGGTCGGCAAGGTGGTCAACCTGGCCAGCCGTACCGCCAAGTTCATAGCCGGGCAGGAGACCGCCGCGGCGTACCCTGACGACGGAGGACTGTTTGCCAACGCGGCCGCGGCGGGAGATCGGATCGCGGCGGCCTACGAGGCGTGCGACTTCAACTCGGCGATGAGGGAAGTGATGGCGCTGGCCGACGCGGCCAACAAGTTCGTCGAAGACGCTGCACCCTGGGTACTCAAGAAAGACTCCGACCGGCAGGCCGAACTCCTGGACGTCTGCAGCATCGCACTGAACCTGTTCCGACAACTGGCCATCTACCTCGCACCCGTCCTGCCCCGGTTGGCCGAACAGACCGGCGAATTGCTCAACAACCCGATCACCGCCTGGGACCAGTCCCAGGCCCCCCTGGCAGGGACTCCCGTCGAAGAATTCCGGCACATGATGCAACGAGTCGACCCCAAGCAGGTACAAGCCATGATCGATGACAGCAAGGAAGCGCCGCAGTTGAACACCGAACCCGAAGAGGAGACTTCGGAACAGACGCCCGAACCGGAAGCGGCTGCCGAGGAGACGGCGGTTGAAGAACCCTCGGCCGACCCGTCTGGCGAGGAGGGTGATGGGCCGGAGGAGGCTGATACCCAGGAGCCGCTGGCCAGCTGTGAAGCGCACCAGCAGGAACCTCTGACAACCGAACACTGCACCTTCGACGACTTCATGAAAGTCGACATGCGAGTGTGCCGCATTGCCCAGGCGTCTCATGTTGAGGGAGCCGACAAGCTGCTGGAACTGGTGCTCGACCTCGGCGGTGATGTCCGCAAGACGGTCTTCGCCGGTATCAAGGGGACGTATCAGCCCGAGGACCTCGTCGACCGGCTGGTCGTCTGCTGTGCCAACCTCGCCCCGAGAAAAATGAGATTTGGAACCAGCGAAGCCATGGTGCTTGCCGCGGGTCCCGGGGGCGAGGACATCTTCCTACTCGCCCCCGACTCCGGAGCCGTCCCCGGACAGCGGGTGCATTGAGCTGGCGCGAGGTCTGCGGTGGAGGATGACGATCAGTGCCCAGGTAGCCAGCGGGACCACCTGGGCCACCAGCCGTCCGGCGGCCCAGTCGAGATTGTCCTGGTAGCGGGGAATCACCAGGAACGGCACGCAGTAGGCCACCAGCATCACGACACAGATTGCCAGGGGCCACCCGGCCGCCGGGCAATTCCAGGCACCCGGGCTGCTTCGGATGGCAATCAACAGCACCAGGCCGATCGCTCCGAACCACGGCGCCACGCTCACCTCCAGCAGGAATCTCAGGCCCACTCGCGGCAATCTCTCGACCCCCTCCCAGGCGGCTCCCACCCTCAGTAACTCGCGATAGTCATCCGGAAGAATCCCCCCCACGACGCCTCGGGTGAATACAACCTCGTGAAGCATCAGCACGGTGCCGACCACCAGGCCGACCGCGACGATTCGTCGTATCGCACGGTGATCGCGGTGTGCCACCGAACTTGCCAGGCCGATGCCGACCACGACGGCCACGGCGACGGGGCCCTCGGCCTTGGCCAGCCCCGCCACCACCAGGCACAGGCCGGCCAACACCCACCAGCCTCCGCCTCTCTCGTGAGCGGCCAATGAGGCCAGGACCGCGGCCAGCAAAGCCGCTCCGACCACCAGCTCCGGACACCCATTGAATGCCGCCAGGTTGTTCTGGAACGAACCCAGCCCGCTGTAGATCGGCAACACCAGCAGTAGCAAACCTCCACGAACCGGATCGTCGCTGCCCACGCGACCCAGTGCCCCGACCACGACTCCCGCCAGTGCGAACCAGGTCAGGGGAAAGATGAGCACCGCCGACGACTCGCTGAATCCTCCGCCCTGGGAACTGTCACCAGGTAACCCCACAGCACCCCACACAGCCTCGGCCGCGGGAACCAGCAGCGGGTACCGTGGATGAAAGTGGACGTGGTCGGGATCCTGGAACACCGAATCGCCCCACGGACCCGCCTCGGTCTGCATCAACCTCGCCTTGTATGCCCACTGCATCCTCTGGTCGAACCCATCGATGCCGCGTGCCACTCCGATCAGCACCACCACGCCGACCAGCGACCCCACCAGCAGCCGTGACCTCAAGCTCACGCTCGGCAACACGGTCGGGTCGCCCTCCCCGTTCAACCGCTCTCCCGAAGTACGGCGGACGAGCCCGACAGTTGCCCCGGCCAGTCCGAGCAGCAGCGAGGGGAGCAACGGCAGCCAGGGTGACACGGGCCGGCCCGAAAAGAAGAGCAGCAGGGCCGAGATCGCCGTAATCGACAGGCCGACCAACCACGACCAGCCCCAACGCTCGGCCCGCCACGGCATCTGGCCGTCAACACCCAGCAGCCGCAACGCACCTCGTCCACCGGCCAACCCGATCGCAAGGGCCAAGACCACCAGCAGCCATCCCGTCGCACCGGGCCGCAGTAGCGGACCAAACGGTACCATCGAGTGGACAACCGCACCCGGTTCCCTGGTCGGCTCGGGCAACGACCCGACCGCGAATTCCGCCTCGATCGTCGAAGAATCAATCGACACCAGGCTCCTGCCACTCACACCCCAGCTGATGCCACGGCTTTGCACGAACTCCTCGAGTGATCTCTTCGAGCCCCGGATTGCGGCCGCCGAATGGACCTGGCGGGGAAACACCCAGTAAGCCAACTCCCGTTCCAGGAACTGGTTGGCGGGGGCCAGCGGGGACTGCCAGGTATCGACCAGGATGGCTGAATCGGGAGGAACCCGCTCGAGAATCTGCTCGACGACTCCGGCCAGGTCACCCAGCTTGCGATCGACCCGAACCTCAGGCCGCGACCAGCCGATGTAGGCGGGGACCAGATGAGCCAACAATGCGACGACCGAGAGAAATGACCAGGCAATCAGCACCCATCGGCTCAGCGCGCCTGTTGAGCTCTGATCGCTGGACTCGCTCACGCCGCCGGGCTCCTCGTTCGACTGACCGGACCACAATAGCACACGGCACCTCTCCCGCAGCTATAATGGCCCCCTGCCATGTCCGAATCGACCTCGTCTCCTTCCAGCCGCCGCCACCCCCGCCGCCGGTGGTTTGTCGCCGCCTACATCGCCTTGCTGGTGGTGGCCATCGTGGCCGTGATGCGGCTGGTGACGGTCGAAGCCGATGTCTGGGACTACTACTACCCCGAGCTGAAGGCCTCGGGAGCCACCTCCGCTCCCGGCTCCCACGACGACGGCACGATCGATGTGCTCACGCTCGGCGGCTCGGTCATGCTGCAGATCGAGCCGGTTCTGGAGATCCGTCTTCGAGAAGAACTCGGCGATCGCATCCGCTTCTACCACCTCTCGACCACCGCGCACACTTCCCGAGACAGCCTGTTGAAGTACCGGCAGTTGGCCGGTGGTAAGTTCGACGTGGTGATCTTCTGCCACAGTATCAACGACGTCCGAATGAACTACTGGCCCAAGTCACGCTTCCAGGCCGACTACACCCATTGCCCCTGGTACGCTCACCTCGCCCACGACGTCCAACTCGGACAACTCACACTCTGGGATCGTGTCGTGCAGTTCACCACGCAGGAGGGCCTCGGCCCGCCCGCTTCGGCCGACTACCCCCTCGGCAGCGATCTCAAGACCCCGCCGGCCTTCGAGAACAACCTGTCACAGTTGGCCTGCGAGGCGGCCGCTCGTGACGACCAGGTCATCTTTCTGACAATGGCCTCGTACCTGCCCAAGGGCTACACCCGCAGGGCCTTTCAGGACGGAGCATTGGACTACGGCGACGGCGACGCGAAGTACGCGGCCGAGTTGTGGGGCGAACCACAGCAGGTCGTGGCGGGGATCGTCGAGCACAACCGGCGAACTCGAGCCGTCGCCGGTCGACACGAACATGTCTGGCTGGTCGATCTCGAGGCGGCGATCGAAGCCACGGGACAGAACTTCAGCGACGTCTGCCACCTGACCCGATCCGGTCAACAACGACTCATCGGCAAGGTGGTGCCGGTCGTGGTCGAGATCGTCAGGGGCCGCTGAGCCTTGATCGACTCGGGGCGGGCTTCATTCATTCCAGCAAGCCCGATGGCACGTGCGTGCCAGGTACTGCCGAAGGTCAGTTCCTGGACCCATGTTACTGGCCCTGAACACCGCAGAAACCGAGTGGAAGTACGTCGGGAAACGGCTTGATTCTCGGTTGCTCGCTGGTCGACCGAAGACCGGTACGATCACCATAACCGGCACCATCAGGTTGACCGGTACAATACACACAACCGGGTTCACTTGTGTACTTCACGCAACCGATAAGACGAGAGAAGCTCTTGCCCCATTTGCGTTTTTCAGAATCACCTGGCTCGGAATGACCCAAGCGAACTGCCGGCAATTTATAACGACGCTGACGCTGCTGTGGTGCGGAATGACGTGCACGGCGTTGGCCCAGGATGCCGTGTCATTGACAGCCCTGGAGCAGCTTCAGCAGCAGGTCAATGCCCAGGAAGTGGAACTGGCGACCTTGCGGCAGATCCTGGACGGTCGGGAATCGGCAGGCGGGCAACGGCAGAGTTCCTCGCGGACGGCATCGGAGATCAGGCTGGTCACCGACGGTCGTGCCGGAGATGACGATGGCATTCGAGTCGAAGATGCGCTGGCCGCATTCCGCGAGCAGCTCGACGGGACCGTCAAGTCAGGCACATCGGCGTCGCAGATGAAGATTGTTGGCCGCGTCCATGTCGACTACTGGGGCTACCCGGGTTCGACGGCGGGCATCAACGCCATCGAAACCGGCGACTCCACGATCACGCCCCAGGATCGAGCCGGCTTCCGTCGGATGCGGTTTGGCGTTCGAGGCAACGTGGCTCCGAATATGGAGTACCGGATCGAGGCGGAGTTTGCCGGCGGGAACAATTCGGAATTTCGTGACGCGTGGCTCGGTTTTCACGACATGTCGTTTCTGCAAACGGTACTGATCGGCAACCAGAAACGGCCCTACGGACTGGCTCACCTCAACAGCAGCCGCTTCAGTCTCTTCATCGAACGCGCGTTCGTGATCGAATCGTTCAACCAGGACGCCCGCCGCCTGGGAATTGCCTCCTACGGCATCTCGGATGATCTCAAATGGAACTGGCGATACGGAGTCTACAATCAGCGGTTGATCCAGGACGAGGGGCAGCACATTAACGACCACCTGCAGGCTGAGATCGCTGGCCGCGTGGCCAACACCTATCTCTGGGAAGACGATGGTCGCGATCACGCCCACTGGGCCATCAACGGCACAATTGCCCATCCCGATGGATCGGCCCCCAACGATGGCCTCCGCGACAACGAAGCCCGCTTCCGACACCGACCAGAAGCCCGCAGCGTCAATCGCTGGCTCGACACCGGGCGGATTGACGGAGCCGACTGGTACAGGGTGCTCGGATTCGAATCACTGGTGAACTTCGGGCCACTGCAGTTGTGTGGCGAGTACCAAGGCCTGTGGTTGAATCGCGATGCGGGATTCGGCGACAACGTGCACCTGATGGGCGGCTATGCCTACGCGGCGTATTTTCTGACAGACGATCACATGGTCTGGTCGAGACGCGCCGGCACGCTGGGACGGATGACGCCTAATGAGAACTTCTTCCTGGCACCCGACGGAGAAGCCGGTGGCTGGGGCGCCTGGCAAGTCGTGCTGCGATGGTCCTACGCCGACTTTTCTGACCAGGACGTCCTGGGAGGCGTCGGCGAAGCCCTGACCGTGGGCATCAACTGGTACTGGAATTCCAACGCCCGGATGCAGTTCAACTACATCGACGGACGGATCGCCGATCGCTCTGTCAACGACTCAAACGGTCTGACGTTCACCGGTGGGGACTACCAGATCATCGGCGCCCGATTCATGATCGACTTCTAGGATCGTCTCACAGGCCTAGGACGTTCCCCCCGTGGCAGCATCCCCGAATGGCTGGCCAGCTGATCGAGTCGCGCGGCCCTTCCGCCTGGTTTCTACGGTGACGGGCACAGTGTGTGCCCCCGTAGCCGTGGGACCGACTCCGAAAGTGGTCACGTTGCTCGTGGCTCTGACGGCCTGGCTACACGGCACATCCTGTCTGCTGGGCCAGGAGACCGCAGCGAACGGGTCGCTCTGACAGTTGTTCGCCACGTCCAACGACACCTCCTTGTTGCAGGACCTGCAGCGGCGACTGGAGGCACAGGAACTGGAGATCCAGCGACTCAAGACGAATGCTGTCAGAACAACCTACGACAGCGGATTCCTGTTCCAGACCTCCGACCCGGACGCCGTTCCGTTTCAGTTGAAGGTCAACGGACGCATGCAGGGCCGCTATACCGGTTTTTCCGGAAGCGAGAGCAGCCAAACGCCTCGCAACCACTTCGAGATCGAGCGCGGCCGACTGGAATTCCGGGGTCACATGTACGACCCGGAGTTGCAGTTCTTCTACAACCTCGACGCCGACACCGACGACACCGACGACAACCACGACAACCACGACAACCACGACGTGAAATTTCACGACTTCTGGATCAACTACAACTTCGATGACGCGTTCAGGCTCTACTTCGGCAAGCAGAAGGTCGCTTCGGGCGAGAACTGGTTGCAGGCCTCGACCACCTTGCGATTTGCGGACCGCGACGTTGCCACCACGTTCTTCAAGGCCGATCGCACGATCGGTTTGCGAGCCGATGGAGTCTTGGGCGAAGAGGGCCAGCACTACTACCAGGCCCTCCTCGGCAATGATCTGCGATCGACCGATCTTGAGGCGGCCGACATCGATGACCTGTTCGTCTTTTCCCTGCTGTATTGGACCGACCTGACCGGCAACGTCGGCAAGGGCTATTCGGATCTGGCCTGGCACGAGGACCTGGCGGTACGACTGGGGCAATCGCTGGCCTACACGAACCAGAACGAAGCCGTGGACAGCAGCGTGCTGAGCGAAGCCCGCTGGGTCCGGCTGGGCAACGGAACGCTGCTGACTGATACCGGAGCCCTGGCACCCGGTGTCACTGTCAACGGGTTCAACTACTACCTCTATACCGCCTTCCTGATCGCCAAGTACCAGGGCTGGAGCGTCAATTCCGAGTTCTATTATCGGTGGCTCAACAATTTCGACACCAGCGGAGGATCGGTCACCGACGACATCGACACACGTGGCTTCGTAGTCGATGTCGGGTACATGCTGGTGCCGAAGTCGGTGGAAGTCATGGCGCGTATCGACGCTGTCAACTCGGCATACGGAGACACCTGGGAATACGCCGCCGGCATCAACTGGTTCATCAATGGGACGCACAGGCACAAGCTGACACTTGACGTCGCCGCACTCGACGGCGTGCCCGCAGGCAGTTCCAGTCCCAACTACGAAACCGGCCAGGTCGGAACACTGTTCCGGCTGCAGTACCAGATCGCCTTCTAGCAGCCCGTTGAACAACTCCGAGCCTGGGGCATTCATGGCTTGGTGCCATCCGGCGAAGTAGAATGCCCGAACGCTGCAGGGCTGGTCTGGCTCGGCATGATGCGGGATTCGAGTTGTCGGCTCTCACTGGCCGGCCTCTTGGGAGACGAGAGACCATGGCGAACCGATTCGCGGCGGGTGGATACGATCGACGTGCGTTCATGGCGTCCACTGCCGCGCTGGGCGTGGGGGCACTGGGGCTGGTCAACCGCGACGTGTTGGCTGCAGTGCCGCCGGATTCCTCCCAGGTGGTGACCGGCAAGAACGCACAACTGGTCGTGCACACGTCAGCGATCCCCGTGCTCGAAACACCATCCGCGCTACTCGATTCGCAGATTACACCGCTGGATGTCCTGTTCGTCCGGAACAACCAGCCCCTGGAGAACGCTGCCACATTGAAGCCGTTTCCCTTGAACGGCTGGAAGATCGCGCTGACCGGAAGAGTCGACAAGCCACGCAGCCTGGACGCCGAGATGCTGGCCGGGATGGAACAGGTCGAGCACGAGATGGTGCTGCAGTGCTGCGGCAATGGACGATCGCTGTTTGCCGATTCGGTGAAGGCCAAGGGGACACAGTGGACGCGGGGAGGGATGGGCAACATCCGTGTCAGCGGAGTGCGGCTCTCGGACGTGGTCAGGAAACTGGGTCTTCGTATCGGCAGGGGGGCCCGCTTCCTGACCGCCGAAGGCAAGGACGTCCCGCTGCCGGACAAGGAGGATTTCGAGCACAGCCTGCCGCTGGACGAGGCGATGGAACACTCGCTGCTGGCAACGCGGATCAACGGCCAGCCGATTCCCGCGGTTCACGGTGGCCCGGTCCGGCTGATGACACCCGGTTACTACGGCACCATGCACATCAAGTGGGTCTCGCAACTGCGATTCGAAGATGACGAGACCGACAACTACAATCACATTCCCCGCTACCGTGTGCCTCGTGAACGGCTGCGGCCCGGCAAGCCGATCCAGTACACGTTCTCCAACAGCAAGGCCTGCTGGCGGATGAAAACCAAGTGCGTGGTTCTCTCGCCACAGCCGGATGCCGCCGTGATGGCCGGCAAACCGCTCGAGGTTCGTGGCGTCGCGTTCAACGACGGCACCACGCGGATTGACTCGGTCCAGTTGTCGACCGACGGAGGTCAGACCTGGAGCCGTGTCCGGTTGAATACTCCCCGCAGCCCTTTTGCCTGGTACCGCTGGTCGGCAACCGTCACGTTGCCCTCCGGAAAACGGCAACTCTGGGCCCGCACCGTCGATGCCCTGGGCCGCACTCAACCGCTGGACGGTTCGATCCACTGGAATCCTTCGGGATACGAGTGGAACGGTGTCGAGAAGATTGCGGTGACGGCCAGCTAGGACATTGCCGGGATCGTCGGTGCTGGTGCGGGGCGGAAGCCTGATCGAGCTGGAATGCGGCGGGTAGGTCTTCGGGTCCGGTGAAGGTCGTGTCGAGATCATCGGTCGGATCGACTCGATCAACTCGGCATTCGGAGACACCTGGGAGTACACCGCCGGCATCAACGAGTTCATCAACGGGACGCACAGGCACAATCTGACACCGGACGTGGGCCAACTCGACGATGTGCCCACCGACAGTTCGAACCCCAACTACGAAGTCGGCCAGACCGGAACGCTCTTTCGCGTTCAGAACCAGGTCACCTTCTAGACGGATCCACAGTTCGTCCTGGACACGACGAACCTAACGGCTGTACCAGCCAATCGCTCGTGCGATATCGCCGCTACGGGCAAGCATCGCAATCTGCCAGCGATACTGGAACCGGTTGAACTGCGGCGTGTAGCCGTGGTAGTGATCGGCCAACTCGATCGCCTTGGCCACGTCGGCCGTCTCGAGCCGATCGCGGCCGTCGGCGGCCACCATCAAGCGGGCCAGCCACAGCATCGACGGAAAGACCAGTGCCAGGGAACGAAACCCCTCGATCAGCCCGAACCCGAAAAACGCCCGACCGCAAAACTGCAGTCCAGCAATCTTGACCCGGAAGTATCGGCTGAACATCTCCTCGGCCTCCGGCGTCAATCCGCCGAAGGGCCGCTCGAGCTGTTCGAAGCTGACCGGTTGATCGATGTCCTGCATCGAGGGCACCAGGGCACGCCCCAGGGCAAACCGGACTCCGACTCGCAACAACCGCGTCCGTCCCCAGAAACCGGTCCGCCAGTTCGACAGCGAGTCGTTACGAGCGTATTGGGCGGCGAGCATCCGGAACAGCAATCGCCCGACTCGCGAAAGCGGTTCACAGGAACCCTGCCCCCCCTCCGCAACCGCCTCGACCTCGCTGCGAGATGCCTCGCGGAGGATCTCGACAAAATCGACCAGTTGCTCGTTGCTCAGACGGTCCGCTCGAGCTTCGGACACCAGTTCAATGAACCGCACGGCCGAGGCCAGCTTGGTGGCAACCGGGACGTCGGCCGGCGCCATCAACTCTTCGAGCGAATACACAAACTGCCGGAATGGCAACCACTCGAGATCACCTCGGCGGCGGAGCCCCGGCGACGGAGCCCGCGTGATCCCGTCGGGGACCACCTCGCGAGCCATCTCGTGCAGCACCTCCTGCTGCCCGGCCACACTCTGGCCCCGGTTCTCGACCACCGACGGGCAGCTGTACCTCAGGCTGACGGTGACCTGGCGGCCCTGGGGATGGAAGGCGTAGGGATAGACCCGGCAGGCCAGCGGCTTGGTTGGCTCACCGTACTTGGCATGAATCCGGCACAGGCCCGCCTCGTCCAGGAACACGCAGGCCCCGTCGGGCTTCTGGCCCAGCCGCCAGCGGCGGTTCCAGAACGGGCCGAGGTCCCGGACCAACACCGGAGTCCCCTCGGTAAATTCGTCGTCGTCGGACCAACCCTGCTCAATGATCGTCTGCCGCTCCTGCTCGGTGATCTCCACCACGTGCCGCCTACAGCACTCGCTGCAACTGTGGCAACTCCAGTTCTGGATCGTCGGCAGTCTCAGGCCGAATCCGTCCATCAGTCTGTCCCATCTCGAGGGCTATCCGTCGGTGACCCCATCAGTTCCCGACGTATCGTGCGTACATTGACCGGGCCACTCCCAGGTCCTGGGTCCCCTTGATGATCGCACGGCCATCGGCAAACACCGTCAGGTCCATCGGGGGGTCACTGAGCACCAGCCTCAACAAGTACGGGTTTGACGTCACCTGCCCGGTCCCCTCGAGCC
>Ga0310123_10001504_pt1 | contig 19261 bp, 13 predicted proteins | sample CB6_AW_1057_MG_FD_203505 | JGI IMG/M metagenome (GOLD analysis project Ga0310123, IMG submission 203505) | Marine microbial communities from Western Arctic Ocean, Canada - CB6_AW_1057 | ecosystem: Environmental > Aquatic > Marine > Oceanic | place: Canada: Western Arctic Ocean | collected... | reverse complement strand
CTTACTGAGGACACCAAAGTAAAACGGGCCTCCGTTGCTGAGGCGAAAGTCCTCGTCCACCGGGGCCACCGATGCCTCCACGGTGATCCCCGCGGGGGTTCGCAAAGAAACCACCTGCACGTTCGGATCGGACCGTTTCCCCAGTTTGCACCCGGCGGGCACATGAATCTGAAAGCCAGGATTCCCACCGAACCTGTAGACCTGCCCCTCCAACTTACCACGACGGTCGGCCAGGTCCGTCTCCTCTGCAAACGCACCGCTCACTACCAGAGAAAACACCGTCACCCCAAGGACCAACAACGACATCCGACCGGAACTTCGGTAGAAACGTGCCAACATGAGAACCACCTCCGGGGAAGGGACAATATCTTTTGATGATACACAATCGAAGACACAAATCCGCCGCACAAGCCTCGAGTGCGGCAGGACGCAACACCCCGCCAGGGGCGGTCAACTAAAACCCCTGTCGCTCGAAGAACATCCGCATGGTGGCGTTGTATTCGACGCCACCGTTCTGGTAGTTGCCCATCAGGAAATAAGGGACCGAACCGCGACGCACCATTTCATCGGCCCACTGCGCCACGAGCATCTGCTGAATCACGTTGCCCACAATGCCGGACGTGGGACAGATGCTCTTGTCGTGGCCCGCGATCCGGATCACCCCGCCCGATTCGGGTGAGAAATTGTCGAACCCGGCGTCCGCCACATCGATCAGACGTCCGACCGAACCCACTCCGTCCAGGGATCCGGGTCCGATTCCGATCACCAGGGCGCCCTCGACCTGCTTTTCCAGGGCCAGTTTCATCTCGTCGGGATAGGCGGGCGAGATGGCGTTGATGAGCATCACGTTCTTCTCCCTGGTGGCCTTCCAGGAGTGGGTTTCATCGGACCAGTTCACCACCCGGACACCCGAAGCCACGTTTAATTCCGATTCGAATCCCTCGAACTCGATACTGCGCGAGAACCAGCGGCCACCGGCTCGAATCCGCCGCGCCACCGCCACCGCCACTTCCCGAATCTGCGGCATATGCTGCTTCACCTGCTCCATCCGTTCGGTCAGGATGCGCAGGTACTCGGCGCTCTTGTCCACGGCACGGGCCTGCCCGTTGGAGAGCTTATTGGCAATTTCCGCCGTCAGCATCCAATGGATCGAGCCACTCCCGGTGCCACTGGAAGGACAGATGGCGAACTCCGGAATCTCCGGTGCGTGCACCAGGCCCTGGGTGTAGGGGACGTGACTGTGCAGGATCTCATTGGAGACATCGCGCAGCATCAGGCCGTCCCGGTTACTGTGAAATCCGTCGTCGGCAGTGAACCCGCGCGGGCGGAATTCGTTGTCGTGATAATTGACCGTGACACACACCACATAGACACCCCGCTCGCGCGCGGCCAGGACGTCCTTGTTGCAGAAGTTCGTGAACACCATGTCGCCCTTCTGCAGGCGTTCAAACTTCCTTTCGTGTTCTTTCAGAATCGCCGGGTTGCCCCGCCGGGTTTCCTGCTGCTCGTAGTACGGCATGTGACCCGAATTCATGGAAGTCCAAACCGTTCGGCCCTGTTGGATAACACGTGCCGCGCGCGAAGTCAGTTCTCCGATCTGTTCCAACTCGCCCGACTGGCAACCGAGAATTTCCATCGTTCCCCGGTGATACTCCTCCATGAACAACTCGGTATGGCCAAACGTGTACTCGTGCTGCCATTTTCCGGCGTGCGGCCGGGCAGGACCGCGAGGGGCAGGGTGTTGAGGAGCGGCAGCGCTCGTCGTCGGCCCCAGGACGGACTGGCCAGTCAGGCCCGCAATCAACGTTGCCCCGGCACCGAGCAGGTCACGACGGTTCGTATCTGACATGGTTGGACTCCGGTGAAATGGATGGGACCAGCACAACAAGTCTACAGCCCCACAAAAAATGGGCCAGCACCCATCGCAATTCGACTTGCACCAGAACCGGTAAACGTGTCACCTGCAGGGTCTGCGGGGACCGCAACACGGCTCGCTGGAATTCGGCTGCCAAATCGAGTATCGTGAAGTGTGAGGAACCCAGCTATGCCAGAACGATCCTTCCTGACTTCCGCGGTCGCCATTCTGCTCGTCCTTGCTGGTCATTGCATCCACGCCGGGGACGACGTCGCCTTCCAGCGTGACATTCGACCGATCCTCTCGGATCGATGCTTTCACTGCCACGGTCCCGATGAAGAAGCACGCGAGGCCGAACTTCGGTTCGACACCATCGGTGACGAGGAGGGACCGTTTCAGGATCGTGGCGACTACCAGGTGATCACGCCCCACAATCTTCAGAAAAGCGCGCTCTGGGACCGGCTCACCACTCACGACCCGGACGAAATGATGCCGCCGGCGGGCTCGCACAAACAACCGCTTTCCGTGGCACAAAAGGACTTGATTCGACGCTGGATTTTGTAGGGCGCTGCATTCGAGGACTTTTGGGCATTCTCGCCACCCGTAACACAGCCTGTTCCACCGGTTGCCGACAACACCTGGACCTTGAACCGGCTCGACCGGTTTGTCATGTCGCGGCTCGAGAAAGAAAGGCTCCAACCCCAAATTCCAGGCGACAAGAGAACGCTCATTCGCCGTCTGACCTTCGATTTAACCGGCCTTCCTCCGACGCGCCGGCAAATCCACAGCTTCCTTGACGATCGTTCGCCCCTGGCCTACCAGCGGCTCGTTGACCGCTTACTCGCAACGCCCCACTACGGCGAACACATGTCAAAGTACTGGTTGGACCTGGTACGTTTCGCCGACACCAACGGGATGCATCACGACCACTACCGTGAGATGACTCCCTACCGGGATTGGATTATCCGATCGTTCAATGACAACATCCCCTTTGACCAGTTTCTCACCTTCCAACTTGCGGGCGACCTGTTCCACGAACCGACACTGGATCAACAAATTGCCTCCGGTTTCAATCGCCTGCACCTGGTGATCGACGTTGGCACGGCGCTCCCGGAGGAAAGTTTTCATCGCAACGTGGTGGATCGGGTCACTGCCTTTGGCACAGCCATACTGGGCCTTACCCTGAAATGCGCCAGCTGCCACGACCACAAGTACGACCCGCTCACTCAAAAGGATTTTTATCAACTCTACGCGTTCTTCAACAACATTGATGCAGGCCCGGAAGCGCCGGGACCCAGTCCTCATCCCCCCGTTCTTTATTTTCTCGACGACCAGCAACGGGCAGAGATGCAGGCTCTAAAAATTGCCATTGCCGAAACGACCGAGGCTGTCCAGACCCTCAATGATAAATTAAAAGACGACGACGCGTCGGAGGCTGAAAAACCGTCACTGGCAGCCGATCTGGTGTCGACCGAGGCGCGTCTAAAGGAACTGACCAGCCAACAAAAGACAAGACAAAGAGAGCTGCCGCACACACTGGTGATGAAAGAACGTGACCAGGTCCGGCTGACGCACATCCGCGTACGGGGGTCTTACGATCAACTGGGAGAACCGGTGCAGCGGAACACGCCCGCATTCTTGCCTGCCCTGCCGGAGTCCGGAGGAATTAAAACGCGGATGGATTTGGCAAAATGGGCCACCAACCCGCAAAACCCCCTGGTAGCCCGTGTCGCCGTCAACCGTTTCTGGCAACAATTGTTCGGTGTTGGTCTGGTGAAAACGGCTGAAGATTTCGGTGCCCAGGGAGAGTGGCCCAGTCATCCGAAATTACTGGATGATCTGGCCGTTCAATTTGTCCAGTCGCAGTGGAATGTCAAATTACTGATAAAATCGATGGTGTTGTCGGCAACCTATCGACAGTCGTCTCACACCGACCCGGCGTCTTTCGCAGCGGACCCGGAGAATCGCCTGTTGGCCCGTGGCTGCCGCATGCGTTTGGATTCCGAGATGATTCGCGACCAGATCCTGGCCGTCAGCGACCTGCTGGTTCCCACCATGTATGGCAAGAGTGTCAAGCCTCCCCAGCCACCCAATTTGTGGAAGACGGTCTCCATGGTCTCTTCCAGCACCTACTCCTTTACCGCCGACCAGGGAGACAAGATTTACCGGCGCAGTTTATACAGTTTCTGGAAGCGGGCGATGCCTCCACCCCAGATGACCATTTTCGATGCTCCGACTCGTGAAGCCTGTATCGCGCGGCGGGAACGCACCAACACGCCCCTCCAAGCGCTGGTATTGATGAATGAAGAACAATATTTCAAAGCCGCCCGGAAATTCGCCTTGCAGATACTCTCTGAAACGGACATCACCCAACGAGAACGAATTCTCACCGCCTACGAATCGATAACAGCCGACCTGCCGGACGACACCGAAACCGCCGCGCTCCGCGAAGGACTGCGCGATTTCCAGATTGGCTACGAAAACGATTTATCTGCAGCGCAGGCTTTGACGAACGACCTGCCATTGCGGGACGACCAACAGCGCATCGATGTCGCGGCCTACACGATGTTGATCAATTCGATTTTCAACCTTGATATCGTGAAAACCCGGGAGTAAATCATGGACCCCTTGCTGATGCTGCAGTCGATTCAATCCCGACGCCAGTTCCTCAATCGGTCGGGCATGGGACTGGGAGCCGCGGTGATGGCGGCGCTGGCTCCACGCCACAGCACGGCAAACACCATCCCCCTGCCCCATTTGGCCCCCCGCGTGAAACGTGTCATTTTCCTGTTCATGGCGGGCGCCCCCAGCCAACTTGACCTGTTTGACTACAAACCTGAACTGGTAAAGAAATTCAAAGAGCCCCTTCCGCCGGAAGTACGCGACGGCCAGCGCGTCACCGCGATGACCCGGAATTCCACCCACCTGATTCAGCCGTCGATGTTCAAATTCTCACAGCAGGGTAAAAACGGACTCTGGGTGAGCGAATTATTGCCCCACCTTGCCACGATGGTGGACGACATTTGCTTCGTGAAGTCCATGCACACCGACGCCATTAATCACGACCCTGGAAAAACACTGATCAACACCGGGTCGGAGATCCCCGGCAAACCAAGCCTGGGCGCCTGGTTAAGCTACGGACTGGGAACACTCAACAAGAACCTGCCGGACTTTGTTGTGCTCACCTCCGCCTTCTGGTCCGGTGACCAACAGAATGTTCAGGCACTTTACAAACGGCTATGGGGTACGGGGTTCTTGCCGTCAAAACATCAGGGTGTCGTGTTTCAATCTTCGGGTGATCCCGTGCTGTTTCTGTCGAACCCCCGGGGCGTGACTCGCGAGAGCCGCCACAAGATGCTGGACCTGGTGACCAGGCTCAACCAAAAACATGCCGACGAAATCGGGGATCCGGAAATCCGGACAACGATCGCCCAACAGGAGATGGCCTTTCGCATGCAGGCCTCGGTCCCCGAACTCACCGACCTGACATCGGAACCACAACACATCCTGGATCTGTATGGGCCGGAAGTCCACAAGAACGGCTCTTTCGCCCGTAATTGCCTTTTGGCAAGAAGAATGGCCGAACGTGACGTGCGATTTGTGCAGGTCTATCACCGCGGTTGGGACCACCACTCCAAACTTCCCACGAAAATGCGGGGACAATGTCACGACATCGATCAACCGGCCGCGGCCCTGCTGAAGGACCTGAAACAACACGGCCTGCTGAAGGACACCCTGGTTGTTTTCAGCGGCGAATTCGGACGCACCGTCTACTGCCAGGGCAAACAGGGTGAAACCAATTACGGACGCGACCACCATCCCCGCTGCTTTACCGCCTGGCTGGCCGGCGGGGGAATCCGTGGCGGACACGTCCACGGCCGGACGGACCAGTACAGTTACAACATCGCCAACCAGGACGGACAAAAGACGACACGTTTTGAAGACGATGCTGTTCATGTCCGTGATCTGAATGCCACCATCCTGCACCAGCTGGGTATCGACCACAGCCGGCTGACTTTTCCCTTCCAGGGCTTCGACCAACGAGTGACCGGTGTGAAAGAGGCCCACGTCGTGAAGAAAATTCTCAGTTGATCCGGCTGTACTTTTCAGAGAACACCGCAGGCTCGTGCTATTGGCAACCGGAAACTCGGACTGGTAACGATGTGGTATTCGGTCGAAGGAGTCGAACCCGTCTCTGAAAATTATTTTTCCAGCTTCAGTCCATTTCAAAAAAAGGGAATTCACCATGCCCCAATCGTCGACCGCTCCCCCGCCCTTCGGCTCTGAAGACTTGCAATTACCGGCCGAACTGCGCGGCCTACTGAAGGAACACATGGACGACCTGCGCGGCAAATTCCTGCAGCGGGGCTGGGGAGGCCGAGTCGGTTTCGGAAAGCGGCCGGCACTGATTGTCATCGACCTGGCTCGGTATTGGCTGGATCCCGCGACCAACATCGGCGCCAACCTCGACCCGATCGTGGAGGCAACCTGCCGCGTTCTGGAAGCGGCTCGCCAGGCCGAAATCCCCATTTTCTTTACCACCTGGGATCACGACCCGGCCCACCCCCGCACGCCGCAGAACTCGAAACTGCAGTGGCAGATTCCTCCGGGCACGAGCGCCGAACTGTTCGCCCTGGACCCCCGCCTGCAGCGCCGTCCCGACGAAAAGGTGATTGCCAAGGCCTCCGCCTCGGCTTTCAAGGGAACCAATCTGCACTACATGCTGGCCGCTGTCGGCGCCGACACGTTAATCGTGACCGGTATCAGCACCAGCCACTGTGTCTACGCCACCTGTCGTGACGCCACCGACAGCTTTCACGTCATCGTTCCCGAAGAATGTGTCGGGGAACGGTGTGAACTGCTCCACTCGGTCAACCTGATGGACATCGATATCGACTTGGCAGACGTGATGCCCGCCGCCGAGGTGATTGGCCACCTGTCGGGAAATTCCTAGGAACAGGGCGGCAGCGGCCAGCCGCTAGTTCCCCGTTGCCAGGCTTGCGGAGACTCACACCCCTTTCCACCTGTCAGCTGACCGCAGAAGTCAACAGCGTTTTCACGCCCCGGGTAAGTTGCTCATCGATATCGGAGTCACAAAAAGTCATGTCCAGCTCGTAGCCACCCTTGCCGTACTCTTCAGCGACAGGAATATACCACGGACCACCGTCACCGTACGCCGCCACGGCGACAAACGCATCAGGCCGCATCGCCTGCGCCCGTAGTTGGTACTCCACAAAACATTCCGCCGGCAGGTGCACGAGCGCGGTATCGTTGACCCACAGGCAGTTCAACGCCAGCGGCGTGCCACGTTGCACGCGCCCATGCCAGGCCAGCATGAACGCTGCGTGCCCACGTTCGATGGCCGCACATTCACGGTTCTCGAGAACCACTCGCAAGGTTTCGATCGACAGGTCAGCGCGCAGCGGTGGCGGCGCTGACTCGAGGGTTTGCCAGGTAACCTTGTCGATCCGGCAGGGTTGCAACTTCACCTCGGACGCCAGCATGCCCTCGTAGATACGTTGACTCAGAATCATTCGATTCTCCGGTGCGCCATCGTTGTATTTTCCAAACGCGACATTGCCGGCGCAGCCAGTGAAATACAGGTATCGACAGGCCGGGTCGGCCTCCTGCCGGCGTTTGCGGGCCAGGCCCACGGTATCGCTGTTGACGATTCCGTCACCGTAATGGCTCTGCGGATGGCTCGCATAGTAATGGCAGACGGCAATCCTGGTATCACGATCATAGAAGGCGACCGTCTTGAGCCACGGATCGATCAGCCCTTCGGGCAGTTCACGCAAGTCCGCCGGCGCCCAGCTGCGACGATTCTCGATCACGTTTCCGGCAGCATCGCGATGAATGCGACGGTTCGATGCTGCAGCGGCGACCCTGGCTTGACCGTTGGCGACATGGGTAACCGGCCGCGCCCCGGAAAGTGCGGCAGCAACCGTTTGACGTCCGCGCGTCAGGCAGTCCTCAAAAAAATCGATTTTGACGATATCCGCTAAACCACCGGCCGCTGCTGCCAGTTCCTGGGCCTCCAGACAGATCAGCGGGGCGCTGTGCTGGTGAACACAATGCACCGTCACGCGATCCGGTGTGGTGCCCGCGGCTTCGGACAGGGCCTGGCGAAACGCCAGATGAGCATTGTTGAGAAGCCCCAGCCAGTCGACGGCACAGATCACGATCGGCGCGCCGGCCCCCAGCAATACGATCCCGACACACTCGAGGGTGTCGCTGACACTCGACACCGGTGGAATCCAACCGCCACAGATCGAGTGGCCCACCGGCGGGGTAACATCGAAAGTGAAGGAAGCCAGCTGCAGCCGTGACATCAGCCGCCACCCGCGGAACGAACCGCATCAAAAACGTCACGGAGCTCTGTTTCACGATTTGCCCACAAACGGCGCAGCACGTAGTCGGGCGTATCGGCCTCGAAATACCGGATGCCTTTCGCGGCCCAATGTGCGACTTCGTCGGCATCCTCCGTGGGCATACCAACCGCCACATTGTGGGCCTTGCCGGCGGCCAACACCCGGTCGATCGCTTCGGCGACCGGTGGATTCTCCTCGCCGAATGTCAACCCCATCGAGTGTGTCAAATCGGCCATGCCGACGTGCAACACATCGATACCGGGCACCGCGGCGATCGCATCGATGTTTTCCAAGGCATCGAGCGACTCGATCATCACTGTCAACAGCAACTGATCGTTGGAGTCAGCCACGTACGCAGCCAGGTTCGAAATATCATAATCGATGGCCCGTCCCAGGCTCATTTCCCGCTTACCCAGCGGCGCATAGCGGCAGGCCTCCACGACCGCCTCGGCCTGACCGGCTGAATCGATGTGTGCCACATGAATTCCAGCCGCACCCTGATCGAGCGCCTGACGACAAGTCGCAGCGTCGAAACTTCGCGGCCGAAACACCGGTGCCACACCGGAAGCCCTGGCGTGCGCCAGCATGGAACGGATACTCTCGGTGCCGATCATGCCGTGCTCACAATCCAGCAGCACCGCCTCCACACCGGCAAAACCCGCAATCTCGACCAGTGCCGGATCGGACAGCGTGATGGGTTGAATCACCAGCGGTGGTTGGGACATATCATGGATTCGCTGACGCAGGCCGAATAAATTGCCTTGGTGCGTGGTCATTTGTTGTGCCATTCCTAACGCGGCATCGCCGCAAGATTGCTCATCATCGGTTCGCAGGTCAGCATCGCCTGGTGCCGGCATTACGGCAACATGCCCAACCTTTCTGGCTTCGGGGGGGTCCATGGTCTCATGCCAGAATTGCAAGAATTCCGGCATGTGCCCCGCCAATAAATCGTTACTTATAGGATTCTTGATTTCCGGGTACAAGGAACGTTAGCGTCTAGCACGGGCAACGACAAGAGAGGGCTCACTACGAGCGGCGTTTCCCCGACCGAGCGGGGCGCGGCCGACTGCCCGCAGGCGATTGGAGATAGTGGCTACACCGACCCGGATGATCACCGCCCTCGTACACATGGATAGCCGTGAGCAGATTGCGTTTTCTTCCGACACGAGAGACACATCCACCGACGGCAACAGGAGCAGGCCATGAAGTACTCCTGCCGACAGTCGGGGCAACGGGCTCGCGGGAAACCCGCACGGAGGTTCCCGTTTTTTGATCACCCCTCACCATCCACAGGCCCGGGTAATTGATAAGCGGCCCGGATAGCGGTACTTTCAGGGCATTGAAAGTCGGTGTCCTGCTCCGCGTCGTCTTCTCGAGAAGAAGTCCATCGGACATCGAGAGAAGATCAACCAATTAGAATCACTTGTTTTCTGTTTCGCGACTCGATGGGCACCGTGAAAAATTCCAAGTCCGCAGGACAACGACAAAATAGCGGTGAAGTGATGATGAAAACGGTGTCGACCGTCGACGAACTGCATGCCAACTGGGCCGATGTTGTGAACTTCCGCATGGCCGGGGAGTGTGTTCCGTTCCGTTACGACTTTCCTCCGGTGGAGACAATTGTCGATCGCCTGCGACAGGATGATGGGGCCAAGATCCGCAGCGGGATTCCCGGCAACTCCCTGGATGTTTCGAGCACGATTGACGGATTCACGGAATTACCGATCGAAGAGGCGATGAAGCGACCGTTCGGTCTTGCCCATTTTTCGCTCTCCCGGTTTTACGGCAGCGGCGACATACTCGAAGGTTTTGAGGAGCAGGTGATGGTGCGCTGGCGTCAGTTCATGGCGGATGCGGGATTCACGTGGCACCGCTGCAATCCCATCATCTTTATTTCCGGTCCGCGCTGTGCGACCAACTATCATTTCGACAGGTCGACGGTCATCGCGTGGCAGATCACGGGCACAAAAAGGTTCTGCGGCCTGCGCGACCCGGATCGCTGGCTGCCGGTGCCACCGATGGCCGAGAAAGGCCCGGCCGAACCGGGGGCCATCAGCAAGCCCTCCGGGATCACTGAAGCGGACGTCCTTGCCTGCACCATGTCTCCCGGGGATGTCCTGTGGAATGTCATCCTGACGCCGCACTGGGTAGAGGCCGGCGAAAGCGTGGCGATGAGCGTGAATCTCTCCCACGGCGGCCTGCGCCATCGCGGCACCCTCTGCCGCAATGATGCCTACCTGCACCAGTGGTACGCGAAGAATCCGTCGTCATTTTTATGACCCACTTCGACCTGCCTGCCGGCTAACAGCCCCGTCATCCTCACAGCGCTGTGGCCGTCAGGCGTAGCGATTTCCGAACTCCGCCACCACGGCCTGAACCACCGTCTTTTGCCACATGACCCGTCTGGACAATTTCTGTCGCATCCCCGTCTCCATCGTGAACCCGGGGCCAAAGTTCCGGGCCGCGAAGTCCACCAGATTCAAGCCTTCTCCGCGCTCCTGTGCGTTGAGCCAGAAGACGCCCGGTTCAAGTTTTTTAAAAAACGATCCGGGCAGGTAATCTTCGTCGGGAAACGTCGCGCCCGAGGCGCCGAGGGCCTTCGCACCCGCCGTGGCCAGGCGCCGCTCCCACCGCTCGTCCTCGCCGCTGCGCTGCCGGCGGGCAGACATCCAGAAATCATCCCCGTCGTACTCATGAAGATCGAGCGTCAGGCGCGGATCGATCCGGGCCATCAGCCGCCGGGCACACTGCACCTCCACTGGCGCCCAGGACGTATCATGAAACCGGTTCATATGGAGCACCTCGCTGTCAGGCGTGACGACCTGCATGTAGGCCCGCTCCAGTGGCGCCGCGCCCGGCTGGTCAACCTCGCGCGAGGGAAAATAACTCCGTCGGCCGCGCAACGGTTCAAGGAAATTGGCGCCTTTTTCCACCTCCCGGTACAGCATACGGTTCGCGTAACCATACTCGCCAATCTGCACCAGCAACAATCCGTCCGCATCGCAGAGGACTTCGCCCTTTTCGCGTAGCAGTTTTTCAGCGGACTCCACCGTGTCGATGGCCGGCGACTCCCCCAGCGCCAAGCTCAGCGCATACGGAAAACCGCTCAGGCCGATCGGATCCCGACATGGCAAAATCCACACCTCGTGGTTCGTCTGCAGGTCATCCATCAACGCCACTGCGGCCATGACACCAGCGTGCTCGGTCGCATGACTGCCCGAGCCGATGAAAATCGCCGGCCTCTTGTCACCCCCGCACTTCACCGCAATCAGTGGCGATCCGTCCGGAGCCCACCCCAGCACGCGCGGTTCATGCCCCGTCCTTCAACGGCTTCCAACAATCCGTATAACGACGAAATCCTTCGGGCATAAATTCTCCTTCGATTCTGGTTTGCTGAACAGATAGCCCGGGCAGGTCTGCCGTTACAAAAGACTCCGTCGCGCTGGCCGATACTGGTACCTGGTCAATATTATGCGTATCAGGATAGCTCGCACTGGGTGTGTAAAACTTGGCATTTTTTACACAGGGGTACAGAACGACAAGGCACTGTAGTAACATGCCGAATTGGAGTCACTCCCTGAGAGCTCGAACCTTTCCCAAAGAGTCTCTGATGCGCACACTTGGATTCTTATTCCTGCTGGCAGGCCTGATTTTTCTTTCCCGATTCCCCCCGCTGAAAGTTATCCTGCTCACCGGTCGATGAATTCACGGTTTACCCGCCCTGAACAACATCAGCGATGCGCGGCTCGGGAGAAAACGGAGATGGCAGATAAAATACAGACGCTGCCGCAATAGCCGGGAAGATCCCGAACAGAAAAGGTCTCAAACCAAACCGGTCTTTTGGCCCGCCAAACTCGTCCGGATGTCGGCTGAGGCATCATGCACCAACCGCTCCGCAGTCGACGGACACCTACCTCTCTCTTCGCATCCAAGACAACAATGCCAGACACCCCAACCCGAAGAGCAACAGGGCGGTCGGTTCAGGAACGGCAGTTGAAGCCGCACCATATCCACCGGCGAGACTAAAATTTGCTACCAGGGCATTGTAGTCCCCAAGGTCAATATCGCCGTCCCCATCAAAATTCCCCTTGGACCATAGATACGGCCCTCTTTGGCCAAGAGGGTCGAAGAAACCGGCCATCACATTGTAATCAAACAGGTTGATGTCCCTCGCATCAGGAGACGTGCCACTTAATCCAGCCGTGTCTCCTCTCAGGTAAGGCGAGTCATAACCGTTAGCAGTAGCCGCCAGATCAAGCCATACATCAATATCAAGGTTGTTCACAATACCGTCGGAATTGAAATCATACCGCAAGGAAACACGATCGGAAACTCCGTTGACCAGATCGTATCCAGTATCCTCGTACAGTTTGTTGAGATCCTCTACGTTGCAGACGGAATTGACATCCAGGTCACACGAAGGTGGCGGGAGCGCTGGCGGACCTACCGAATCCATCGGTCCGTCAATATCAACGATGAGGTACTGATCCACCTCGACGCTGCTGATTATTTGCGTATTGCCGTCGGGCCAGAAAATCTCCACGTCCACCGGGTCCGTGTTAGTCCCCAACCCCAGGTGAACTGTCAGGTCGTTCTGCATACCCTGACCCGTGCTCCCTGACACCTGGCGTGTCACGGTCCCCAAACCGGGCACGTTCACGCGAACCTGTGCGCCAATCGCCGACTCATTCACCAAACCCCATCGTCCCTGGCCTCCTTCGAGCTTGATTTTGAGATAATGGTTGTCGGGCCAATTCAACGCACCAGGATTCTTCCACAACCTGCCATCGGCAATCAGATCCAGAAAGCCATCGTTATTGTAATCTCCCCAGGCCGCGTGACTCGTCCCCGAAACTAAATTCCCGTCGGTCCATACTCCGGCCAATCCGAGATCGTTGCCCACATGGGAAAATTGAAAGTTGTCAAAATCTCCGTTATTGGCATACAGTCGGGCAGGAACCGCCCCGTATCCGGCGTGTGTCGTCGTGAAAATATCAAGGTCCCCGTCGTTATCGAAATCTGCCGCAACCCCCGAGTCAAAGGGTTCCACCTGTATGATGCCCCTCTTTCCGACGTCTTCGAAAAATGTATAGTTAGGCGACCCCGAATTCAAAAGAAACCTTGACTCCGGATTTGTCCCGTGGTCAAAGTTGGCAACAAAAATATCGAAATCACCATCGTTGTTGAAGTCACCGAAAGTCGAACCCTGTGTGTGGCCACTGGTGGCCGCCCCGCGGGGTTGATTATTCAGACCGGTAGTTCCATTGAACCCCTCATTGACCAACAGGTAATTTGTATCGTACCAGTAGTTGGATACGTAAACATCCTGATCGCCGTCTCGATCGAAATCGCAATGCGTACTCCCCTTGCCGTTCCGCGGCGACGGCGCTGACCAGGTATGCGAGAAGGAGGTACCACCATCATTCATCCAGACCACATCCCGATCCGGTGGTCCGATATAAGTCGACCACGTGGTGACCCAGGATGTGGCATACATATCCAGAAAACCGTCGCCGTTAAAATCCGCAAGATGGTGACCCCGGTTCACCGATGCCGGGGTGATGTTGGCCGGCTTAACAACCGTACTACTGACGTCGGTAAAACCGCTACCACCGTCATTCTGATAGATCACGGGTATTCCACCCTGGTTACCCCGCAGTTGCCCCGCAATGTAACCGAATGCATCAACGAACCCGTCGTTGTTGTAATCTCCTACGGACGTATTCCAAGTGTGAGTCAAACCCCCGAGCGCATTGGCGTGTTCGATGAACGGTGTGCCGGGCACGCCAGCCCATGAATCCGGGTTATTGGCATAATCATTCGTCCAGTAACTCGCCTTCCCGAAGATATCCGAATAGCCGTCGTTGTTGTAATCCGCCCACGACTGACCGACGGTGTCCATCACCTTAAGGAATTTGGCTCCCCGGGTCGCGTGCGGTGCGCCCAAAAACACCAGAATCGCCAGCACGAATCGTGCTGCCTGGTGCAGATTATTGGCTTGCATGATTAGCCTCCCATTGTTGTTGCCCAACCCCCACGGACCATGAAGCAGACGTTCAAGACGCACCCGCGGTGACCAACGACGTGTCGCGAGGAGAACCACGACGGCAAATTACCCTCCGCACAACGAGTCCGCATTCCCTTTCAAACACGTCGCCCCTCAAAACCAGCCTCGATCGTCTTTCCAGTATATTAAGTCCCACAGTCGGCACGTCAATGTCTCACAAACAAAAACAGGGCATCTTGGATGTTATGGAGGTAAAACACCCATCTAATTTTCAATAATTACACCTTTGATAGGGCGGGTCAGGCGTCCAATGGCTTGCAGCAATGTGGAAAGAGTGGTCGCAAAAGCCGCGTTCCCCGAACCAAGGATGAAGCTGAAGTGACTTGTCAGAGAATTCTTGTCAGAGAATTCTTGTCGCTGAGGTCAATTTACCTGTCCCCGTCAAAATTTCCATCCGCCCACGAGTAGGATCCCGACTACCCGTAGCAGCAAAGAAACCACCCAGTACGTTGAAGCCAAACAGGCTGAGGACCCTGACAGCAGGAACGGCGTTACCGAATGAATCAGTATCTCCTCCCAGAAAGGGTGGGGTATAACCGTTTTCCGTAGCGGCCAAATCAAGCCACTCATCAATGTCCAGGTTGTTAACAACGTCGTCACGGTTCAGGTCCAACTTCCCTAAACCCTAGCGGACACTCCGCCGACCAGATCGTATCCCCTGTCCTCATACGTCTTCTGAAAATCGGCAAGGTTACAGACGGAATCGCCGTTGAAGTTGCACGACGCTGGCGGGAAACCGATGTCGACAATAAGCAACCGGTCCACCGACATGCTCGTGGGCATGTGAGTGGTACCGGCCGGCCAGCCCGTGTGATTTGACCGCTCGGCCCTCATTTTCAGCAGCCGACAAATTTCCTGTGGATGGAGTCGGCGGAGTGATTGAGGGAAGACCGCGTTGTACGAAACAACGATGCTATTACACTCATGGATGGAGTCGGCGGAGTGATTGAGGGAAGACCGCGTTGTACGAAACAACGATGCTATTACACTCAACGAACGTCAGCAACAACAGATAACTCGCGCGGGGAAATTGTCATGAAATGCAATTGGTGGCTTCACCTGGTGACTTTGGAATTCGTGGCCCTGAAGACCCTGAAGACATAGTCTCCGGTAAACGTGGCGGGCGCGGATGAGTTTCACATTGCATAACGGCAGTCTCTATTCGTACTGGTTCCAACACGCAAGCCGATAATTCGGCGCGACAACGGCCAGCGATTCCCCGCTGAGAACACGCAACCAAAGGACACGGTCTCTCTGGAAGACAGCCAATCACCAGTCACGACAAAACACCGCGGGCCGGTGGTTAAACCGACGTCGAACTGGTTGGTGGGCGTTGGACAACCTGCCCAGAAACGCGGACCAGATCGTCACCGAAATCCTCCGTTCGCCACACCGATGGCAGGAATGGATTCTGGATTCACAGAACAACGGGCACGTTTTACAGGCTCGCCTTCAACATCCAACTGCCCAGGTTCACCCGATCGCCCGATGTGGAAACTTGTGGCACCGACCACGGTCCCCGTGGTGGACCACCTTTTCAAGTCCTGCACATCAGACCGGCAGCCAAAAAGTGCCGTTTCATGCGTTCCATCGGTTGAAAATGGTGTTAACATAGGTACTGAGTGCCAGTGTTTCCTGCCAAGAGATCGCGGCACAGTACTGAAGGTCCAACCGAAGGAAGACAAGTCCATGCCCAAATTGTCTCTAGCGTTTCTGTTTGCGACGCTGATCACTGCTTCATTTGCCGAAGCGGCCAGTTATCAAAAGACCGATGGGAGTTTAGTTGATCCGATCCTGGACAACTGGGGCGGCATACACTGGTACGGTGGCTCCAACCTTGAACCCTTCGCAAATCTGCCCTACGCGGATCTGTCCTACGCAACCCTGCGCGACGCGGACCTGGAAGGTGCGATTCTGACCGAAGCATACATGTCCAACGTGAAGTTTCAGGACGCGGACCTGAGTGGCGCGGATCTGACCGGCGCCAACCTGTACCGCGTCAACCTGCATGCCGGAAACTTGGCGGGTGCCAACTTGACGGGCGCGGCGGTGCTTGAAGCAAATCTGACGCAGGCAAACCTGGCGAATGCGAACCTGACCGACGCAAACTTGAGCGGCGCAGAGGACGATGGCGCAAACCTGACAGACGCCATTTTGAGCGAAGCGGACCTGACCCGTACGAACCTGGCCACCACGAACCTGACCCGGGCGAACCTGACGGGTGCCAACCTGCCTGACGCGGACCTGAGCGAGGCCAACCTGCGCACCGCGATCCTGACCGGCGCGATCCTGACCAACGTGAACCTGGGGTCCGCCGTCCTGTATAGTACGGACCTGACCGGCGCGGACCTGACCGGCGCGGACCTGGATAGCGGATCCCTGGGCCTGGCGAACCTGAGCGGCACGAATTTAACATCGGTGACCTCCCTCGATACTACCTACGGCAGTCCCTTCTACTACGACAGCACGATCCTCCCGACCGGCTTTGACCCTGTTGCCAAAGGCTGGACCCTGGCTCCCGCTTGTGACTTCACGCCCGACGCCGCTTGTGACCTGGCAGACATCAACCAGATGTTCCAGGCCGGCGACCTGGTCACGGGTGTTGCAACGACCGTGGCCACCGCCAAACATGACCTGGTTGCCAACGGCGCGCTTGACGCAGCTGACGTAACAGAGTGGCTCGCGCAGGCCGCCACCGAAAATGGTCACGGCTCGCCGTACCTGCGTGGTGACACGAACCTGGACCGCGATATTGACTTAAGCGACTACAACACCCTGACTACCAACTTTAATCCCAGCGGCAATTCCTATTCATGGGAGGATGGCGACTTCGACGGAGACGGGGACATCGACCTGAGCGACTACACCAGTTTGGCAGCCAGTTTCAGTCCGATTGGGTATGGACCAGCGGCAGTGCCTGAGCCAACTGCGTTGTGTTTGTCAGTCGCGGGTGCTTTGTTGCTTGCCGGTTTCCGAAGACAACGGCCGTGCTGCACCCGATAAGCCACTTCCCCGGTTCGGACCTGCCGGGCGCTACCTCAGTTTATCAAGAGGCAGGAAGATTCTTTTACAACGCGCAAGGTCATCAGCAATCCGGCCCTAGCAAGGTCCGTCGTCCTGCGAACAGGATTCGGTTCCTGAACCGGCCCGAAACGGCAACGGTAAGCCGCTCCAGGTAGCTTGATGGAAACGATCGGAACGTCGCTGCAGGCGAAATACACAACGCACCTGAGGTGTGCCGGCGTCCGACTTGCCGTGTTCTACCAGCGACCCACGCAGTTCGCTATGATTGGTGTCACCCCCCGCAACCATCCCCGCAGAGGACTTTCCGCCATGTATCCTGCTTATCGAACGGTCGCCCTGCTCCTGGCTTGCTCGCTCACCACATACCCCGCGGTGGCAGACGATGTCGTCGTTGAAAAGAATATTGTTTACGGGAACGCCGGCGACCTCGAACTGAAGCTCGACCTGGTCCGGGCAGCCCAAGGCCACCGACCGTCTCCCGCCATCGTTTTCATTCACGGCGGCGGCTGGTACCAGGGAAATCGCCAGGGATACCTGCCCGACTGCCGGGAGGCGGCCCGACGGGGTTACGTTGCCCTGACGATCAGCTACCGCCTGATGCAATTCGATAACAGCAAAAAGGAAACCACCACCGCCGCGCCGATTTTTCCGGCCCAAATCCACGACGCCAAAACTGCCATCCGTTGGCTACGTGCCAATGCCGAGAAATACAACGTCGATAAAAAACGCATCGGGGTGACCGGCGGTTCAGCCGGCGGACATCTTGCGTTGCTGGTCGGATTGACCGGAATGGAGGCCAAACTGGAAGGCCACAACGGACATCCCGACGCGTCGAGTCGTGTCCAAGCGGTGGTCAACGTGTACGGCCCTACCGAGATGGCGTCGTTGCACGCAACCAGTTCCGTCTCCTGGATTTTTCGGCTCTTCCTGGGTGGTACGCCCCAACAGGTACCCGATCGCTATCAGGAGGCCAGCCCTACCACTTACGCGAGCGCCGGGGACCCGCCTGTCTTAACGATTCACGGCGACCGGGACCGCCTTGTCCCGCTGCAACAGGCCCGCTTGCTCGACCAGAAGCTGAAAGCGGCCGGAGCGCCGCACACGCTGCTGGTCCTGCCGGGGCAGGGCCATGGCTTCCGTGGCCAGGCCCAGCAACGGGCAGCCGAGGCGAAGTGGCGATTTTTCGAAAAACACTTGAAACCGTAACAGCCGACATCCCCGGGCCGCCAGCGATGCGGGGGGGAGACTCTAGCCGCGCTTCCAACTGCCTGTTGCGGGGGTGGAACGTGCCGCGACCGGGTGCCGGACCCACGTTCCCCCCGAACCCCCAATTCTGCCCGCCCTGGTGGCGGTAATGACGGTTTCTAATCCGACCAACCCCGTTCGTCCGGGATCGGCGCGGTTTAACCACTTTGTCCCGCGGGCCAGCGATGTTAAAATGACACGATTAGGTAGTTTATTCCGACAAACAATGTTGCCTCGGCGACTGGAAAGGCCCCACCCGCACGTGCGCGGGATTCAGCCTATCACCCGTTCCGTGGCACTTCTGTTTCCGGTGGGCGGCCAGCGAGTGAATGATCCGGGCGAACCGTTATGCACGGTAGCAGCGGGCCACACCTGTTCGCACACCACCAACGTGAACCCCGAGAAAAAATAGAAACGGTTGTTATGGATTGGAACCACCTCTTAAGGTCCTGGAAAAATTCCATCCTCTTCACCCCTGCGTCTTGCCTGGCGATTGCCGCCCTTTGTCTTTTTCCGCAAACGACCCCTGCGCTGACAATCAACCTGACGTTTGATTCCGACGCATCGGACTTGCCCACGTTCGACTCGACGGGCACGCTGCTTGCGGCCATCATACAAGCCTCCGCCGATTACTGGGAGGACATCATTCACGACGCCGGAACGCTTGACATCAATTACTACTACGATGATTTGTCTGAT
>Ga0310123_10001502_pt1 | contig 19264 bp, 15 predicted proteins | sample CB6_AW_1057_MG_FD_203505 | JGI IMG/M metagenome (GOLD analysis project Ga0310123, IMG submission 203505) | Marine microbial communities from Western Arctic Ocean, Canada - CB6_AW_1057 | ecosystem: Environmental > Aquatic > Marine > Oceanic | place: Canada: Western Arctic Ocean | collected... | reverse complement strand
GATAGCTGACCTCGTTGGGGACGGTCTGAAACCAGTGTGGTGTCCCAGCCGGAATGACCAGCACATCTCCCGGACCGACCTCGTGGGCTTGTCCATTCCGTATCGCGTCCCCCCGATATTCGTGCGGTCTGGTCATCTTGCCCCCGACGAGTTCTCCACCCAGGACCACGGTCGCCCGCCCGTCGGTGACGTAGAAGATGTCGGTGACGGTTTCATGCACTTCGGGTTGGCCTGCCTTATTGCGGTGGCTTGCCGTGACCCGGTAGGCTGAGGCTTCCGCGACGAGATCGCCGTTCTGGAACTTCGCAAGCATCTCATCGTGGCCGACGAACAGCGGAGCCGATTCATCTGCGTCCTGCGAGAGCAGGACGGCGCCCGCAGCCAAGGCCACAGCCAGGACCAGTGACGTCTTCACATTGATAGTCATATGGGAAGATTCTAGCCGACCGGACGAGTGTGACGACGGCCTCCTCGCAGTAGAATGGATCCCTGCTGTGGCAGTGTGTTGACCACGGAAAGGCATACAGGTTGAGGTTTCGGTTGTATAGCCCGGCGGTCTTCCTCGCCTTCCTCGGGCTCGGGTGCAGTGCGCCTCCGCCTGGCGAGTCCAGCTACGTCGAGAATACGACTCAATCGAGTGCCGCGAAAGATGAGTTCCTCGCGGTCGACCCAGAGTCGCCGGCGGCAGGCGATCGGCGCGGCGAGCTCTTACCACTTCGTGCCCATGCTGCCGAAAGGCCCGCAGCCGACTTACCGCCTTCAGAGCAGGCGACGGTCGATCTGTTCGAAGAGGTCGCTCCCTCGGTCGTGTACATCACGACATTGACTCAGCGCAGGAACTTGTTCACGGGGGTTGCCACTGAAGTGCGACGAGGTACGGGGTCCGGCTTCGTCTGGGACGACGTGGGGCACGTCGTCACCAACTTCCACGTGCTCGAAGGGGCCACTGGCGCGCAGGTCGTTCTCCACGATCAGCAAACGTACCGAGCCACACTGGTCGGGTTTTCTCGATGGCATGATCTTGCAATTCTGAAGATTGATGTGCCAGCCAATGTCTTGCCACCCGTCGACATCGGTCGAAGCGAAGGCCTTCGAGTCGGGCAAAGTGTCTTCGCTATCGGTAACCCGTTCGGTCTTACCGCGACGCTGACCACGGGGATCATCTCAGCTCTCGGGCGTGAGATCGCGGCGGTCGGAGGAGGCACGATTGAAGACGCGATCCAGACCGATGCCGCCATTAATCCCGGAAATTCCGGCGGGCCACTCCTTGACAGCGCCGGTCGCCTCATCGGCGTGAACACGGCGATCTACAGTCCGTCGGGTGCATCGGCGGGCATCGGCTTCGCGGTGCCTGTTGATACGGTTCAACGGGTGGTCCCTCAAATCATCGAGAAGGGTGAATACACTCCTCCCCAACTGGGTATTCGCGCGAGCGAAGAGCTCAACATCCTGGTACGGAGGCGACTCGGGATTAGAGGCGTGGTGGTCCGTGAGGTGGACCCGGGAACGGGTGCGGCTCGTGCAGGATTGCGGGGAACTTCCCGGGCCGCGGATGGGCGTCTGATTCTCGGCGACGTCATTCAGGCGGTCGAGGACAACGCGGTGAGCAATCTTGGCGAACTCTCGACCATATTGGATCGCTACGATGCCAATGATGAGGTGGCAGTGACCATTCTGCGCGACGGCCGAACGCGCGAGGTCACCATCCGACTGTTCTAGAGACGTCTGAATTTTGCCAAGCTCCGTCGCTCCGACTCTGATGAACCCGCCGTGATCGACAAGGCCGCGCCAAACGGGAGTAGTGCTCTGGGCCCCACAACCATCACAAAGGCGCGCCCGTTTCTTAAATGGGTTGGCGGTAAGCGCCAGCTCCTGCCTCACATCCGTCGGTTCTACCCGACAGTGTTCGGACACTACTTCGAGCCCTTCGTCGGGAGTGGAGCGGTCTTTTTCGACTTGCACAACCGCGGGCTACTGAGCGGGCGGCGCTCGACCCTATTCGATGACAACGCCGACCTCATCGGCTGTTATCTCAACGTGAGAGATCACACGACACAGGTCGTCAGAAACTTATCTCGGCTGTCTACCGCTCACCAAAAGAGTCCCAAGGAGCACTACTATCGAATTCGGGATGAGAGATTCAATCCGGGACGGCGTCGTATTTTTCGTGGGAACAGCCCCGACAGCGCGGGCTATACGCCATCGCTGGCGGCTATGTTGATCTACCTGAACCGAACGGGGTACAACGGCCTGTTTCGTCTCAACTCGCAAGGGCTGTTCAACGTCCCGGTCGGACGGTACACGAACCCGAGGATCTGCGACTCGGAGAACCTCCGAGTGGTGGCGGACGCGTTATCGCGCGATGTCGATATCGCCGAGAGCGGTTTCGCGCAGGTGCTCGAGAACGCCAAACAAGGGGAGTTCGTCTATTTCGACCCTCCATACGCCCCTCTGAGCCAGACCGCACAGTTCACGTCCTACACCGCCGGCGGTTTTACGGCGGTCGACCAGAAGAGGTTGCAACAGGTCGTCATTCGATTGGCCGACCGTGGTTGCTGGGTACTTGTGAGCAACTCCACGGCACCAGAGATCAGCCAACTGTACGACGGCAACAAGGAGACCGAGGCAGCTGGACTTCGCGCCTACAAGGTCGAGGCGAGGCGGGCGATCAACTCGGCTCCCGAGAAGCGCGGCGCGGTGCTTGAGTATTTGATTAGCAACGTGCCACGGAATCCTGACTGACCAGAAGGTCCTTCACTCACCCACATGCACTGCGCAGCGCCGGGTCGAGCCCCGTCGCCGGTGCTCCCAGAGATAGATGCCCTGCCAGGTGCCGAGCGCAAGACGCCCGTCCAGGATCGGGATCGAGAGAGTCGTCGCCGTGAGTGCGGCCTTGATGTGGGACGGCATATCGTCGGGACCCTCGGACGTATGCGTGAAGCGTGAGTCGTCCTCGGGCACCAGCCGGCTGAGCCAGTCCTCGAGGTCGCGACGCGCGGAGGGATCTGCGTTCTCCTGGACGGTGAGGCTGGCCGAGGTATGTTGGACCATCACCGTGCATAGTCCCTCTCGGATCCCGGATTCCGAGACCACGTGCTGGATCCGATCGGTGAACTCGACCAGCCCCTGGCCAGAGGTGCGTATCTCGACCTGGGTCACCACTGCCGTCACCGAGTTGCGGCGTTCGCGATCTCTTCGCGGATGATCTGCCGGATTTCCGCCCGGGCGCTGTCGTCAAGTATCAGTGGGGGCGTACGGGAGCCGTCGGCCAGAAAGACGGTGCGGTGAGGAAACGGAATCTCGATCCTCTCCTCGTCGAATCGTTTCTTGATTCGACGGTTCATCTCTCGTCCGACAGCCCACTGCTTGCCCACATCGGTCTTGACCCGCATCTTGATGACGATCGCCGAGTCCTCGAACCGGTCGAGACCAAGCACCTCAATCGGTTCCAGGATCTGCCCCTTCCAGTCTGGGTCCTCAACCAGATTCGCACCCAGGTCCCGCAGCACCTGCATGACGCGGTCAGGATCCTCTTTGTACTCGACGCCGACGTCAAACACATAGTGGGAGAACGTCCGAGTACGGTTCGAGAGCGTGCTAATTGTGCCGTTGGGAAACACGTGCACGACCCCTTCGAAATCACGCAGCACGGTGGTCCTGAGATTGATTTCCACCACGGCCCCCCGGTGCCATTGATGCTGATGACGTCCCCAACTCCCATCTGGTTTTCGACGATCAGGAAAGCACCGCTAATCACGTCTCGGATCAGATTCTGAGCGCCAAAGCCAACGGCTAGACCGACGACGCCCGCACACGCGAGCAAGGGCATGACATCAAAGCCTGCCTCTCTGAGCACCATGGTTATGGCCGTCGCTCAGATTGCGATCGTGACGCCGTTTCCCCCGATGCCAGACAGCGTGGTCACTCGCTGCACGGGTTCTTTGCTCTCCTTCTTGTCCGTTGTCTCGAGGGCATCAACGGACCGCATCGCCACACCGTCAATCACCCGTCGGAGGATCTTCGCGGCAGCGAACGCAGCTATCACGATGACGACGACACGTGCGAGCCGCACGAACACGGCCAATGCACCTTCGCTGAGTTGAATGTCAAGTAGATCCTGCATCATCGCGTGTCACTCACTCCGACTGCGGCCGCCACCGTTCTCAGTAACCCAGCGGCGACGCTTCGACGATTCCAGCACCTTCGCGGATCGTGATCTGCTGATTCGCGGCGACTCCTATAACGGTATCGACTTGTCCACTGGGCCAGACGACCCGGACCATGTCAGCGGCGGCGGCCGCACCCAGTCCGAAGGTCAGTGCCAGCTCGCTCTGCGACGCGTAGCTTGATCCGGTCTTTACCAGCAGCCAGCGAGGTGGCCCATCCCCGACCGTGACCTCGACCCGGGCACCGATGCCGTCGCGATTCGACACCGTGCCGATCGTGTGGACGCGCAGCACGTTGTTCTCTTGGCCGGCTTCGTTCCTCAGGAGGCGTGCGGCGCCGTCGTTGACCGTCACGAGCAGGTCCAGGTCGCCGTCTCGGTCGATGTCGGCATACGCGGCGCCGCGAGCGACCATCGCGTCCGCCAGCGCGGTGCCGGCCGGCGGCGTGACCTCCTCGAAGCTTCCGTCACCCAGGCTCCGGAAGAGGTGGGGTGGTTGGGCATAGGTCACGCGTGACTGTACGTCCTCGATGTCGTCGGCGACGTGGCCGTTCACGGCGAACAGGTCGAGATGACCGTCGAGGTTGTAGTCGAAGAAGAAACAGCCGAACGCGAGCGTAAGAAGTGACGCGCGACCCACGGCCGAGCGCGGGGCTTCATCGATGAAGAGGCCGTTGCCCTCGTTGTGGTACAGCGCGATCATCTCATTCGAGAAGTGTCCGACGACCAGGCTGGGTCGACCCGAACGGTCGTAGTCCGCCGCGTCCACGCCCATCCCGGCTCGGGCGACGCCACCCTCGCTATACGCCACCCCGGCAACCACGCCGACGTCGACGAATGTCCCGTCGCCTTCGTTTCGATAGAGGCGGTCGGGCTCGGTGTCGTTGGCCACGAACAGATCGAGCCACCCGTCTCGATCGTAGTCGAGCATGGCCACCCCGAGTCCCTTGGACGACCGATCGTCGAGGCCGCTGAGGGTCGTGACGTCCTCGAATGTGCCATCGCCTTTGTTGTGGTACAGAGTCGGGCTCTGTCCCTGATAGGCCTCCGGGGTGCAGTAGGACTTGTTCTGACCGTCCAGCGTGCAGACAAGATCGCCTGTGATGGTCCACTCGACATAGTTCGCCACGAACAGGTCCAGTGCGCCGTCGTTGTCGTAGTCGAGCCAGGCCGCGCTCGTCGAGAATCCCTCACCGCCGACCCCAGTGGCCTGGGTGACGTCGGTGAACGTGCCGTCCCCGTGTCCGCGGAATAGCCGGTTCGGGCCGAAGGCGGTGATGTAGATGTCGGTGTGCCCGTCGTTGTCATAGTCCGCGGCCGCTCCGCCGATTCCGTAGAGCTCGACCTCGAGGCCTGAGCCGGATGTGATATCGGTGAACGTGCCGTCGCCGTCGTTGCGATACAACGCGGGGAGCGAGCGACCGTCGGTGCTCTCCCAGTCGACGGAGTTCACCAGGAATATGTCCTGCCACCCGTCGGAGTCGATGTCGATGAACAGCCCGCCGGCGCCCAGCGTTTCCGGTAGGTACTTCTGCCCGGTCGCTCCGCTGTTGTGGATGAACGTGATCCCTGCGTCGGTGGTGATGTCGCTGAATGGGATATCAGACTGCACCAGAAACGCCTGGGACCACAGGGCGACGATGGTCGTCACCAGGGAGGCGCGGGTCACGGCTCCAGCCTGCGATGCTCGTGAACCATCTGTCGCTCGTTGTTCACCTCTGGGGAGCTCCGCAAGTACGAGCCGGCAACCGCCTGCGATGCCTCATCGGCTTTGAACCGTTCGTAGAGTGCCTGCTCACGCGCTGCGAGCTCGGTGTCGCCGAGGCCTCGGTAGGCGAGCATGAGATTGTAGTGCGCCTGGAGGTCCTCGGGGTCGATCTGCAGCACGGCGGTGAAGGTCTCGATGGCCTCGTCGAATCGCCGCTCAAGAAAGTGCAGACGCCCGATCTCGCCGAGCACGACGCGGTCGCGCGGGTACTGGGTCCGCGCGGCGTCAAGGTGCTCTCTGGCTTCGTCGTAGCGGCCGACTCTTCTGAGCGCTGAACCAAGAAAATAGTGTGCTCTCGCCAGGCCTGGTGAGAGCCCGAGCGCCGTTTCGATGAGCGGGATCGCAGCCTCGACGTCACCCTCCGCGAGGAGGGCCCGAGCCAGGTTGACCGGACCGTCAGGATAGGCAGGGTCGATGGCCATCACGCGACGGAAGGCCGTGGCGGCGCCGCGGAGGTCGCCCTGGAGGAGGAGACCAATCCCATAGTCGTTCCATCGCCCACGGATGGCGGCCGAAGATGCCGATGACGCCGAGGATCCGTCAGGCACGACGGGAGCCGGCGAAAGAGCGTCCTCGGCGTCGACGACGACGAGGGAGGCCTCGGCCTCGGCCATCACCGTGGTCGGGAGATCTGGGATCTCCTTCATCGCGCCGGAGACCGTAGACGTGTCTCCGGCAAAGAGCCATCGACCGTCGTCGTGCGCCCCGGTCACCACCGGGTCCGCCTCGGTCGGGTCCCGCACCCCGGCGTAGGCCCACTGGGTATACCACCAGCTGAACTTGCGGTAGTTGACCTTTGCGCGCAGCTGGATGCGGTCACCGGCGTCGTCGGGGATTTGCAATCGGTAGTGGACCGTGTCGGCTGCGCCGGGAGGAATCAATCGCACGTAAGCCACCGAGCGGGTCATCCACGCGTTGCGCTTGTTGATGGGGTTTCCGTGACCATCGAGCTGCAGGCTCTGATAGAAGTGGGCGCCGGGGTCGACCGGACCGCTGCCGCGCTCGGCTGGATCGAAACCGCCGCTGTGGAGGAGCACGCGTCCCTGGTCGTCGACCGCCTCGAACTCGACCCAGACGTCGAAGGCGTCGACGGTCCCGCCTGGGAAGAAGTGGCCCACCTTACGGGTGCGGACGACCACCTCCACGCGGACCGACTCGCCACGCCGGACCGCGATTGGCGTGATGTCCAGAGGGGCCACGACATCGGCCACCGGACCGGTCGTCGTCACGATTCGGCCACCGAACTGCGGTGACTCCTCGCCGACCGCGAACGTACTCGACAGTCGAGTGGCGTCGTCGCCCTCCGCGGTGGTCAGCGAGGGGGAGGTCGGCTCATCGACCCGCGCGATTCCGAACACGTCGACCGAGATCTGTCCGGCCCGTAGAAACTCCTGTACTGCGTCGAGCTGGTCAGCGTCGCCGTTGACGAACGGCACCGCCGTGTTGGCCGCGGCGAACCGATGCGACCGGACGAACCCGTCGTCGGCGGCCGGGTCGTTGGAGCGCACCCGCGGCATATGACAGTCGTTGCAGGTTTGCGGCCGTTCTGGGTAGTAGAACGACCGCGCTCCGTGGCCCGACACACCTGACGCTTGCCAGTTGTCGTACTCGTTGAACCCCCGGATCCATCGGTACTCGTTCACCGGCTCATCGAGATGCACTTTGTGACAGGTCGAGCAGAACTCCTCGCTCTGCTCCCGGTGAAACGGTTTGAGGAACGTCCGCCGGTGGGGTTCAGGGGCCGCATACACCAGCCGGTCGTGCATCCATTCGAGCAGCGGATTCGTGCTGGTGGCGAGCTCATGGAGCGGCGGGTATTCGATGACAAAGTCGCCTTGCCCCATCGTGCTCCCGACGTGGACGACTGAATGGCACGAGGTGCAGCCGAGCCCTGCTTGCGCCTCGGGAGTGTCGATCTGTTCGCGAATCGGCTGGTCGAACCGTCCGTTGAAGAAAACCGCGTGGTCATGACACCCGGCGCACCACTTCGACGGCTTGGTCCCAACCACGTCCTGCATGTACTCGATTGACTTGCGGTACCACTGGTTGTTAAAAGAGGAGAAGTGGTGCATCGAGGAGTTCCACTGGTCGTAGATGTCCTTGTGACACCGACCGCACATGTCGCTCGTCAAAAAGAATCCGGCAGGAATTACCTCGCCGGTCGTCGTGTTGGCGGACGAGGGAAAGAAGGGACTCGTCGGACCACCGCCTTCCTCGTCCATGCTGGCTGGTACCTCGGTGGGGTTGGCTGGTCGATAGGACGCCGTCCACGCGGCCGTTTGCCATGACCGAACACTCGGTGCCACGGCCAGAGCGAGGAGGGCCAGCACCATCGCCGCGCGGACGGCTCGAACCTCCGGCCACGCGCTGGAGACCTGCCAGACATGCACCGCGATCAGCAAGGCGCCAAGCCCCGCCGTCGCCACGTGGACGTAGAGGAGGGGAAGACTCGCCCCGGTCGCCCCGACGAACACGACGGCCATCCCGGTCGCGAGCCCGATTGCGACGCCGGCGAGTCCCGCGCCTAGCCACGAGTCGGGCGGGCTTCCGCGGCGACGAACCGCCACCGCGAGCGAGACGGCGACCGCCACGCCCAGCAGTGGATGGAGCGTCACGTTCACGAAGTACCAGAGCGACGCCGATGGCCAGGCGACGAGGTACGAGGTGTTCAGCAATAGGGCGATCGAGCCGGCGACGGCTATGCGGATGGGGCGGCTAGGTGCGCCGGATGGCTCCGAATGGCTCACGGTTCTGGTGGCGAACGCTGGGGGCTCGTGCCCGGGGCCGCTCAGTCATAATATAGCCCAACGTCTTGCCCCCACGTGGACACGAAGCGGGTAAGCTCAACAGACGCAGTGTTCTTACGAAACATATGACCTCCAGAGCCCCCGACCATCACCGAGCAGTTCGTTCTGAGTTTTACCTATGAACCGCGTCCTACTGGTGGTGGGCCTGCTGCTCGGAGTTGCGTCGTGCGGCGGAGCCTCCGACCCATTCCTCGAGAGGGAAGCGTTCTATCGCGCCAACAACCGTGGCGTGGCCCTGCTCGAACAGTTCGACTACGAGCGCGCCGCGAATGCGTTTCGCGAGGCGCTGGCGCTGGACACGACCGGTGCGGTCGCGCGGGTCAACCTCGCGTTGGCGCTGTTTCTCTCGCTGGATCTAGAGGACGCCGAACGAGAGGCGACCCTGGCTGCCGACGCGCTTCCGTCGGCCCCGCAGCCGTTCTATCTGCTCGGCTTGATCGCCAGAGCCCAGAGCCGGCCCGAGGCGGCGATCGACGCCTTTAGCATCGTGCTTGCCGACGACCCTCGAGACGTCGGTACCAACGTCAATCTGGGACAGATGTACCTTGAGGTCCAGGAGTATCCAGCGGCGATCGAGCGGTTGCGGGTCGCCTACGAGGACGAGCCCTTCAACATCACCGCCGCCTACAACCTCGGCCTCGCGCTGAGACGCAACGGTGCACCGACCGAGGGGCAATTGCTACTGGAACGAGTCCAGGCGCTGCGCTCGACCGATTACGCGGTCACGTATGACACCGGGTATCTGCAGCAAGGACGCTACGCCGAGGCCATCACATCGACCGGCGCCGAGGCGGGTCTGATTGACACCGATGTGCCCCCAGCGATTTTCACCTCGGCCACGATAGCATCGTCTCCGGCCGTGTCGGCGACGCCGGGCACGGTCTCTCCGTTTGGGAGGCGCTTTACCGCCGACGACCTGACCGACGAGGGAGCGCGCGCGCTTGCGGCGAGCCTTGGAGGCGGCGTGACGCCAATCGACTTCGATCGCGACGGCGACCTCGACCTGTTCGTCGCCACGCCAGAGGGGCAGCAACTCCTCCGGAACGACACTCCGGACGGTTGGACCGACGTGACGCAGGAGGCCGGTCTCGATGCCGTCCCCGCAAATAGCGTCCCGGTCGGAGCCATCGCAGCCGACTACGACAACGACGAGGTGCCAGACCTCTTCGTGCTCCGATACGGCGCGAGTAGCCTCTACCGAAACGCCGGCGCCGACGGATTCACCGACGTCACTGCCACCGCCGGACTGCCGGATTATCCTCATCTCCCTGGCGCGGCGGCCTTTGTCGACCTCGACCATGACGGCGACGTCGACCTGGCCATTGCGGGATTGGCCGACCTCACTGCTTCGCGAACAACGATCGCCGAGTCAGCGGTGTTTCCCGAAGAGTTCGTCCCGGCGCCCTTCCTGCTCTTGCGAAACAACCAGGACGGGACCTTTACCGATATCACGGAGGCATCACAACTCGCGTTCGACGGCCACGTCGTCGCCGTCGTGCCGACTGATTTCGACAATCGGCGTGATCTCGACCTGCTTGTGGTCGAGCGCGGTGGCCCACTGCGTCTCTTCACGAACCTGCGGGATTCGACATTTCGCGACGTCGCGTCCGAGGTGGGTCTCGCTGCGGTGGGAACCGACATAGCCAGCGTGGCCGTTGCTGATGTCAACAAGGATGGGTTTTCCGACTTCGTGTTCGGCCGGGTCTCCGACAACGTCTTCGCTTTGGGCAACGGGCAGGGCGGGTTCAGGCTGGTGGAGGCTCCTGCGACGGCTGGAGAGGCGACCGCGCTGCGCTTTCTCGACTACGACAACGACGGACTGCTCGACCTGCTGGCGTGGGTGGCCGCTGGTCCGCAGATCTTTCGGAACCTGGGCGATACGTGGAACGATGTCACAGGAGAGGCGGGCGGCGACGTTCTGGGCGGGCCGCCGATCGGAACCGCTCACGCGGTGGCGATCGCCGACCTCGACCTCGACGGCGACAGCGACATCGTCAGCTCCGGGGCCGGGCTGGTCTCGCTGGCCACGAACAGCGGCGACCCTCGCAATCAATCCCTGCGCATCACGCTACGAGGACTGGTCAGCAACCGAACCGGGATTGGGGCCAGGGTGCAGCTTCGCGCCGGAAGCCTGAGGTCGGAGCTCGAGACCTCCGCCGCGACCCCGGCGGTCGCGGCAGCCGATCTGGTATTCGGTCTCGGGCCCCGGCCTGGTGCCGATGTGGCGCGTGTGCTGTGGCCATCGGGGATTTTGCAGGCCGAAGTACCGGCGACCGCCGGCGAGGCTCCGGGTGAAACGGCGTTTCTCTCATCCCCCCGTGTCGTTCGGGAGCTCGACCGCGAGCCGTCATCCTGTCCGTTTCTGTTTACCTGGAACGGCACCGAATTCGAGTTCGTCACCGACTTCCTCGGCGGTGGCGAGATGGGCTACTGGCACGGACCCGACTTCTTCAATACCCCTGACCCGGTGGAGTACGTTCGGATTGGCAACGACCAGCTCCGGGCCCGAGACGGCGTCTTCGAACTGAAGGTCACCAACGAGCTCGAGGAGGCCGTGTTCTTCGACCGCTTTGAGCTGATCGCTCTGACCCATCGGGAGAACATCGACGTCTACCCGAACGAAGGAATGACGGCCGTACCCAAGCCACACCGGCTCCATGGTGTGGCCGGTGCCCACGTGCCGACCGTGGCCCTCGATGATGAGGGACGCGACGTGACAGACCAGATCGCCCGCATCGATCGAAGGTACGCCGAGGGTTTCGCGTTCGCTCGGTTCCGGGGATACGCGGAGCCGCACACCCTGACGCTCGACTTGGGCCCGCTCGACGGCCCGGCCGTCCTGCTCCTCACCGGGTGGACACGTTATTCGTTTTCGAGTGACAACGTCGCTGCATTTCAGGCGGGTCTCACTCCGATGCTGCCGTCACTGGAGATCAAGGACACAGCCGGGCGGTGGCGCCCGGCTGAAGTCGAGATCGGCATCCCGGTTGGACGGCCACAGACCATTGCGGTCGACCTCGGCGACGACCTGCGACCGGGCGAGCACGACGTCAGAATCGTGACCAGCATGCGGATCTACTGGGACCAGATCTTGGTTGGTCGGCGCGCCCCCGTCACCGAGGTGCGCGAGCACTCGATCGACCCGTCACACGCGACGCTCCGCGCGCGCGGCTTCTCAGCCTCGTTGCACACCGACGGCACCCAGCCGACGACGTACGACTATGCGCGCGTGACGCGAGTGTCGCCCTGGAAGACGATGGCCGGCAGCTATACTCGAGAGGGTGACGTGCTCGACCTCCTCCGCGCCACTGACGATATGTTCGTGATTGCAAAGGACGGCGACGAGATCGCGTTAACCTTCGACGCGACCGGGATCGACCCGCTCCCGGACGGCTGGACACGCAGCTACCTGCTGCGGGCCGACGGGTTCAGCAAGGAAATGGATATCAACTCGGCCAGTCCCGACACGGTCAAGCCACTGCCGTTTCATGCCATGAGCGGGTATCCCTACGGACCCGCGGAGCACTACCCTGAGTCGCCGGAGCACCGGCAGTATCACGACCACTACAACACGCGCATCGTCGTGAAGCAAGTGCCCAGTATCGACGCGTCGACGGCACCGTAGGGCCATGGAGCAGATTCGCTATTCAGCCGCCGCCTGTCAGACCGACCTGCCCAACCCGGTCGAACGCGCACAGATGCGCAAGAACACCGACCGGATGCTCAGCATGATCGACTCGGCGGTGGCCGGCAGCGCCCCGTTTCTCCCTGTCCGACTTATCGCCTTTCCAGAGTTTGCCCATGCGGCGCCGGTGTTTGCGACCGTCGACGAGCTGCGGGCCAAACTGACCCTACCCATTCCGAACGAACACACCGAGCGGTTGACCGGAAAGGCCCGGGAGCACGACGTCTACATCCAGACGGGCACCATGCTCGAAGAGGACCCGGCGTATCCTGGCGTCGTCTTCAACACGACCTGCCTCATCGGACCGGACGGCATCCTGTGCACCTATCGGAAGGTGAATCCCTGGATCCCCTATGAGGTGCATACCAGCCCTCACGACCTGCCCGGCTATGACAAGCCGCTGTTTCCTGTCGCCGACACACCGATCGGTCGCATCGGCTGCGCTATCTGCTACGACTGGCTCTTTCCCGAAGTGCTGCGACAGTTGACCGCAAACGGGGCAGAGGTGCTCGTCCGAGTGTCCGCCTACATGGATCCGTGGGGAGCGACCGAGCCGATGGCCTGGTGGACGCTCATCAACCGCGCACGGGCACTCGAGAACCTCGCCTACGTGGTGGCGGCCAACCAGGGCGCCAGTCTCCGACACTATCCGCCGTACTCGTGGCCCGGTGGCTCGCAGGTGGTGGATTTCGACGGCCGGCTGCTTGCGGAAGCGTCTCCCGGTCCAGGTGAGCGGATCGTCGTCGCGCCGATTGACATCTCGGCACTGCGTCACGAGCGGCAGACGCGGGTTGGGCACCATATGCCCGCGCACCTGCGCACCGAGGCCTACGATGTGTATCGCGCACCCGGGTATCCACCCAGGAACGATCTCGGCGCACCGCTCTCGTATGAGGAAAACGGCCGGCGAGTCGAGGCTGCCAAGGAGGCGTTCGCGGCGGCACGACGGAGCGGGACATGACGAGCCCGGTGGCCGCCTCTTCTCGCTCTGCGCCCCCGCGTGTGCTTTTTGAGCCGTGGTGTACGATTGATGAGGATTTGACCCGTGCGACGAGGGGTTTTGTGTTGTGCGCTCGTGCTCGTGGGATGCAGCCTCGGGCAGGGCGCCGCGTCGATGTGGACCTTTGACGATGCGCCGGGGGCCCCTCCGGTTGACGAGGCGCTAAGAGAACGCCTCACCACTGCTTGGACCGCCCGCCCGGCCGACTACGTACCCCGCACCGAGCACCTGCGACCTGACGGGTCGCCGAAATACATCAACCGCCTGTTCCTCGAGGCAAGCCCCTACCTGCGGCAGCACGCGCACAACCCCCTCAACTGGTTTCCGTGGGGTGACGAGGCCTTTGAACTGGCCCGGACGCTCGGGCGTCCGGTGTTGCTCTCGATTGGATACTCCACCTGTCACTGGTGTCACGTGATGGAGGAGGAGTCCTTCGACGACGAAGAGATCGCCCAGTATCTGAATGAGAACTACATCGCGATCAAGGTCGACCGCGAGGTGCGCCCAGACCTCGACGCGATCTACATGAGCGCGGTTCAGCTGTTCAACCAGGGACGCGGTGGGTGGCCGATGACTGTCTGGCTCACGCCCGACGGAGAGCCCTTCAGTGGGGGCACCTACTTCCCAGCTCGTGACGGGGACCGCGGGGCGTCGGTCGGGTTCCTGACCCTGCTGCAGCGGTTGAAGGAAGCGTACGACGAGCAGCCAGATCGTGTGGCCGCGGCCTCGGCTGAGGTGACTGAGCGAGTGCGCGCCATGCTGTCACCTGGGGCCGGCGGTGGGTCGCTTCCGACCGAGGCAGCGCAGCAGACCGTGGTGGCGTCTTACCGGGAACGCTTCGACGCGGTACATGGGGGACTGCAGAGTCAGATGAAGTTCCCGAGCAGTCTCTCGATCCGTTTGCTCCTTCGACACTACAGACGAACGGGCGATGAGCAGTCACTGACGATGGCCACGCGGACGCTGGAGCACATGGCTGCCGGCGGCATTCACGATCAGGTGGCCGGCGGCTTCCATCGGTACGCCACCGACCCGGAGTGGCTGGTCCCGCACTTCGAGAAAATGCTCTACGACAATGCCTTGCTGGCGGCGGCCTACCTCGAGGCGTATCAGGTGACCGGTCGTGAGGACTTCGCGCGGGTGGTCCGCGAAACCCTCCGCTACGTCGAGCGGGACATGACCTCACCGGACGGCGCGTTCTACTCGGCCACCGATGCCGACAGCCCAGGACCCGACGGTGCACGAGAGGAAGGCTGGTTCTTCACCTGGTCACCCGACGAGCTCGACGCGGTGCTCGGGCGCGACCGGGCCAGTGCCGTCGCGGCGTACTATGGGGTGACCGGGTCGGGAAACTTCGAGGGGCGCACCATTCTCAACACACCCCGGCCGCTGGCAAATGTGGCTGCGGAGCTCGGGATAACCGCCGACGCGCTCCGTCGAACGGTCGACGAGGCGCGCGAGTTGCTCTATGCGGCACGGGCGGAGCGGCCGCCCCCGTTGCGCGACGAAAAGATCCTGACCGCCTGGAATGGTCTGATGATCTCGGCCTTCGCTCAGGCGGCCTTGGTCATGAACGAGCCTGCCTACGCCGGACGCGCGACGCGGGCGGCCGACTATGTGCTCACGCACATGCGGCGCGATGGCCGGTTGTTCCGCGCCGCACTGAACGGTCAGGCCCAGCAAGCGGCGTATCTCGCAGACTACGCCTTTCTGATTGCCGGTCTCCTCGACCTGTATGAGGCGACGAGCGATCTGCGGTGGTTGGAGGAGGCGCAGGCGCTGGACGGGATCCTGGCGCAGCACTACGAGGACACGACCGCGGGCGGGTTCTTCCGAACCGCAGAGGATGCCGAATCCCTCATCACCCGCGAGAAGCCGTCTTCCGACGGCGCCGAGCCCTCGGGCAATTCGGTTCAGCTACTCAATCTGCTGCGGTTACACGAGTTCACCACCCACGATCAGTACCGCCAGCGAGCCGAGCGGGCGTTTGAGGCGTTTTCCGTCTTGCTCACTCAGAGTCCCGTGGTGGTCACTGAGATGCTCCTGGCGGTCGACTTCCATCTGGACACCCCGAAAGAGATCGTCATCGTCGTCCCTCACGCGCGTGAGGAGGCCAAGCCGTTCCTCGACGAGCTCAGCGCGACGTTCTTACCCAACCGGATTCTGGCCATCGTCGCTGAAGGGAACGAATTGGAGAACCACACGGCTCTCGTTCCTTTACTGGAGGGGAAGGTGGCGCGTGGTGGCAAGTCGACTGCCTACGTCTGCGAAAACAGGATCTGCGATCTCCCCACGACCGACCCCGCCGTGTTCGCCACCCAGATCCGCACAACGCACCAGCTGGATCGATAGCTGAGCCCTACCCGACAGATCCTGTCACGTGAACGAGTGTGGGTCAGCGTGCGTGCTAACCCGGGCGCGTTGCTCCTGGTAGGAGGCTGTGTTACTTTCCGGCTCTGGGAATTCGGGGGCACCGAGAATCGCGACGTGTGAGACGGTCGCCGGCTCCCCGCACCGTTGAGGACTGAGGGAGGATGAGCGATGCGCAAGCACAAGGTCGCGGTGTGGAGTGATCTCTCCGACCGCGTTCCGACACACGCCTTGGTCGGCAATGTCGACCTGGTCCTCGTGCGTTGGGACGATCAGTTGTCGGTGCTCTACGGCCGCTGTTTGCACCGGGGCGCTCTCCTCGCCGACGGCAGCGTTGTCGGAGAGGACATCGTCTGCGGCGTCCATGGCTGGGACTTCCGCGTTGATACTGGCGTGAGCACCTACAACCGCCAGGAGGTTCTGCACAAGTTCAGTTCCTGGATCGACGAGGGCGCCGCGTGGGTCGACGCCGATGAGATCGCCGAGTGGGAGAAGGACAACCCGCAAGCCTACGACCGGAGCGCGTATCAGGGTGCCTTTGGCGCGGCGATGGAAACGGGGCTTAACAGGGTCGCTTCGGGCCGACCGCGACGACGGTCGATTGAAAAGAACGGCCCGTGCGACTATCGTCCCACCTACGACTCTTCGGGCGGTGCCCGAGAGCAAGGAGAACGATTGTGGTGATCTACGGTGTCGCGTTGCTGTCATTCTGCATGCTGACCGGCATGTTCGTTGGTGATCTGCTTGGAGAGGTGATGGGCGTCCAGGCCAATGTTGGAGGGGTTGGCATAGCCATGATCATGCTTCTGCTGCTGTCCAACTTCGATTCCAAGGAGCTCACGCTGAATCCGATCACGGAAAAGGGCATCGGGTTCTGGAGCGCGATGTACATACCGATCGTCGTTGCCATGGCAGCCCGACAGAACGTGGCCGGCGCGCTCTCCAGTGGGTGGATGGCCATCGTGGCCGGAGTCGTCGCCGTGATCGCCAGTTTCGCGATGATTCCGGTGCTCGCTCGCTTCGGACAGGGGGGTCAGGATGATTCTTGACGTCCTGGGGAGGGTGCTGTCCACGAACGGACTGATCACCGCCTTTGTCTTCGTCGGTGCCCTGGTCTGGGTGTCGTACCTGATATCCAACAAGCTGACTCGGGGCCACGTCCACGGGTCTGCCATCGCCATCGCGCTCGGACTGGTGGTGGCGTGGTACGGGGGGCTGGCCACCGGGGGCAGCCGGGGCATTGCCGATCTCCCCTTGCTGGCCGGCGTCGGCATCATGGGCGGCGCGATGTTTCGAGATTTCGCGATCGTGGCGACCGCGTTCGGCGCCGATCTCAAAACGCTCAAGAAGGCCGGTCTCGTCGGAGCGATGTCAATCTTCATCGGGGTCCTCCTGTCGTTCGTGGTCGGTGCCGTTGTCGCCGTCCTCTTTGGCTACACCGACCCGGTCGACGTGACGACGATCGGCGCGGGCGCCGCCACCTACATCGTCGGACCAGTGACCGGCACGGCTCTGGGAGCCAGCAGCGACATCATCGCGTTGAGCGTCGCGGCCGGGCTCACGAAATCGGTCCTGGTCATGATCGGCACGCCGTTCATCGCGCCGCGAATCGGCCTGAACAATCCGCACTCGGCTCTGATCTATGGCGGCTTGATGGGCACGACCAGCGGCGTGGCCGGTGGGCTTGCGGCTACCGATCCGAAACTGGTGCCGTACGGAGCCATGACAGCGACGTTCTACACCGGGGTCGGCTGCCTACTCTCGCCCTCGGTGCTCTATCTCGGCGTTCGGGTCCTTCTGTGATTTGTATTGCGGCGGGCTACTTGGAGCCGTTCGGCGAAGCGTCGTTGGACGCTTGCCTCTCCATGTTGCGGTAAATCTCGAGGATGTGGCGGAGGTCGTGATTACCTTCGTGACACGCATACTCGAACATCGGGCCCTTCGTCTTGACCATCGGAATCTCCACGCTCCACGGATCCGTCCAGAAAGTCGGATCGGTGACTGTGAACTCGTAGAGGATCCTATCGTCGGCGACACGCGTAAAACGCTCTACGACCTCCAGCGCGGCGGTCGAGCCCTGGAAGCGTCTCTTGTCGTTGAAGTTCTTGGACTCAACCACGAACGTATCGTCTTCCCAGCGGCCACGGGAGTCTCCGGGGAACTGTCGAATCTGGTCGGAGATGAAGGGGCGCAGGCAATCAAGCGGCCGACGCTGCTTGAGATTACTGGTCCCCTGTTCATGTCCTACGCCGTCGCATCAAACATGCAGTATCGACTTACGGCGGCCGATGGCGGAACGCTGTTGACGTTCCGTCATTCGGCGTTTGGCCTGATTCCGGACGACCACCGGCAGGGCCTCACGGGGGGCTGGGTGCACTTGCTCAACCAGGTGAAGAGCCGAGCGGAAGCCGCGTAAGGGATATCCACACTTGAGATCGTACACACGACACTGAAAGGACCCACCCGATGAGCATCAACCAGACATTCATTCAAGAACTCGAGCAGGAAGCGCAGACGACACGTCGGGTCCTGGAACGGGTTCCGGGTGACAAACTGGCGTGGAAGCCCCACGCCAAGTCGATGTCGCTCGACCAGCTCGCCCTCCACGTAGCCTCCACGCCTGGAGCGGTCGCGCAAATGGCCATGCAATCGTCTGTCGGGGTCCCGGAGTTCAACCAGCCCGAGGCGAAGACGACCACTGAGATCCTCTCTTCGCTTGATGAGACCGTTGCCGCGGCCAAGAGCGCGCTCGAAGGATTCGACGATGCGGCGATGGGCGAGACCTGGAGGGTTATGGCCGGCGACAAAGAAGTGATGGCTCTTCCCAGGGTCGCGGTGCTCCGGTCGATCATGCTCAACCACTGGTATCACCACCGAGGACAGCTGTCCGTCTATCTCAGACTCCTCGATGTGCCGGTGCCGTCGATCTACGGACCCAGCGCAGACGAAAACCCGTTCGCGAATTGAGACGTACCGGCTGGTCCGGCGCGGGATTCGAGCCGTTGCTAGTGCCGAAGCTAGGGCGCTAGGTGCCGCAGAAGGTCTCGCGGACGATTTCTTCTGGTCGGGGTGGCGCTTCGAGGTCCGCGTATTCGGCTTGCTCAGCATAGGGCAGGGCGAGCGCGTCGACGAGACGGTGGAAAAGGGCATAGTCGCCGCGATAGGCGCTCTGAATAGCCTGTTCGATCCGGTGATTGCGAGGGATGAGAATGGGGTTGGCGGCGCGCATGTCGGTCAGGTGCGTGGCGGGATCAGCTTCGCGACGCCATGTGGCGAGCCATGCCTCGAAAGCCTCACTGCTGGTGAACATCGCCGCAAGGGTTTCGGAGCCTTCTCCGCCGGCGACCCGGGTCAGCTGACGGAAGAAGAGCGTGAAGTCCACCTCTTGGGCGCCGAGTAGATCGAGACACTCCTTGACGATCTCAGCTGGTGCCTCAGCTGGGAGACCGAGTTTGGCGCGGAAGCGGGC
>Ga0310123_10001501_pt1 | contig 19281 bp, 22 predicted proteins | sample CB6_AW_1057_MG_FD_203505 | JGI IMG/M metagenome (GOLD analysis project Ga0310123, IMG submission 203505) | Marine microbial communities from Western Arctic Ocean, Canada - CB6_AW_1057 | ecosystem: Environmental > Aquatic > Marine > Oceanic | place: Canada: Western Arctic Ocean | collected... | reverse complement strand
TCAAGGGCGCGTTCGCGGCGATGGTCTCAGCAGTCCCACGGACCGCGTCGCCGAGATCGGCACGTTCAACCACCCGATTCACCAGTCCCGCCGCAAGCGCCTCGTGCCCATCGATCAGCCGTCCGGGGTAGAGGAGGTCCTTGAGACGCGCCGGGCCGATCAGGTCCAGGCACCGGGCGTGATTCGCCGCCGACAGACAATTGCCGAGTGTCCGTGCGATTGGCACACCAAATCGAGAGTCGGCCGTGCAAATTCGCAGGTCGCAGGCGACGGCCAGGACCAGGCCCCCGCCGGTGGTCGCCCCGTCAATTTGAGCGATCGTGGGCTTCGATACCGACTCGAGCGCGTCGATGACCGCGTCGATGCGCTGTTCATAGTCCAACCCGTCCTGAGCCGTCGAGAACGTCTGGAATTGCGCAATGTCGGTACCCGCGACAAACGCTTTCCCCCCGGCACCGCGGAGAATCAGCACACGCACCGACGTATCCGATTCGACAGCTGCACAGGTGTCGACGACGGCCTGATACATCTCCCAGGTCATCGCGTTTCGTGCTTCAGGGCGGTTGAACGTGAGGACGGCCATCGGCCCGTCGGTTTCGAATAGAACATGGGAACTCGTCACAAGATCTCCTAGCTTTCACCGGCTGACAGGGAAACGCATGCAGCAGGCACTCAGCGGTCTTCGGGTACTAGATATCACGCAGGTCATGGCCGGGCCGTTCTGCGCAATGTTACTGTGCGACATGGGTGCCGACGTGATCAAGCTCGAGCCACCCACTGGGGATGCAACACGTCACTGGGGTGGAGGGAAGGGCACCGACACGCCGGCATTCAACGCTGTGAACCGGGGGAAACGCAGCATTGTTGTCGACCTCAAGACCTCTGAGGGTGTCGCGTTGGCCCGGCGGCTGGCCGGTCAGGCCGACATCCTCATCGAGAACTTCCGCCCGGGTGTCATGGCCGGGTTGGGGTTGGACTATCCGTCGCTTCACGTGGCACATCCTCGGCTCGTGTATGCATCCATATCCGGTTACGGACAGACCGGTCCGGATGGCCCAAAGGGTGGGTTCGACCTCGTCGCCCAGGGCGTGTCAGGCATCATGTCGGTGACTGGTGAACCCGACGGAGCACCGGCTAAGGCGGGCGTGCCGCTGACCGACCTGGGCGCCGGTCTGTTCGCCGTGGCGGGCATACTGGCCTCCCTCCAGGCGCGGGTACACACGGGCGAAGGGCAGCAGGTGGACACATCCCTGGTCGATTCGGGCGTCGCGCTGTCGGTATGGGAGGCCGTTGAGTATTTTGCGACCAACCAGCCCCCTCAGCCACTCGGGTCGGCTCATCGCACGAGCGCGCCCTATCAGGCGATACGGTGCGCGGATGGACATGTCACCGTCGGCGCAGCCAATGATCGATTATTCGAGCGCCTGTGCCGTATGCTGGACCATCCGGAGTGGGTCGACGACGGGGACTTCAAGACGAACGCCGACCGGGTCAGACACCGCGAGAGGTTGGCGCAGCTGATCGAGCAGGTCACCGCCGAGCATCCATGTGGATACTGGCTGAAACGCCTCGACGCACAGGGAATTCCCTGCGGCCCGATCAACTCATATGCGGAGGTGTTCTCTGACCCGCAGGTCCTCGCGAGGGAGATGGTGGTGGAAACCGAACATCCAACGCTGGGCAGGATCCGAACCCTCGGTACGCCTCTAAAACTGTCCGCGACGCCCCTGACACCGGGTCGACCCGCGCCGGGCCTGGGGGCGCATACCGACGCCATCCTCCTCGAGGCTGGATACTCCGACGAGGAGATCGCGCAACTCCGGTCTACCGGAGTCGTGGGTTAGATACCTAGAGACTGAACCCCCGCTCGTTGTGGAGGGCGATATCGAGACCCTCGGATTCATCCTCCGGGCTGACCCGTATGCCGATGGTGCTGTCCAGCACCTTGATGATGCTAAAGGTGAGGACACCGCTGTAGACGATGGTGGCTTCGGCGCCCACGAACTGTAGATAGAGCTGCCTGCCTTTGCTGTTGTCCAGTCCGCTGCCGCCAAAGATCTCGGCCGTGAAGAGACCGGTCAGGATGGCGCCGCCGAAACCGCCAACCCCGTGCACGCCGAACACGTCGAGCGAGTAGTCGTAGCCCAGGGCTCGCTTCAGGCTGCTCGCGGCGTAGAAGCACAAGGCGCCGGATGCAAACCCGATTCCAATCCCGCCGATCGGACCGACCGTACCCGAGGCGGGAGTGATGGCGACCAGGCCGGCCACAGCACCAGTCGCGATTCCTAGCACACTGGGCTTGCCGTGCTTACACCACTCGATACCCATCCAGGTCAGAGCGGCTGTGGCCGTGGCGATATGTGTCACCGCCATCGCCATGCCAGCCACACCGGCGGCAGCCAGCTCACTGTCTGCGTTGAAGCCGAACCAGCCGACCCAAAGCATCGACGCCCCGACGAGGGTCAGCACGAGACTGTTGGGCACCATCTGTGTCGTGGGATAGCCGTGCCGCTTGCCCAGGACCATACAGACGACCAGGGCGGCGACACCAGCGTTGATGTGGACAACCGTGCCACCGGCGAAGTCGAGCACGCCCATCGCCCCGAGCCAGCCTCCGCCCCACACCAGGAGTGTCAAGGCTTCTGCCTACAATTCGACCGTCGCTCAGACCGACGGTAACCCGAACGAGGGGGCGTGGGGTGACACGATCATTCCGGGCATGCAGGTCATCGCCGTCTCGCCAGACCTACTGAAGGCGGGGCTCGGTCATCCGGGTGGAAGTCCAGATCGACGGGCTATCTGGGACGTGGACGGTCCTGGACCGCACGGCGTCGCGTCATCGAAACCGGATCGATATCTATATGGGAACCGACGTGCAGGCCGCGCTCGAGTGGGGTATTCGTGAGGTGGTCATCCATTGGTCCGAGTGAGCAGGGGTGCCGCGGAGCTCCTCACCGACCCAGCCAGCCCGTGACGTAGCCCGGTCGTGAGCACAAAGAGGGCGAAGATGACCGGGACGGAAAACTGCAACCGGGTCACCGTCGCCAGCGGACCGAGGCTCGGCGTCACGACCGCGGCGAGAAGAAGAACGCGGACGAGTGATCGCGACTGCCGTTGCCCGGTTAGACCATATCTTTCAGGTTCTTCAGCGCCCGGACCTTGACCTTCGTCGACGCACGCTTCGCCGCGACGTCCATCAGTTCGCCCGGTTTAAAGGGGTTGGGGACACCTTTGCGGGCCGTGCGAGCAGGAACCGCCTTCTTCTCGATCTTGACCAGGCCCGGAAGGGTGAACGAGCCGGCCCCGCGTCGGCCAAGGCTCTTGGAGATCTGCGAGCTTAGCGAGGTGAAGACCGCATTGACTTCCTTGCGGGTCAGGTTGGTATCGGCACTGATCGAGTTCACGATCTCAGTCTTGGTTGGCGGCTTCGTTGTCTGTGGCATGGAGTGGAGATTCTCCTAAGTGAGTGTGCAGGTTTGTAAAGGAGTTATTGTAGACGGTCTGAGCCGCCGGTTCAATTCTAGTTATCAGCCCCCGATCCTGTCCCGCCACCATCTTTGGCAGTACGCCTCCAGATCTGTGCGGGAGATTTCGAGCCCCTCAGGGTGGAGTTCGCGGTTTCCGGCGTGTGCCGAACCATGCGACCGTGGCACTGAACGTGCTCCCAGCATGAACCATAGATGCCCCCCCGAGTTGCTCGACATGTCGCTGATGCTGGCAATCGTACCGACGACGTTGGCGCTGTTTCTCGTCCACCGCCGTCGAGTCCGTAAAGCCCCAAAGCGGCGCGCATACCACGCCGGGATAGAACGCCTCCGGTACTTCCAACGGCAGCTCTAGCCTAGCGCCCAGCCTTGTCGTCTGCTTGCCCACCCCGAAGGGTGTTCTCCAGACCGTAGTTCCCCTCGTGGCACGAGTACTCGTAGATCCGGTAGTCCGGCGACCGGTTCATCGGCAACTCGACAGTCCACGGCTCTCCGAAGGCATTCGGATCGTCGACCGGTATGAACCTTTCCCTCACTCGCATCGCTTCGCTCTGCGGGACACCGCGGATCCACCGTGAGCCCGTATTCGTGCCCATTGTTCCCTGCGTGTTGTAGTGCGTGACCTCTACGACCAAGGTGTTGCCCTCCCAGCGGCCCCTGGGCACGCCGTCCCACTGACGGAGATTCGAAGGTAGCGCCGGCCGGTCATCCAACGGAATGGGGCGGGTGAGGTGGATCATCTCCGAGCTGATAGTGACGTAGCCCGGCGTCTGGACAATCAGGTGGCCGGTGTTGTAGGTGGGGAACATCTTGCCCGGCACGCCGCGGGTGATGCAGCGCTCCCACGGGGTGTTGTGTACCCAGTGCTCGTCGAGGCGTTGCAGGTTGCCGTCTCGAACGGCTCTCGCGTCCGGCAGGATCGACACGCGCCCTTCAGGCGGATCGACGACCATGGATCGTCTGGTCTCGTTGCTTGCAGCATCGATTTCGGCAGGCTAAAAATCGGCGGATGGTCCAATACCGGGCCCTGCCGCACCGCCATCGATTCCGGGAAACCATTCCGCCAGGGGCTTGAGGTCCGCCGACACTTCGGGGCCAGGTGTCTCGAAGGGGGTCCTGTCGAAGCTGGTCCAGATACCCGAGATGTCGGGCTGTCCGTCAGGCGTTTTGGGCGGGGTGTAGTCCTGTCCGAAGGCGGGCGCCACCACCAGCAGTGTCACGAGCGAGGCGCCAACAATAAAATCTCATGTCGTCATCCGAATCCTCCCCTGACTCGCCCGTGGCGGTTTCTGGAGCCCTCTAAGCGCCCCCGGGAGTTCCAGGATCAGTTCTCGACTGAGAAGCAAATGCTCACGCATGTGATTCCCGTCACCTTCGGCCGATTGGTGCTGGACTTCATCAGCGGTCGGTCGAGGAACATTGACCTCGAGAGAGGCCGGCCGAACGATGGGCTGAATAGGATCTCCGCCATCAAGGACACCTCGGGCCTGGAAGAAGCAAGGACCATACCGGCGTCTAAGCCATTGCCGATCGTCTTGATTGCGGCCCGAAAAGGTTGGTTGCGGGGGCAGGATTTGAACCTGCGACCTTTGGGTTATGAGCCCAACGAGCTACCGGACTGCTCCACCCCGCGTCATCAGTGGGATAACAGCCCTAGACAGTACCACGGTCGGTCATCTATCGACAACCGTGAACACAAGTTCGCCTGGTTTGATGAGGCCGAGTTCACGGCGAGCTACTTCTTCTATCGCTCCTGGCTCGGTGCGCAGCCGGTCGGCTGTGTCCCGTAGCTGTCGATTCTCGGTCCGTAGGCGCTCCACGTCGGCCACCAAGCGTTGGTGCTGACGCGCCGCCTCCAGAGAGTCGACCAGACCGTCCTCGCCTACGAGGGCGTTACCCACGAGCAGACAGGCACCAAGGAGGAGGAGGCCGTTGAAGATCCGTCTACCCTGTGGCGAGAGTCCGCGAAACGAAGTGGTCTGGCTCCTGAGAACGGTGTTGCGGCGGGGCATGGGTGCGTGGCGTGGTTTTCGGCTTGGGCGTTCGGGTGGCGCACGGCGCCACAAAAATGTAGTTTCGGTCTGAGAGGTGTGAATGATTAGAGACGAAGGCGAGGCCGTCGTGATGGTGTGGACCACACTGCCGGGTTCGAGTGCTCCCAGTTCCTTTGCCCGAGCACTCGTGACAGAAGGCCTGGCGGCGTGTGTGACCGCCCAGGAAGGGCTTACGTCGGTCTTCCGCTGGCAGGGCGCGGTCGAGGAAGCGGTCGAGCACCAACTGACGATCAAGACGACCGCGGCGAGGGTCGATGCGCTCGAGCGCCGCATCGCTGAGTTGCACCCCTACGACGTGCCCGAATTTCTCGTGTCGCCGGTTCTGAGCGGCAGCGCAGCCTATCTTGATTGGGTCAGGACGTCGACGCAGGGTCAAATATAGCGAAGCACCACGAACCCAGCGACGAGCAACGCGAAGAACAGCAGTGATACGGCCTCGAGGTGCTTCTCCAGGAAGTGACGTACTCGGTCACCAAAGACGCGAAGAACGGTGGCGACCAGGAAGAACCGTGCCGAGCGACCAATGAGGCTGACCAGCAGGAACGGTGCGAAGGGCATCTCGATGGAGCCGGACGCGATCGTCGCGACCTTGAACGGGATCGGCGTAAAGGCCGCGGCCGCCAGGAGCCATGTGCCCCAGTCATCGGTGAGCCCGAGAAACCGGTCCCAGTGGTGTTCCGCTCCATAGAAGCTAATGATGGGCTGGCCGACAGTTTCCATGAGAGCCGAACCGATGGCATAGCCGACCGCGGCCCCGACCAAGGAACCGGCCGAGCAGCTCACGGCCGCGCGTAGCCAGTTGATGGGCTTGGAAGCCACGATCGCGATGAGGAGCGCGTCGGGTGGAATCGGGAAAACTGACGACTCGACCAGGGCGATCAGGAAAAGCGCGGTCAGTGCCTGTGGGTTTTCTGCCCAGTTGACCATCCAGCCATAGGAGCGGCGAAGCCATCGACGCGGTGCGGCGAGAATTGAGGAGACAGACATCCTGACTGTACGATACAGGCCGTGCCTCGATTCGTAAACGGCGTTCGACCGGAGATGACATGAGCGATTCAGGGGACCTGATCGTCGTTCTTCGCACACAGTCGGACATCGAAGCCAGCGTGGTCAAGGGACTACTCGAAAGCCATGGCATCGAGAGCCTCCTGGCGTCAGATGTCCTGCATACCGTGTTTCCGCTGACCATCAGCGGGCTTGGCGAGGTCCGCGTCAAGGTAAGGGGGGACCAGGCGGACAAGGCCACTCGGCTAATCGAGGACTATCGCGGAGAGGTGAGCGCGCAGGTTGGCAAGGTGCGTGACGATTTGCCGGCGCTCGAGACCACCCTGGGATACCAGTTTCGGGACGAGGGTCTTCTCGAGCATGCGCTAACACATCGATCACGTGCGCATGAGGATTCAAGCGGTGGCGTGCGAGACAACGAGTCACTCGAGTTCCTGGGTGATGCGGTGCTCGGACTGGTCATCTCCGACCGACTCTTTCGTGAATGTCCTGAGTACGACGAGGGGGAGAAATCGAAGGCCAAGGCTCGATTGGTCTCGGCCGTAACCCTAGCCAGACTTGGCGAGCAGCTCGGCCTGGGAGACTATCTGCTGCTCGGGCGAGGCGAAGAGAAGACAGGCGGACGTCGAAAGCCGTCGCTGATTGCCGACGGATTCGAGGCGGTGGTGGCGGCGATCTATCTTGATGGTGGGATCACTGCGGCGGACGCCTTTATCGAACGGCAGTTCCGTTCCGCCCTCGATGACGTACGCGCGGGGAGGACCGTCACCGGGGTGGTAGCTGACCACAAGTCAGCACTCCAGGAGTGGCTTCAGGCCAATGGGCAACCACTACCGGACTATCACCTGGCTGGAGTACGGGGTCCGGATCACCAGAAGGTGTTTACCGTCGAGGTGCGAGTGGGAAGCGAAGCAGTGGGCACCGCCGACGGACGAAGCAAGAAAGAAGCTGAGCAGAAGGCAGCGTCGCGAGCGCTTGAGGCACTCAAGAAGCCTGAGGCTTGACGTTGGAAGCCTGAGGCTAGACGCGTGAAGCTGGACGCTCAGTCGATCTCGATGATGCTCCAGGCCTTCTCTTCGGTCTGTGACTCGGGCTCCCGTTCCGGTTGCCTGTGGGGGATGACCGAGTCGATATAGGGTAGCCGCGAGACGGCGTACTCCTGGACCTCGCGCGCAAGGTCCGATTCCACGGGTGGTGTCGGTCGGCAGTGGAGTCGCACCCACAAGCGGAGCAGCGGATCGCCGAACGAGTATCGCTTGTGTCGAACGCTGACCAGGTCGACATCTTCCAACCAGGTCAGGTAGTCCTTCGTCGACCCGGGAGTGCGGCCGAGCCGATGGGCTATTTCGGTCAACGCCAGAGGCTCCTCCTCCGCCAGCACCAGCAGGATCGCCTTGAGTGCCCCATAGCCCCGCGCCCGATGGAGTCGTAGCTCATAGGAAAAGCGGCACACGAGGCACAAATGCGCTCCGACCGCCAGCTCCGCGGCCAGCGCACTCACCGGGTCCCCACTACTCGCTCCATCCATTGCGTTTATGGCCTGGGCCAACGTCCGCACATAGGTGGGACGCCCGTCTGTCAGCGCGTGAATCATCCGGCTCAGATCAGCACGCTCGGCGTCGTCGCCGCCCACATTCAGGGCCAGCAGGGCGGTCGCGATCTCGCTCGCGGAGAGGGGAGGCACATGGATCACCTCGAACCGGTCGGGAGCGTCCCGGAGGAGCCGGTGCGCCCGACTGACGTATCGGGTCGTCACGACAAATCGGTTTGGGCTGGCGGCCAGCGTATCGACCAACTCGCGGAGTACACCGCGGAGACCCGGAAAGCTCTCGAAGCTCCGAAGCTCGAGTAGCTCGTCGATCAGAAACACAGCGGCACCGCCATCCTCGGCACGGGCCTCACAAAGAAAGCGGAGAAGCCCGTCTAGCGCGGCGCGGGCGTTGCCTCCGTCTGGCGACGATCTCTCTGCGTTACTGGGTGGCGCGTACGGTGACTGCTCCATGACGGCGGCGGCGAACCCTTCGGGAGTCGAGGCCGCACGCTCGATGTCGACGTACTGGCTGCGGGTGGGGCCGATGATGTTGCCAACCCGCTGGAGGAGTGAGGTGCGACCACTGCCACAACCACCGAGAAGAACGGGAATGCGCGACGCGTCGAGAGCGGCGAGAATTTGACGTTCGAGTGCAGGCCGCTCAGGAATCACAGTGTCCTTCAACGTGTCGATGCGATTGACCAATGTGTGATGTCGCCGCGCCGGTGTGTCGCGAAGAACCTAGAAGATATGGAAGGCCGCGCACGTTGTCAATTCGAAACGGTCGTCGATCGAAAATAGTTTCAGCGTCACGAACGCACTTGACTTCTCGCGCGCACCTCGTTCTTTTTTCGGGGTGCGAGATGCAGCGGCACGCGGCGTTCTGGCCGCTGTGATCGTTCTGTTATGATCGCCGACTGGGATCATAGGCACACATGCCAACAGTCAACATCGCGGTCGTCGGCGCACAGTGGGGTGACGAAGGCAAGGGCAAGATCGTCGACCTTCTTACGCCCTCGTTTTCCGTCGTTGCGCGCTATCAAGGTGGACACAACGCAGGGCATACGGTCTATGTGAACGGTCGAAAGTTTGTCTTGCACCTGATTCCATCCGGCATCTTGCACGCGGGTGTGACCTGCGTGATTGGCAACGGTGTGGTGGTCGACCCGACGGCCCTCTTCGCCGAGATCGATGCGCTTGCGGCTGAAGGGATCGATGTCGATGGGCGGATTCTCGTGAGCGATCGGGCCCACGTCATCCTTCCGTATCACCGAGATATCGAGGCGGCAGCGGAACGGGCGCGCGGCGACCGTCCGATCGGGACCACATCACGCGGAATCGGCCCCAGTTACGAGGACAAAGCGGCCCGGCGAGGGGTGCGGGTGGGAGATCTGGGCGACCACGGGCTCGACGGACTGCTCGCGCGAACGCTCAGAGATAACGTGGCGGCCCGGAATCTGAGGTGTGAGGGCGAACCGGTGTCGTGGGAGTCGGTACACGCCGATCTGGTCGGGGTCTGGGGACGTCTGGGGCCTCTGGTCACCGATGTGTCCCAGTATCTCCACGAAGCGGCCGCGAGTGGGCGGAGGGTGCTCTTCGAGGGGGCCCAGGGCACGATGCTCGACGTGGACCACGGGACATATCCCTTCGTGAGCTCTTCAAACGGCACTGTGGGCGGGGTGTGTACCGGATTGGGGGTCGGTCCGAGAGCCATCGGCGGCGTGCTCGGTATCGTCAAGGCCTACACGACCCGGGTGGGCGAAGGGCCTCTTCCAACCGAGCTGCTTAACGAAGCCGGCGATGCTCTCAGAGAGAGCGGGCAGGAGTATGGCGCGTCGACCGGACGTCCGCGCCGGTGTGGGTGGTTCGACGGGGTCGTGGCGAGATACGCCGCCCGAGTGAACAGCCTCGACGCGTTGGCGTTGACCAAGCTCGACGTCCTCGACGAAGTGGACGAGGTCAAGATCTGTGTCGGCTACCGGGCGGCTGACCGGCGCCTCTCCGAGTTCCCGGCTGACCCGGCGGTCTTGGCCGAGTGCACACCCGAGTACGAGACGATGCCCGGTTGGGCGAAGCCGACCGCTGGCATGACCCGCTTCGATGACCTGCCCGTTGAAGCGCAGCGCTACGTGAACCGACTCGAAGAGCTGAGTGGTGCGCCGGTCGCAATCGTGTCGACCGGTTCGGACCGAGGCGACACGATCTTCAGAGACGGCTCGCTGGTGTCCGAGTGGCTCGGGTAGCGCGATGCAACCTCAGCCCACACCGCATCTCGGTGCACTGGGCGTTGCTCTGGCCATGGCGGTTGGACTTGGCGCGTGCGTGTCCGAGGCCGACGCGACCGCCGCCGATGCGCGGCGTTTCATCGAGGGTGACGAGCGCAACGAAGGTGCCGAGGCGCGCCTCTTAGACTATGGATCGAGGCCGGTCGGGCGGCCTGGATTCAGAACAACTTCATCACCGACGACACGAAGGCGATAGCGGCCGAGCCAAACACGGCCGTCATGGCCGCCAGGACAGAGCTGGCCGCCGCCGCTGCCCGGTTCAATCAGCTCGACCTGCCGTCCGACCTGGCCCGCAAGCTCACTCTTCTCAAGACGTCGCTCGCAGCTGTGGCTCCGAGTGCTCCGGTCCCGCAGCAGGAGCTCTCAGAGATCATCACCGAGATGGAGAGCATGTACGGACAGGGCGAGTATTGCTCGGATAGTGGCGAGGAGTGCCTTGATCTGCCGACGATGGAGCGGATGTTCGCCGACGTGCGGGAGACCGACGTGCTGCTTGACATTTGGGGCGGATGGCGCGAGGTGTCGCCCGACATGCGTCCGCTCTACACGCGCTTCGTCGAGCTCTCCAATGCGGGCGCGCAGGAGCTCGGGTTCGCCGACACCGGCGACATGTGGCGCTCGGGATACGACATGCCAGCGGCCGCGTTCACGGCAGAGGTGGAGCGATTGTGGGAGCAGGTGAGTCCGCTCTACGAGTCGTTCCACTGTCACGTGCGCGCCGAGCTGGGGGACGAGTACGGCACGGCGGTCGTCCCAGAGGACCAGCCGATTCCCGCTCATCTTCTGGGGAACATGTGGAGCCAGACCTGGTCCAATGTCTCTGACTCGGTCGGTCCGAGCCGGCGCGGACCGGGGTATGACCTCACCCGGTTGCTCGAGCGCAATCGTGTCGACGAGCTCGGGATGGTGCGCTACGCCGAGGGGTTCTTTAGCTCGCTGGGCTTCGAGCCACTCCCCGCGACGTTCTGGGGGAGGTCGCTGTTTATTCAGCCACAGGACCACGAAGTCGTGTGTCACGCCAGCGCGTGGGACCTCGATTTCGAGTCTGACCTTCGCATCAAGATGTGCATCGGCGTCAACGATGAAGATTTCGTCGTCGTCCATCACGAGCTGGGGCACAGCTACTACCAGCGGGCTTACAGTGCACAGGACCCGCTCTATCGGACCGGGGCCAACGACGGATTCCACGAAGGGATCGGCGACACGATCGCGCTGTCGATCACACCCGAGTATCTCGTCCGGGTGGGGCTGCTCAACCGGGCACCCTCGACCGACGACGACATCGGCCTGTTGCTGCGTCAGTCCCTCGATAAAATCGCGTTCCTGCCTTTCGCCCTGATGGTGGATTAGTGGCGGTGGAAGCTTTTTTCGAGGGAGATTCTGCCGGAGGAATACAACGCCGCCTGGTGGGAGCTACGCGAGCAGTATCAGGGCATCCGACCGCCGCTGCCCAGGACCGAAGACCACTTCGACCCTGGGGCCAAGTATCACGTGCCCGCCAATACGCCGTATACCCGGTATTTCCTGGTGTATATCCTCCAGTTCTAGTTTCACCGCGCCCTCTGCGGGGTCGCCGGTGTCGAGGGACCGCTTCACCGCTGTTTGATCTTCGGGAGTGACGCAGCAGGTGCGAGGCATCGCGTCGATGCTCGAGATGGGCGCGGGTCGGCCCTGGCCCGATGCCCTCGAGGTGATAGCCGGAACCCGCGAGATGGATGCCACCGCTATCCTCGACTACTTCGCTCCGCTGGCGGTCTGGCTGGACCAGCAGAATGCCGGCCGGTCGTGCGGCTGGTGAGCTGACGCGTGGCGATTACTGCGACATAGACGGTCGCGCTGATTGTCGCGACAAGGCCGACCCCGTGCAGCGCCCACTCGACGGTTGACTTCGCCTGCCGCTCCATCGTCTCCATCCCGATGTAACCCATATAGACGTAGGCGAAGATGCCCGGCAGCGTGAAGGCGCCGCTTGTGATCCAGTAGGGCCAGAACCCGATACCTGTCAGCCCGTACAAATAGTTACTGGCGCTGTAGGGAATCGTGGGAGAGAGCCTGAGCAGCGCAACGACACGCCAGCCACCCTGGGTGATGGCGGCATCGATGACGCCAAACCGGCGATATCGGCTGGCCAGACGCGCAACGGCGTCACGGGCCAGATGGCGCCCGATCAGAAAAGCCACCGCGTCGGCGAGACTCGTGGCGATCGCGACGATGACGAGACCCCAGCGGGGGCCAAACAGACCGCCGGCTACCAGAGTCAGGATGGCACCAGGCACGAAGAGGAGAGCCGAAAGGACGTAGGCCGCCCCGAACAGCACCGCACCGATCGCGCCGTGGGCCGAAACCCACTCGCGGAGTGCGGGCACCCACTCCACTAGTCGGAGTCCGGGTCGCTGGGGTCGCCAGCATACTCGGCGTCGGTGACCTTCTGGTGCCAGTCGGTGGTGCACGCGACGTTGACCGCGAGGTGGGTCATCGCTCCGTCCGGCGTGGCCCCGTGCCAGTGACGTTCGCCCGACTCGATGCGGACCGCGCCACCAGACGCCACCTCCTGAATCGCCTCACCGGCTTTCTGCACGCGGCACGAGCCCTCGATGACAAGCAGGAGTTGCGGCCCTCCGGTGTGGGTATGCCAATCAGTGCGGGCGCCAGGCTGGAACGACACCCGATACATATTGACCGGGGGACTTTCGCTGAGGTCCTTCATCGGAGCCATCGTCGCCTCGGCGGTGAAGCGTTTCGGGTCGACCGGGTGCGCCGGGTGCTCAGTGGCGGGAAACAGCTTCATGGCAACTTCATGGCGTCGAGATGGTGGACACGATCACGAACCCGATCAATCCGGGCAGCAGGGCATAGTAGACAAACGGGATCAGCGTCATCCGGATGACCGCACCCTCACGGCCGAGCATGCCGACAACGGCGGAGGCGGCCACGACGTTGTGGACGCAGATCATGTTGCCAGCGGCGCCGCCCACGGCCTGCAGCGCGACAATCCAGACCGGGCTAACCATGATCTGCTGTCCCATCTCGAACTGGAACTGCGAGAACATCATGTTGCTGACCGTATTGCTCCCGGCCACGGCCGCCCCGATACCGCCGATGAAGGTCGAGAAGATCGGCCACGCACCCCCAACCAGGTTCGACACGCCCTCCGCCAGGACGATCGGCATCTGGTCGTAGCCCTGGAGCCCGCCTGAGGTATTCAAGAACACCTGCACCATCGGAACGGTGAAGACCAGCGCCACCGACGCGGCCACGGTGGTCTTGAGAGACGTCGCCCAGGCTTTCCGGTAGGCGGCACCAGGCACCTGATGCATCGCGACCGTGATGAGAGAAGCCACGATGAAGAGAAAGCCTGGCAGGTACAGCGGCTGCACCCCGCCCATGCTGACGCTCGTTCCGAGGTTCGGTGGCGTCCACGTGACTGACTGCAGTACGGCCTTCAGCGGGACGACCAGGCGGGACGAGAGCAGCAGGAGGGCGACGGCGACGTAGGGCAGCCAGGCCTTGACGATGCTCATCCCGCCGCTGGGGTGGGTAACATCCTTCACCTCGATAGAACCGGTCCAGTCGGCTGGCCAGGTCGATTTCTCGTCGAAGTCCCACGCGTCCTCGCGTTTGGGGATCAGGAAGCCGGCGCGCGCCGCCGACACGACGATGATCAGGCCAACGATGCTGCCGGTGAGGGCGGGAAACTCCGGACCGAGCAGGTAGGCGGCGCAGAGATAGGGAATGGTCATCGAGAACGCCGCAAAGATGGCAAATGGCCAGATCTGCAGCCCTTCGGTGAAGGTCTTGTTCTTGCCAAAGAACTTGGTCATGAAACAGACGAGGATCAGCGGGATGAACGTGCCGGCAATCGCGTGAAGCACGGCCACTCTGAAGCCAATGAGCGCCAGAAAGTCAGACCATTCGGTCAGTCCGAACTGCGTGGCGGCGTAGGCCGCGATCGCTGGGTCGGCCGAGAGACCCGTATTGACGCCGACAAGGATCGGCGTCCCAAGCGCGCCAAAGCTCACCGGTGTGCTCTGGATGATCATCCCGGCCATAACGGCCGCCAGGCCCGGGAACCCGATGCCGACCAGCAGAGGCACGGCCACGGCGGCCGGGGTACCGAACCCGGCCGACCCTTCGATGAAGGCCCCGAAAAGCCAGGCCACGATAATCACCTGCACCCGCCGGTCAGGAGAAATATCAGTGAACCCATGACGTATCGCCTTGAGCGCGCCACTCTCCTGGAGGGTGTTCAGAAGCAGGATGGCCCCAAAGATGATGTAGAGCAGGGTCAGGGCGATGACCAGGCCGTTGAGTGACGCCGCCACCACCTGCATGAACGGCACCTGCCAAACGAGCAAGGCGAGCCCCAGAGCCACGGCATACGAGAGGGGCATCGCGCGTGAAGCCGGCCACCGAAGCCCAACCAGAAAGACGGCGACGGTAATGATCGGAAGCAGCGCCAGAACGGTCAGGAACGCAGTATTCATGATTGATAGCCCAGTCAGGGTTGTGTGACGAGTGCGCCATCTTAACCCAGTGGGATAGGATTCGTCCCATGCTGGTGGGAATCCCGACCGAGGTCAAAGAAGACGAGAATCGGGTGGCGATCACCCCGGCGGGTGTGGCCGCATTTGTCGCTCACGACCATGACGTCGTGATCCAGGCGCATGCCGGTGCAGGCAGCGCTATCCCGGACGAGACCTACCGAAAAGCCGGCGCGACGATCGTCGAGGAGGCCGCGGAGGTCTGGGAGCGGGCCGCTCTCGTTCTCAAAGTCAAAGAGCCAGCCGAGGAGGAGATCGCCCGGATGAGGCGCGGTCAGGTGCTGTTCACCTACCTGCACCTGGCGGCCTCGAAACCGCTCACGACGGGACTGCTCGAGCGGGGGGGGGCGTCGGTGTCGGCTACGAGACCGTTCAGCTAGAGGACGGGACGCTGCCGCTGCTAGTCCCGATGTCTGAGGTCGCCGGGCGCCTCTCGATCCAGGCCGGCGCCAAGTCGCTCGAGATGATCTCTGGGGGCAAGGGCATCTTGCTGCCGGGGGTATCCGGCGTGCGCCGCGGGCGGGTCACAATCATCGGAGCCGGGATCGTGGGGTTGAACGCGTGCGTGGTGGGCGTGTGTTTTGGTGCAGACGTCCGCATCATCGATATCAATCCACTGCGGCTCGCGTACGTCAGGGACGTTGTCCAGTTGCATGTCACGACGCTCATGTCGAACACGGCCAACATCGAAGAGTCCGTGGCCACCGCCGACCTTGTGATCTGCGGCGTCTTGATCCCGGGAGCGAAGACGCCACGGCTGATCACCCGAAAGCACCTCAGACAAATGGAGCCAGGGTCGGCGCTCGTCGATGTGGCGGTCGACCATGGAGGGTGCGCCGAAACCAGCCGGCCCACAACGCACCACACCCCCCGGTACGTCGAGGAGGGCGTCGTGCACTACTGCGTCTCGAACATGCCGGGAGCCGTGCCGCATACCTCGACCCATGCTCTGACCAACGCCACCCTGGCGTACGCGCTGGAACTGGCGAATCAGGGCTGGCGGACGGCGGCCGTGGAGAATCCCGCGCTCGCCAAGGGCATCAATGTGGTCGAGGGACAGATCGTCCATCGAGCGGTGGCCGAAGCTCACGGGATGGAACACGTCGAGCTCGACTACTTTGAGGCATAGGTGCGTGCGCTGCCCGTGCGTCCGTTGCTGACCGAGTAGCTCCTACCGTCGGCGGCAACCACCGCCTTTACCCAGTGCCCCTCGCAGTCGTCCGTATCGGTCAGATTCGCCGTGAGGGCATCGCTGCTATAGACGGCAGGGCCGCCGTTGATCGGATTTACGTCCAGAGGGCGTTGTAACTGCCAGACGTCCTGGATGTTTGGAGTCTGAGCGGCTACTTGATACCCCTTGGCGCCCCCACCCTTATGTGGACCGTTCGACAGGATGGCGACGCGGGGCTCCAGGGCCCAGGTCAGTTGCGGTGCCACCCCGTTGCCATGATGTGGAATCTGAAAGATGTCGACGTCGCCCAGTAGATTCTCTGGGCAGGCGAGTCGATGCTGCGCGCTGACCGTGAGGTCACCCAGGTTCAAGAACTGGAACGCGCCAAGCGAGAGAAAATAGCCGACGCTCCGGCTGTTCTCGCTCGTGTCCTCCACGACCGCGTCGGCGTCCTCGCAGTAGTCGTCAGATCAGACGGTGAGGAGCGCTCCGGGATGGCGCCGTGTGAGGTCACGAACGTGAACTCCAGTCCTTTGAGCGGAAGGTGGTCGCCCGGCTCGACGGTGCGGCGCCGACCGTGGGCGACGTCGGCCACAGTGAGATAGGCCTGAAAGGCCTGGCGGCTATTGCCCAGGTGCTGCTCGACGCTATCGCCGTGGTCGAAGAGGCGACTCAACTCCACGCGGTCGGCCAGCGCTGGCACTCCGCCAGTGTGGTCGGTATGAAAGTGTGAGGCGATGAAATAGTCGATCCGCTCGATGTTGGCGTCGCGCATAGCGGCCTCGATCCTTAGGGCATCCCGTTGGTCGGGCCGACCCCAGCCGGCGTCCATCAGGATCGACTCCTTCTGGGGTGTGACGATGAGCGTGGCCGCACCGCCCTCCACATCGATCCAGTAGATGTCGAGGGTGTCGGCAGGTTGGTTGCGAACCACGACACCCCCACACAGGATCAGCGCGACCGCAGCGACGAAGGAAAGGCGAGCGTGTCTAGGATGCGTCGGCAGGGGGCGCTCCGCAAGAGGTCGAAGAGGTGGTTGCGCGGGCAGTATACTCCGCGGAATGCCGACTCCTGTTGGCCATGCGCTGGCTGGTGTCGCCGCTGGTTACCTGCTTGCCGGTCGCGTGGATCGCAGCACGCTGAGTGCCCGCGGCACAGCACTGGCGTGGCGGTCACTGGCGTCAGACAAGCGGCTTCTCCTCTTCGCCGGTCTCGGGGTCCTCGCTGATATCGACTTCCTGTTCGGTGTCCATTCGGCCTACACCCACTCCGTAGGCGCAACCCTGGTTGTCGGGGGCGTCGCCGCTCTGCTGAACCGCGATCACAGTAGGCGCTTTGCGTTGGCCGCAGCGCTGGCGTATGGGACCCACATCGTTCTCGACTGGCTGGGATCCGATACGGTCGAGCCTCTCGGCGTCATGGCTCTGTGGCCGCTCACCACCGACTACTTCCTTTCAGGCCTGTACTGGTTCCCTTCGGCGTGTCGCCAGTTTCGCGAGCTCGGCTGTTGGTGGCACAACGTGGCGAGCATCGCGTGGGAGATCGTGTTCCTCGGCCCCCTCGCCTTTGGAGTCCTCTACCTGAACCGTCGCTCGCGGCGGAGCTAGCCTAGAGGCCGCTCGCCCACCAGGGGTGTCATCACGAGCTGGCTGACCCGGGTGTTTCTGCCGCCTATCAGCACGGGATCAGCGACATCAACACCTTACGGCCACAGGCGTCAGGAGCGGGGGAGTGGCAGACCGCTTGCTCCTGAAGAGGGTGGCCCCGCTGAGAGAACCTCCGGTGCCGTGCCCGACCTCCACTGAAACCGCTGATCGAGGCGGGGCCACCGAATGGGTCGGGCACAGCTGGCACGGAGAAAGCACAGGTTCAGGAGGAACACATGCGTTACGTCATCATCGCCGGTCTACTGTTGGCTGTCGCCGGTACATACCCACTCTCACCTTTGAACGCGGCTCCACAAGACCGATCGTTCACCAGTCAACAATCGGATGCCGCCGAGAGGATTGACCTCAACACGACCGATCAGCCGGCGCTCGAGTCGCTCCCGGGTATCGGTCCGAGAACGGCCGAGCTCATCGTCGAGTATCGAAATAAGACGGGTGGCTTCAAGAAGGTGGAAGAACTTATGAACATCAAGGGGATCGGCGAAAGGACCTTCCTACGGCTCCGCGAGTTGGTGAGAATCGGCGACGCGGGCGCTCGGAAGTAGCTCATGTTGACCATCACGAGTCGGGCAGGCGTTCAAATTGCTGGTCTGCCCGCCTTGCGATCCGCCGAGACCAACCGGTCGCATTCAAGTCATGGCGCAAGCCTGGTCGAGCTCATGGTCGTCCTTGCCGTTGTAGCGATCTGCCTGGGCATGGCTCTACCCCCAGTGCTGATGACTCGTGAGGACTCGGTAGCGAGACAAGCGACGGCCTACGTAGTGGGCCAAATGATGCTGGCTCGATCCCAGGCCGCGCGCTACGGCGCGGCGGTCGGTCTTCGGTTCGAAAAGGACAGAGGTGATGTTGGCTTCTCGAAATACGTCGACGGAGACGGAGATGGGATCCGGACTCATGACATTTCGGACGGGGTAGACACGGCTCTGGAATGCGTCTACAAGATTTCGGATCACTATCCCGCGGTCCGGTTCGGTTTCGCCGATGCTGCACCTACAGTCGATGGGGATCCGTCGAGCTCTGGCTCCGACCCCGGGAGATTTGGGGCGGGTGACATCTTGACGTTTGGCCCCCTCAGAACGGCAACCAGTGGGACCGTTTACTTGGCGGGTCCGGGTCAGCAGCAGTACGCCGTTCGCGTTCTAGGAACTACAGGTCGCCTACGGGTCATGCGGTTCGCCCGCCGGTCACGCCTATGGACGGACAGATGAGCCTAGGTCGTTCGACCGAACGCGGTCAGGTGCGGAATACCCCACCGGCACCGACCACGGAGTCACCGACACTGACGGGCAGTTCGAGCTTGCACTCCCGGGTGAGGGAGGTGGCGAGATTGTGGTCGGCGGCAATGGATATGCGAAAGCTCGCTATCACTTCGCCGGCGTCGGTGACACCTCTTCGGGAACGGACCTCGGAGATATCCACTTGCCGGCACCGCTCTCGGTGCTCGTTCGCCTCGCCGCACCAGGTTGCGATCTCATGGCAGCCGGCCCGGTGGGCTCGCTCGGAGTCGACCTCGTTCGCGGCGTCTTCGATCCCGGCCACAGT
>Ga0310123_10001496_pt1 | contig 19339 bp, 20 predicted proteins | sample CB6_AW_1057_MG_FD_203505 | JGI IMG/M metagenome (GOLD analysis project Ga0310123, IMG submission 203505) | Marine microbial communities from Western Arctic Ocean, Canada - CB6_AW_1057 | ecosystem: Environmental > Aquatic > Marine > Oceanic | place: Canada: Western Arctic Ocean | collected... | reverse complement strand
TCTTGTACCTATCATTACCCCCAATACCCGCGCCATGCAAAAAGCCCAGGGCTAAACCCTGGGCTTGGGAGATTGCAGTACCAATTGTTTGACGCAACTTAACTTAGCGACGTCGGGCAACGATGGCCAAGCCGCCGAGGCCAAGCAGGGCCAAACTGGCTGGCTCGGGAATAGGCACAATCGTCAGGCTGGTCGTCGTCTCACCTGCACTAAGGAAGCTGTTAAACGAATCGCCCGGCGAGTAGAGGCCGGCGTCAACTGTAACCGGAGCCACTGTAGCCGCAGCATTGCTCAAAGGAATCTGGATGGACGTGTTCAAGGTTCCCAGCACCGCCGGCACGCCGAGGCTGATGTCGCTGTTGGGAGCGGCACCGGTCGAATTGATTGCCGACATGCCCACACCGAACAGTACACCGGTCGATGCCAGAACCTGGGCGCCAGCTGCGTTGTAGAGAACGCCGTCTGGGGCACCAATTTCACCGGACAACTTGGTCTGGAAGCCCTGGGGGAAGAATCCGCTGGCATTGATGTTCGCGATATTCGCGTAGGTGAAGCTGGTGCCGTCAATTTCACCGGTTGACCCAACAACGTCCAAGTTGAAAGCTGAGAGGCCAGAAGTGCCGCCACCGACCGCAACAGCCAACTCCCACTGGCCGGCTCCAATCTCTGTCAGCGTAAAATCGGCCGTGCCTTGGCCAAATGCTGCACCTGCACTACCAACTACAAAGGCCAATCCTGCTGCTACCAATGAAGTGAATCGTTGCATGTTCGTGTTCTCCCTTTCAAAAAAAGAGTGCCTCAGAAAATTTCGATTCAAACCACGTATGTTACCAGTATACCACAAGTTACGAGCAACGGACAATCTATATTTATCTTGCCTATTTCACCAACCTGCTCTCAGCCCAACTCCATCTCACCATTAAACCGCCTTCCCCAGCCAAAAGGCGCAAAAAGAAAAGAGCCCGCCTAATTCGGCGACCTCTTTCACCTCTAAATAAGAATATACAACGGATTCGCGATCATTGCAAGAGCCGCAGTGGCAATTTGTGCCGGTTTATTATTTAATCTGGTAAGATTATATAATAAATTAACTTATAGTCTGACTCATCCAGAAAAATATCCGCTGCGCCCTTGAATATAGACCTGTCAGAACTGTGTATGTGCCTCTAATAAAATAGTCCCACTCAGCCATGGCTGTGAGTACAAACCCCGATATCAGTGACTTGGCACAAGCTTGCTAGCACCAACCCAACGAGCTATTTTTTGCGCCTTGGCGGCGGCTCACAATAAAGTCCACAAAGCAGATCCACATGATCAAATCCATCAGCTACTGGTCGATGAAAGACGGTCTGGCCAATAACCACCCCATCACCGATGCGCTTACCGAAGCCAAGCAGAGCGGTTTCCATGGAGTGGAGTTATGTATTGGCCCTGAGGGAGTACTGTCTACCGAAACCACCGAGGCAGAATGCCAGAAGCTACGAAGCAGCTGCGAAGACAGCGGCTTGGTGGTCCAAACCTTGGCTAGTGGAATGAGCTGGGCCTTCAATCCCACTAGCAACGACCCGACTGTGCGCCGCAAGTCGATCGATCTGCACGCTGCGGCCCTGCAACGTGCCGCTTGGCTGGGCTGCCAGGCCATGCTTTTTGTCCCAGGCATCGTCAAAAGTCCAATAACCCCCGACCAGGTCATTCGCTATGACACCGCGGTCCAGCGAGCTGGAGATGCCGTTGGACAATTGTTGGAGACGGCCGAACGCGTGGGGGTAGACCTGTGCATCGAAAACGTCTGGAACGGGCTGTTCTACTCCCCACTGGAACTGGCCGAGTTCATTGACCGCTTCCAGAGCGAGCGAATTGGTGTGTATTTCGACTGCGGAAACGTACTGGGATACCATCAACATCCGCCACACTGGATCGAACTGCTCTCAGAGCGGATTAAGCGGGTGCATGTCAAAGATTTTAAGGAGAATTTTGATTGGACCGGCAGCTACAGTTTCTGCGATCTGGGCGAAGGAGACGTGCCTTGGCCAGAAACGATCGCCGCGCTGAAACGGATCGGATATGACAAATCCCTGGTCGCTGAAATGTTGCCTTGGAGTGAGGGCCTTCTTGATCGCACCAGTGCAGCAATGGACCGGATCCTTGCAGACTAGCCCGCCCCGTTCGCCAGATCGGTGAGAGTTTCAGCCGACGGCTCGATACATGCCCCCGCCCCGTGGTCTACCACACGAAACAGGCTGGTAAGCCGGAGACGAATCACTCGCCGGGGCAAGCTCGCAAACTAGTGCCGCAATACGTACACGGAGGCAAAATCATGACCAAAGTTGGTGTCATCGGACTGGGAATGATGGGCTGGACCCATCTGGACTGTTATGCCCGACGCGACGATGTACAGGTGGTTGCCGTATCCGACAAGGATCCTGAACGCCTCTCCGGCAAACAGCGAGCTGGAGGCAATATCGAGGGCCAAGCGCAAGGCGGCTTCGTACTTGAAAGTGCCCAGCTATACGACGAAGGTCTTGATCTAATCGCCAACACTTTGGTGGACCTAGTCGATGTCTGCCTGCCCACACCTTTGCACGTTGACTACGCGATTGCGGCACTTGAGGCGGGCAAGCATGTCATGGTGGAAAAACCCGTGGCCCGCACCGCATCCGAGGCCCAACGGCTAGTGGAAGTGGCCGAGCAATCCCCTGGACTGTCCATGCCGGGAATGTGCATGCGCTTCTGGCCGGGTTGGGACTGGCTCAAGCGGGTCATTGGCGAAGGCCGGTACGGCGCGCCGCTCTCAGCGCATTTCCACCGCGTAACATCGCACCCCGGAGGATCGTTCTATCGCAATGGAAGCCAGTGTGGCGGCGCCCTGCTCGACCTGCACGTGCATGACACCGATTTTGTTAAGCATTGTTTCGGTATGCCAGAGGCGGTTTTCAGCCGAGGCTACAGTCATATCACCAGTGAGCCAGACCACATCATGACCCAGTACCTGTACGGCGAGGGACCGATGGTTTCGGCTGAAGGTGGATGGACCATGTGCGATGGATTTGGATTTCAGATGCGGTATACCGTCAACTTCGAGCGAGCCACTGCTATCTATGATCTGGCCCAAAACGAGCCGCTACGGGTAATCGAATCTGGAAAGGATCCCCAGCCCATCGAGTTGGCGCCAGGCATGGGATACGAATACGAAATCGCATACCTGATCGAATGCGTGGCGACAAACCAGGCTCCGATCACGGTCAGTATTCGAGACGCCGCCGAATCAATGCAGATTGTCGAAGCTGAGAAACGGAGCATGGCCGAAGGTCAACCAGTGACGATCTCACCCCACTAGCCCAAGTATTCCTCCCGCCATCTATGCTTCTATAGCGCCTGCATTGATCACGTTCTCAGCAGCAACAGGATGCGTGGTTCAGCCCTTAATTGATATATTTCAACCCAAGTGCGGCCGTCGTTTCACCTCAGCCGCCACCCCGCACTTTTTGCCACTCGGATTTGCGCGCAGTGCGAAATGTGGGCTATACTGACAAGGTCGGCACCAGGGCATGAACATCGACCCTCGCCAACCCGAGAGAATGGACATGGCAACTAGTTTTGGTGCTTTGTGCACCGATTTCTATCTCAATCAGAAGCTGGCACTGAAGATGGATCTGCCCTCGGACCGGGAAACGATCTTGCACTTCTTTGATCGAGTCCGAAAGCAGATTCCGTCTCTCAGTCGGTTCCGGCGGTACGACGGCGAACTGGCCTTGGAAGCGGCCCGTCGCGAAGCTGAATACCAATGGCTATCGCTGCGTCGGACCAGTATCCGCAGTGGCCACATCAACCCAGGGACTATGGAAGAAGCATATTTTTTTCACCGACTTCTACTGGAGTTGTCCCCTCACTTTCTGACCATCAGCCCACTTGACGTTGACTACGTGGAATTGATGTTCGGCTTCGATCTCGAATGCAAGGACAACCACGACGAGGTGATCTACCAGGCACTGATCGCTGATTCACCAATGGCGGACCTGCTGAAGGTCCCCGATGCAAAGATGCTGGACGTGCAACCGGTCTTTGGCGTCACGCTGACGGAAAAGGGAGATCTGCAGGCTTATTTTGAAGTCAAGACACGCCAGAAGAGCCGGCGAGGCTCAAGCAAACAGTACCGCAACGAGCCGATCAGCATTTTTTTGACGTTGCGGCAATATGGACCAATCCAGGACACGGAAAACCTGACCCATATTTTTGATGAACTCAGCGGTCACTGTGAAATGCTGGCGACGGAAAAGCTGGTGCCCGACCTGCTGACTCCCATCTCACGACATATTACCTTCAGTGCTGGCTGAATTGCTCTGATCTTTCCATCAATGACGAGTAGGATCCGGAATCGATGCGCCTCGTCGTTTGTGGCAGTGCCCCTCACGAGAGGTGGCCTGTACCTACCGTCCCGCCAACTCCAGCTGCGTATTGCTGCAACTCCACCCTATTCGCCGATAACGGCCTAGTCTGGCTCCGGGGCCGTTACACTGGCGGTGTTACGGATCACACAGCCAACCCTGAACGAACCACGGTGAACCCACAATTACTGAACATCATGGTGCTTGCCGGCGGCCCCGATTGTGAGCGAGACGTGAGCCTGCAATCCGGTGAACAGGTGGCCTCGGCTCTGCGCACTTTCGGTCACCGGGTTCGGTTACGCGACATCGGCCCAGAACATCTGGGCGCGATCGATCAATTCCTTCGCTGGCCCGGAGACGTAATGTTCTGTGCCTTACACGGTAAATGGGGCGAAGGTGGCGAGGTGCAGCGCCTGCTTGAGCAACATGGCATTCCGTTTGTCGGCTGTGGAGCCGCCGCCGCCACTCGGTGCATGGACAAGGCGAGAACCAAGCGGGTCTTATGCGACTCGAATCTGCCCACGGCTCCATTTGAACTCCTGAAAATCGATGACCAGCCCCGTCTTGAGCCGCCAGTGGTGGTCAAACCCACCCATGAAGGGTCCAGCATTGACCTAGCGATCTGCCGTAACTGGCCCGAATTGGATGCTGCCCGAAAGCGGTTGCATACTCGCCATGCAACTCTGATGATCGAAAGATATATCGAGGGATCAGAGATCGCGGTGGGAATCGTGGGTGGTTTTGACAAGGGTGAGCGTGCCCTGCCAGCAATTCAGATTGTTCCGGCCACGGACTTTTATGACTACGACGCCAAGTATGTCCGCAATGACACCCGCTATCTGTTCGACGATCAGAGCAACCTGCCACCAGAGGTCTATCGCCAATGCGAAGCTCTGGCATTAATGGCCCACCGGATACTAGGTGCGTGCGATCTTAGTCGTGTGGATCTGATCGTGGACCGACTGCTACAGCCATGGATTCTAGAGCTGAATACGATCCCCGGATTCACAACACATTCTCTGGTACCAATGGCAGCGAGCCGCATCGGGATGGATATGCCCGCACTGGTCAATCAACTGGCGCGCCTGGCGGACAAAACGAAGAGGCCATCGCCCGCCATAGCACCGCTATAACCAGGGCCAAAACGCGAAAGCAATCTCTGTGTAACTCTCTGCGGACCTTCGTTCACTGGCGCATAAGGTGGCCGCCTGCCGATGTGACCTTCGTTTGATCGATCGCGGTGATGTTCGCCAATGCGGTCAACTTGATTAATAACACGGCCATGGGCTGGTTCCTGACGCGTAAAAAGAGCAAGAAACGCTCCTCCCACCGACGCACCGGTGACACCAAACCGGTGCGCTGGGATCCACAGCGAACGCTGTTCAGCTTGAAGGTGATGGGATGCACCGCTATAGCCGCAGTCATTGTGATCAGTGTTCACAAAGCAAATCGGGCCCTAATCGATTATGCGTCGGCGCACCGAGCTGCACTGGCCACTATGAATCGCGTTGAACTAGTTGACGCGCCGCCATGGATGGCAGCGGCCACACGCAATCAGATCATCCACTGCGTGGTCGATCAACTTGGCATCGACCCGATGGATGGCCGTGACTTGGCGTTTGCCGCTGCCGCCCTGCGCGACCAGCCGTGGGTGCGCCGAGTGCACCAGGTGCGTCGGCTAACCGATGGGCGCGTACAGATCCATGCCGATTTTCGCGAACCGATCGCCCTGGTCCGCAGTCATGACGGCTATCGCTTAATCGATGGTGCCGCGATCTGCCTGCCCGGCCTTTACCGTTCTGATCAAGCATCACGGCTGGCCTTGCCATTAGTCAGCGGTGTCCAGGTTCCACCGCCCCCGCCCGGTCACTCCTGGCCCGGTCGTGACCTGCGAGCCGGACTGCGCCTCATACGGCTGTTGGCCGGCGAACCCTATGTCGATCAGATCCGCCGATATGACGTCAGTGGGCGCGATCGTCGTGGACGTGTTCGGCTGAAACTGCATACCAAACACGGCATGGTCCGATGGGGTCTACCCCCGGGACAGGAACAAACAATCGAACAGAGCACTGCTACCAAGATCATACGGCTGCGTCACGTTAACTCGATCCGTGGAAGCATCGATGCCGGTGGCAATGTGGTAGACCTCTATGGCCCCCAGGTTGCAATCAATCAAGCCGTCCTGTGGACCGATGAACATCCCGACCGTCACTAGTCAATGCAAGTCTTGGTGCGCAAAAAGCGTGCCCATGTTTTGAAAATTGGCCGATTTGATCGGCCCCTGGACCGGAGTACTCTCGTCTGTGTCCACTCCAGTGCCGAAGCAGATATCCGTAGGCAAGCTGCATACACTAATTTGCGTATTTGTACCCTGTACCCACAACACCCCGAAGACGCCATGACCAACACCAGGGCCGCCACTGTCCAGCCACCTGCTCACACCCGGCCATTGGTGCTCGGCTGGTGTCTCTGGTTGCTAGGGGCATGGAGCGTCGCCCTGTTTATCGACTCCACCATACCGGCCGTGCGTTGGATGGTATTTTCGGTGCTAACCGGGCTGATGATGATCTGGCCAGCAGTACGCCTTAGCCAAATGAACTTTGACGGGGCCGCCGAGCATGGTGGAGCTCAGACTCTGCTCGACTGGCTCTGTCTCATGCTCGTGCTGCAGGCCGTAATCTGGCCACTGCGTTTCTCGGCGCGATGGAGCTTTACACAGACTTGGTGGCTGGACAGCGCGATCATGAGCTGGTCCGCCCTGACCGCATTGATCATCGCATGGGGTCGACGGTCTGCTTGCCCATGGGCACGATCCGTGGCCATGGGAGGCTGCGTGGGGTTGTTGCTGGGTGAGCCAGCCCTGATGATTCTTGTCAGCGGGCACTGGATGTTGAAGATCAGCCCAATACAGACAGTATGGGCACTAAGCCTGCCACCCAAGCAATTCGTGCTTGAGCCCTGGATTACCTATGTTGTTGCCGCCGCCGCTGCCGCGATGATTGGCTGGTTGCTATTTGCCTTCAATACAAAGAGTTCGGCCGTGGCCTGACGCGTGATACGATAACCGCCGGATGGCAAGCTACCGAGCACCAGAGCAATTCGAACCGGCCGATGGAGCAACCCAATGGAGTTCATCACCCAAGATGAGAAGCAGCGTATAGAGGAGAAGTTGCAAGGACTGAAGTCCAAGCGGCACGATCTCAGTGCCCGGATCGCTGAAGCCCGCGCAGATGGCGACCTTAGCGAGAACGCCGATTATCATGCAGCCCGTGAGGATCAGGGACTCAACGAAGCAGAGATTCGCAGATTAGAGGCTCGACTGGCCACGGCCCAGGTCGCCCGTGAAGGTGACGTGCCTGATGACATGGTCTTCATTGGCGCAGTGGTTCGCCTGCGCGATACCGACAACAACGATGAGGACCTATACAAGCTTGTTGGAGAGTCCAGCGGCAACTTCGATGCCGACCATATCGAGGTGACCACCGCCAGTCCGATGGGCGCATCACTTCTGAAGGCAAGGGTCGGCGACAAGGTCAAGGTGGATCTGCCGCGCGGCTCCAAATATTTTGAAGTTATGGAGCTCCTTTAACCGAAAATTTGTCTAATTTAACCAGTTAAATTGGCAAATCTGAACTGGCCTTGATCTTGCAAAGAGGGCGTACCATGATCTTGGCTTCCATATCATCGTGATTTTGTAAGGAGGCTGGCCATGAAACGAACCAACCTGGGCGTAGCAACCATATTGATGGCCACAATTGCTGCCTCCACTGCGTGGGCTCAGACTCAGTTAAACCAAAACGGCCAAGCGCTTGATGCCAGTCTGCAGACCGGCTCCAGCGGCTACAACCGCCCTTCACTGCAGCAGGATTTTCGTGCTCGTAATGACTTGATCACGGGCAACGTCAGCGGCGGCCGCGCTTTCCAAGATAACGTCGGCTACGGATCACCCGGATCTTTCGGATTGTTACAGGTGCCCCTGACGGGCATCGGCGGTGACGCGGCGCAGGTCTTTCGGTTCCGCCGCGACGCCCTGGCCTCCAGCCCACGCGCCTTGGCTGGCACCCAGGTAGGTAGTGCCAGCGTGTCAGGCAACTATGCAGGAGTGTTCCGCAATACTAATGCTTTCCCCGCGATCACCACAGGCGGCCAGATCGTCAATCCTGACCTGGTGACTGGTAGTCGCGAAGTGGTGGTCGTGGCGCCAGCCCTAACCCGTCCCGGGACCCGCATCACCAACGGCAGCGTTCTGCTAACTGACCTGATGCAGATCGGCAGTGAAAGGCAATTGCTCAACCACCAACTGCAAGGCAGCCAGTCCAAAGTACACGCTTCGCCCTTGCTCGGTCTGCGCCAGATCGGCACAACGCCGGGCCAGCTGCTCACTGACCATACCCAACACCGCGTGTTGGTGCCTGGCGTCGATGCCGATCTTGACGACAGTCTTGCACCGAACCCGGTGGGCCTGATGGGGCGATCCCAGTTGAGCCCCGACCAACTACGATTCAGCGCAGGTTTCAGCGCCAGCGCAATTTTTGCCAAGCAGCCTGTCCGAGTCGCACCTGGATTGGTCCTCGGACAACAGTTGCAATTGCGGGTCGATCCTCTGGATCCAAGCGAGGACCTCGACGATCGAGTCAAGCGGCTAAAAGCGGCGATCTATAGCCCGCTCGGCAGCTACATCGCCAAACCGGGCCAAGACATTTACCTTGACCTGTTAATGGCAATACAACACCATGGCCAGACACAAACAGCCCTACCGAATCCCGACGAGATGGCTGATGTTCGTGCCGAGTTGGCGATGCCCAGTACAGCCCAGATCGAAGAGGCTGAACAGACCCGGGACAACGCTCTGCGCAAGCGACTCGGGATCGAACCGCTGCCTGAAGAAGTGCCATCCCAGATCAACGATTCGCCAGAGGCGACACCAGAAGATTCGAATCAGCTGCAGTCGCTAATGGTACAGCTGAATTACGATCTGCCACGCCTTAAAACGCTGGCTGGCCGTCGTCAATCACGGGCCAACGAATTGATCGCCAAAGCCGAAAAAGCCCTTGCCAGCGGCCAATACTTCTCCGCCGAAAGACAATACCGGCAGGCAATGATTGATGCCCCGAAGAATCCCCTGATTCGGGCCGGGCTGCTTAACTCGCAGATTGGCGCTGGCATGATCCGGTCCGCGGCCCACAGCCTGCGAATCCTCTGTGAGCAGCATCCCGAACTGATCGCTACTCGATACAGCCAAAATCTGCTGCCCGATGCTGCTCGAATTGAGTGGCTCCAGGGCGAACTGCGGAACATAATCAAGGATCCAGCGTCATCTTCTGCTCCCGGACTGATGTTGGCATACCTGGGTTATCAAATCGATTCTCGGCAGCTGGTTCGATACGGTCTGGCGGTGGCCGAGAGTCGATCGCCAAAAGATCCGTTGCTGCCACTTCTGCGAAATATCTGGCTCGATGAAACTCGTGATAGGCTAGTGCCGGGCGAACCGCAGAAATAGACCATTCAAACTGGCGGCTGGCTGTGCTACGTTGACAACAACCAAGCCCGAGACAAAACCTGATCACGAACCCGACGGTGCAACGCCCAACTCTGAGGCGCGGCCTCCGCAACGACTCGACCTAACCGATTTCCTAGACCTAGATACGTTGCAGGAGATACAGGATTCATTTGCTGCAGTCACGCGTCTGCTTGCCTGCATCCCCGATGCCGATGGAGCAAGGCTAACCCCACCTATCGATCCACAACAGCGAGCGGCATCGGAGAAGGTACTCGATCAGCTACTCACCGCTGACGAGCTTGGCGATGAAACCCTAGTCGCCCCGATCATTGTTGGAGGACAACAACTGGGCTCCATACAGATCGAGCTCGGTAGCTCTACTCCTGCCAGCGGCGCCTCGCAGGCCGCCGCGATCCGCTTCCTCTACCTGCTGGCGAACGCGATTGCGCGGCTCTGCTACGACAAATATCATACTCGCCAACACGATGAAGAGCTAGAGGCGCTATGCAAGACCAGTAGCGTCCTGTCTGGGCAACGGTGACTTGCAGCGAGTGCTTACACTGCGGTCGCATCCGTGGCTGAGGTCATGGCCGTGCACGCTGCTAGCATTCGCTTGGCGACTCCAGTCAACGATGGTGTTAGCTGGCGCCACGCGCCGTGCACAATCCACCTCCAGAGTACATGACCAAGGGCGTAATTCGGCTCGACACTTCCAATATGTTCGATGAAGCCATCGGCGGCAAAACGATCTGCGTTGAAGACATGGCCAGCGACCCCCGCGTTCTGTATCCAATTGACGCGCAGCGCGAGCGATTGGTATCGATGCTCTGTGTTGGGATCGTATTCCAAGCAAGGCCCATTGGCACTATTCAGCTGTTCAGCACCCAGCAGCGGCAGTTCACCGAGTTCGAAAAACAGCTTTTGCAGGCTATCCCCCAATTGCTGGCCGCGGCAATCGAGAACGCGAGGCTGGACGCCCAACGCAACAAGAGTGAGAGCATCATGCGCCGTGCGTCTGGCGGCTGATGTCCAGCGACGCATGCTGCCGGAGTCGCAGCTTCATGTGCAACCATTTGACGTTGCTGCTCGCTGCGTTCCCTCGATGGAACTCGGTGACGATTTCTACGATCTGATCGAGCTAAGATCCAGTTTGGGTATGGTGATCGGCAACGTATCTGGCAAGGGAATGGCGGCTGCGATACTGATGGCGTCCGTCCGCGCTTCACTACGGGCATACGCCCAAGACGTTTACGATCTTGACGAGATCATTGCTCGCGTTAACACCGCGCTGACGCAGGATACGCCGGATAATAAGTTCGTCCCGCTTTGGTAAGGGGTGCTTGATCCGATCTCGATACGCTTAGCCTACTGCATCGCAGGATATGAACCGCCAATCCTGCTTCACCACGGCGAAATTCGCCTTCTAGACACTGGAGGTATGCTCGTCGGGATAGATGCGAAGCAACATTATGCCAAAGGGTTGCTAGATCTGCATGCTGATGATCTTATCCTGCTCTACTCTGACGGCCTGACCGATGCCATGGATGCCAACCGACAAAAATTTGGCCGTGATCGCGTCATACAAGCGATGAAAGCTGCAGTGTCCTGCAGCGCCCAAGATGCGCTAAATGCAATTCTGTCCAAGATGCGGTACTTTACCGGCCAACAGCGTAGCTTTGATGACACGACATTGGTGGTGACTCGGGTCGGGGAAGTGGCGACTCAATAGCGAACCGCAAAAACATCCGGATCCCCCGCTAAACTGAACTGTCCAGTCGCCTGACTCTCGTCGACTTGATGTCCCGACAAGTGGTGGCCCATCCGGTCACACACCGTATCCACAAAAGCATGCACGTCTTCGGGCTGTCCTTCTGCCACAAGCAGCACTCGCCCATCTGGCAAGTTCTGTACATACCCTGCAACCGCGAAGCGCTGGGCAATATTCGACGTCGTGTACCGGAACCCGACCCCCTGCACCTGGCCTTCAAAATACACAGTTTGGCGGATCATTGGCACACAGTGATCAAAGGCCCACCGGGTCGAACAGCGATCATCGTAGAGCCCCGTTCTCTCCGCGTCACGATTCACTAAGCAAGGCGAGTTCTTCTTCGGAAATCTCGAAGTTGGCATGGACCTTCTGTACATCGTCATGGTCTTCCAGAGATTCGATCAAATGCAGCACTCTTCGTGCGTCCTTGCCTGTTACCGAGACGGTACTGCTTGGAATCATGCTAATTCCAGCAGATTCGATCGCCATCCCAGCAGATTCCAGGGCATCGCGAACGGTGAGATACCCGCCAGGATCACTGACAACCTGCCAGGACTCGTCCGCGTCCGTCACGTCCTCAGCCCCCGCTTCGAGGGCGATGTTGATGACCGGCTCTTCCTCTGTACCTCCCTTGGCAACAAACACCTGCCCCTTGGACTGAAAGTTGTATGCAACGCATCCCGATGCCCCTAGGTTGCCGCCAAACTTTTCGAACATCTTGCGGATCTCGGGAACGGTCCGGTTGCGGTTGTCGGTCAGACAGTCGATCATGATCGCAACCCCGCCGGATCCGTAACCTTCGTACACGATCGATTCGTATGCCACGCCCGCAATGTTCCCAGTGCCTTTTTTGATAGCATTTTCGATCGTATCCTTGGGTATGTTCTGGCTCCTGGCCTCATCGATGGCATAGCGCAATGTGAGGTTGGATGCCGGATCGCCACCACCTTGCCGCGCCGCAACAATGATCGCTCGAGCACACTTGCTCCAAAGCTTGGACCGTCTAGCGTCCTGACGCCCCTTGCGGTGCTTTATGTTTGCCCATTTGCTGTGACCTGCCATGCACACGATCTCCCGATACTTACAACGTTGATAAAAGTTTACCGAAAAGAGCCGTGGGCTGCCTTGACGATCTCTTCGAACTATGCCACGCTCTGCACACGATCTTCAAATGATCGGAATCAGCCCGTGCAACCAGCGGTGTACTGGACCAGCTCTGCCAGATGATACGGATCAATAGCAACCTGACTCCGGCAAGACTTCTGCCCAAGATCAATCGCCTCTGGACAGTCTCCGCGACCAAGATCGAATCGATCGAAAAGTCAAACCCGCCGCATGCCGCTGCGCCCGTGTACACCAGTGACGGATGCTATACAGCACGAGGTTGGACCGACTGGACGCGTGGATTTCAGCATGGATCCTCGCTGCTGCAATTCGACGCGACCGACGATTCGGCGTTCCTAAAACTTGGCTGCCGACGCACGATCGAAGACATGCCCGGGCATCTGACCCACGTCGGGGTACATGACCACGGTTTTAACATCATCAGCACTTACGGTAATCTCTGGCGCTTGGGCCGGGAAGGGCGCCTCCCGGACACAGAGCCGAGTAAGTCCTATCTGGAATTGGCCTTGAAGGTTAGCGGCGCTGTCCAGGCCGCGCGTTGGGCCGCTGTCCGCGGTGGTGGCGGATATATCTACTCCTTCAACGGCCCACAATCTCTGTTCATCGACACGATGCGCTCCTGCCGGGCACTCGCAGTTGCACATCTGCTCGGCCATACCCTCAGTGGCGAACAGGATCAGTCCATATCGCTGCTGGGCCGGCTCATTGATCACGCCACCACGACCGCACGCCACAATGTCTATTATGGCAAGGGGCGTGACGCGTACGATGTACGAGGACGCGTTGCGCATGAAAGTCTGTTCAATACCAACAACGGCGACTACCGGTGCCCCTCAACGCAACAGGGATTCTCGCCATTCTCCACTTGGACGCGAGGGTTGGCTTGGGCGATGTGTGGATATGCGGAGCTTCTCGAATTCATGCATGCGCACGGCAACACGATGCCGCAACACGGACTCGACATCGATGCCGTGACCCAGACCCTGCGTGAAGCGGCCATAGCCACCTGCGACTTCTATATCGACCAAACTCCTGCCTGCGGGATCCCCTACTGGGACACGGGCGCATCAAGGTTGTACGAACTGGGCGACTACTTGAATCGCGCCGCGGACCCATTCAATACATCCGAACCCGTGGATTCATCTGCCGCGGCCATCGCCTCACAAGGACTGTTGCGACTGGCCCGGTGCCTGCACGCTGAAGGTGACACGAACGCGGCCAGCCGCTACTTTCACGCTGGATTAACGGTGTTGGACACGCTGCTCGACGAGCCATACCTGAGCATTGATCCCCAGCATCAAGGGCTGATCCTACATGCGATCTACCATCGGCCCAACGGCTGGGACCGCATACCCGTAGGTCGATCTATCCCCTGTGGTGAGTCGAGCATGTGGGGAGATTACCATGCCCGGGAAGTAGCGCTTTACGTCCAGCGCCTGGCCCACGGACAGCCATACTTGGTCTTTTACGGACCCGAGGATACTTCGTGAGCGATCCTAAGACACCTGTGGCCCTAGTAACCGGAGGCAGCCGAGGCATCGGCTTGGCGATCGCCACGTGCTTGGCCCGCGCCGGTTATCGGCTGGCAATTAATGGCCGTCGGGATGCATCCGAAGTGTCCGACGCCATCGCGCTACTGAGCACGGGGCAGGAGCCCGCCCTTTATTGCCAAGCCGACATCTCGGTGCGCCAGCAACGACAGTACCTGGTCCAACAGCTCCTAGATCAATTCGGTCGGATCGATGTGCTGGTCAACAATGCTGGCATCGCTCCGACCACGCGAGCTGATGTACTAGAAGCAACTGAACAAAGCTTCGATCAACTGATCGATGTCAATCTTAAAGGTCCGTATTTTTTGACCCAGGCCGTCGCCCGCTGGATGGTCAAGCAGAAACAAGCCGACAAGCGATTCCGCGGCTGCATCGTCAATGTCACATCGGTCAGTGCCACGGTCGCATCTGTAAATCGTGGCGACTATTGCATCTCCAAGGCTGGTTTGGCGATGACGACTCAGCTGTGGTCGGCCCGCTTGGCCGAACACGGAATCGATGTCTACGAAGTGCGCCCAGGCATCATCGCCACGGACATGACAGCTGGCGTGGCTCAAAAGTATGATCACTTAATCGCCGATGGTTTAACACTGGAACGACGGTGGGGCACGCCCGAGGATATCGGTCGGGCTGTCAGCTTGCTGGCCCGCGGCGAATTGACTTATGCCACTGGCCAGATCTTGGTTGTCGACGGTGGCATGACGCAACCACGACTCTGATCTCGACGGAGTTCCCCCCCCTCGCTCCTGCTGCCTGCGTTCTCTGGTTAATTTGGGCATCACCAGATACCCAGCCGCTGAAGTTCGCTGGTAACCTGACCGGCCCAATCTCGGTTCGCCGCCGGACTGGCAGGGCTGGGGTGTAAAATCCGTGCGATCTGTACATCATGCCCATTTAGCGCTTCGGCAGCACGGCGATGGGCAAAGGCACCAACCGCGATTAACCAGCGAGGCTTAAGCAACTCCACAACACGCACCAGATGGCGGTCGCAGATGGCGTACAGCGGTGCAGCCTCCGCGACGGGAAGTTTGTCGGGCGTACGATTGCGCCCGCTGGTTTCCATGAAAACCAATGGGCAGTAGTTGGCTACATAGTGATTGCGAAAGAAGCGGGACGCCGATGTGAATCGATCTTGAAATAGACCCCAGATACGTCGGCCCGACACCTCGCTTCGGGTGCAGGCAAAGCCCTCGATCGGTCGCTTGGCATGTTCAATGGGTGGCCGGCCAATCCGCTCGTGGATGCCCAGCCAATCCCGCACCGTGGCCACTTCTCCGAACGGTACCCCAGTCTGAGCCATGCCCCACGGCCCCGGGTTCATGCCCATGAATACCGCCCGTTTCGGGCCGGCGGCGAACCGTTCAACGTACCGCCTATGTGATGCCCAAGCATAGGTCAATGGATTGTAGACGCAGGCGACTGGCTCACCGAACCGCAACTCCTCGCTGCCCTGGCATAGATCGATCGCAGCATCAAGTATAGGCCGAACAATCGACGCGTAGCGAGCCGTTGCCCGTGCAATCGTAGTTTTGTTGGATAAAGTCGTTGCCATCCCGCTTCTATTCCCCCCGTAATTCTACCGCATGCAATACTGTCGATTGCATACAAACATCCGTACGCGAAGATCCATGGTCGCCTCGAAAACATCCAGATAATGGACTTCTCGAGCCGCACCATCTGATACGCCCTGCAATCGGATCAACCTCCTCTCCGCAAACTCACAAGGCCGGGTCACCGGCCCCTCCAACCTCCTCTAGAACCTGGTCAAGCACCTCAACCAAGAAGTCCGCATCATCCTTGCTAATGCACATTGGAGGCTTGATGCGCAGCGTATTGCCGTAAAGACCCCCTTTGCCGATGATCAAACCTCGAGCTTTGGCCAGTTCCATCACTTTGGCCGCTTCGGAACAAGCTGGCTGTTTGCTTAAACGATCTCGCACAAGTTCGACCCCAAGCATAAGGCCCAGCCCTCGCACCTGACCGATAATCTCATGCTTCTCCTGCAGTCCACACAACCCGTCTTTCAAGTAGTCGCCAACCTCCAAGGCATTCTGCTGGAGATTTTCGTCATCGATCACTTCCAATGTCGCCAGCCCTGCTGTCATGCTGATCGGATTACCGCCGAAAGTGTTGAAGTGAAGGCGTTCGGCCAAAACACCGCTGACGTCAGATCGGCTGGTCATTGCGCCCAAAGGAGTGCCGTTGCCGATACCCTTGGCCATGGTAATGATGTCAGGAATGACACCCCAGTGCTGATGGGACCAGTAGTGATGCCCCGTCCGCCCAAATCCGCCCTGCACCTCGTCGGCGATGCAAAGGCCCCCATGGTCGCGCACGATGTCGTACACAATGCCGAAGAATTCCGGTGGAGGCGTCACCGCCCCGCCAACTCCCTGGATCGGTTCGCCGATAAAGCAGGCGACCTGACCCGAGGTCTCGTACTCGATCACGTCTTTGACATCGTGTGCGCATCTAAGGTCGCAGGACGGATAGGAAAGGTTGTAGGGGCAACGGTAACAATAGCCCGCATGCGTGTGGGCAATTGCCGCCTGAGAGTTGCTTGCGAACTTCCACATCCCGTGGGCAGTCAACCCCATAGATAGAGACGTCCCGCCGTGATAGCCGTTGCGCAGTGCGATCGCCTGCTGGTGCCCGGTGAACTCGCGGCTCGCAAGCACTGCAACCTCATTGGCTTCGGAACCGGAATTCGTGAAATAAGTCTTGTCCAGACCCGGTGGCATTTTTTGCGCTAGCTTCTGGCCGAACAGACCGATCGCGGGGTGAAGATAGATCGTGGTGGTGTGCTGCAAGCGGCCGGCCTGCTCACGCACCTTCTGAACCACCCGGGGGTGACAGTGGCCCACGCTGATCGAAACGATGCCGGCAAACGCGTCGAGGTATCGCCGACCCGTTTCATCCCAAACATACTGCATGTGCCCCTCGACAATCATAAGCGGCTCACAGTAATAGGTGATGACGCCGGGACAAACGTAGTGATGTCGTAAGGCCAGCACCTCGTTGCGCAACGGCCCTCGATATGCATCGGGTTTGTGATCACAAACCGGAAGCGATATTTTTTTCTTGCTCATAAAGCGGTCTCAGCCTCGGTCGGGACCACGGCGATGTTATCAGCTTCGCACGCAGGGTCGCCTAGATGAGGTCACCATAAACGACTCCGGGCATCCGGCACTACTGTACACTGGATCCAAGTACATTCCTTTAGAGCATCATGAACTATTCAGTGAGTGTTCGCCAAACCAACAACAGAGAGCCCCGACATGAGCAACCTCCGTGCCCAAGCCCCACTTGAATCGGTTCCTCTTCTTATCGATGGTCGCTGGGAACAATTCCAAACAGATGAGGCCGCCGACGTCTACAACCCCTCGACCGGAGCGGTGATCGCGCAAACGCCTCTTTGTGGACCCGAAGAGGCGACCGCAGCGGTGGAAGCGGCGGCAGGAGCAGTGGAGGCCTGGTCACAAACACCCGTGGTTGAACGGGCCCAGTTGATGTTCCGGTTTCGCGAACTGCTGATTTCGCACTTCGACGAATTGGTGGCCCTCGTGACCCGAGAGCACGGGAAAACCCTGGTCGAAGCTGCGGCTGAAGTCAATCGCGGACAGGAACTACTTGAGTTCGCCTGCGGCATCCCGTCTCTGTACATGGGCCATTCCCTGGCCAATATCGCCGCTGAAGTCGATGCTGAAACGGTACGGCATCCGATTGGGGTGTGCGTAGGTATTACTCCATTCAACTTTCCCAACATGGTGCCGCTGTGGATGTTCCCCGTAGCCGTCACGTGCGGCAATACGTTCATACTCAAACCGTCGGAGAAAGTGCCGCTGTCAGCCGTCCGTCTGGGTGAACTGATGCTCGAAGCAGGATTTCCGCCCGGGGTGTTCAACATTGTTCACGGTGACAAACGCTGTGTAGATGTCTTGTTGACGCATCCAAAAGTCGCGGCGATATCGTTCGTGGGTTCGACACCCATCGCCCGATCCATCTATCAAACCGGAACGCGCCATGGCAAACGGGTACAGGCCGCAGGCGGAGCAAAAAACCACATAATCATCATGCCCGATGCCGATTTAGACCTCTCCGTCAAGGGCCTGGCCGGATCGGCCTATGGCTGCACTGGGCAACGATGCATGGCTGGCAGTGTCGCGGTCGCGGTGGGCGATGTGGCCGATCCATTGCTGGATCAGCTGTGTGCACACTCGGAATCTATTCGCGTGGGCGCTACCGACGGCAACCCCGACGTGGAAATGGGTCCGATCAATAGCCCTGCAGCGTTGCAACGCGTTCACGGCTATGTCAACCGCGCAGCAGCCCAGGGAGCCACACTGGCCGTGGACGGGCGCCGTCAGTTCGATGGTGATGGCTTTCTTGTCGGCCCAAGCGTCATCGACCACGTTAGGCCACACATGGAATTGTGGACTGACGAAATATTCGGGCCGGTTCTGTCTGTGGTCCGCGCCGACAGTCTCGATGATGCATTGGCCCTCGGCGCCAGTTGCTCCTACGGGAACGGCGCTTCAATCTTCACTCGAGACGGATATGCCGCCCGACAGTTCAAGCACCATTTCAACGCTGGCATGATCGGAATCAACGTGGGCGTACCTGCACCGATGGCCTGGATGCCGTTTACCGGGTGGAATCAGTCTTTCTTCGGGGATCTACACATCCAGGGCACCGATTCGGTGCATTTCTACACACGACAGAAGGTTACTATGACACGATGGTTCAAGCCCGCGGGTGACACCCACCAGGATCCCGTATGGAAAACCCGGTGATCCGAGATCCGAAGCGCCCGCCACAACTGAACACTAATCCGAGCCATTGGCGCGCGTCAATCGCTCCAACCGACGTTCAATTTCGATCAACTTATAGAGGATCAGGACGTGGGTCTTCTTAGCGTCGATACCGACCGGACTTGCATCACTAGTGATGAGTTTTTCGATTCGATCGAACTCAGATTTGGGAATATTCAGATCCATCATTTGGCTCCGCT
>Ga0310123_10001495_pt1 | contig 19348 bp, 17 predicted proteins | sample CB6_AW_1057_MG_FD_203505 | JGI IMG/M metagenome (GOLD analysis project Ga0310123, IMG submission 203505) | Marine microbial communities from Western Arctic Ocean, Canada - CB6_AW_1057 | ecosystem: Environmental > Aquatic > Marine > Oceanic | place: Canada: Western Arctic Ocean | collected... | reverse complement strand
GGCGCACGCCGGTGGCGACGGGGAGCTCTACTCCAGCGTGGAGCGCGAACCCCGGCGAGACCGAATCGAGCAGATCCTCGACGAAGGTGCCGGCGATCGCATCCCCCGCGCCATTCAGGAAATGGACTGAGGCCCCCGCACCGGCGAAGGTGAGGAATCCGTACGGCACGCGCCACACCACGTGGGCATCCAGCGCGAGCGCGAGGTCGGACCAGTCGATCGGGCCGAGGCTCACCGGAGCCACGGGGCCGGGATGGGTCTGCGCGATCATGTGGTGCAGCCGATCCTCCAGCTCCCGCACCTCGCGCGCCTTGATGCGCGAGGACCAGTAGGTGATCGAGGGAGTGACGCGCACCCCAGGCCCCAGGTAGCCCAGGTCCATGCGCACTCCGTACGACGCGGTGGGCTCGACCTTGTCGGGCCACAGGTAGCCCACCTCCAGGCCGAAGCCGCGGAAGGCGAGATTCTCGTAGTCGAAGTCGGCGAGCTCCTGCGCGCACGCCGAGCGCGCGGTGGACATCGCCACCGCGATCGCCAGCCCGAGGGGCAGGATGCCCGCGCCGCGTCGCACTCTCGCTCCTCCCTTCCGTTCGGGTTCAGCCACCCACGGGCGCTTCGGCGACGTCGCGCGCCGCCTCCCGCGCCGCGGCCAGCGTCAGCTCCACCTCCGCGTCCCCGTGCACCGTCGAGACGAACCCCGCCTCGAAGGCGGAGGGCGCGAGGAAGACTCCTCGCTCAAGCAACGCGCGGTGGAAGCGCGCGAATGCGCCCGCGTCGGAGGTCTTCGCCTCCTCGTAGGAGCGGGGGGCCGCGGCCCGGAAGAATACCCCGAACATCGAGCCGATCGCTCTGCCGACCGCAGGCACCCCGGCCGCCTGCACCGCATCCGCGATGCCATGCGCCACACGGCGCGCGACCCGCTCCAGCCCCACGAACGGATCGTTCGCTTCGAGCCAGGCAAGCTGTGCATTCCCCGCGGCGGTGGCGAGTGGGTTCCCCGAGAGCGTCCCCGCCTGGTACACGGAGCCGGCCGGTGCAACGCGCTCCATCAGGTCGCGCCGGCCGCCGTAGGCTCCCACCGGCAGCCCGCCCCCGATCACCTTGCCGAGCGTGGTCAGATCGGGCCGGACGCCGAAGCGCGCCTGCGCGCCTCCCAGGGCGACCCGGAAGCCGGTCATGACCTCGTCGAAGACGAGCAGCGCGCCGTACCGCTCGGTGAGCTCGCGCAGCCCCGCGAGGAACCCGGGCAGCGGTTCGATCAGACCCGCGTTGCCGATCACCGGCTCGACGAACACCGCCGCGATGGTGTCGCCACTGCGCCGGAAGACGTCCCGCACCGCGTCCAGATCGTTGAACGGGATCACCACTGTGTCCCGCGCTGCCCCGCGCGCCACGCCGGGGGAATCCGGCAGACCCAGCGTCGCGACACCGCTACCCGCAGCCACCAGGAAGGGATCGCCATGGCCGTGATAGCAGCCGGTGAACTTGAGCAGCCCGTCGCGCCCAGTCGCGGCGCGCGCCACACGCAGTGCGCTCATCGTGGCCTCGGTGCCGCTGTTCACGAGCCGTACCATTTCCACCGCGGGCATGAGCCGGGTGATCCGCTCCGCGAGCTCGACCTCGGCCTCGGTGGGCGCACCGTAGCTGGTCCCGCGCTCGAGCTGCGCGCGCAGCGCCTCGAGCACGATCGCGGGCGCGTGTCCGAGGATGAGCGGTCCCCACGAGAGCACGTAGTCGATGTAGCGGCGCCCCTCGCTGTCCCAGAGGTACGGGCCCTCGCCACGCGTGACGAAGAAGGGGCTCGCGCCCACCGAGCGGAAGGAGCGGACGGGGGAATTTACCCCGCCCGGGATCACCGCCTGCGCCCGCCGCCACAGCTCGTCGTGCCCGGGAGGGCTCATGCCACCACCCGCGCGGTCAGGTCGTGCTCGCCCGCGTCCACGATCTCGACCTGCGCGAACTCACCGGGAAGCACGTCCTCCGCGCCCTCGCACAGGAGCCAGGTGACGCCGTCCACGTCTACCGCCTGCCCCTCGACGCGCGCGAGCGCCGCGTGCGCGTGGGCGGGATCGTCGTCGTCGTCCACGAGGCGATCCACGAGCGCGGTGCGCACCGAGCCCACGAGCTCGAGGTTCTTCTCGAGCGAGATCGTACGCTGGAGATCGAGCAGCGCCTCGAGCCGCTCACGGCGCACGTACTCCGGAACCTGATCGGGCATCGTGGCGGCGGGCGTGTCCTCCTCCGGGGAGTACGCGAACGCGCCCACCCGGTCGAAGCGCAGCTCCTCGAGCAGCTCGCGGAAGTCGCGCTCCGTCTCGCCGGGAAAACCCACGATCAGCGTAGTGCGGAGGGTGAGCCTCGGGATCGCCGAGCGGAGCCAGGCGACCCGCTCGCGGATCGTGGCGGGCCGCTCGGACCGCCGCATCGCGGCCAGGATCCGGTCGCTCCCGTGCTGGAGGGGCACGTCGAGATAGGGAAGTACACGCGGGCCCACAGGCGGAGCCTGGGGAGGCGCTCGCCTCGCCGAGCAGCTCGACCAGCGCGGGGGTGATGCCGGACGGATACATATAGAAGAGCCGGTACCAGTCCACCTCGGTGCGCTCGAGCAGCAGATCGGGGAGCAGCGGAGCGGCGGGATCCCGCCGCCTGACGGTCGTCACAGGGTCCGGAGCAGAGGGTGCCGAGGAGGAAGGGACCGTGGGATCAACCGTAAGGACGGGTCGAGCGCGCAGCGCGAGACGCAGGTTCCGCAGCTCACCGCGTGACGACCTGCGCGCCGGCGGGGGGCGTGAAGCGGAAAGTGTCGACGGAGAGCGTCGGATTCGCCTGGATCCCGCCGAGCGTGATCGTGCGCACCGATCCGTTCTCCTCGCGGATCACGACCTTGCGCACGTGGTGGTCGCCCGCGTCGATCCATAGCTCGGCGGTTCGGTAGGGCGCCGCCTGGAGCGGCGTGAGCACCAAGTGGTCGCCAGTCCGGCCGGCCAGCGTCTCGCGCCCGCGATGCTCCGCCCGGTACTTGCTCCGCGGCGCGTCCAGGAACTCCGCGTAGAAGTCGATCCCGCGCGGGCCGCCCGCGAGCGCGGCGCGCAGAACCTGCTTCGGGTCCGAGCTCGGCTGGTATACCCAGAGCCAGCTGCCATCCGCGACCACGACGTCACCTGCCGGCTGCGTGAACCGCATCGAGAACCTGTTGGGTTGCTGGCTGCACAACCGCCCCTGCCCGGTGCGGTCCTCCCCGAGGAGCGGCACCGAGAGCGTCTGCCGGAAGTCCGCGCATACGGCGCTCGCCGCGCGGTACACGCGCCCGGCCGCCTCGAGCACGGCGAATGGGTCGGGAGCGCTCTGCGCGCCGATCGCGGTTGGGGAGGCGCTCAGCACGAGCGCCACGGCGAGGACGGCGATGCGCATGGTTCAACGGGGTTGAGGACCAAGGTCTCGGTACACTGTCGTACCCTGCGCGCGGGAGCTCAGGTCCCCGGGAACATCGCGTCCAGCTCGCTCATGCTCACCAGCACCTCGCGCGGCTTGGAGCCCTCCGGCTGACTGAGCACGCCGGCCTCGTGCAGTTGGTCCACGATCCGCGCGGCCCGGCCGTAGCCGACCTTGAGCCGACGCTGGAGCAGCGAGGTCGAGCCCTGGTCGTGCTGGATGCACACCTCGGCCGCCTGGCGGAAGAGCTCGTCCCAGTCGCCCGAGATCTCCTCAACGTCGGCCGCCTCGAGCTGCTCGCTCGCGCGCACCTCCTCGAGGATGTCCGCCTCGGCCCGCTCCGCGGGCCCGGACGCGCGGGCGAAGCCCGGCTCAACCACCTCGGCCTCCATGGCGTCGCGCTGCGCGCGGTACCAGCCGAGCAGCCGCTCCGTCTCGTCGGTCGTGATGAAGGCGCCCTGGATGCGCGCCAGCTCGCTCTTCCCGGGAGGGAGGAAGAGCATGTCCCCGTTGCCGAGCAGCGCCTCGGCGCCGTTTTGGTCGAGAATCGTGCGGCTGTCGGTCTTGGAGGCAACTCGGAACGCGATCCGGGTCGAGAAGTTCGCCTTGATCAGACCGGTGATGACGTTCACCGACGGACGCTGAGTGGCGACGATCAGATGGATCCCGATGGCGCGCGCCTTCTGCGCGAGCTGGGCCAGCGGCTTCTCAATCTCGCTCTGCACGGTCATCATCAGGTCGGCCAGCTCGTCGACGACCACGACGATGTAGGGGATCGGGCCGTCCTTCCAGATCGAGCGGTCCTCGTCCCCCTCGGAATCGGACGGGTGCAGGCACCTGAGCACGGCCCCGTCCACGAGCTTCTTGTTGAACTCGGTGACCGAGCGCACGTGATTAGCCGAGAGCAGCTCGTAGCGGCGCTCCATCTCGAGCACTGCCCACTTGAGCACACCCGCCGCGTCGCGTGGATCGGTCACCACGGCGTGGCGGAGGTGCGGAAGGTCGGCGTAGGCCGACAGCTCGACCATCTTGGGATCGATCATGAGCAGCCGGAGCGTCTCCGGCGTGTGGCAGTAGACGAGGCTCGTGATGATGGTGTTGATGCACACCGACTTCCCCGACCCGGTCGCGCCGGCGATCAGCACGTGCGGCATCTTGGCGAGATCAGCCACATAGGGCTGGCCGGTCAGGTCGCGGCCGAACGCGAGCGGCAGCGCACCGCGCGCGCCCTGGAACTCGCGCGCCTCGAGGATCTCGCGCAACGGCACGATCGAGGCCTCCGGATTCGGAATCTCGACCCCGACGGCACCCTTCCCCGGGATGGGCGCAACGATCCGAATGCTCTCCGCCTTCATCGCGAGCGCGAGGTCGGCGTCCAGGTTCGCGATCCGGTTCACCTTCACCCCCGGCGCCGGGACCACCTCGAACTGCGTGACCACCGGACCGGTGGTGCGTCCACCCACGTGGCTCTCGACGTTGAAGGTCTGGAGCTTCTCGACCAGCACCTCGCCGAGCCGGTCCAACTCCTTCTCCATGTCCGAGCGGTCGAGCCCCTGCCCCGGCGTGAGCAGGTCGATCGGGGGAAGAGCGTCGGCCGCTTCGCCGCGGCGCCCGGGGTGCGCGGCTGCGCCCGAGCCGCCGGTGGGCCCGCGCTCCCGCCGTTTGGGCATGCGCGCCATCACCCGCACTTGAGCGTCGGGAGACAGGGCGGGCTCGGCCGCGAGGGGCCCACCGGCGGAGCCGGGGGAGGCGCGCCCCGCCTCCCCCTCCGGCTCCTGGCCGGTCTCCCGCTCGAAGGGGGGGAACGGGTCAGGGGCAAGCGTGGGAGCCCCCACGGGGCCCCCGGAGCGGCGTGCGGCCCACCACGCCCGGAGCGCGCGGGCAAGCACGCTCCGTCCCGCGGCGACGCCGTGCCCCGCGCGGCGCACGGGGCGCCAGCCGAGGGTGACCACTGTGAGCGCGGCAAGCAGCAGCCCGATCAGGATGAGCGTCCCGAGCCAGCCGAACGCCGCCACGAGGGAGCGCCCGAGCGTGCCTCCGAGCCAGCCGGGTCCGGGACCGGCGGGCGCAAGCACGTGCGCGGCCGGCGGGACCAGCAGCAGAAGGCCCGCCGTGAACCCCCCCAGCCGGGTCACCCATCCGCGCGCGAGCCACTCCCCAGCACGGAGCCCGCCCAGGGCGAGCAGTGGGGGCACGAGGACCGCCGCCACTCCGAGCGCGCGCCAGAGCCCCGCGGCGAGCGCGCCTCCCACGGGCCCGACGGCGTTCCCTCCGGGGAACATCCGCCGAGCCCCCTCGCCCAACGCGGATATCGGGACCAGCGCCAGCAGGACCACCAGCGCCAGCGCGAGCAGGCCGAGCGCGAGCAGCTCACGCCGGAGCTCGTGGGCGAGGAGCGGCTCCTTCGCCGAGGCGTTCTCGCCGCCGTTCTTCGCAGGACCCCCCATCCTGCCCTTACGCACCACGGTTGCTCCGAATCATCCGGTCGGAGAGCTGCGGGACCAGGTCGAAGGCGTCCACGCGCGCACACCAGTGCACGTCCTCCTCGAGCCCGATCGCGGCGAGCGCGCGCCCCGCAGTGCTGCGCAGGAGGAACTCGGTATCCGGCGTGAAGCTGCTCGCCAGCGCGAGTGCAGCCCGTCCCGCGTCATCCAGCTCCAGCGTGCCGCCGATGCGATCGGCCAGCCGGCTGACTAGCATCCCCGCACACAGCGCGTCGTCGACCGAGAAGCGCCGCTCGCGCCCCGCGCACACTACCGCCAGCCGCTCGGCGCCCGCCACCGCCCCGGCGACTGCCGACAGGTTGACGAGGGAGGCGACCAGCACGCGCTCGGCACTTGCGGCGGCGACCAGTGCGCCGGTTCCGTTGGTCGTGCTCATCACGACGCGCTTGCCACCCACGCTGGCGGCCGTGAATTCGCCGGGCGAGTTGCCCAGGTCGAAGCCTTCCACCCGGTGCCCTCTCCGCTCGCCGGCGAGCAGCGCCTCCTTGCGCCCCAACGAGGTCGCCAGTTTCATCGCGTCCTCGATCGAGACAACCGGATAGATCGCCTCGGCGCCGGCGGCGAGCGCCGCCACCACGGTGCTGGTCGCGCGCAGCACGTCGATGACGACCACGGTGTGGTCCTGGAGGCCGTAACCCTCCACTTCCTGATGCGTGAAGAAGACGGTCGCCTTCACGCCTCGTCCGCCGGCGACCTTACCTTCGCCAACCCCCGCTCAGCCATGAATCGCTCCAGGAACCCCGTATCCACGTCGCCCGCGATGAAGCGCGGATCGAGAATCGCCTCGGACAGGAACGGGATCGTCGTATGCACGCCCTCGATCACGAACGAGCCGAGCGCGTTGCGCGCGCGAGCGAGCGCCTCGTCGCGGGTGTTGCCGAACACGATCAGCTTGGCGAGCAGGGAATCGTAGTTGGGCGGCACCCGATAGCCCGAGTACGCGTGCGTGTCGAGCCGCACACCCGGACCGCCGGGGGGATGAAACGTCGTAATGAGTCCGGGCGAAGGCACGAAATTGCGCTCCGGATCCTCGGCGTTGACACGGAACTCGATCGCCCACCCGCGGTGCGTGACCTGCTCCCACGGGAAGGAGAGCGGCTCCCCCGCGGCGATGCGGATCTGCTCCTTCACCAGGTCGAGGCTCGTGGTCACCTCGGTGACCGGGTGCTCGACCTGGATGCGCGTGTTCATCTCGATGAAGAAGAAGTCGCCGGCGGGGTTGAGCAAGAACTCCACCGTCCCGGCTCCGACGTAGCCGATCGCCGCAGCGGCCTTCACGGCGGCGTCGCCCATCCGCTTGCGCAGCTCCGGCGTGAGCGCGGGGGAGGGAGCCTCCTCGATCAGCTTCTGGTGGCGCCGCTGCACCGAGCAGTCGCGCTCGCACAGGTGCACGATGCGTCCCTTGAAATCACCGAACACCTGGAACTCGACGTGGCGGGGCCGCTCGATCATGCGCTCCAGGTAGACCCCCGGATCGCCGAACGCCGCCTGCGCCTCGGTCTGCGCCTGCTGGAGCAGCGGGGCGAAGCTCGCGGCATCGCGCGCGATCCGCATCCCCTTCCCGCCTCCGCCAGCCGACGCTTTGATCATGACCGGGAAACCGATCTTCGCGGCAGTGGCCTGCGCCTCTGCAGGATCCTTGACGATGTCCTCGGTGCCGGGAACCGTGGGCACGCCGTGCTCGATCATCGTGCGGCGGGCCGTCGCCTTGTCCCCCATCGCGCGGATCTGCTCGGGGTTGGGACCGATGAAGACAATACCGGAGCGCGCGCAGATCTCGCTGAATTCGGCGTTTTCGGCGAGGAACCCGTAGCCGGGGTGGATCGCCTCGGCACCGGTGACTTCGGCGGCCGCGATGATGCGCGGGATGTTCAGATAGCTCTCGCGCGCGGGCGCGGGCCCGATGCAGACGTCCTCGTCAGCGAAACGCACGTGTAACGACTCGCGGTCGGCCTCTGAGTACACGGCAACGGCACGGATCCCGAGCTCGTGGCAGGCCCGGATGATACGCAGGGCAATCTCGCCCCGGTTCGCGATCAAAACCTTCTTGAACAAGAGGGGCCCTAAGCCATGAGAGCGTTCAAGTCGAGGCAGGAGCAGGAGCAGGAGGGCAAGGCGAGCCGACCGAGGAAGGCTCTAAGCCCTCCGCAGCGACCCACGCTCCGCGTGGGTGCCCGCGAGTCGAAGCCCGACGAACTCATGCCTCGAATTCAACGCTCTGGGTCGATGCGGAAGAGGACCTGGCCATACTCGACCGGGACCGCGGTCTCCACGAGGATCTCGACCACCCGGCCGTCGACCTCCGACTCCAGCTCGTTCATCAGCTTCATCGCCTCGATGATGCAAAGCGTGTCGCCCTTGGAGACGCGCGAGCCCCGCTCCACGTAGGGAGGTGCGTCCGGAGCCGCGGAGTGGTAGAACGTGCCGACCATGGGCGATCTCACCTCCACCAGGTTGGCGGGCGCCACGGAGGGAGCCGGCTCGGCCGAGGGCGCGCTCGGGGCCGCTCCGGCAGTGGCCGGTGCACCCCCGACGACGGGCGCGGACGGCGGGGTCTTGGACAGGCGGATGCGCGTCCCGCCCCGCTCGATTTCGATGGAGTCAAGCGAGCTCTCGTCGAGGGCGCGGATCAGGCTCTCGAGGAACTCCAGCTCGATCATCCGGTGACCCGGGTCAGGTACTTGTCCTCGCGGCGATCCACCTTGAGGACGTCCCCCTCCTCGATGAAGAGGGGCACCTGCACCACCGCGCCGGTCTCGAGCTTCGCGGGCTTGGTCCCGCCCTGGGCCGTATCGCCGCGGACGCCCGGGTCGGTTTCGACCACGGCGAGCTCGACGAAGAACGGCAGATCGACTGCGATCACCTGGTCCTTATGGACCAGACCTTCGCACTCCATGTTCTCTTTGAGATAGCGGAGCTGGTCCTCGCCGATGACCTCACCCGAGATGGGAGTCATCTCGAAGGTCTGGGCATCCATGAAATAGTAGAGCTGGCCGTCCGTGTAGCTGAACGTCACGGGACGGCGCTCGAGGCGGACGCCGGTGACCTTCTCACCGGCGCGGAAGGTGCGCTCGACCACGGCGCCCGTCAGCACGTTCTTGAGCTTGGTGCGCACGAACGCGCCACCCTTCCCCGGCTTCACGTGCTGAAAGTACGCGATCTGCCACAGAACGCCGTCGATCTCGATCGCCAGCCCGTTCCGGAAATCCGCCGTGCTCGCCATGTATCGTCAACTCGTTCTGCCGTTCTTCTCGATCAACGCGACCAAGCCGCGCAGCCCAAGAAGATAGCTGTCGGGCCCGAAGCCATACACCACCCCCCCGGCCACCGACGCGAGGTACGAGTGATGGCGGAAGCGCTCGCGGGCGGACGTGTTGGAGAGGTGCACCTCCACGAACGGCCGGCCGACGCCGACCAGGCAGTCGCGCAGCGCAACGCTCGTGTGCGTGAGTGCGCCCGCGTTGACGAGGAACCCCTCGACGCGCGGCGAGGCGGCCTCGATGAAGTCGAGGAGCGCGCCCTCGGAGTTGGACTGGAACGACTCGACCTCGACCGCGAGCTCGCGGCTGATCTCGCGCAGCCGGTCCTCGATCTCCTCGAGCGTGGTAGGGCCGTAGACGTCGGGCTCGCGGTGGCCGAGAAGGCGCAGATTGGGGCCGTGCAGGACGGCGACACGCATGTGTGATTCGGCCTAGCGGAGGCGCTGGAGCCAGCTCGAGAAGTCGTCGCGCGGAGCGGGCTCGTCCGGAGCGAGCGACGCGATCGGGACCACGTCGGGTGCCAGCGACGCGATCGGGACCACGTCGGGTGCCAGCGACGCGATCGGCACGGCGTCCGGGGCGAGCGACGCGATCGGGACGACCTCATCGGGCGCGAGCGACGCGACCGGGACCACCGGGTGCTCGGCGGCCGGCTCCCAGCCGAGGAGCGCGCGGAAATACTCGCGCACCGGCAGACCGCCACGGTGCGCCCCCCGCGGCTCGCCGGGCGGGGGTGCGGGCGCGGGTGTCCAGGCGAAGGGCGTGCGCAGCTCGCCCACGTGCCCCGGTCCCTCGGCCAGGTCGCGGGCGAGTGCCTCCACCTCGTCGTCGTGCGTGGGCACCGCCGAGCCAGCCCGCGCCTCAAGCTCCCGCACCCGGTCGTGCAGCGCGCGGTCGCCGGGGTCGCGCTCGAGGAGCCTGCGATAGACGTCGAGCGCGCGGTCGAAGAGCCCCTGGCGGGCGTACAGGTCGGCCATCGTGCGCGTGAGCAGGCCGTCGCCCGTCCGATGCGGCTCCGGAGCCGCATCGGCTGCCTCGGGCCGGTCCGCGCTCTCCGCCGCTCCCCCCAGCTCGGCGAGACCCTCGAGCGCATCGGCGTTCTCCGCGTCCAGCGCCAGCGCGGCGCGGAACGCGGCCGCCGCCTCGGCGGGCTCCCGGCGGTCGCGCCGCACCCAACCGAACACGACGTGCCCCGGCACGAAGTCGGGCTGGCGGCGGAGCCCCTCCGAGAGCACCTCGATCGCGAGCGCGTGCTCCCCAGCTCGGCGATAGGCGTCCGCGAGCGGGGCGAATACCCTCCCCTCCGGATCGCGATCGGACCAGAAGAGGGCGCGAAGCTCGCGGATCTCCTCCGCGGGGGAATAGACCACGGCGGCTCCTGGAAAAGGGAAAAACCAGGGGGGACGGAGGGCTCCGGCAGGACGGAGCGGGAAGATAGGCAAGGGCCCGAAAACGTGTCAACGCGAACGCCGGGACAGGCCCATCGGCTCCCCGCCGAAAAACACCTGTTTCGACGGGGGCAAACGCCCCCGGGCGCGTGCCTCTCCGCGGCCGACCGTGGGGAAGGGCGTTTGGTTGAGGGGGAAGCCCGGGGCGGTTATTCTTCGCGGCTTGAATCGAGGGCAGCCCCGGAGGGAGTTCGCCGCATGGTCATGCGTCAGATGCGGGAAAACACGAAGTGGATCATGCTGGTGACCGCGCTGGCCTTCGTGGGCCTCATGGTGTTCCAGTGGGGAATGGACGTGACGGGCATCACGTCCGGGTCGGTCGGCGAGATCGGCCGGGTGAACCGCGATCCCGTCCAGTACGAGGTCTATCTCGCGACCTACCGGCGCCTGTACGACCAAGTGCAGAGCGCTCAGTCCGAGCCCATCACCACCCTCCAGAACCGGGAGATCGAGGACGCCGCCTGGGACCAGGTCGTAGACCAGATCCTGATCCGGCAGGAGCTGCGGCGGCGCGGCATCGACGTGACCGAGGAGGAGATCCGCCAGGCCGCGCGCTTCACGCCGCCCCCAGAGTTGCGCACCAGCCCGGCCTTCCTGACCGACGGCGTCTTCGATCTCGCCAAGTATCAGGACTACCTGGCCAGCTCGGTGGACCCGGTGCTCTTCCAGCAACTCGAGGCCTATTACCGGGACATCCTCCCGCAGGGCAAGCTGATGCGGCAGCTCACGACCGGCGTGTACCTGACCGACGGCGAGCTCTGGTCGCGCTACCGGGACGCGAACGAACAGGTGCGGATCCGGTTCGTCCCGTTCGACCCCACCGTGCGCGTCCCGACCGACTCCGTTCAGGTCACACAGCGCGAGATCGACGGCTACTACCGGGAGCACCGGGACGACTTCGAGGTGCCGGCACGCGCGACCGTGAAGGTGGTCCTGCTGCCGAAGCCGGTTACGCCGGCGGACAGCACGGCGGCTCTGGATCGCGCCACGGCCCTGCTCGAGGAGATCCGCGGCGGCACGCCCTTCGATTCCGTCGGGCCGCGCGAGGCCGCGGCGGAGCGACCGGTCATCTTCGAGGACCTAGGCACGTTCGGGCGCGGCCGGATGGCGCCCGCCTTCGATACGGCCGTGTTCCAGGCGCCCGTGGGCCGGCCGATCGATCCCGTCTCGACCCCGTTCGGATACCACCTGATCCAGGTCTCGGAGCGCACCGCGGACAGCGTCAGCGCGAAGCACATCCTGGTGCCGATCACGCGCACCGAGGAATCCGAGCTGCGCCTGCTCGAGCTGGCGGATTCGCTCGACGACCTACTGGGGGATCGCTCGCTCGAGGAAGCGGCCCTGCAGCTCGGGCTGCTCCAGGTCCGGACGGTGGAGATCAACGAGGTTCTCCCCTTCGTCGCCGGCGCCGGACAGGTGGGCGACGGCGCCGACTGGGCAATCAACGACGGCGCACCCGGCGATGTGAGCGAGGTGTTCGAGAACGACCAGGCCTACTACGCGATGGAGCTGGTGTCGAGCACTCCGGGCGGAGTGATGCCGCTCGAGGAGGCCGCCCCCACCATCCGTCAGGTCCTCCAGCAGCAAAAGAAGATCGAGAAGGGGAAGGCCGAGGCCGAACAGCTCGTCGCGCGCGTGCGCGCGGGCGACGAGCTGTCGAGCGCGGCCGCCGAGCGGGGGCTCTCCCTGCGCGAGCCCGAGCCCTTCTCCCGCCAGGATTTCGTGCCCGGATTGGGGCAGTTGAATCCGGCAATCGGCGCTGCGTTCGGGCTCGGGCCCGCCCGGGTGAGCGGTCCAGTGGCCACCCGGGAGAACGTGTTCGTGATCGAGAAGATCGCGGACATCCCGGCGGACTCCGCAGCCTGGCTGGCCCAGCGTGAGGAGCAGCGCGCACGAGCCACGCAGCTCATCCAGCAGCATCGGGTGCAGGAATGGATCGAGGGCCTGAGAGCCTCCGCGGGCATCGTGGACCGGCGCGACGAGGTGCTCCAGCCCGCGGACTCGATCTCGCCGCTCACGCCCTACCTGCCGTTCTGAGCCGCGAGTTCGGTGCACGAGCTCCGCAAGATGTGCCGAGCGGTCCGGCACCCAGGGTCAAGACCCTGGCGCCGGACCGCTCGTTCGTCTCGCATCTCCGCCCTCGTGGGGCACCAGTCAGCTCGGCTTGCCCTCGGGCGGCTTCGGATGGGCGTGCACCTCGACCGGCGTCTCGGCCTTGACCTCCGCCGCGGGCGGCGGACTCGATTCGCTCAGCTGACGGGGTTCCACCTCGCGCGGGGGCGGCGTGTTGCGCGCCTGGCGCACCTCTTCCGTCTTTATCTCCTTCTCCACCTCCCGGACCGAGCTTTTGAACTCGCGGATGCCCTTGCCCAGGGAAGTTCCGATCTCCGGGAGCCGCTTGGCGCCGAAGAGCAGTAGCACGACGAGGAAGATGAGGAGCATCTCCCCCATGCCGATATTGAACGGCATTTCTGCACCTTCTCCTCGGCGCTTCGCGCCAGTTTCGGCTCGCGTCCCGCCGAGCCGTCTAAATCCAAGAGCGCGCGATCAGCGCGACCAGGAAGACGCCCACCAGGGTGAGCACGTTCAGGTTGATCACCAGCGGACCGATGGTAAAGGCCAGCACCACCAGGTCCATCGAGAACGGTCCCGCCGACGCCGATACCGAGGTCGTCATGAACGTTCGCGCCGCGCTGTCCGGCAGAAACATCTCCGAGAGCTGGGTGAACAGGCCGCCCAGGAAAAACCCGAGCACCAGAGTCCACCCCATGCGGGTCGCACTGCGCCGCCGGGTATCAACTAACATACCACGTTTCCACCCTCCTCGTTCCCGAAGGGCGTCCCCATGCGGCCGCTCATCGGCTCCGTCCGACCACGTAGACCACCGAGTAGGCCAGCGCCTCGACGGCGGGGCCCCGCTCCAGGCCAGAGAGCGCCTGCTCGGCTCGCTCCGCGTATTCGCCCGCTCGCTCGCGCGCGTACTCCAGCCCGCCTCGCTCCTCAACGATCCCCACGATCCGGGCGATGTCCTCGTCGGAGGGGTCCACCAGGGTGAAGAACCTGCGGATCTCACCGATCTCAGCGGCCCCGGCCCGGGGCAGCGCCCCCACCAGCGGCAGGGTCACCTTCCGCTCGCGCAGGTCGTGCCCGGTCGGCTTGCCGGTGATCGCCTCGGTCCCCGTGTAATCGAGCAGATCGTCCGTGATCTGGAACGCCATGCCGAGGTGGTGCCCGAAGCGCGCCAGCGAAGCGCGCGCGCCCGGAGCGCCGGCCAGCGCCCCCAGCTCGCACGCCGCGGACATGAGCGAGGCGGTCTTCGCGGCGATCAGCCGGAGGTATGCCTCCTTCGAAAAATCGAGCGCGTCGTAGGAGGTGAGCTGGCGCATCTCGCCGACGCTCATCTCGTTCGCGGCGCGGGCAAGCACGCGCACCGCCTCGAGATCGCCCAGCGCCGCCAGCTCGCTGACGGCCCGGCTGTACAGGTAGTCCCCCATGATGACCGCGATCTGATGCGTCCAGAGCGCGTTCAGGGTGGGGAGTCCGCGGCGGAGCACCGAATGGTCGACCGCGTCGTCGTGCACCAGCGTCGCCAGGTGCACCAGCTCGATCAACGCGCCGAGAGTGACCGCGCGCGCGCGCGACTCCTCACTGCGGTGCCCCCCCCCGCCGTCGAGCTCGCTCGAGAGCAGGAGCAGAGTCGGCCGGAAGAGCTTGCCACGCACGAGCAGCAGGTAGTCGCTGACCTGCTCGATCAACGCGAAATCGGTGACCACGATCCGGCGGAGCTCGTCCACCACGCGGTCCAGCCGATCGGCAACCGGCGCTTGGATCGACGTGAGGTCGGGGCCCGCGGGAAGCGTGGTCGTAGAGGGAGAGCTACGCGTGGACATCGCAGAGCCCGGAGGAAAGCGGTGCGCTAGCGGAGCGCCCGCAGCCGCTCGGTTACGTCCGCGAAGTTGATGTCCAGGGAGAACACGCGGTCGTAGAACTCCACCGCCTCCCCCTTGTTCCCCAGCTGTTGGTGCGCACGGCCGAGCCAGTAATAGATGCCGAGCAGCTCGTCCTCGACCTCGCACGGCACGTCGAGCGCGCGCTTGAGCGTGCGCACCGCGGCGTCCGGCTCGCCCTTCTCCATGAAGCACTGCCCGAGCAGCTCGTAGGACGGGAGGTGGTTCGCGGACGCCCTGAGCGCCTGCTGGAACTCCGCGATCGCCTCGTCTACCAGCCCCATCTCCTTGTACGCGGTGCCCAGATCCTGGTGCGCCTTCAAATCGTCGGCCGAAAGGTTCTCGGCGACCTTCGCCTTGAACTGGCTGAGCATCTTGGCGAAGTCGGCGTGCTCGTCGCCGGACCGCTCCTCATAGGCGACCACGAAGCGCGTGGTCTTCTTCTCCTCCTCCTCGTCGCCCAGGATGAGCGAGCCGAGATCGACGAAATCGCCCCCCGCGGGCGTCACCTTGAGCGTCTGTCCGAGCCCCTGGAGCGCGTGCGTGTTCTGTGGGTCGAGGTCAAGCGCCTGCTGGTAGAGCGGGCGCGCCTTGTCGGGCTGGTGCAGCCGCCCGAAGGTGTCGGCGAGCTCGAGCCACGCGCTGACCTTCCCCGAGGCCTCGACGAGACGCATCGCGTAGTCCACCATTTTCTGGCGCAGGACGAGGTTGTTCGGTTCGTTCTTGACGAACTTGCGGAGCGCCGCCATCGCGCCGGCCACGTCGCCGCGCTCGGCCAGTGATTCGTGCCCCATGGGATCCCACTCGGGACCGCCGGGACGCTGCGGACGCGGGGCCAGCCCGCCAGGCCCTCCCGGGCGAGCCGGCTCGGCCGGCCGCGGGGGAGGCTCGAAGCGCAGCTCCGAGCGGGACTCCTCCATCGCCGCTTCCCGCGCGGCCGCGGTCTCCTCGGCCCCCTCCGCCGGGGTCTCGACGCTCAGCTCCCCGAAGTCCAGCTCGGGAAGCTCCCCGACCTGCTCGACGTACTCCGAGGGCGCCCGCTCCTCGCGCTCGCCGAAGACGGATGCGTCGAGCTCGGCCGCGATGTAGAGGTAGATCGCCTTCTCGTAGTTCTTGACGGCATCCTCGAGCTGCCCCTTCCGCACCTGGAGATCGGCCACCCGGTTGTAGAGGCCGATGTCGGGCCGGTCGTCTTTCTCGAGCTCGTCGATCGCCTTCCCCCACTCCTCCTTCTGCTCGTGGGTGCGCGCCTGTTCCTTGAGGGATTCGATGCTCATGGCTCGCGGTCAGGGTTCAGCGGTTGCGTCAGTGACCCGGAAAGGAGCAGGGCCGCCTCCCGGACCCGCGCGGGCACTGCGTCCCCCTCGTCGCGCACCGCCTGGAGGAGCGCCTCTGCATGACGGGCCGCCCGCTCCGCGACGTGCCGGGCCAGCCGGATCGAGAGGAGGCGGGAGGGGGGACAGTCGAGAAGGTGTAATCTGTCGGCAGCTGCCGGAAGCACAAGGGCGTCCGGGACCATGCCGATCACCTCGGTGCCCGTGATCCGTCCGCCGATCCCCCGCAGCGCCTCCTCGACCCGTCGGAAGATCTCGAAGGGGGGCGCTCGCTCCATGTCCTCGAGGTTCATGGACAACTGCACACGGCCCCGGGTGGCGAGATGGAAGGCGAGGGCGCGGAGCGACGGGAATCCGCCCCGGGCCTCGCTCCCGCCGTCCGTGGACGGGGAGGTGGGTTCGCGGATCTCCGCCGCGAGCGCGTGCACGCGCTCTAGGTCGACGCCCTCGATGTAGAGGTTCCACGCGAGCAGCACAGACCGGGCTCCCACACAGGTGACGCCGGCGGACGGATGGCCCGCGCTCCGCCCCGCGGAGAGATCCGGCTCGCGGCCCGGGGGGAAGCCGTCCACGAGCGCCTCGAAGCCGCCCCGACGGATCTCGGCGAGGCGGCGCCCGCGCGGAGCGGAAGCCTCGCCGTAGTAGTAGACCGGAAGACCGAGCTCCCCGGCGAGCGCCTTCCCCACGCGGTGCGCGCTGCGCGCCGCGTCCGCCCGGGTGAGCCCTTCCAGGGGGACGAAGGGGAGCACGTCGAGGGCGCCCACCCGGGGATGGACCCCATGATGGGCGCGCAGGTCGAAGTGGTCGCGCGCGAAGCGCGCCGCCTCGATCGCGGCCTGCTCGACGCGCGCCGAGTCTCCCACGAAGGTGACCACCGAGCGGTTGTGATCGGGATCGGACGACCAATCGAGCACCTCGACCCCGCATCCCTCGATCACCTCGACCAGCTCGCGGATGCGCCGGGGGTCCCGGCCCTCGCTGAAATTGGGCACGGCCTCGAGGACGGGGAGCATCCCGGAAGTTATCCGGACACGCGGGCGCGACGACAGCGTGGCGCTCCTGAGCGGCCCTCCCGGCCGGCCCTCGGCGCGCCCTCCTGGCGCGACTACCTTCGCGGCGTCGGCTGCGGCGTCAGCTCGAGGCTCCCCGGCTGGAGCTGGTAGGCCCAGTCGAAGATCATGATGCCGTCGCCGTTCTGGTCCTCGCCGAGCAGGACGATCCGGATCGCCCCGTAGTGGATCTGGCCGTCGTCTCCGCGCACGCGCAGCACGTACGTGCTCTGCGGGATCACCTCGAGGTCCTGGTGGATGTAGCCGGAGGATGGAGCGACCGTGACGTCGGCGCACTCGGGGTCGGAGGCCGGCCCGCACCTGAGCGTGGTCGTGGCCCACGAGTCCTGATGGAAGTCGGCGCTCGCGCTCGGCACCAGCCACCAGCCGGACGCGTCGGTCTCCAGCCGGAAGTGCCGGGCCGGATCGTCGCCGCTCACGATCGGATCGTCCCGGTCTGAGCTCTGAAGGCGGAAGCCGGACGCACTCGGCAGGTCGAAGTAGTCGTACAGCCACTCGCCCGTGTAGTCGGGCCGGGGCGTGCCGTGCCCGAGCGCGCTTCCTGCGCTCTCGTGCCCGCCGGCGTCCATCGCGGTCACGAAGTAGCTGTACGTGAGACCGTTCTCGGGGAGCTGGTCGAGGAAGCCCTCGGAGTCCGTCTCCCCCAGCAGGAACTCGCTCCCCTCGGACGAGCGCAGCCAGACCCGGTAGTGCGAGAAGTCGGGAGCGTCGCGCGCGTTGTCGCCCCACGTCAGGTAGTTCGTGTGGTCCAGCGCGACCACGCGGAGCCCGACCGGAACCGGCGGAGGGGTGGGGTCGGATACCTCCACCTGCACCGCCGAGGTGGACGCGCTCTCCGCTCCGCTGCCCGGGTCCACGGCCGCCACGTAGTAGTCGTAGCTCCGCCCCGACTCGACGTTCACGTCGGTGTACGAGCAGAATCCTTGGATGCAGCTCGTCACCTCGGCCACCACCGCATAGCGGGTGTCGCTCGCGCGCTTGGCATAGACGCAGAAGCTCTCCCCGTCCCACCCGGATCCGAGCTCCCAGCTCAGCGTCACGGCTCCCGCGTAGTAGCTCGCGGCCAGATCGCGCGGCGCGGCGGGCACGTCCACGCCCACCGAGTCGCAGCCGGCCAGCGCCAGCACGGCCACCGATCCCCACACCCGTCGTGTCATGATCCATCCCCCTGGTTCCACGGCTCGTGCCCGCCGCAAGAGCAGGGGACGTACCGCGCGGGAAGCCAATGCTCTGCAACGACTTACGTGTAAGGCAGACCGGTGGGACGTCCCCTGGAGAGGACGGGAACGGCCGGTGGGAGAGGGACAACGCAGGAAGGAGGGGCGGGCAGGACGGACGGGCAGGGTCAGCGCGCGGTGCGGGTCGTCACCACGTTGTTCTGCTTGAAGTCGAAGTGGATGTCCTGGTTCGCCTTGAGCGAGACATCGAAGCGGAACGCCCAGTTCCCGGTCGCAGTCTGCGAGAAGTTGAAGTGCGCCTCCCAGTCGTGGATGTCGCGCGTCAGGCGCACCACGTGATCGTTGAAGCCACCGCGCTCGAGGTCGTACGAGGTCCGCCAGCTCAGCGACCAGAGCGTGGTCGGCTTGAGCTGGAAGGTCGCGCTGAGCATCTGGCTGGCCGCGCGGTTCGGGTCGTGCGGGCGAGCGAGCGAATAAGAGAAGTTCGCGCTCCACGTCCCGACCGGCTGCGCGCGGAGCCGCTGCTCGTCGCGCGAGTCGACCGGACCCCGTCGATCCTGTCCCGGGATGACCGTGCTCTCGTCGGTGGCCGACGTCGGCTGCCGGAACGGATCCTCCGGAAGGTCCACGGTCGCGGTGTCGGCTGGAGCGGTGTCCGCGTCCTCGCCCCCCCCAAACAGCCCGAAGCCGCGGAAGAGCGCCGAGCGGTGGTCGAGCGAGAAGCCGAGATTGAGGTCGGCCAGGTGCAGGTCGAAGCGCCGCTCGCGGCGGGTGCCTCCGCCGGGAAGCGGAACGGTCTGGTCGTCGAACAGGCCGTGGCTCATCGAGATCGAGAGCCCACGCAGGAAGTCCGAGCTGATCTGGTTGCTGATCCGCGTCGTCTGAAACCCGAACAGCGGGTCGTTCTGCTCGTCCGCCTCGACGAAGTCGTACTGGATGGCGGTCGTCCGCAGCGCGAGCAGGGTCACGATGTCCTGCCGCCGGAGCGCGGGGCGCGGCCCGCCCGGCTCTGCCGCGGTGTCCGCCGGGGCGCCGGGCGGTGGCGCGGCCGCCACCGTGTCCACCTGCCGCCGCTTCGCCTCGAAGGTCTGGTTCACGCTGAAGGTGAGCTGCTTGCGCGGCCGGATCGCCTGACGCCCGAACACGCGCTCTTGCAGCTCGGAGGAGGCCACCTC